>Ga0209347_1000579_pt1 | contig 87030 bp, 76 predicted proteins | sample AutmiccommuBRH23_FD_187382 | JGI IMG/M metagenome (GOLD analysis project Ga0209347, IMG submission 187382) | Deep subsurface microbial communities from Mt. Terri, Switzerland - Autotrophic microbial communities BRH/23 (SPAdes) (version 2) | ecosystem: Environmental > Aquatic > Deep subsurface >...
CCGCCACAGCCGCCGACAGCCAGCGAATCGCGGTTCTGGAAGGACGGCGCGCTCCAGCGGCTGGCGGGGGTTTGTCGGTTACGGCGGACGGCTGCAAGCCGCGTGCTCCTGAAGCGAGTCTTTAGACTTCGCTTGTCGCGGCCAAGCACGGCGATAAAGAGGCGAAAAGCCGAAAGTTCAGCGCTCTTCGGCGGACGCCAGCTCGCCGCGCAGCGCCGCGAGGATTTCCTCGACGTAAAACGGCTTTTCGACCATGGGGCGCTGAAGATGCGCCTCAGGCAATCCCGCGCGCCCGCAGCCGGTCGTGAAAATGAAGGGGCAGCCGCGGGCGGCGAGCGCGTCCGCGACAGGGTCGATCTTTTCATGGCCGATATTGACGTCGAGCAACGCAAGGTTGACGTCGCCCTCGCGCGCAAGACGCAACGCTTCCGTGACGCTGCGGGCCATCCCCGCGATAATTAAGCCGAATTCCGTGAGCGTCTCTTCGAGGGCGAGGGCGATATAGGGATCGTCTTCGACAATCAGCAGCCGTCGTCCGAGCAAAGGATCGCTCGCACGTTGCGTCTCTTCGCTCGGCATGAGCGAGGATTGGTATGTGGCGCCGGACACCGACATGACTCAATGGTGGGGTGGTTTCCCCCGGATGTCTAGGCGTCGGGCGACTTTTGCGAAGAATTTGCACGCGATATGGCGAACGTCGCCCAGACCGCCAGCGCGCACCAGCCGAGGATCGTCAGACCGCCGCCGATCGGCGCTGCGAGCGGAAACAGTTTTCCCGTCAGAAAGACGCGCGCCGCGAGGTCGCCCGCGAACAGCGTCACGCCGGCTTGAAGCGCCAGGACGATCGCGGCGAGCCAGTTCGCCTCCCGTCGCGGCGCACTCTGCGCAAGCCCCGCGAGGCCGACTCCAGCGGCGGCGTGGATCATCAGAAATTGACTCGCGGTTGCGAGAAAGGGGCTTGCGTCGAGGTGGGCCGCCGCGGCGGCCAGAGACACGCCAGCAGCGCCTTGAAGCGCGGCGACGCCGACGATGAGGTACGCCAATCTCAACGGCCAGCTCCTTGTCGCGCCTACGCTCAAGCGGCATTCGCGCCGTCCGCGGCGGCTAAAGGCGTCGGCCTCAGAATATAGACGCCGTGCCGCGTCCGCCAGTTCTCGATATCGAAGGAGCTCGGCGTCCGCACGAGGGCCATTTTTGGAAGAATTCGGCAGGTGACCGTGCGACGGCGCGGCGCTGCTAAAAGATGCGTTCGAGCACGGTGATGGTGTCGCCGGGCCGCACGGGGAAATCGAGCGGCACCCGTCCGGTGACGGGATAGCCGTCGATGACGCGCGTGAGGTCCGCGCCGTCGTCAAAGCCGCGCGGGCTAAAGCCGCCGGCAATGGCGATGGCGGTGCGCACGGTCATGCTGTCGACAAAGGGGTATTGCCCGGCGTTGGTGACTTCGCCGAGAATGAAAAACGGTCGAAACGCCTCGACTTCGACGGCGACGTGCGGATCGCGGATATAGCCATTGCGCAGTTTCGACGCGATCAGGCGCTCGACCGCGCCCGCGTGGAGGCCCTGGACTCTGACCGAGCCGATGAGCGGCAGGGAGATGCGGCCAAGCCCGTCGACCGTATAGGTGTTGGAGAGGGCGTCCTGTCCAAACACGATGACGCGAAGGCGGTCGCCGGCTCCGAGCGTATAGGCCTGATAGACTTTCTCAGGGTAGAGCTCCGGACGGTAGTCGCCGGGAACCGCGCAAGCCGAAAGCAACATGCCGGCGAACACGGCGACCGCGAGGGCGACCTTCCTGGCCATTTGCGACCTGACTGTTGAGTTAAGATTCTCTGTCTGTCGCGGCGCGACCTCAACTTTTTATCGCGAGATGGTTAACAAATATTCACCTCTGGCGGCGAGCGGATTAACTTCGCGTAAACCATGAATTCCTAAAGTCTCCTCGCTGAACGCGGAGCGAGCGATGCGCGGCCAAACAGCGCGCGGCGACGGCGCGAACAGCGGCGTCAATCTGGCGGACATCGGCCGCGCGCTGCTGAGGAATCGCTGGCGGGCGCTGGCGCCGACGCTCGCCGCGGCCATCGGCGCGCTGCTGTTCGTCGCCTTCGTTACGCCGCTTTATCGCGCCGAGACCCGGCTGCTGCTGGAACGTCAGGAGCGTTTTCTTGCCCACTCCCCCGGCCGATCGGAGGGGATCGACGACGCAGCGCGGAATCCGTTGCGGCTGCTCGCCTCGCGCGATCTGGCGCGCCGCGTCATCAACTCGCTCGGTCTCAGGGGCAACCCCGAATTTGATGCGCTGGCAAAGGGAATGGGCGCGTCCAGCCGAATGCTCATGCTGATCGGGATCGCGCCGGATCCGACTCTCACGTCGCCGGACGAGCGGATACTGAAAAATTTTTCGGAGCGGCTGGCGACGCCGTCCTCCCTTGGGACCTCCGTGCTGTCGATCCGGTTCACCTCGCGCGACCCGGATCTGGCGGCCCGTGCGGCGAACGCCATCGCCGAGGCCTATGTCGCGATGCGGCAGGAGGCCAGGCGCGCCAAGGCGCACAGGGCGGCGCAGGCGCTCGCCACGCGCATCTCCGACTTGAGTTTGCGCGCCGCCGAGGCGCAGGCGCGAGTCGAGGAATTCGGCGCGCGTCGGGGCGGCGCGAGCGGCGCGAACGCAAGACCTGGCGATCCCGAAAACCAGCTCGCTTTGGCGCGGGCCGCTCAGGCCGAGGCGCAAGCGAATGCCAGCGTGCTGAGAGAATTGCTCCGGCAGGGACGATTGGACGAAATCGCAAATGTCGCCAGCGCCGCAAGCGTAACGCGCATCGCTGCGCGGCGCGGGTCGGTGCGCGCGCAGCTCGCGCTGGAATCGCGCACGCTGCTGTCGTTGCATCCGCGCATCAAGGAATTGCGCGCGCAGCTCGCCGGTCTCGACGCGCAATTGCGGATCGCCGTGGAACGAACGGCGCGCGAACTCGAAAATGAAGCGACCCACGCCGGCGCGCTGGCCACGAGCCTGGCGCGCGCGTCCGAAGATCTCACGCCGATCGCCGGCGCGGACGACGCGCATCTGCGCGAACTGGAACGCGCCGCAAAGCTGCTCAACGAGCAGCTGGTCTTCGAGACGTTCAACTATCGCGAGGCGCTCGCGCGTGAACGCCAGAAGGCGACGCCGAACGACGCCCGCATCATTCAGCGCGCGCTGACGCCGCAATTTCCCTCCCTTCCAAGAACGCTGTCGATCACGGTTGTCGCCGCGCTCGGCGCGTTCGCTCTCGCAGCTGGGGCGATCATTTGCAGCGAAGCGCGCGGCGGCAGCGCTGCTCGATCGCGCGCGCGACGCGGCGGCGCGGGAGCGGGAGCATTTCCGGCCGCCAAGAGCGTCGCCGGTCAGGAACGCGTCGCTTAGCCGGCGGCGGGTCGCCCGCCAATAAGGCGGCGCTCTCGCAAAGCCGGCGGCGGGTTCCTATATTGCCGCGAGAGAATGTCCTGGAGAGCAGAATGAGCGTCATGGGGATCGTGATTTGTCTGGCGATCGTCGTCTCGGCCGGATGGGGCGTTTATTTGCGCCTGCGGCAGGTGGCGATGGTTGAAGCCCATCGCGATCATGTGCCGCCGGATTTTGCGCGCGAGGTGACGCTCGACGATCATCGGCGCGCCGCGGCATACACAATCGCGAAGACGCGGTTCTCCATGGTCGAAACGCTCCTCGACGCCGCGCTCTCCATCCTGTGGCTGGCGGCGGGGCTTGGGGCGCTCTACGCGGCGCTCGCCGCCTTTGTCGAACCCGGGCTCGTCCGCAGCGTGCTTTTCGTTCTCGCCTTCGGCGTGATCGGCAGTTTGATCGACATGCCCGTCGCCGCCGCGCGCGCCTTCTGGCTCGAGGAAAAATTCGGGTTCAATCGCCTCACGCTGCGGAAATTCCTCGTCGATCAGGCGAAGTCCGGCGGGCTCGAGTTCGCCGTTTCGACGCCTTTGCTGTTCGGGATGTTTTGGCTGCTGCGCGCCGCCCCCGATACATGGTGGCTCATCGCCTATGTCGCCTTCATCGCTATCGCGATCGCGATGACCGTGATCTATCCGACCGTCATTGCGCCGCTGTTCAATAAATTCACGCCGCTCGAAGAGGGCTCGATGAAACGGCGGATGGAGGCGCTGCTCGCCAAATGCGGCTTCGAGTCGAAAGGCCTCTACGTCATGGACGCCTCCACGCGCTCCGCGCATGGCAACGCCTATTTCAGCGGCTTTGGCAAAGCCAAGCGCATCGTCTTCTTCGACACGCTGCTCGCCAAACATTCGCCCGACGAGATCGAGTCGATCCTTGCCCATGAGCTCGGCCACTTCAAATTCGGCCATGTGCGCCAGATGCTGTTGCTGGCGGCGGCGATCGCCTTCGTCGGCTTTGCGGTTTTGTGGTGGGCGTTCGGCTCCGACGTCTTCGCCGGCTGGTTCGGCCTGCCGAATGATCCGGGCGTCATCCTCGTCGCGTTGCTGCTCGCGCGCGAGCCGATCTCGCATGTCCTGTCGCCCTTGCTCGCCTGGCGCTCGCGCCGGGCGGAGTTCGAGGCCGACGCTTTCGCTCGCGATCTCGTCGGCAAGGAGCCGATGATCTCGGCTCTGACGCGGCTCACGCGCGATAATCTGGCGACGCTGACGCCAGACCCGCTTTACGCCACCTTCTATTTTTCGCATCCGCCCGTGCCGGTGCGGGTGGCGCAATTGCGCGCCGCGGCGGGGTAGGGCGCGCGCGTTACGAACGCGCCAGCGCCGACCTCTAAACTATGGCCTCCACGGGCTCTGTCGCGGGCCGACGCCGAGGTGTGGCCAAAAAGGCACGTGACCTGAAAATATCCTTCGGCAGCTGAAATTGTCGGGAAAACTCCTGGTTCGAGGCTAGGCTTAGCGTAGGCCCGGGAGCCCAAGGATGAGTTGCGCGAGCGGCGTTGCTGTCATCTGTTCGCTATTGATGTCGCCGACAGCCGTTGATGCATCGAGCCTGGCTAAGCAAGCAGCGCCGACGCGCGCGATCGCCCAGCCGCTCAGGCGCGCCCCGAGCGTTGAGCTCGACTCCTGGTCGTGGGGCACGAGCCGAAGATCGTGGTACCAGTGGCTCACCGCAACGGCGGCGATCGAATCTTCCCTTGAAGAGTCTGGCTGGCGTCTTCGAGCAACCGGCGGCTTCGGGGGTTATGCTCAGGACGTGACCGGGAGCGATGCAGAGAACGTCATCGCGGATGCGTTGGAGGCGGATGACGTAGCGCTTCCCCATATCGGCACGGTAGGCAAATACTACGGGGCCGATGGTTTTGTCGGCGCGCAGATCGGCTATGCGTTTGTCGATAAGAAATGGGAGGTGAGCGGCTTTGTCGGGGTGGGCATAACCACGGAAGGCTACCTCGGCGCCAATATGTGGAATGCCGCGCTACGCATTCCGCCAGAATCTATAAGCGATCTCGCGGGAACCGAGCTTGGCGTTTTGGGAAGCCTGGAGTTAAGGGCCACGCCGAATGATCAACTGATGCTTTTCGCGTCCGCCATTTATACGACCGCATTCAGATGGGGATATTTCGAAGTGAAGCCCGGGATTTTAGTTCCCTTCAACGATTCGCTCCCGGTTTTGTTGAAAGGAAATTTATTCATTGGACCGCATGCGGCGCTGAATTCTTATAAAGGCGACCTTCAGCCAATGTTCGGCGCGCATCTCACGATCACGGAGATCGGCCCGTTCTACGCGAGTCTCGCAGGCGGCTATGTTCGTGATCGGTATAGCGGTCGCGGAGGCTACATGATTCTGGAGACAAGCATCAGATTTTGAGACGGCTCACGCGTCTGACTGCGGGGCGTCGCTGAGCGACGCGACGAGACGCGCTGCAAGAGGCGCCGCGCCTTTTTTGTGGGCGTCCGGCGCTTAATTGATGATCGCAACGACAGGATGACCTCGCGGCTGCGCTCTATAAGATATTGATCTTAAATTGCTCTAATCAGCGAACAGGGTTGGCGCCGTCCTTGCGTGAGAACCGCCACCCAACGCCAATTGGCAGCCCAACGAAGGGCTCTGAGCAAAGCCGCTGTACTGGACGATGCGCGACCTCCGCGCTTCGCCAGTCAGCGGCTTTTTTTCATGCGGCGTTGTCCTGCGAAGGAAAGACGAGGACGATGCGCGCAAGACCAAAGTTGATCCAGCGGCTGCCACTCTCCATTGCGCTCTCCGCCTGCGCCGCTTCGGCTCAAGCGGGCGACGGACCGACGGGGAGCGTTTCGCCCGCGCCGCCGCCGCCGGCGCCGATGGGGGTATTCGGGGCCGCCGTGCCTGGCGCCGGCAAACTGGTTCTGTCGATCAACTCCGCCTTCGGCAATTTGGCCGGAATAAAAATGGGCACGCGAACGGTCTCAAACGAATACATCGTTACGAACGTGCCGTTTTTTCTCAATCCCAGGCAAGCCGTGCGGATCGTCCCACAAAATATATCATACAGAACGCAGATACTCGGGCTCAGTTACGGCGTGACCGACGATCTGGCTGCCGTTCTTACTGCTGGCATGGCCGAGAAAAGCCTCGAAGCGCTAACCTTCAAGGGAACGTCGGGAATCCTGCCGCTAGGCAGGAGCTATCCGGGAACGGAGAGTCTCGCCGACGTTACTTTGTCCGGCGTTTACCGCCTCTATCATGACGACGTCCACCGCGTGATGGTCAATCTTGGATTTTCCTTCCCGACCGGCAGCAACACCGCGACGTTCAATAATTTCCTTCTGCCAACCGGGGTCCGCCAAAACATTCGCGGTTTCTATGGGATGCAGATCGGCACGGGCACGTTCGACTTCATGCCGGGCGTTGTTTATGCGGGCTTCATCGGGCCGTGGTCGTGGGGCGTTTCGTATCGCGGGCGCTTCCCGCTCGGGCCCAATCCGCAAGGCTATCTTTGGGGCGATCTTCATGACTTTAGCGGGTGGGGCGGGTATAGTTGGATTCCGGGACTGACCACCACGCTACGGGTGAACGCCTCGATGCAAGGTCCGATCCGCGGGTTCGACCCAGAGATACGCGGACCGGCGGTGCCGGCCAATCCAGCTTTTTACGGCGGACAGCGGCTCGAACTTTTCGGCGGCGGGACGATCAGCGGCAAGATAATCGGTTACGACAACTGGACGCTCGCGGGCGAGGCGGGCCTTCCGGTGTATCAGAATCTCAACGGTCCGCAGATTATGAAAAACTGGCAGGCGGGGATATCGTTGCGATACAAAAGATAGCCGCGTGGATCGCACCGGGCGGGCGTCGTGAGTTTGAAGGCTGGCGACGCGGCGACCGGCATGCACGACCCATTTATGCGCCCACCGGACACCGCCAATTGAAAATCGTCATCGTCGACGAAAGCCCCGTTCGCTCGTTGATCCTGCAGGAGGGACTGCGTGAAGCTGGCTTCACGCAGGTCGAGCGCATTGGCGAGACGCACAACCTCTTGAAGCGTATTTACGCCATCGATCCCGACGTCATTCTCATCGATCTCGAGAATCCGTCTCGCGACACGCTCGAGCAAATGTTTCAGGTAAGCCGCGCCGTGCGCCGGCCCGTGGCGATGTTTGTCGATCAGAGCGATACGGCGTCGATTCAGGCTTCGGTAGATGCTGGCGTGTCGGCCTATATTGTCGACGGATTAAAAAAGGAGCGCATCAAATCGATCCTCGATCTTTGCATCTCCCGTTTCAACGCCTTCTGCAAGCTTCAGGACGATCTTGAGCGCGCCAAATCGGATCTTGAGGACCGCAAGACGATCGACCGCGCCAAGGGAATTTTGATGGCGGCGAAGAAACTGTCCGAAGAGGACGCCTATAAAATGATGCGCGGCGCGGCCATGCGCGAAAACAAGAAAATCGTCGAGATTGCGCGGTCGGTGATAACGGCCGCGGAGATGTTCAAATGACCTCTGGAGCGCCCGTCAGAATCGGCTTCATCCCGCTTGTCGACGCCGCGGCGCTGCTGATCGCGGTCGACAAGGGTTTTGCGCAGGCCGAAGGCCTCGCGGTTGAACTTATCCGCGAAGTTTCGTGGGCGAATGTGCGCGACAAGCTCGCCATCGGCCGGTTTGACGCCGCGCATCTTTTGGCGCCCATGGCGGTCGCGTCCAATCTCGGCTTGAATCATGTGCGCGTTCCTTTGGTCGCGCCGGTCAATCTCGCGATGAACGGCAACGCGATCGCCGTTTCCACGGCGCTTTATGCCGAGCTGGCGGCCGAAGGCCCGACAGCGCATCCCGCCGACAGCGCGCGCGCCTTGGCCGGAATCGTCGCACGGCGCAAAGCGCAGGGACTCGAGCCGCTGACTTTCGGCATGACCTTTCCGTTCTCCATGCATAATTATCAATTGCGCTATTGGATGGCGGAAGGCGGCGTCGATCCTGACGAAGATCTGCGGCTGATCGCCTTGCCGCCGCCCTACATGGTCGAAAATCTCGCGCGCGGGCAGCTCGACGGCTTTTGCGTCGGCGCGCCCTGGAGTTCGGTCGCGGTCGATTTGGGCGTTGGCGTCATTCTGCATTTTGGATGCGAGATTTTGGCGCGCGCGCCGGAAAAAGTCCTTGCCTTGCGGGAAGCCGCGCTGAGCGGCGATCCGCATCTTGCGGCGGCGTTGATCCGCGCGATTGCGCAAAGCGCGGCCTATATCGACGACCCTCAACACCACGACGAAGTCTCGCATATTCTTGCGCGGCCGGAATATGTCGGCGTCGACGCCAAAGTCATCCGCCGCGTGCTCACGGGCCAGCTGCGCCTCAACGCGCAAAATGAAGAACGCGAAAACGCGGACTACCTCATTATCGGCGCCGAAGGCGCGATGCGGCCCGATCCGCGTCAGGCCGAATGGATTTACGCGCAAATGCTGCGGTGGGGGCAGACGCGCTATTCGCCCGCGATGGCCGATCTGGCGAAGGCCGCCTGGCGCCCCGATCTTTTCGACGCGGCGTTCGGCGCCGCCGCGGCGGGGCGCGACATCGGCGCATTCGCCGGTCCGGTCTTCGATGGCCGCTATGCCGACTATCTGGCGCGCTTCGCGATTGGGCGGCGCATCTAAGTCATCATCGAACATCATCGCGGCGCGTGAAGGCCGTAAGCGACGCTTGTGATCGCGTCACACGTCGCCAAGCACCCATCGCTTAATTGCTTTGCAAAGTCGCCAGGAATTAGGCGATAGACGCCTATGGCTTCGGCGCCTCGTCGCGGGTGCCGGCAAGTTCGACCCCCCTGAAAACCCCGAATTTCTCGAAGGAATGGGCTTTCGGCGTTTCTGGCCCGCAATATGCATTATTAGCCTCGGTTAACGACGACCGCCGGTCCGCCGGAACGAGCCCAAGGTTGGGCTCCGTCACAGAAGCCGTGCGCTTGCGCGCCGCGCTTTGGTCGTCTTGCCATCTCTCAGTCTGTAAGGCGAAGCGACCTGTGACCGGACCGTTCGGCCGTTCAATAGAGTCGAGCCATGACGCGATTTCAGGATCGAAAAAGCCGCGAGAAGATTGTTGTTGTCGGCGCAGGCATGGCGGCGACGCGCGTTGTCGAAGAGCTGACGGCGGCGGTCCCCGCCCGCTACGACATCCTCGTCATCGGCGAAGAGCCGCGCCTCGCTTATAATCGCGTGCTGCTTTCTTCGGCGCTCGCCGGCGACGTTTCGCTCGACGACATCGCGCTCAAAACTGCGGATTGGTGGCGCGCAGACGGAGTCGCGCTGCTCAGCGGACGCAAGGCGTCGCGCATCGACGCCGCGGCGCGGCGGCTGATCTTGGATAATGGCGTCGCCGTCGATTATTCGAAACTCGTCCTTGCCACGGGTTCGCGCGCGATCCGCCTGCCGATCGAGGGCGCCGATTTGCCCGGCGTGCACACATTCCGCGACGTGCCGGACGTGGTCGCGCTGGCTGGGCTCGGCGATGCGCGTAAGCGCGTCGTCGTCATCGGCGGCGGCCTGCTCGGACTTGAGGCGGCCTACGGACTCGCGCGCCGCGGCGCCGAAGTGACGCTCGCCCATGTCCTGGATCGACTGATGGAGCGCCAGCTGGACGCAGACGGCGCCGACATACTGCGTCGCCTCGTCGAAGAGAAAGGCGTGCGCGTGCGGTTGAACGCCAATACGACGCGCATTCGTGGGCGCGACCGCGTCGAGGGAATCGACTTCGCCGACGGTGAAACAATTATGACCGATGCGGTCGTCTTCGCGGTCGGCGTGCGGCCCGACGCCGATCTTGCGCGCGGGGCGGGCGTCGACGTCGGGCGCGGCGTCCTTGTCGACGACGATCTCATGTCCAGCGATCCCCATATCTTCGCTATAGGCGAATGCGCCGAGCATCGCGGCGTGTGCTATGGCCTCGTCGAGCCCGCCTACGAACATGCGCGCGTTCTCGCGCTGCGGATGGCGGGATGCGACAGCTCCTATCGCGGCAGCGTCCTCTCGACGAACCTTAAGGTTTCCGGCGTCCGGGTGTTTTCCGCCGGCGATTTTCTTGGCGGGACCGGCGCGAAGCGGATCATCTGCAAAGATCCCCGCATGGGCCTCTATCGCAAGCTCGTTATTGAGAATGATCGGCTGAAGGGCGCGATTCTCATTGGCGACGCCACGGGCGCGCTCGATATTCTCGGTCTCATCCGATCCGGCGACGCCATCGGCCCCCTTCGCGACCCGCTGATGTTTGGCGCGCCTGCCATGCGAAAGGCGGCGTGACATGTCGGCGGATTTCACGCTCGACCAGAAGCGCTATCTGGAAGGTTTCGCCGCCGGCATTTCCGCGCGTGGCGGCCGCACGACGGTCGTCACGCCGACGCCGACTGGGCCTGACGCCGCGCATCTGATCGCGCAGGACCGCCAAGTCGCCACAGGCGCCAAGCTGACGGATCAGGAAAAGTGGAAGCGCGAGGAACATCCCTTTGACGCTTATTCGCGCCTCGTCGCGCAAGCGAAGGAGAATGCGCCGCCAAAGCCCGCAGATAATTTCCGCTGGCGTTACTATGGGCTGTTCTACGTTGCGCCGGCGCAGAACGCCTATATGTGCCGGTTGCGCATTCCCAACGGCGTCATAACGCATTGGCAATTTGCCGGCCTTGCCGAACTCGCGGAACGCTTTGGCGGCGGCTATCTGCATGTGACGACGCGCGCCAATATCCAAATTCGCGAGATCGAACCAAAGAACGCCGCCAACATTATTGAAACGGTTCAGGATCTCGGCCTTTGGAGCAGAGGCTCTGGCGCCGACAATATCCGCAATGTGACCGGCACGCCGACCGCGGGCGTCGACCCGCAGGAGCTGATCGACACGCGGCCCTATGCGCGCGCCATGCACCATCACATCCTGAACGATCGTTCGCTCTATGGCTTGCCGCGCAAATTCAATATCGCCTTCGACGGCGCGGGGTTGATTGGCGCGCTGGAGGACACCAACGACATTGGCTTTCAAGCGGTCGAGGTCATCGATGGCCATGGCGTCGCGCCTGGCGTCTATTTCGGTCTCGCGCTTGGCGGGATCACCGGGCATCAGGATTTCGCGCGCGATACGGGCGTGATTGTCGCTCCGGACGAAGCGGTGGAAGTCGCCGACAAGGTTCTGCGGGTCTTTATCGATCATGGCGATCGCGCCAACCGCGCCAAGGCGCGCCTGAAATATGTGCTCGACGCCTTCGGCTTCGACAAATTTCTTGCCGCGGTCGAAGAAAAGCTGGGCCGCAAGTTGCTGCGCGTCGACGCCGGGGCGATCGAGACGCGTCCCCGTCAAGATCGCGCCGCGCATATCGGCGTGCATCGGCAGAAACAGGCGGGCTTCAATTGGATCGGCGTCGGTCTGCCGGTCGGTCGGTTAACCCCCGAGCAGACGCGCGGTCTCGCTGAGATCGCGCGTCAGTTCGGCGACGGTGGGCTGCGCCTGACGGTTTGGCAGAATGTGCTGATCACCGGCGTCGCCGACGAGCGCGTCGCTGAGGCCGTCGCGGCGATCGAGGCGTTCGGCCTCGCGACGCAGGTTTCGCCGCTTCGCGCCGGTCTTGTCGCCTGCACCGGCAATTTCGGTTGCCGGTTCGCCGCCGCCGACACGAAGCGTCACGCCGAGGACGTCGCCGCGCATTGCGAAATCGCGGCGCCAATGGACACGCCGATCAACATCCATTTGACCGGCTGCCATCATTCCTGCGCGCAACATTATATTGGCGACATTGGCCTCATTGGCGCGCGCGTGCCGACAGACGACGACGGCGAGACTGTCGAAGGCTATCACATCCTCGCCGGCGGCGGCTTTGCCGAACAGGCCGGCATCGCGGCGGAACTCTATCAAAATGTGAGCGCGACTGACGCGCCGCGAGTCGTGGCCGCGATCCTGCGCGCCTATCGCCGCCATCGCGCCAATGACACGGAAACCTTCGTCGCCTTCGCGAGACGCCACGACACGCACGCGCTGCGGCGTCTCGCCGATGCGGAGATCGCGCAATGACGGTTCTCACTCCTCCCCGCGAGCTTATTCCCCCGAGCGCGCCGTTCACGCCAGAGCAGCGGGCTTGGCTCAACGGGTTTTTTTCCGCCTTCGTTGCGCCGGATCTCGGCGTCGTGACCCCTCTGTCGGCGGACGCCAACGCCGCCCTTATGGGGGGAGCCGAAAGCGATATCGATGACGGCGCGCCCTGGCACGATCAGACGCTGGCGCTCGACGCGCGGATGGACCTCGCCAAGGAGCGGCCATTGCGCCGACGCCTGATGGCCGCCATGGCGCAACAGGATTGCGGCCAGTGCGGCTACGACTGCGAAAAATACGCCGACGCCATCGCTGAAAAAAAGGAAGCGCGACTCAATCTCTGCGCGCCTGGCGGCAAGGATACCGCGCGCATGCTGAAGACGCTTTTTGCCGAGCTTGACGCGGCGGCCCCTGCGGAGACCCCTGCAAGAAAAACGGAACCCGCGCCGAGTTCGGCGCCAGGGCGCTCGCGCGACGCTCCTGCCAGGGCGAATTTCGTTTCGCGCCGCCGTCTCAACAAAGAGGGCTCCGACAAGGAGACCTGGCACATCGAATTCGATCTTTCAAAGAGCGGGCTCGACTACAAAGCCGGAGATAGTTTTGGCGTCTTCGTCAAGAACGACCTCGGCCTTGTCGATCAGATCATCGCCATGCTTGGCGCTTCGCATGTGACGCCGGTGCGGGACAAGACGCTGCGCGAAGTCCTGCAAAGCGATGTGTCGCTCTGGCCGGCGCCGGACGCGCTTTTCGATCTGGTGTCATTCCTCACCGGCGGCGCGCAGCGCGAGAAAGCGCGCCGTCTCGCGCAAGGCGAGGATCCCGACGGCGACGCCGCGACGCTCGACGTGCTGGCGGTGCTGCAAAAATTTCCTGGCGTGCGGCCGCACCCGGAAGCTTTCGTCGAAGCCTTGGAGCCGCTTCAGCCACGCCTCTATTCCATCTCCTCTTCGCCTAAGACCGCGCCGGGACGTCTGTCGCTGACCGTCGACGCGGTGCGTTACGTCATCGGCAAGAGGAAGCGGCTTGGCGTCGCCTCCACCTTTCTGGCGGCGCGCGCCGCGCCGGGCGAAGCGCTTCCCGTTTACGTGCAGGCGGCGCATGACTTCGCGCTCCCAGATGATCCGTCGACGCCGATCATCATGGTGGGCCCTGGCACGGGCGTCGCGCCGTTTCGCGCGTTCTTGCAGGAACGGTCCGCGACGAAGGCGCCGGGCAGGAACTGGCTGTTCTACGGCCATCAACGCTCGGCCTACGATTTTTTCTATGCGGACGAGTTTGACGCGATGAAAGAAGGCGGCCTGCTCACACGGCTTTCGCTCGCGTGGTCGCGTGATGGCGCGGAGAAGTTCTACGTCCAGGACCGCATGCGGCAGGCGGGTTCCGAGCTTTGGGCCTGGCTGGCGGAAGGCGCGCATTTTTATGTCTGTGGCGACGCGCAGCGCATGGCCAAGGATGTCGAACGCGCGCTTGTCGACGTCGTCGCCGAATTTGGCGCGCGCAGCGCCGACGAGGCGATCGCCTTCGTCGCGCAGCTCAAGAAGAGCGGCCGCTATCAGCAGGACGTTTATTGAGACACGACATGCGCCACGCAGCTCCCCCGGCCACGCCCGCCATAGAAGCGCTTGGCGACGCGCTTCCAAGTCTGGCGACGACCCGGACGACTTGTCCCTATTGCGGCGTCGGTTGCGGCGTCCTCGCCGCGCCGGACGGCGCCGGGCGCGCGTTGATCGAAGGCGACCCGGCGCATCCCGCGAATTTCGGTCGGTTGTGTTCGAAAGGGTCGGCGCTCGGCGAAACGGTGGGACTCGCCGGGCGCGTGCTCTATCCCATGCGACGGACGCCCGACGGCTTTGAGCGGGTCGGTTGGGACGCCGCGCTCGATGAGGCGGCGCGGGAGTTTCGCCGCGTCATCGATACGCATGGGCCGGGGGCCGTCGCCTTCTATCTTTCCGGCCAATTGCTCACCGAGGATTACTACGTCGCCAACAAGCTGATGAAGGGCTTCATTGGTTCGGCCAATGTCGACACCAATTCGCGCCTGTGCATGGCGTCCTCGGTCGCAGGCCATAAACGCGCGTTCGGCGCCGATGCGGTTCCAGCCTGCTATGAGGATCTCGACGAGGCGGATCTCATCGTGCTCGTCGGCTCCAACGCCGCCTGGTGTCATCCGATCCTGTTCCAGCGCATCATGCGCAACAAGGAAGAGCGCGGCGCGAGGCTTGTCGTCATCGACACGCGGCGCACGGCGACGGCCGAGAGCGCCGATCTTTTTCTGCAGATCGCGCCGGGAGCCGATCAGGCGGTGTTTGCCGGGCTGTTGACGTATCTCGCGCGCACGGGCGCGCTCGACGCCGATTTCATCGCCCGCCACACGTCGGGGTTCGAAGTCGCGCTCGACGCGGCGCGGGCGCTCGCGCCGTCCATCCGGACGACGGCGCGACACAGCCATTTGCGCGAAACCGACCTCGCGAGATTTTTCGAACTGTTCGCCGAGACCCCGCGCACGGTCACCGCCTTCTCGCAAGGCGTCAACCAGTCGGCGCAGGGAACGGACAAGGTCAACGCGATCATCAATTGCCATTTGGCGACAGGCCGCATCGGCAAGCCGGGCGCGGCGCCTTTTTCGTTCACGGGCCAGCCCAATGCGATGGGCGGGCGCGAAGTCGGCGGTCTCGCCAACCAGCTGGCCGCGCATATGGGGTTCGACGATGAGAGCGTCGATCGCGTCGGCCGCTTCTGGAAAGCGCCGCGCGTCGCCGCGCGCGAAGGCTACAAAGCCGTAGAGATGTTCGACGCCATTGCGCGGGGCGAGATCAAGGCGCTGTGGGTCGCCGGAACCAATCCTACGGCGTCGCTGCCTGACGCCGACAAGGCGCGGGCGGCGCTGGGCAAGCTCGAACTGCTCGTCGTCGCGGACAATGTGCTGTCCAACGACACCATCAATAGCGGCGCGCATTTGCTTCTGCCGGCGCAGGCCTGGGGTGAGAAAGACGGAACCGTCACCAATTCGGAGCGCCGCATATCGCGTCAGCGCGCCTTTCTGCCTGTCCCGGGCGAGGCGCGCGCCGACTGGGCGATCTTCGCGGACTTTGCCCGGCGTATGGGCTTCGAGCGTTTCGACTATGGCGCCGTCGCCGACGTGTTTCGCGAACACGCGGCGCTGTCGGCCTTTGAAAATGACGGCGCGCGCGACTTCGATATCGGCGGCCTCTCCTCCCTGACGGACGGCGCCTATGATGCGCTAGAGCCGATGCAATGGCCCCTTCGCGCGGGCGAGGGCAAAGGGCGCGCGCGTTTATTTGACGACGGCGCCTTTTACACGAAGGACGGTCGCGCCGCCTTCATCGCGCCGGCGCCGCCGAGCTTGGCGACGACGCTCACCGGCGACTTTCCGCTTCGTCTCAATACCGGCCGCATTCGTGACCAGTGGCACACAATGACGCGCACCGGCGCGAGCCCTCGGCTTGCGCGGCATCTGTGCGAGCCTTTCGTCGAGGTCCATCCGGCGGATGCGTCGTGGCTCGGCGTCATCGACAGCGGCTTTGCGCGCGTGACGACCTTGCACGGCGCCTGCGTGTTGCGCGCGATCGTCACGGATCGACAACCCGTCGGCCAGATTTTCGCGCCTATTCACTGGACCAACGAGACGGCCGCGCAAGCGCGCGTCGGCGCGCTTGTCGTATCGCTCGTCGATCCGTTTTCGGGCCAGCCGGAAGCGAAGGCGACGCCCGCCGCGCTCTCGCCGGCGACCTTTTCTCGGCAGGGCTTTCTGCTTTCGCGCAAGACGATGGCGTTCCCGCAGAATGTCTGGTGGGCGCGCGTCGCGATCGATCAGGGCTATGGATATCGCATCGCGGGCGATCTCTCAGACGCCGAGTGGCGCAATTTTCTGCGCGACGAAACGCCAGGCGACGATCTCATTGAGTTGACGGATGAGACGCGCGACGCCGTGTCAGTCGCCGCCTTCGTCAAAGATCGTGCGATGCTGGTCTGGTCAGTGGCGCCGCAGGCGCCTTGCTGGGACGCCGCGCTCGAACTGTTTTCGCGTAGCCGCCTTGATGCGGGGGAGAGACGGGCGCTGTTGTCGGGCCGCCTCGGCGGAGCCGCCGCCGACCATGGCCCGCTCGTCTGCGCCTGCTTCGGCGTCGGCGCCAAAGAGATCGCGGCGGCCATCGGGAAGGGCTGCCGCTCGACCACGGACATTGGCCACGCGCTGCGCGCCGGGACCAATTGCGGTTCGTGCCGCCCCGAAATCCAGAGACTCATCAACGCCGGCGTCGCCACGGCGCAAGCGGAAGCAGCGACGGCTTGATCCCTCCAACCCTCCCATGAAAGGCGCAGCTTATGAATATCGCAGACTTTAAGAAGGCCGGTCACTGGCCGACGCTGTTCTCGGCGTTTCTCTATTTCGACATCAGCTTCATGGCCTGGGTCTCGCTTGGACCGCTGATGATCTACATCACCAAGGACATGCAGATTCCCGTGGAGGACAAGCTCTCGCTCGTCGCCATTCCGGTTCTCGGCGGCGCGTTTTTCCGCGTGCCGCTCGGACTGTTCGCTGACGCCGTCGGCTCGAAGGCGACCGGCATTTTAGCGCAGGGCATCGTGATCTTCGCCGTGTCGCTGGTCTGCGTCTTCGGACTGACGAGCCCGATCGCCATTGCGATTTTCGGCGTGTCGCTGGGGCTCGCCGGCGCGTCCTTCGCCGTCGCGCTGCCGCAGGCGGGCCGATGGTATCCGCCTCAATATCAGGGGCTGGTGATGGGCATTGCCGGCGCCGGCAATATGGGCGTCGTCCTCGACACGCTCTTCGCGCCGACGATCGCCGAGCATTATGGTTGGCGCGCGGTCTATGGGGTTCTGCTGGCGCTCATGGTGCTGGTGCTGGCGATCTACGCCTTCGCCGCCAAGGATGCGCCCGGCGCAAAAACGACGATCAGCCTCGCCGACTATGGACGGATGCTCGCCGACTCCGACAGTCGCTGGTTCATGTTCTTCTACTTCATCACGTTCGGCGGTTTTGTCGGCCTTGCTTCCGCGCTGCCGCTCTATTTCACCTCGCAATATCACGCCACCGGCGTCGCCGCGGGCCTTGTCGTGGCGGTCATCGTCGCTTTCGGGTCCGGTTTTCGCCCGGTCGGGGGCTATATCGCCGACCGCATTGGCGGTGTGAAAACGCTGTCCTTCCTATTCGTGTTGGTTTCCGCGTGCTATTTCGCCATCGCTTTCCTGCCGGAAGGTCCTGCGCCAGCCAAGGGCGTCGCCGGATGGAATCTGCTTCAACTCCCACCCATCGCTTTCTCCGCTGTCGCGCTGTTCTCCTTGGGCGTGCTATGCCTCGGCATGGGCAATGGCGCCGTCTTTCAGTTGCTGCCGCAGCGCTTTCGCCGCGAGATCGGCGCGATGACGGGTCTTGTGGGCGCCGCAGGCGGATTCGGCGGATTTTTCCTCGCAAAGGCGCTGGCCTTCTCGAAGGGCGCGACGGGCGGGTTTACTGCCGGCTTCGTCTTTTTCGGCTTTCTTGCGTTGCTCGGGCTCGTCGGCCTCATACTGGTGAAGACGCGCTGGCGCACGACCTGGGGCGCCGTCTCCGGCGCGCGCATCTAAAACAGAGGCTTTGGTGAGCATGTTCTTTTCGGGGGGCCGCTTCGCATTTGGGAACACGCTCTAATGCTGGCCCGCTTCGATCACGATCTTCGAGTCGAGGCGGGATTTGCGACTGAAAAGGGCCGGCGACCGGACAATCAGGACTATGTGGCCATCTGTTTTGGTCGGCGCGGCGCTGGCGCAATGCATGGCGTCGCCGCCGTCGTCGCCGATGGCGTCGGCGGCCACAAGGGCGGACGCGCGGCGGCGGAGACCGCCGTGCGCGCCTTCATCGAAGGCTATTACGCACAGCCAGAAACATTGGGCGTTCCGCGCATGGCGGCGCGCTCGATTGAAGCCGTAAACGCCTGGATCGCCGCGCAGGCGAGAGTCGATCCCTTACTGTATGGCATGGCGACGACGTTCAGCGCGCTGATCCTTTCGCGCCGCGCCGCCTTCATCACCCATGTCGGCGATACCCGCATTTACCGCCTCGATAGCGCCGGTCTCGAACGACTGACAAAGGACCACACGGTTGGACGCGGCGATTTCGCGCATGCGCTGCGCCGCGCGATTGGCTTCGAGGAATCGCTGTTGTCCGACCAGGCGCGGCACGGCCTGAATGTGCATGACCGGTTTTTGCTGTGCTCGGACGGCGTCCACGGCGTTCTTTGCGATGCGAGGTTGCGCGATCTGCTCGGCGAGAGGCGCTCGCCGCAGGAAACGGCGGAAACGATCGTTCGCGAGGCGCTGGACGCGGGCAGCCATGACAATGTCACGGCGCTCGTCATTGACGTCGTCGATCTGCCGCTGGCGGACGAGCGCGCCTTGTCATTCGCCGTCGCCGCGCTGCCGATCGGCGCGCTGCCGTCCGTCGGCGAGACCGTCGACGGCTTTTACATCGACGATCTTATCGCCGAGGGACGCTACAGCCGGCTGATGCGGGCGACCGATACGCAAAGCGGCAAAGCGGTTGCTTTGAAGTTTCCGCATCCAAGCGTCGCGGAAGACGCCAGCTACCGGCTCGCTTTCGTCAACGAAGCCTGGGTCGCGGCGCGCGTGAGAAGCCCGTTCATCGGCGAAATCGTTGAACTGCCGCCGGGGCGCCAGACGCGGCTCTATTCCGCGATGCCCTTTTACGAGGGCGAGACGCTGGAGCGACGTCTGCGCCGCGAGCGGCGCATCGAGCTTGCGGAGGGCGTTGCGATCGCCATGCGACTGGCGCGGGCCGTCGCGACGTTGCATCGCAGCGGCGTTATCCACCGCGACATCAAGCCGGACAATGTCATGCTGTTGCGCGATGGCGGTTTGCGTCTCGTCGATCTCGGCGTTTGCCGCGCGCCGCATCTCGAAGACTTTCCGCAACAGGATATCCCCGGCACGCCGAGCTATATGGCGCCAGAACTGTTTCAGGGCGCGCGCGGCGATGAGGGGTCCGACCTTTTTGCGCTTGGCGTCACCGTCTACCGGCTGTTCAGCCGCGCCTATCCCTATGGCGAGATCGAGCCCTTCAGCAAACCACGTTTTGGCGAACCGCAATCGCTCGGCCTCAAGAGGCCGGACCTTCCCGCGTGGCTGGACGCCGCGATCGGCAAAGCGATCGCGGTCGACCCGCGCGATCGCTATGGCGATGTGCTTGAGTTCGCCTTCGAACTTGAAAACGGCGCGACGCGGGCTGAGCCGCGGGCGCCGCGCAAAAAGTCTCTCTATGAACGCAATCCGCTCATTTTTTGGCGGGCGCTGTGCCTTCTCCTCGTTGTCCTGCTGATAATTGCGCTGGGCTTGCGTTGAGGATGAGCACGTTTTGTCCGCGTTGTGGCGAGCATAACGTCAGGTCTCCAACTATCCTGTCCCATATCCAGGGTCAGTCAAGCCGGACGGATGGGACGGCGGTTCAACAATGGCCCCAGTGCAGGAAGCGTCCCGTGCGCCGATTGTAGCAATAGACGCGTGGGCGAGAGTGGTGGCGCACATGCCGTGCGCAGCGCCCCCAATGTAGAAAGCGACCAGTGTAGCGGTTGTAACAGAACGTCCGGGCGTGCTCCACCATCGAGGTGTCTTGCAAAGCCTTGAGCACGCCTCCGCGATCGGCGACAGGCGCCGCGAAGGAATGTAGTGACGAGAGCACCGCGAGGGCGCCAGCGCTGATAAGTATTGCAAGGGATTTGCGCATTCTGTTCTCCATGACAATCGCCCAGGATGAGTCCGCTTTGCCTTGAGCGTGACCGAATGCGACCCGCTTCCGCGACCGCCTGGAGAAACGCTCAAGCTCTCGCGCCGTTCCAGCCGAGAGCGACTCCGTGACGACCAGACGCCTGAAAAGAAGATCGCCTGCGAATGCGTCGAGCGCCGCAAGTTCTTCGTTATGTTGTGGAATTCCGGATATCTGGTTCGGCCGCCGTTCCGAGCTCTTAACTCAAGAAACGGGTCTCTTGCGCCGAGGTTTCGATGACGGTTCTGCGAACCGGCGCTTACGGACCTCCGCTGGCGAATCCTCGTATTATTTGGAGCGCTGACGGGTGGATGATCCTATCGCCGCGCACGATAAGGCGGCCAATCTGGCGTCTGGACGACGTCGCGTGATCCCCACCGAGCAGCGACAGCGGCGCGACCGCGCCAGCGCGATGAATAGGTCTCCGGCGCCAACCGCTTCGCGTCGAAGGCGACTTTGCTGCGATGACTAGATATGTTGGGCGCGACGCGCCTTATGGCGCGGCTATCGATAACAACTTATTGAAATAAGTGGCGCGCCCAAGGGGAATCGAACCCCTGTTTTCGCCGTGAAAGGGCGACGTCCTAGGCCTCTAGACGATGGGCGCGGGCCGCGCAGCCGCAGTGCGGCGGCGCGAGGGCGTGTATAGAGGCGCGGGCGGCGCAAGACAAGACCGGACCAGCGGCCACATCGCCGCGCGCATCTTCGCGTTTGCGCCCCCTGGGGCGAGGCCCTAAAGCATCGCAGCAATGCTCACGATCAACGACCTCGTCTACCGCCTCGGCGACCGGCTGCTGTTCGACCACGCCGGGACGTTCCTCCCCGGCCGCTCGCGCGCGGGCTTCGTCGGCCGCAACGGCGCGGGCAAGACCACGCTGTTCCGGCTGATCAGCGGCGAGATCGCGCCCGAAAGCGGGACCATTTCGCTGCCGGCGCGCACGCGGCTGGGGCGCGTCGAGCAGGAGGCTCCGGGCGGTCCCACGGCGCTCACCGACTTCGTGCTCGCGGCCGACCTCGAGCGCGACGAACTGCTGGCGCGGGCGGAGTCCGCGCACGATCCCCATGACATCGCCGAGATTCAGACGCGGCTCGCCGACATCGACGCGCATTCCGCGCCGGCGCGCGCCGCCGCCATCCTGCATGGCCTCGGCTTCGACGCCGAGGCGCAGCAGCGCCCGCTGTCGGAATTTTCCGGCGGCTGGCGCATGCGCGTCGCGCTGGCGGCGGTGCTGTTCTCCCAGCCAGACCTGCTGCTCCTCGACGAGCCGACCAATTATCTCGATCTCGAGGGAACTCTCTGGCTCGTCGATTATCTGTCCCGCTACCCGGCGAGCGTCATCGTCATCAGCCATGATCGCGATCTGCTCGACGCGGTCGCGACCCATATTCTGCACCTCGAGCGCGGGCGGCTGACGCTCTACAAGGGAGACTATTCCTCCTTCGAGAAACAGCGGCGCGAGGCGCAGCTGCTCGCCGCCAAGGGGGCGAAGAAGCAGGAAGAGCAGCGCAAGCATCTGCAGGCCTTCGTCGACCGCTTCCGCGCCAAGGCGACGAAGGCGCGTCAGGCCCAGTCGCGCTTAAAGCTCCTCGCGAAAATGGAGCCTGTGACGGCGATCGTCGACGACGCCGTCCTGCCGATTCATCTGCCCTCGCCAGAAAAGCCGCTGTCGCCGCCGATCATCGCGCTGGAGAAAGCGGCGGTCGGCTATGGCGATCGAATCGTGCTGTCGCGGCTTTCGCTGTCGATCTCGAACGATGATCGCATCGGCCTGCTCGGCGCCAATGGCAATGGCAAATCCACCTTCGCCAAATTGCTCGCCGGGCGTCTTGCGGCCTGCGCCGGCGAGATGGTGCGCGCGCCGAAACTGGAGGCTGGATTTTTCGCGCAGCATCAGATCGACGATCTGAACGAGAATGAGACGCCTTACGCCGTCTTCGCGCGGCTGATGCCGGGCGGGGCCGAGGCGCGCATTCGCGCCCGCGCGGCGCAGACCGGATTTTCCGGCGCGCGCGCCGATACGCCGATCGCCAATCTTTCGGGAGGCGAGAGGGCGCGGCTGCTGCTCGGCGTCGCCGCCTTCGAGGCTCCGCATCTCTTGATCCTCGACGAGCCGACGAACCATCTCGACATCGACAGCCGCGTGGCGCTGATCGAGGCGATCAACGACTATGAGGGCGCGGTCATTCTGATCGCCCACGACCGTTATCTCCTTGAGGCCTGCGCCGATCGGCTCTGGCTGGTCGCCGATGGCACGGTGCGCGCCTTCGACGGCGACATGGACGATTATGCGCGGCTGGTGCTGTCGAAGTCGCGCGAAGAGCCCAGGAGCGCGCCCGTTGCGGCGGCGCAAGAGGCGGCAAAGCAAGAGGCGCCAAAGCAGCAGGCGCCAAGGCGTCGCGACGCCGGGCAGGCGCGACGCAAGCTCGCCGCCGCCGAGGAACGCGTCGAGAAATTCACGCAGCTTATCGCCCGCGTCGACGAGGCGCTCGCGGCGCCCGACGCCTTCGCGCGCAATCCCCAGGAAGCGGCGCGGCTCGCTTCGCAGCGCGAGGAACTGGCGCAGGCGCTCGCCGCCGCCGAGGAGCAATGGCTGGAGCTTGCGGCGGAGGCGGAGGGCTAAACTTTGCATCATTGGCGGAGCCGCAAGGATATAGATAATCGAGGGGCGGCCAATTAGGGAATTGTTGCGGAGCCTCGATCGTGATCCAAACGCGGTTGATATACAAATCCGACACAGTCGCGATCGCCTATCATATATGTTTGGATCAACGGCGCTCGAAAGTTGCTTTCGCATTTAGCGGATTCGGAAACCGACTGCTCTTCGGCGAGGGATTGGGGCGCGATTTCCTCATTGAAAATGGTTTCGATGTCATCAGTTTCATCTCGACGAGAGACGATTGGTTTCAGGGCCTCCCACAGTCAATCTTTCCTCTGCTGGACAAACTGTGCGTCGACCATGGCTATCGGCGTCGCGTGGCGATGGGCTCGTCGATGGGCGGTTATGCGGCGATTTGTTTTTCACGACTTTTGAGATGCGACGTCGTGCTCGCTTACTCGCCCCAATACAATATCGCCGATGGAAGCGATCAAAGATTTGGGCCTTCCATAAACATTATAGACTGGAAATATCCGATCGATCCCGACTCGATAAGCGACATATGTCGATACAAGCTCGTCTATGATGACAAGGATATCGACCGCCGTCATGCGGAACGGATCAGAAGCTTGATTAAGCACGAGAACTTTGAGTCAGTGATTTTTAGGCACACGGGTCACGCCACAATCGTCTTTCTCTCGGAAATTCAGATGCTGAAACATGTATCCCTCTGCCTGTTAAACGGCGCTCGACCCGACTTGAAGGAGATCCGGAGCCGCCGGAACAGGTCGTTGACCTATCTGATTGCGTAACGCAAAAGCTGAACCCGCGCCGGCATCGGGAAACGTTGTGGTCATTGACTCGGATGATTCACGCTCTGGAAACGCGCAAATCAAATCAGCAGATCGCCGATCTCGAGGCTGATCGGAGCGCGCTAATGAAAAAGCTCGCGCAACCGGGGAGGTTCGCGAAATGGGCGATCGATCGCAACGTGCCGGTGGCGTCCCGAGCCTTCGCGGCGCTCGAAATTGCGCGCATGAAGAGATTGGGATTCGATTGCGATTATTATCGAATCGTTAATTGGGACGTTTCGAATCAGCGTCTGGACCCGTTGACGCATTTTGTACGCGTCGGACGAAGAGAGGGGCGGTTGATACGGTTCAAAACGTCGGCGGATGAGCCGCCGAGGGGCTGGGGCCGCGCCTTACTGGGCAAGATCGGAAAACTCTGGGCGCTTCTTGAGAAAAGCGTCGACGAATGAGCATTCCGATCGAATCTTTAGTCCCTGTTCGCGGGCGAACTCCAGCGCCTTACGGATCAGCTCCGAGGCGACGCCCTGGCCCTGCAGCGCCGGCGGCGTTTGCGTCGATGTGAAGACCATTTCGCCATCCTCGATCCGATAATAGGCGAGGGCTGTTTGCCCATCGACATCGAGCTCGAAGCGATGGCGTTCACGATTGTCGCGGACTTTCCCCCAGGGACGCCTAGTTTCAGCTTGACCCATGCCTGCCTCCTCAACGGCTGCTGTTGCCGAAATAAGCGCCGTCGGCCAGAAAGGAAGGGCGGCGATGCGCTTGCGTTTTCGGCCGCGCCGGGGTTCAACAGCCCCGTCCGCGCCGTTTTCTTTGGCGACGGACGCCTATGCTCGCCGCTCGTTCGATTCGCCCAACTGGATCCCACATGCGCCTTTCCCGCTATTTCCTGCCCATATTGCGCGAGACCCCGAAAGAGGCCGAGATCGTCTCGCACCGGCTGATGCTGCGGGCGGGCATGATCCGACAGGAATCGGCTGGCATTTACGCCTGGCTGCCGCTCGGGCTGCGCGTGCTCAACAAGATCAACGCCATTATCCGCGAGGAGCAGACCCGGGCCGGCGCCATCGAATGTCTGATGCCGACCATCCAGCCTGCCGATCTGTGGCGCGAGTCCGGCCGCTACGACGCCTATGGCAAGGAGATGTTGCGCATCACCGATCGCCATGAGCGCGAGATGCTCTACGGCCCCACCAATGAAGAGATGATCACCGAGATCTTCCGGGCCTATGTGCGCTCATATAAGGATTTGCCGCTCAATCTCTTTCATATTCAGTGGAAGTTCCGGGACGAGGTGCGGCCGCGTTTCGGCGTGATGCGCTCGCGCGAATTCCTGATGAAGGACGCCTATTCCTTCGATCTCACCGCGGAAGCCGGCCGCCACTCGTACAACAAGATGTTCGTCGCCTATCTGCGCACCTTCGCGCGGATGGGTCTGACCGCTATTCCGATGGCGGCGGAGTCTGGCCCGATCGGCGGCAACAGCCACGAATTCATCATCCTCGCTTCGACCGGCGAGAGCGAAGTCTTTTGCCACCGGGATTTCCTCTCCTTCGCGCCGCCGCCCGCCTCGATCGACTTCGACGATGCGGCGGCGTTGCAGGGGGTCGTCGACAAATGGACGAGCCGCTACGCGGCGACGAGCGAGATGCATGACGCGGCGGCTTTCGCCGCCGTCCCCGAGGACGCGCAGGTCGCGGCGCGGGGAATCGAAGTCGGCCATATTTTCTACTTCGGAACCAAATATTCCGAGCCGATGAAGGCCGTCGTCAATGGGCCGGACGGTAAGGAGGTCGTCGTGCAAATGGGTTCCTACGGCATCGGGCCGTCGCGCCTCGCCGCCGCCATCATCGAGGCGAGCCATGACGATAATGGCGTCATCTGGCCCGAGTCCGTCGCGCCGTTCCATGTCGGGGTCGCCGATCTGAAAGTCGGCGACCAGGGGACGGGCAAGGTCTGCGCCGATCTCGTCGAGCAGCTCGAAAACGCCGGGCTGGAGGTGTTGCAGGACGATCGCGACGAGCGCCCGGGGGCGAAATTCGCCACGCTCGATCTCATCGGTCTGCCGTGGCAGGTTCTCGTCGGCCCCAAGGGGCTGGCGGAGGGCAGGGTGGAGGTGAAGCAGCGGCGCACCGGAGAACGCGAGCTTCTCGCCCCTCAGGACGCCGTCACACGCATCGCCGCCGCAATGCGGCAGGCGCAGGCATGACCGAGGCGGCGCAGCCGGCAAAAGGCGCCGGCGCCTTTTCGGCCTTCGAGCGGATGGTGGCGCTGCGCTATCTGCGCGCGCGCCGCGCCGATGGCTTCGTCTCGGTCATCGCCGGATTCTCCTTTCTCGGCATCCTGCTGGGGGTTGCGACGCTCATCGTCGTGACCTCGGTGATGAACGGATTCCATCGCGAGCTGATGGACAAGATCATCGGCATCAACGGCCACGCCTTTCTGCAGGCGGTCGAGACTCCGTTCACGGACTGGGACCGGGTGTCCGCGAAGACCGCCAAGCTGCCGGGCGTTCAGCTTGCCATTCCGATGGTCGAAGGCGCGGCCGGCATATCGACTCAGTTCGGTCAATCGGGCGTGCTGGTGCGCGGCGTGCGCGAGAAGGACCTGACGCGGCTCCCGGGCGTAGCGTCCAACATCAAAAGCGGCGCGCTGGCGGGATTCGACAAGGCCGGAGGCGTCGCCATCGGCCAGCGGCTGGCCGAGACGCTCGGCGTCGGCGTCGGCGACTCGGTCAGCCTGCTCATCGCCAAGGGAGCGCAAACGCCGTTCGGCGTCGCGCCGCGGATCAAGGCCTATCCCGTCGTCGCCATCTTCTCGATCGGCATGTCCGAATTCGACAATGTCTTCGTCTATATGCCGCTTACCGAGGCGCAGCTCTTCTTCAACAAGGAGAATCAGGCGACGGTGGTCGAGGCGTTCGTCTCCGACCCCGAGAAGATGGATGATTTTCGCATCAACGTCGAAAAGGCGATCGAACGGCCCCTCATCGTCACCGACTGGCGCCAGCGCAACAAGACGTTTTTCGATACACTGCAGGTCGAGAAGAACATTCTGTTCATCATTCTGGCGTTGATCGTCGTGGTGGCGGCCTTCAACATCATCTCCGGCCTGACGATGCTCGTGAAGGACAAGACCCAGGACATCGCCATACTCCGCACCATCGGCGCAACGCGGGGGGCGGTGCTGCGCGTCTTCCTGATCATCGGCGCGTCGATCGGCGTGGTCGGCACGCTCGCTGGATTTGCGCTTGGTCTGGCGCTCGCGAAAAATCTCGACACCATCCGCGTCTGGGTCAATAAGCTCTTCGACGCCAATCTCTTCCCCGCGGAGTTCTATTTCCTCTCGCGCCTGCCGGCGATCGTCGATCCGCGCGAGGTGACGGCGATCGTCGTCATGACTCTCACGCTCGCCGTTCTCGCCTCGATCTATCCAGCCTGGAAAGCCGCATCGCTGGACCCGATTGAAGCGCTGCGGCACGAGTAGGCGCGATGAGCCAGGCCGTTCTCGAACTGCGCAATATCGCGCGCCACTATCGTGAGGGCGAGGCGCGGCTCGACATATTGGCCGACGTCAATCTGTCGATCTACCCCGGCGAGACGGTCGCTTTGCTGGCGCCGTCTGGCGCAGGCAAGTCGACGCTCCTCCATGTCGCCGGACTGTTGGAGCGCCAGGACGGCGGCGAAGTGCTGATCCAGGCCGCGCCGACGTCGCGCATGTCCGAGGCCGAGCGGACGCGGCTGCGGCGCGCCACCATCGGCTTCATTTATCAGTTCCATCATCTGCTGCCGGAGTTCTCGGCGCTGGAGAATGTGGCGCTGCCGCAGATGATCAACGGCCTGAGCAAGAACGATGCGCGCCTGCGGGCGCAACAGCTGCTGGACTATTTACGGCTGGGGCCGCGGGCGTCGCATCGGCCGACGGAGCTCTCCGGCGGCGAACAGCAGCGCGTCGCCATTGCCCGCGCCGTCGCCAATGCGCCGCATCTCCTGCTCGCGGACGAGCCGACCGGCAATCTCGATCCGCGCACGGCGGAGCATGTTTTCGGGACATTGTTGGCGCTCGCGCGCAGCACCGGCTTGGCGGCGCTTATCGCGACTCACAATCTCGAGCTCGCGAAACAAATGGACCGCCGCGTGACCTTACGCGACGGTCGCATTGAACTCTTAAGTTGAAGCGAACTTAAGCTTCTGGCTTCTTTTTGCCCATGAATTGGCTCCGGTACCAAAGGCCGAAGCCCACCAGCGCCAGCGCCGCGAAGAACACGGCGATCGTAATTTCCCGCGACTGCGTCAAACCGACGGAAAAGGGAAAGCGCGCGACATATTCCTTGGTGCCGTCGTCGCTTTTCGCCTTCACGAGGCCGATAAACTTGCCTTCCTTCGGAAAATTGTGCTCGAAGGTAAGCGTGCCGGTCTTATACTTCTTGGGCGGAGAGTAATACTCCGTATTGGCCTCGAGATTTTCCTCGTCACTGCTCTGTCCAACGTCGCGAATGACGCGCATCTCAAGGTTCATGTCGCGCAACTCGTCCTGCTGCGCGTCAAGCGTGATGATGGTGGACCCGGCGTCGGGAATGTCGTCGCAAAACTGCTCGCGCGATTTTTGCGGCTGATACCCCGTGAATGTCATCGTGTCCGGGCCGATTTTCATCAAGCACTGGCCCTGATTAATGCCGACGTCGCCATGCGCATGCGCCTGCGTGACCCAGCCGGCGGCCGCCACCAGCACGGCGGCGAAAAATCGCATCATCATCTGGTTTCTCCCTTCTGGACCGGCCGCTCTATGTTTGAGCGGTCTTCTCGGCGCGCAGGTCGGTTTCTGACGCGCGATGGTCGCACACATCGTGTGCCAAAGCGAACTGGGGAGGGCAACCCTTCAGAAGCCTCCAGCAGCGCTCTAGTTAATATAAATCAACCGCGCCCACTTGTCCCGCGACCAAGGGCCACACGCGTGCAAAAAAGAATGCGCGATCCGTATATTGTACAATCCTGTCGCCTGACGATGAATTTTTCGCAACCCGCCAATGTGGAAGAATTTACTTAATTGTCATGGGCTTGGCGCACCGCCGACGCAATTTCGAGGCAATCATGAGCGCCAGGGTTGGCGAAGTTAAATTTTCATTTAACTTAATGCAACCTCCACAAACAACGGCGGGAACCATGTTGAACTTTTCTCATCTGCGTGACGAAGCTGAACTTTCTGTCAACGACGGCGGCCTTTCCACCATCTGGTTGAAGGATCGCCAGGCTCTAGTATTGCGCAAGACTCGCCCGGGTTTTGACGCGGCGGCCATCAACACGATTACTGACATTTTGTCGGCGATCGATCGTGGAGAACTGAGCGAAATTCGTTACCTCGTCTACGATTTCGCGCATGGCGTGCGCGAAGCCCCGCGTCCGGCGGAGGGATTTAGCGAGATCGCCGCCGAAAATTCCGAGCTGATCGTCGATACGCCGGTGATCACGCTCGCCTGGGCCAGGGGCTTGATGAGCGGCGCCGATTTCGACTTCGCCATGCAATGCTCCGCCATCGTCGCCGAGAAGACCGCGCATTTCTCTTTCTCGGGAGATCCTGCCGACCTCTTGGGGCTTTACGCCGCAGTGGGCCGGACGCTGGGCTTCGTGAAGGCCGAGCGCCTGATGGACAGCAATCGCGCGCTAGCGGCCGAGGACGCTCACGAGTTGCTGATCGTCCGAGACGTCGTCGAGCCGCAGCCCGGGGTCGCAGCGATAGAGCGATACCTGGCGCAATTCGGCCGGCGCTACAATGCGTCGCACGCGATTTTTCGCGCGCAGCGTATGGTGCAGCCAGTGGTCGACAGGCGCAGCCTCGCGGCGCTCTGAGCGCGGCAGAGGCTTGTTTCGAAACTCACGCCGCGCTGACGAGGCGCGGCGCGTCCCGCCAACCGTCGAGCAGGGGCCTTAACTCCTCTATCGGCCGCGGCCTCGTGTAAAGGTAGCCCTGAATGAGAAAAATTTTCTTGCTCGCCATGAAGGCGAGCTGAGCGTCAGTTTCCACGCCTTCGGCGACGAGATCGATGGAGAGATCCTGTGCGAGCGCCGAGATCGCGGAGATGATCGCTTGCGTCTTCGGCGATTCGATCGCCTGCCGCGCGAAGGAGCGGTCGATTTTGACCTTCTTCACCGGGAAACGGTTGAGATATCCAAGACTGCTGTAGCCGGTTCCGAAATCGTCCAGCGAGAGCCGGACGCCTAGCGCTTCGATTTCGCGCAATTTGCTTTCGACGTCGTCGGCGTCCATGAGGGTGGTTTCGGTGATTTCGAGCTCCAGGCGATCCGGATCCAACGCCGACTCGCGGAGAATCTTCGCGACCATGTCGGCGAGATGCTTTTGCTGAAATTGCCGCGGCGCGATGTTAACGGCGACGCGAATGTTTGACGGCCAGGATTTCGCGTCCAGGCACGCCTGGCGCAGCGCCCAGGCGCCAAGTTCGATGATCATGCCGGTTTCTTCCGCGACCGGAATGAATTCGCAGGGGGAAATCATGCCTCTGGTGGGGTGGCGCCAGCGCAGCAGCGCCTCCAGGGAGACGATGGTCGCTGTGCGAGAATCGACGACGGGCTGATAGTAGACCATCAATTCATTCGCCAGAAACGCATGTCTCAGTTCAGTGTCGATCGCGCGCTTTCGAGTGAGCGCGTCCTGCATCTCTTGCGCATACCAGATCGACTTGCCGCGCCCTTCGGCTTTCGAACGGTAGAGCGCGAGATCGCTGCATTTGAGAAGCCCCCCGGAGGTCTCAGAATCTTTGGGCGCCGCGGCGATGCCGATGCTCGCGCCAATGTTGATGACGTGGTTTTCGATGACAAAAGTGCGATGCATCTCGGCCAAAATCGCGGCGGCCAGTTCGTTGACGTCAAGAAGCCGCGCGCCGGCGCGCAGCAGCACGCAGAACTCGTCGCCGCCGAGCCTTGCCACCAGATGCGGATGCGGCACGCAGGCGGCGAGACGCGCGCCGACCGCTGATAGCAGCTGGTCGCCGATGGAATGGCCGAGCGTGTCATTGACCTCCTTGAACCGATCGAGATCGATGTTGAGCAGCGCGGTTTGCAAGCCACGCTGCCTCAGCTGAATCATTTCTTCCTCGAGCGTTTCCTGAAACTGATAGCGATTTGGCAAATTCGTCAGATCATCGAAATGCGCGATGCGCTCAATTTCACGAAGGGCGCGCTTTTGAAGCGTCACATCCTCGATGACGGTGATGAAGGAGCCGGCTTCGGCGCGTTCGCAGTGAAACTCGAAAAAACGTTCGCCGAGCTTGTGCGTGAAGATGTTGGTGTGCGGCATGGCCACATGTCGTTTCCAACGTTCGATGAAATTTCTGTTCTCCTGCGGCGACAGGCCGACGCTCTTGCCGATCGCATGCGCGAGCGCGTCGAGCTTGATCGGCGTCGACGCCGCAACAATGCCGAAGAAATCGATCACGCGTCGATTGACGACCGTGATCGACAGGTCGGCGTCGCCCATGCACAGCCCGTGGGTCATGGAATTGAGGGCGAGACTGAACAGCGTTCGCTGTTTTACCGCCTCATAGCCGTTGCGAAGCGCCGTTTCGAGGTTGGCGTGGAGAAACGTCGTTGTCGACTTAACCGAGATCATCCCGATGATCAGGACCAGAGTCAGTCCCCAGTACCAGAAGCTGTAGTAAAACAGACAAACGATGGCGAGAGGCGCGCAGGCTCCGATGACCTGCCCGAAAACGATCATTGGCCGACCGGAATTACGGCTCGCGAGCGCGCCCGCGCAACCGGTCATCAAAATCACCCCGTAATAGGCGAGCATTTCATCATGATGATAGACAAAAAGTATTGCGGCCGTGACCCCAACCGCGGTCATAAACCCGACCGCGCCAATCGCGTATCGAAATTCCCAGCGCCGCGCATCCTTGCGGCGTTGGGCCGGAGGTTGGCGCGTATAGGCGAGAAAGACCCAGATGCGATAGGCGGCCATGCCAGTCATCAGAAGGATGAGTTGGAGATAGACGTCCTGCCATGTCGACAGCCAGGCGATAATGGGCGCAAGCATGCCGGCGGCTATTCCCGCAAGGAACGAGCCTTGGGTCGCAAAGAGCGTATCGACAAGATCTTGATAGATCTCGCTATCGGTCTTCAGTTCGGCTGACGCTGCGGACTCGTCAGCGTCGCCTGAAACTTTAGCGGAACGCAAGGCCTTTCCCATTGTCATTCCTCGGCTGACGCCCCCGGGCGAACGCAGTCATCTCGGCGTGCAGGGCTAATCGAGCTTAGCAGACGGCTCTGGGCGCGCACCAGCCGCTCCATATGACGGAGGTCGGCGTCACTGATGCGTGTCGAGCATTCGGCCCACAGATCTGTTACACGCATGAGTTCTTCCCGAGTGACGGGCGTCGCGCGGCGACGAGCCTCCGCCAAAATCCGCCGGCGCGCCCAGGCCGTGTCGCCCCCTCTATGCATCCAGCCCAGCGTCGTTGTGCGAATATCGCCGTCCGGCGCGAGAAAATCGATGGCTTCGAGATCATACATCTCGCGGCCAGTATAGACTTTGCCTTCTGAAATGACTTTTTGTGCGAGGGCGGCGCCCAATTTCCGGGTAAGCAGCGAGACGGCGCCCATCCCTGGAAAGGTATTGAACGCAATCTCAGGCATTGCGAAGCGGGCATTTTCCTCCGCAATGATGAAATCGGTCGCGAGCGCCGCTTCAAATGCTCCGCCAAAGCACTGGCCGTGCACGGCGGAAAGGGTGACGATAGGAAGATCAAGGCCCCTCACCAGACTATCGATCAAATCGACGCAAGTATGCGCGTAATGGCGAAGTAAATCAATATTATGGCTGCGTATCGCAGAGGCGAAAACGCCAAGATCGCCGCCAAGATTAAAAACTCCCTTCTTGTTCGAGGCTATGACAAGATAGCGCACGGGTCTGCGCGAGGTGAGCCCGGCGGCAAACACAGCCTGCAGCGCGTGGCGAAAGCGGCTCATTTCGCTTAATGTATGTGGCGTGTAGCAAAGAGGCCCCTCTGAACTATAAATCATCCAAACAGACTGTGTGGCCGGGTCATAGTCAATGTCGAGATGATCGAACTTCCAGTTCGGGAAGTCCTCTGGACGCGGCATTACGACGCCGCTCATATTCGATATTTCAGGGCCAAACCTCCCCCCTTTCGCATCCGCAAGCAAACAACCAAGCAAATCGCCGAGGCAAGGCGCGGTCAAGCTGTCGGATGGGGCCCGCCAGCCCTTAAGTGAGCTTGCTTCAACATTTGGCAATGCTTTCGACTGCTATTCGAAGCCGTTTTCCGTCGGGAAAGTTCAGACAAAGGTCTGAACAATCCTAAAACAGCCGCATCTCAGCGCAATCGCTCACTTGCCAACGATGACGACGCTTGCGCTAGGAGACTTCGAACCAAGTCGCCAGGCCGCCGGCTTCGTGCTCCAGAATATCATCGTGAATAGCCCATTTTCCAGGCGATTCAGCGAGGAAGGCGGCATGCTTGGTCTTTCCGGGGGGGACGATGACGCCATTTCGCCAATAGGGCTCCCATCCATCGTCGAGATCATGCAGGAGACGCATGCACTGCCCGTGAACATGCATCGCCAGCGCGACGTCCGACTTGTTGACAAAGCCCAGCGTCACCGGCGTCCCGCGACCGACTTTGAAGAGCGGCGGGCCCTGATAGCCTCTCGTCAGCGCGCCGTTGATCGTCCAGACAGGTCCAGCCCCGCTCTTGCGCGGCGCGATTGTGAGATCCACTTTTTTGGCGCGGGCAAGTTTGATCTCTGCTGGAAGCGCGGAGTTTGGCGGGAGCGCGGCGATCGGCGGCCGCTTCGAGGCCTTGGCGCCCTTGGCCTCCGCGACGAGAAGGTCGCGATCTTCGCCATTCGGCCCCCGCAAGATCAAATTGGCCTTGGCCCCTTCGCTGTCCGGCATGTCGAACATCAGCTCGAAGCGCGCGCCCGGCGCGACGGGGAGGCTGCGCCTGATCGGCTCGAAGGCGTCGCAAGGCTGGCCGTCGATGGCGATGACGAAAGGCTGCGCGCCCGCGATGGAAAGGATCATGATGCGCGCATTGCTGAGATTGGCGAGGCGCAGCCGCACCCTCGCGCCCGGCGCCAGGGATTGCCGCGCCGGCGCCGCCTTGCCGTTGACGCAGAGCAGCGGGCCGACCCGGCCGATGCCGCGCGCGGCCGCCGGGTCGTCGAAGCCGCCAATGATCTGGCCGGCGTCGTCGAGGCGCCAGTCATCGAGCGCCAGAAGCAAATCCGCGTCTGCGGGGAGGGGCGCCGGCTCATCCACCAGAAGCAGGCCTTTGAGTCCGCGGCCGACGAGTTCGGGCGTTGCGCCATAGACGCTCGGCCGGTAGCAGAACAGACCAGGATCGGCGAGCCGGCGGTGGTAATCGAAGGACGCCCCGGGCGCGACCGCCGGCTGCGTCAGCGGCGCGACGCCCTCCATCGCATTGTCGCCGCGCAGGCCATGCCAGTGAATGGTGGCGGGCTGGTCGAGCTTGTTAAGAAAGCGCACCGCGAGTTCGTCGCCCTGCCTGTAGCGCAGGATCGGACCCGGCGTGCTCCCGTCGAACCCGAGAATACGCGTTTCGGCGTCTCCCGACAGACGGGCCTTGCCCGGCCGCGCGTCGAGGTCGCGCAAGGCGGCGAGCGGCGGTTCCGCCCTCGCTGGAAGCGCCGTCAGGCTGGCGGCGACGCCGGAAAGAACGGCGCGGCGGGAAAGACCCTGTGACATTGCTCTCCTGCTATGGCGCAGCCCGGCCGCTTGAGCAATGACGGGGCGCTGGAACTCTTCACGAGCACCTAGATGGACGCTAGAAGGGCCGAAACGCAAGGAGGTTGGAAACATGACCGCGCCGCGCAAGACATTTGCCGCCGCCTTCTCAGGCATCTGCGCCGTGGGCTTCTTTCTGCCGCTCGCCGCGCTTGGACAGGTTGGGGAAGGCTATTCCGCCTATCGCCAATCGCTGATCGCGGCGGGCTGGAAGCCAAACGTCGGCTATGGTCTCAAGACCGCCCGCGGCAAGCCGTTGTACAAATTTCCCGAAATCGTCTGTGGACCGACGCTCTGCAACGCCAAATGGCGCGACCCCAAGGGTCATGAAACGGTCATTCGGCTGATCCGCGGGCTCGACGGCGCGGATCACCGCGTGGCTCAGTAGACCTTGGCGGCGGCTGGCATCCCGCCGCGTCCATGCTATAGAGCGACGCCCGGCGAATCGCACTCGCGCCTGGGAGCGGCTCGGCGCGTCCTAAGCGCAGGGGATCGCGCCTCTTGGGGGAGCCGATCATTCGAGCGCGTCCCGCGCTCCAGCGATCAGCGCCGGTTCGCGGGCAGGGAATTTAGGCGGCCTGGCCGCCGATCGCGGGCGTGGCGGAACTGGTAGACGCGCCGGATTTAGGTTCCGGTGACGAAAGTCGTGGGGGTTCGACTCCCTCCGCCCGCACCAGAGCCGGCTACCGTGGCAGTCGCATCATCGTCGTCGCGCGTCGGCGGCGTCGTTATTATTGAGAAGGCTATCGAAATGGAAGTAACGCAGACCTCCACGCAGGGTTTGAAGCAGGAATTCAAGGTGGTGCTTCCGGCTGGCGAACTCGCCGCCAAGCTCGCCGCCCAGCTCACCGAGATTCAGGCGAAGAGCCAGATCAAGGGATTCCGCCCCGGCAAGGCGCCGATCGGCCATCTCAAGAAGCTCTATGGCAAGAGCATCATGAGCGACGTCTTGCAGGAGGCGGTCAATGACGCCAACCGCAAGATCGTCGAGGAAAACGAGCTGCGCATCGCGCTCGAGCCGAAGATCGATTTCCCCGGCGGGCAGGAGGAAGTCGAGCGCGCCCTGACGGCCGAGGGCGATTTCTCCTATGTCGTCACCTTCGAAACGCTGCCCAGCTTCGAAATCGGAGCGTTTGACGACATCTCGCTGGAGCGTCCCGTGGCCGAAGTGGCCGAGGACGACATCGAGAAGGCGCTGCAGTCTCTCGCCGATCGCGCGCAGGAATTCGAGGCCAAGCCAGAAGGGGCCAAGGCGGAGAAAGGCGACAGGCTGACGATCGATTTCACCGGCAAGCTCGACGGCGAACCGTTCGAAGGCGGCACGGGCGGCGACGTCGACCTCCTGCTCGGCGCGGGAACCTTCATTCCTGGTTTCGAGGAGCAGCTCGAGGGCGCGGCCGCCGGCGAGCAGCGCGTCGTCAAGGTGCGTTTTCCCGAGGACTATTCGGCCGCTCGGCTTGCAGGCAAAGACGCCGAATTCGACGTGACGGTCAAATCCGTCGCCGCGCCCAAGACGCTCGGGCTCGACGAGGAGCTTGCCAAGAAATACGGCTTCGAGTCGTTCGACGCCATGAAGACCGCCGTTCGCGGCAATCTTGAAGCCGATTTTGACAAGGCGTCGCGCGAGAAGATGAAGCGCGCCCTGCTCGACGCGCTCGACAGCCGCTATTCTTTTGAGCTCCCCGAGAGCCTTGTCGAGCAGGAGTTCGCCAACATCTGGGGCCAGCACGAGAAGGAAAGCCAGCGGGCGGGCCAGTCCGTCGTCGAAGAAGGCAAGACGGAAGAGGACATGAAGGCGGAATTCCGCAAGATCGCCGAACGACGCGTGCGGCTGGGGCTGGTTCTGGCCGAGATCGGCAAGGACGCCGGGGTGAAGGTGGACGAGAAGGATCTCACCGACGCTCTGGTCGAGCGCGCGCGTATGTTCCCCGGGCAGGAGAAGGCCGTCTGGGACTATTATCGCAATAATGAGCAGGCTCTCGCCCAGCTCCGCGCCCCGATCTACGAGGAGCGCGTCGTCGATCATCTCGCCAAGCTGATCAAGATCACCGACAAAACCGTCTCGCGCGACGAGCTGTTCAAGGAAGACGAGGAATAGTCGGGCGTTCCGCGGTCGTTTCCAAAAGCGGCGGCGCGCGCCAGGGAAATCCGGGATGGCGGCGCATACGCATGGCCCGCCGCGCGACGCGGCGAGACGGCCATAATCGAATCTTTGCGTCGGGCGCGGGTGCGGATATATGACGGGTCCAAGAATTCCCGGCGCAGGCGCATCAGCCTCGCCGGATCACAGAGGCGATAAAGATGCGCGACCCAATCGAGAACTATAGCCAGTATCTTATTCCGCAGGTGATCGAGAACACCTCGCGCGGCGAGCGCGGCTTCGACATCTATTCACGCCTGTTGCGCGAGCGCATCATCTTCGTCACCGGGCCGGTTGAAGATCATATGGCGTCGGTCATCATCGCGCAGCTGTTGTTTCTCGAGTCTGAAAATCCCAAGAAGGAAATCTCGCTCTACATCAATTCGCCGGGCGGGGTGGTGACATCCGGACTCGCGATTTACGACACGATGCAGTTCATCAAGCCCAAGGTGTCGACGCTGTGCGTGGGACAGGCGGCGTCGATGGGCTCGCTGCTGCTCGCCGCGGGCGCCGCGGGTCTGCGTTACGCGCTACCCAACGCGCGGGTGATGCTGCATCAGCCATCGGGCGGTTTCCAGGGGCAAGCGTCGGATATCCAGCGCCATGCCGAAGACATTCTGAAAGTGAAGAAGCGCCTCAATGACATCTATGTCCGACATACGGGCAAGGATTATGAAACGATCGAGCGCACGCTCGACCGCGATCACTTCATGTCGGCGGAGGAAGCGCGGATGTTCGGCATCATCGACGCCGTTCAGGAGCAGCGGCCCGACGACGAGGGCGACGCGAAACGCTGACGTGAAGAGCGGCGTCGGGCGCGTTTTGTGAGCGCCCGCGCCAATATGCTTTGAGGGATTGGGGCATTGGGGCGCGCATGTTTCGTAAGATTCTAATCGCCAATCGCGGCGAAATTGCTTGTCGCATCATCAAGACGGCGAAGCGCATGGGACTTTCGACCGTCGCCGTCTATTCCGACGCCGACGCCGACGCGCTGCATGTCGAAATGGCGGACGAGGCGATTCATCTTGGTCCGCCGCCCGCCGCGCAATCCTATCTTTTGATCGACAAGATCGTCGCCGCCTGCAAGGAAACCGGCGCCGAAGCAGTGCATCCCGGCTATGGCTTTCTGTCCGAGCGCGCCGCCTTCGCCAATGCGCTCGCCGAGGCGAATATCGTTTTCATCGGCCCCAATGTGCGGGCGATCGAGGCGATGGGCGACAAGATCGAGTCGAAGAAATTCGCCTCCGCCGCCAATGTCAGCGTGGTCCCGGGGTATCTTGGCGTCATCGAAAACGCCGAAGAAGCGGTCAGGATTGCGAAGGACATCGGCTATCCGGTGATGCTGAAAGCCTCGGCCGGCGGCGGCGGCAAGGGCATGCGCATCGCCTTTTCCGACGCCGAAGTGATTGAAGGTTTCACGCGCGCGCGGTCGGAGGCGGCGTCTTCATTCGGCGACGATCGCGTCTTCGTCGAGAAGTTCATCGTCAATCCGCGCCACATCGAAATTCAGGTGCTTGGCGACAAGCACGGCAACGTCATCCATCTGAACGAGCGTGAATGCTCCATTCAGCGCCGCAATCAAAAGGTGATTGAAGAAGCGCCTTCGCCGCTGCTCGACGAGAAGACCCGCCGCGAAATGGGCGCTCAGGCCGTCGCGCTGGCCAAGGCCGTGGACTATGATTCCGCGGGCACCGTCGAATTCGTCGCCGGTCAGGACAAGAGCTTCTACTTCCTCGAAATGAATACGCGTCTGCAGGTCGAGCATCCGGTGACGGAGCTCATCACCGGCATTGATCTCGTCGAACAGATGATCCGCGTCGCGGCGGGCGAGCCGCTGCAACTCAAGCAGGAAAACGTCAAGATCAACGGCTGGGCGGTGGAGAGCCGCATCTACGCCGAGGACCCCACGCGCAATTTCCTCCCTTCGGTCGGACGGCTGGTCAAATACCGGCCGCCGGAAGAGAAGCGGGAAGGCGGCGTTACGGTGCGCAACGACACCGGCGTCACCGAAGGACGCGAAATCTCGATCCACTATGATCCGATGATCGCCAAGCTGGTGACGCATGCGCCGGACCGTCTGCGGGCGATCGTGGCGCAGGCCGACGCGCTCGATCGCTTCGTGATCGACGGCATAAGGCACAATATCCCGTTCCTCTCGTCGCTCATGCAGAGTCCGCGCTGGCGCTCGGGCAATCTTTCCACGGGCTTCATCAACGAAGAATATCCGGAAGGATTTTCGTCCCCCGAGCCTCAGGGAGATCTGGCGCACACGCTTGCGGCGATCGCGACGCTGATGGATCACATTGGCAATGAGCGCAAGCGCCAGATTTCCGGTCAGTTGCGCGGCGGCCGGCCCGTCGAATTCGAGCGCGAGCGCGTGTGCATGCTGGGCGAGCAAAGATTCGACGTCACGGTCGAGATGCAGGGCGAAGCGCTGATCGTGCGCTTCGCCGAGGGCGATCAACACGCCCATCGCGTGTCGACGCCGTGGCGTCCGGGAGAACTGGTGCTTGAAGGCGAGGTCGACGGCCGCACCGTCTATGTGCAGGCGCGGCCCATCCTTAACGGTTATGAACTGTCGCATCAGGGCGTCACGGTCACCGCGCGCGTCTATACGCAGCGCGAGGCCGAACTCGTCGCCTTCATGCCAAAGAAGAAGGACGCGGGCGCCTCGAAGCATCTGTTGTGTCCGATGCCCGGCCTCGTGAAGACCATCGATGTGGCGGAAGGCCAGGAGGTCAAGGCCGGCGAAGCCTTGTGCATGGTCGAAGCCATGAAGATGGAGAACGTGCTGCGCGCCGAGCGCGACGTCACCGTGAAGAAGATTTTGGCCAAGCCCGGCGACAGCCTCGCGGTGGACGCCGTGATCATGGAGTTCGCGTGAGAGCGGGATTTTGCCCATCTGGTTTTGAGCGCGGTATGCGACCGAAATGGATGAGTTTCGCCTCCATTTTGGAGCCAGAACGCCTGTCAATCTCTCCATAAGAATGCGCCTGACGATGTCGTCGCCAAGCTGAAGGCGCGCGCAGCGCGCAATCGCCGTAGCCTGCGGAGCGAATTGATGGCGATGGTGACGGCGGCCGCTGAGGAGCCCTATGCGACGCTGGCTGATATACGGGACAGCGTTCGGCGGCTAAAACCAAGCGCGCACAGCGAGTCGGCAGAAATCGTCCGGCGGATGCGCGACGAGCGAACGCGTGCCCTCTGCGATCGTCGTTGACGCGTCCGCTTTCTATAAGTTTGGACAGAAGACGGATCGCCGCGTTCGAAAGCCGAGAAGGCTGCCGGGCAGGGCCGATAGCGAAATTACAAATTCAGAAATAGACTTACCGAAAAGATGTGATTGATCCGGTGATCGAACCTCTGCGCGCGCCGCGAGACGACGCGCGATTGGATCAGCTGATTCAAATAGCCCATCTCCACGCGCGCCTTGTCGCTGAGACTGTAGCCGAGACCCGCGAAGCCGCGATTTTGATCAAAGCCGAACCGCGCTGTCGGCGTCGTCGAGTTGAGCCGCACAAACACCTCGTCCCAAAGCACAATGCTCAAGGGCGCGTTTTCCCAAAGCGGATGCGAAAAGCGTACGAATTGGCGCAGGCGCCATTCGACGGGGTTCACGTTCTGAATGAAGCGCTGCTCAAGGCGCGTGCGGCTCATCAGGTCGCCGAACGGGGCCTTGTCGGTCAGCAGAAGCTGCTGCCAGATCCGATTCTCATGCTGCGTCTTGGCGCCTTGCGGAAAGGTCGCGATATGGGCGTAGCCGAGCCAGACGCTGGCGTTATCTGACAGCGCGTAGCCGACCCCGGCGCGGCCGAGCGCCTGGTCTGCGTTCGTGCCGTCGTTTCGGAAGCGCCCCTGGCTTTCTATCCACACCCGCCATTTTTCGAGACTTGGATCAATCGAGCCAAGCTTGGCAATGGCGGTGACGTTTTCCCAGATCCTGAAATCTTCATCGATCGCCGCCGCGGGGGCGGTCGATGCGAAAATCCCGAGCAGCCACCCGCCGCAAACGGCGAACCGCTTGGTCCTACGAATCGTCGCCTCTGACACTTCCGTCTCCTGGGAAAGAGCGCGTTCCGAGCATTGAAGCGACTTCGTCAATCCCAGTCAAACGTCGCAGGACGCGCTTTTGAGACGGTCGATCAGGCCGCGATCGATGATGGCGGGGGACGCGTCCCCACCTGGAACAAGCCGTGCAGCGCATCCCAATCGAGCACCAGTTCGCCGCCGTCGCTGCGAAGTTGGTCGTCCCAGCTCGCCAGCAAATCGAGACAGGCATGATCGATATACGTCAACTGCTTGAGATGCACATGGACGCGCGCGCCCGGCGGCAGCGCTTCAAAAACGGCGGCGAGTTGCGGCAGCCGGATGAACGTCGCGGCGCCCTCCAGATGAATGACGGTCATGCCGTCGACGGCCTCGGTTCGGATGGCGAGATGCGAAAAGGTGTAGAGCAGACGCGCCACCGCCAGACCCACGCCAACCGCAATGCCGGTCAATACGTCGGTCGCCACCACCGTCGCGAACGTCGCCGCGTAGATTCCGGTTTCGATACGGTCCTGACCCCAGAGAAAGCGCGCAAATCCGAAATTGATGAGATTGAGTCCGGCGTAAACGAGAACCGCCGCGAGGCTCGCGACAGGGATGATGCGCAGCACGTCCGGCGCGAGCGTGATGAAGAGCAGGATCCACACGCCGTGCAGTATCGTGGAGAGTCGCGTCCGCCCGCCCGCCGTGACATTGGCGGAGCTGCGCACGATCACGCCCGATACGGGCAGCACGCCAAGAATCCCGCAGAAGAAATTGCCGACGCCTTGAGCGACAAGTTCCTTGTTGTAACGCGTTCGCGGAGTGCGGCGCTGCATGGCGTCGACGGCCGTCGCCGTCAACAGCGACTCCGCGCCCGACACGAACGCCAACGACAGGGCGGCCGCCCATAGGGCGCCCTCGCCGATTCGGCCAAGGGTATGCGTCGTCGGCAGGTTCACCGCGGCCAAAAGATCGTCCGGCGCCGGGACATATTTGATGTCGAGGGCGAAGAACGCCGCGAATGCCGTCGCTAGGCCCACGCCGATAAGCGGGGCAGGGAGAAAAGACAGCCATCTCGGCGCAAAGCGACGCCACAAGAGAATAGCGGCGACCGTGAGCAGTCCGATCGTCGCCGCGGGCCGATGCGCCTCCATGGTGACGCCCTTCCAGATGGCGACCGGAAGCGACCAAAGATTGATGACGCCGCCGAATTCCTCGCCGGTGCCCGGCGGCGTATCGTCGACCATGACGTGGAATTGCGAGGCGAAAATCAGCAGGCCGATCCCGGCGAGCATGCCCTGGATCAGCGCCGGCGCGACCGCACGGAACACCGGTCCGAAGCGCAGGGCACCGGCCGCGATTTGAATCAGGCCAGACATCATCACGATGAGGCCGAAGACTTCGAAACCGAGATCCTTGATCAAAACGGCGGCCATGACCGCGGCGCCGTTGGCGGCGCCGCTGACTTGCAGGGGACAGCCCGAAAGCAGGCCGACAACGATGCCGCCGATGACGCCGCTGATAAGGCCGACGGCGGCGGCGTTCTCGAAGGGAAAGCCAGCGACGAGCGCGAGACCCATGGACAAGGGAAGGGCGACGAGCAGAACGACGACGGAAGCGAAGACGTCGTCTTTGATCGCCGAGAGGCGAGAAGGCGCGACTTCAAGTTCTAAAGACATTTCCGCATCCTTTTGTGGTTTGGCGCATTCGACAAAAGCGGCGCGAGCTCAGACGTCGAGGCTGACGCGCGCTTTCTCTTCTCGGGCCGGCAAATCCGATGGCGCCGGCGCACGCGCGAATTGGCGCGTCGCCGGATCGTAAACGAAGACTTCGCCCGTCTCGATCTTGTAGACCCAGCCATGCAGCCTGAGTTTGTCCTGCGCGAGGGCGGAGGCGACGACAGGATGCGTGCGCAGGTTTTCGAGTTGCGCGAGCACATTCTCTTGAATCGCCACATTAAGTTGTTCGGCGCCGGCGCGATCGGCGTATTTCTCCTGCATGATGCGCCGCGTGGTTTCGGCGTGCGACAGCCATTCGCTCAGCGCAGGAAAAGCTGTCGCCGGCGGCGGATCGAGCAGCCCCTTCATCGCCCCGCAGTGCGAATGGCCGCAGACGATGATGTCCTTGACGCCGAGACCCGCGATCGCGAATTCGATCGTCGCGGCTTCGCCGCCGCGCACGGCCCCGTAGGGCGGCACGAGATTGCCGGCGTTGCGCAGGATGAACAGATCGCCGGGCGCCGACTGGGTGAGGAGGCACGGGTCGATGCGCGAATCGGCGCAGGTGATGAACAGCGTCTCCGGCGCCTGACCGTTCGCCAGCCGTTCGAACAATTCGCGCTGGCTGCCGAACACCTGCGACTGGAACTGGTGGAGGCCCTCGATCAACCGCTGCATTCTTGAGCTCCTAATGATACGCGAGTTCTCGCGATGGTTTGGGTGAAGTCGCGCTTCGACCGCAGGAGAAGCGCGAAAGCGTCGCTCCGCGGCCGGGTCAATTCATCCCGCCGGTTCTCTCATCCGCCCGCTCCGATACGCCAACGTCTTCGGCGGTCGGCTGCCGGCAACCCGCATCGGTGTCGCGCTTGCGCAATTCCCGAACAAAGTCGCAGAGCAGGCAGTGCCCGGGCGCGCCGTCGATGAATTCGCGCCCGGTGGCGAGTCCCGGCGACGCGAGCGCCCAGGCCAAAGCCAGTACGGTGAGTGCGGAGCGATGCGCCATTGCCGTCCTCCTTTTCGTCGATCGTGGCTGCGACGCTAACTTGTCTTCAAAGATGGAGCAGAGGACTGAGATTGAAAATAAGGATAAATAAATTAGTTACATCGATAAAAGCGATGAAGCCATGGAACGACTCAACTATCAGCACCTGTTCTACTTCTGGAACGTCGCCCGAGAGGGCGGCGTCACCCGCGCGAGCGAGAAGCTCGGCTTGGCGCAGCCGACAATCAGCGGCCAGATCGCGGTTTTCGAAGCTTCGATCGGCGCGCAGCTTTTTCGCAAGGAAGGCCGCAAGCTCGTGCTGACCGAAACCGGGCGCACGGTGTTCAATTACGCCGACGAAATATTCTCGATCGGCCGCGAACTCGGGAGCGCCTTGAAGAACCGCGCCGGAGCGGTGAGCGTCAGGCTGAGCGTCGGCGTTTCAAACGCCCTGCCGAAGCTCGTCGTCTATCGTCTGCTCGAACCCGCTCTTGCCGCAGATAATCCGTTTCAGGTCGTCTGCCATGAGGACAAGACGGAGCGTCTCCTCGCCGAATTGCCGTTGCACGGAGTTGATCTCGTTCTTTCGGACTGGCCGGTGACGGGCGGCGCGGACGCGCGGATCTACAGCCATCCGATCGGCGAATGCGGCGTCGCGGCCTTCGCAATCGCCGAACTGCAGCAGCGCTATCTGAAGGATTTTCCGAGGTGCCTCGACGGCGCGCCGCTTCTGGTGCCGACGACGAACACCGCGCTGCGTCGGTCGCTCGATTCATGGCTGGATTCCAACAGGCTCTTTCCGAAAGTCGTCGCCGAAGTCGAGGACAGCGCCTTGCTCAAGACATTCGGCGCGGCGGGGGCCGGCATCTTCATGGCGCCGACCGCCGTTCGCGCTCAAGTCGAGGAGCAGTACGGCGTGAAATATATCGCCACTCTGGATGGCGTGAGCGAGCGATTCTATGCGATCACCGCGCATAGAAAGATCAGGCACGCCGGCGTCGTGATCATCCTCGAGAGCGCGCGCGACTGGCTCGTCTAATTCTCGAACACGCGCGTCACATGGCCCATCTTGCGGCCCACGCGCGTTTCCGTCTTGCCGTAAAGATGCAGACATGCGCCGTCCTCATGGGACAGCGCCGGCCATGAGTCGACGTCGGCGCCGATCAGATTGCGCATTTCGACGCGGCCATGCCGGCGCGTGGACCCCAGCGGCCAGCCGGCGACGGCGCGCATATGCTGCTCGAATTGCGACGTCAGCGCGCCATCGAGCGTCCAATGGCCGGAGTTGTGCACGCGCGGCGCAATTTCGTTCACGATCAAGGTTTCCTCGTCGCCATTGACGACGACGAACATTTCTACCGCGATGACGCCGACATAGTCGGCGGCCTCGGCGATGCGCCGCGTCATGTCCATCGCATATGTCGCCGTCTCCGCGGCGATCGCGGCGGGCGCAAGGGTCGTCGCCAAAATGTGCTGTTCGTGGAAATTTTCGCACACGTCATAAGCGCGGAATTCGCCGTCCAGTCCGCGCGCCGCGACGACCGACACTTCTTTCTCGAAGGGCACGACGCTTTCCAGAATGCAGGGCGCGCCGCCAAGCGTCCGGAAGGCGACCGCGAGATCGCCACCGTCGCGCAACTGCGTCTGGCCCTTGCCGTCATAGCCGAAGCGGCGCGTCTTCAGGATCGAATTGCGGCCAAGCCGCGCCACGGCGCGCGCGAGCGCGCCGGCGTTGTCGACCCCGACGAAGTCGGCCGTCGCCAGCCCCAGGCTCTGTAGGAATTGCTTCTCGACGAGCCTGTCCTGCGTGAGCGCCAAGGCTTGGGGATTGGGCCGCACGGGCCGATGCGCTTCGAGCACTTGCGCCGTGCGGGCCGGCACGTTCTCGAATTCGTACGTGACCACGTCGACGGCCTCGGCGAAAGCCGCTAGCGCGACTTCGTCGTCAAAGTCGGCTTGCGTGCGCGCCGCGCAGACGTCGAAGGCCGGATCGTCGGCGACGGGCGAAAAGATATGAGCCTTTAGTCCGAGCCTAGCGCCCGCCAGCGCCAGCATCCGCGCGAGCTGGCCGCCGCCGAGGATGCCGATCGTCGCGCCGGGCGCGAGCATCAAGCGCCGTCGTGGGGCTTTGCCGCCACGTTGTCCGTCTGGCGCGCGCGGTAGTCGGTGAGACGCGCGGCGAGCGCCTTGTCGGCGCGGGCAAGAATCGCGGCGGCGAGCAGCGCGGCGTTGATGGCGCCGGGCTTGCCGATGGCGAGCGTTCCGACAGGCACGCCGCCGGGCATCTGCACGATCGATAGGAGCGAATCGAGGCCTTTCAGCGCGTCCGATTCGATGGGCACGCCGAGAACCGGCAGCGGCGTCATCGCCGCTGTCATCCCCGGCAGATGCGCGGCGCCGCCCGCTCCGGCGATGATCACCTGGAAGCCCTCCGATTCGGCTCCCTTCGCGAAGGCCGCGAGTCGATCGGGCGTGCGGTGCGCCGAGACGATGCGCGCGTCGCAGCCGACATCGAGCGCCGTGAGAGTTTCGACCGCGTGGCGCATTGTCGCCCAGTCGGATTGCGACCCCATGATGACGGCGACGGGCGGTTTCGGCTTCCCCACTCTGGCTTCCTCTACAAAGGGAAGCCATGCGGCATAGACGATGGCTTCCCGATAGGCAAGCGTGCGATCAATATGGATCGTTGGCCGATTTCGCTTCGCGCGCGGGGGCCCCACGCGCTATGAACGCCCCCAGGATTCTCTTTCTCGGCCTGGATGATCATGGATGAAAGCCTGAGGCAAGCGGTCGCCGTGCTCGCGGTGGCGATGTTGGTCGCGATCGCCGCGCGTCAAATCAGACTGCCCTATACCGTTGGGCTGGTCATCGTCGGCGCCGTCGTCGCGCTGTCGGGGGCCGACTTCGCGCCGCATCTGACGCATGATCTGATCTTCGATCTGATCCTGCCCCCGCTTCTGTTCGAGGCGGCGTTGACTCTTTCCTGGCGCGAACTGATGCGCGATTCGCTGCCCTTGCTCGCGCTCGCCGGCCTTGGAACGGTCGTTTCCGCCGCCGTCGTCGCGACCTCGATGACGACGCTGCTGGGCTGGCCGTTCTTTTCGGCGATCGTCTTCGGCGCGCTGATCGCCGCCACCGATCCGGTGGCCATCATCGCAATGTTCAAGGATAACAGGATCAAGGGCCGTATGCGGCTACTGGTCGAAAGCGAAAGCCTGCTCAACGACGGCGCGGCGGCGGTGCTCTTCGTCATGGCGCTTGCCTTCGCGCGAAGCGGCGGCGTCGATCAGGGCGCTGCGGCGACCACGATAACCCTGGTCAAGATCGTGTTTGGCGGGGTGGTGGTTGGCGCGCTTTTCGGCGGCGGCGCCATATTGGTCTCGCTGCGCACGTCCGAGCATCTGGTCGAGACGGCGCTGACGACGATCGCCGCATTCGGCTCATTCCTGGTGGCCGAATATTTTCATGTCTCCGGCGTGCTGGCGACGGTCACCGCCGGACTGGTCATGGGCAATCTCGGCCTTCTGAGCGAGCAGGAAGGCGGCTATATCAGTTTCAAGGGACGCGAATTCGTTCTGTCCTTCTGGGATTTCGCCGCCTTCCTCGCCAACTCCGTGGTGTTTCTGCTGATTGGCGCGGATGTCGCCTCGATGCCCTTCGGCGCCGTCGGGATGACGCCGCTCGCCTTGGCGATCGCGACGGTTCTTTGCGCGCGCGCCATTGTCGTCTATCCGCTGAGCTCGTTGTTTCTCGCGTCGCGCTGGAAAATCTCGTTTCGAGAGCAGCATGTGCTGTGGTGGGGCGGGCTGCGCGGAGCCCTCGCGCTTGCTCTGGCGCTGTCTTTGTCAGACGAGCTGCCGCAACGCGACGTGATCGTCGCCACCACCTTCGCCGTGGTCGGCTTCTCAATCGTGGTCCAGGGGCTGACGATGCCGCTGCTGCTCCGCGTCCTCGGTTTCTTGCCGGGGGGACGGCCGTAAGCGGCGGGTCTCGCCCGGGCGCGGCAGGACGGCGCCGCGCCTCAAGCGATAATGTCGGGCGTAAGCTGGTCTTCGAAATAGGCGATGCGGTCGCGCAGCAGCAACTTGCGTTTCTTCAGCCGCTGGATCTGCAGCTGATCGGCGACGCCTAGGGCGAGCAGCGCGTCGATCGCGGTCTCGAGGTCGTGATGCTCCAGTCGAAGCCGTTCGACTTCAGCGCGAATGGCGTTCTTTTCAATCTCGCTCGGGTTATCGTTCATCGGCCGCCCTCGCACGCCGTCCAACGCTCGGGAATCATTTGCCGTGCGGCGCAATCCTCGCGCCGCGGCCATGGCGCGTTCAAGCAATTTGCTCCATCACGACTCATAGGCGCTCCGCATCTCCTCGATTGCCGCGAGTTTGGCGCCCAGCGGCGCCCAGTCGTCGCGTTCGGCGATCGCCGCCCATAGCGCCTCGACCTCCTCGATCAGCATGGTGCAGGGCGCCGCCCGCTGGAAATAGGGGTGATCAAGGCGCGCGTTCGGCGCTGGTCGATGTTCGGTCAAAGCCGCGCGCAGCGGCGCGAAAGCTTCCGATTCATAGTGGGCGGCCGAGGGACTGCGTTGCGCGCGGGCGGCGGACGCCAAGCCCCCGCGCCAGTCGAAGAAGGTCTGTTCGAACGCGGCCCGCGTGTTTGTGAGAAAATCGACGAAGGATTTGGCCAGCGCGGCGTCGGCCTGCTCACCCGCCGAGGCGAGCCCGAAGCGACGCAGCAGCGCCGCCCGAAATTCCTGCTGGATGCGCGCTGGGAAGGTCGAAACAAGCTTCTCGGCGGATTTCAGCCCGATGAGGTGGATCAGGCATTCCGCCAGTCTGGACAGATTCCAGCCGAGCGCGCCGGGCTGACGCCCGAAGGCGTAAAGCCCGGTTTCGTCAAAATAGGCGGCGGTGAAGGTCGGGTCGTAGACCGGCGCGAAGCGCCAGGGTCCGTAGTCGAAGCTTTCGCCGGTGACGTTGATATTGTCGGAATTCAGCACGCCGTGAACGAAGCCGGACGCCATATAGCCGGCGCCGAGCCGCGCGACGCGCGCGACGACCTCTTCCAGAAAGGCGAGGGCTCTCTCGGGCGCCGGGAGGTCGGCGATGGCGGGGAAATAGTAGCGGCACACATGCTCCAGCAGCCTGTCGATCGCGGCGCCGTCGTCATGGAAGGCGAGACGCTGAAAGGTGCCGATGCGAATATGCGAATGCGACAGCCGCACCAGCACGCTCGAGCGCGTCGGCGACGGTTCGTCGCCGCGCATCAGCGCCTCGCCGGTTTCGATCAGGCTGAAGGTCTTGGAGGTGTCGACGCCGAGCGCCTCGAGCATTTCGGTCGCCAGAATTTCGCGGACGCCGCCCTTGAGCGTCAGCCGCCCGTCGCCGCGCCGCGACCAGGGAGTCTGGCCGCTGCCCTTGGTGCCGAGATCGAGCAGGCGTCCATCCTTCGCGTCGCGCAATTGCGCGAACAGGAAGCCGCGGCCGTCGCCGAGATCCGAATTGTAAACGCGGAACTGGTGTCCGTGATAGCGCAGCGCCAGCGGCTGCGCGAATCCGCCGGGCAGCGGCGCAAATCTGCCAAAATGTTCGATCCACTCGCCGTCGCTCAGCCCGTCGAGGCCCACCCGCTCAGCCCAGCGCTGATTGCGGTAGCGCAGCCGATGTTCGGGGAAGGTCGCCGGTTCGACGCGGTCGAAGAAAGGTTCGCCAAGACCTTCGTGCAACGTCTCGGCGCGGTAAAGTTCGGTAACGGGCATAAGGACGAGGTCTCGCAAATCGCGCGCCGCGGCGCGACGGCTCAAAAATAGGGGGCCATATCAAAAAAATAAGGCGGAGATCTCTCTCCGCCCATGGCGTGATGCAGATAGTGAGCGCGCGAAAGCTAATGGCGCGTTTCGCTGATCGCCAATTTGGCGAGCTCGTCCTTGATCTGCAACTTCTTGCGCTTCAGTTCCGCGATCTTCAATTCGTCCGCCTGGGGATGCAGCTGTTCGTGCTCGATCTCCTTCTTGAGCGCCTCATGGCGACGCTGGAGTTCGAAGATATGGCCCTGCAAGGACATGCGAAACCTCCTTCTTTGCTCTCCTCTCGACGAGCGAGCGCAGAGATAAGTCTGCCACAAAGCGGGCGCGCCGCAAGACTTGAAATCGCGCAACGTCACAAATCTTTTGCACAGGGAGCGCGCGCTGTTTACCAAACGTCAATTCTTTCCGTGGCTTGCGAGAGAGGCTGATTCCCGGCCGTCGCAGCCAAAGCACGCTTGCGCGGCGCTGCGTACGCCAGTATAGACGGGCGCTCCGGCCCATGGGCCGAGGGCGCGTAGCTCAGCGGGAGAGCACTACGTTGACATCGTAGGGGTCACAGGTTCAATCCCTGTCGCGCCCACCATTTCCCTACTATCCAAAATGTTTGTCGGGATCATAACCTCGACCGTAGCTTCGGCGGTCGATGCGATTGCCTCGCTTTAGTCCGGCGTCCATAGCTGCTCCATCCGCCCGGACCGGGCGAAAAGCGGAGGAGACCATGGACCTGCCTGCAATTGACCCGCTGATCGGGGTCGGCGTCGCCGCCTCGACCGCCATCACCGACGCGGTCTATGTGTTCTTCAACGCCGCCGTGTCGGAACGCCGGCGCGTCGCCGCCGCCAGCTGGAGCAGCATCTGGTATCTGCTCTCGGCCTTCGCGGTGATCAGCTATACGTCGAACTGGGCCTATGTCGCGTTCGCGGCGGTCGGCGCCTGGGCCGGCGGCTTTCTGTCGATCACGGTCTTGAACCGTCTCGTGCCGTTACGCAAACCATAGGAATTTGGCGAAAAAAACGCCGCTTGCGCGGCGCGACGAGGAAAAAGTCGGCGCGCTCAGTCGCGCGCGATGGACTGACGGCGATCCTCGAGGGACAGCAGGGGAAGGCGCTTGCCGGCTGCGTTGGCGACGCCGACTTCCTGCCTGTCGCGCGCAAAGCCGGCGGCCTTGCGTTCATGGCTGACGTTGGTGGCGAGGCCCAAGGCGATGAAGCCGACCCAAAACGCCAAGGGCACGAAGCGCGACTTCAAAAACGGCATTTCAGTCCCTCGTCATTGATCGACTCTCGCAGCTTTCCCCGATCCGCGCCTCGGGAAAAGCGCCAGGACCGGGAAACCCGGTGGCGCCAGATGAACTTTTGTCAGTCTGGCTGGCGAGCGCGCCGATAATACCTATCAAATTTGGCGCCAATGCTTGCGTTCGCTGTGGACCTATGCGCCCGGGCCGAACGCGCATTAGCTTGCGCCCAGGAGAGTGCAGCGATGACCTTCACGAGCACGGTTCGTCCCACGCCCGTCGTTAAGAGCGGGCATGCGCAACTGTCGATCATTCTGGGCGATTCGGAAAAGACCACGCTGCAGAATCAGATCTTCGATCAGATTCGTTCGATGATCCTCAATGGGCAGCTCAAGGGCGACGATCCGCTGCCGACCACCCGCGAGCTCAGCAGCCAGCTCGGCATTTCCCGCAACACGGCGGTTTTGGCCTATGAGCGGCTGATTTCCGAAGGCTATATCCGCACCAAGCCCTATGTTGGCACCTTCGTCTCGCCGGATCTGCCGGACACGGCGTTTCTGTCGGCCGGTCATCGCGCGCCGCCCAAAGAAGAGCAGGGCGGCGTCGACGAAGCGCCGCCGCCTTGCGGCGTGCTGCGCACCCATCGCCTCGCCGACCCGGAGCGGCGGCGTCTCGCCGCCGATTTCTGGGTGGGCCGGCCGGACGCGCGCTCCTTTCCGCTCAAGGCCTGGTCGCATCACATCAAGAATCGTCTAAAGGCGGTCGGAGCCAATCTCACAAGCTATAATGACCCTGGCGGATTGCTGGAGCTGCGGCGCGCGATCGCCAAACATCTCGCGCCGGCGCGCGGCGTGGTCGCCGATCTGGATCAGATCGTCATCGTCGGCGGCTGCCAGGACGGCTTCAATCTGGTGGGCCGCCTGCTCGTGACCCCGGGGTCGGCCGCCGTCGTCGAATCCCCCTGCTATCAGGGCGCGGCCTTCGTTCTCGAGAGCCTGGGCGCGAGGCTCTATCCCGTCCCCGTCGACCAGGACGGGCTCGACGTGTCGCGACTGCCGAAAATCGCCGGCGCCGTCGCCTATGTGACGCCGTCGCATCAATATCCGATCGGCGTGACCATGAGCCTGCAACGCCGGCTCGAGCTTCTCGCCTGGGCGACGCAATATGACGCCTACATTATGGAAGACGACTATGACAGCGACTTCCGCTTCATCGGCTCGCCGCTGACGGCGCTGAAGGGGCTCGATCGCAACGAGCGCGTCATCTACCTCGGCACTTTCTCGAAATGCATGGGACCGGGCCTGCGGCTGGGCTATGTCGTGCTGCCCCGCCGTCTCGCCGAAGCCGGGCGGCGCATGAAGATGCTGATGAACAACGGCCAAAGCTGGCTCGAACAGGCGGCGATGGCGGATTTTATGTCGAGCGGCGAATTCGGCCGGCATTTGCGCCGCATCCGCCAGCTCTATCGCGACCGGCGCGACGCCTTGCTCGGCGCGCTACGGACTCACTTTGGCGCCTGCGAAATCTACGGCGATCAGGCCGGCATGCATCTGGTCTGGAAGCTGCCGGACGGTTTTCCGGACGCGGCCGAGGTGGAGAAGCGGGGCCTCGCCGCCGGTGTCGGCGTTTGTTCGCTGGCGACGGGCTCGGCGCTGCGCTTCGATGACAATGACGGCGGCGATCGGCTGCTGATGCTCGGCTTCGTCGCGCTTACCGAAAAAGAGATCGAGAACGGGATCGCCCGACTGGCGCAGGCGCTGAAGGGGTAGCGTTTAACGCGCGCTTTTAATCCAGCGCGCGCCAACCCTCTCCCGTCGGGAGAGGGTGGTTGCGAAGCAACCGGGTGAGGGATTGCCGCGCTGCATGGGTTTGCGTAACGCAGTGGCGCGCCGCTCACCTTGACTTCAAGTCAAGCGAGCAGCCCCTCACCCGGTCGCCTCCGGCGACCACCCTCTCCCTAAGGGAGAGGGTTGGCGCGCGTTTGTTAGAGGCGTCATGAATAGTTTCATCAGCGCTTTCCGTCTGCGCGCCATACCGTCCGGCGTCTGGGCGCTCGGACTCGTGTCGCTGCTCATGGATTTCTCTTCCGAGATGATCCATGCGCTGCTGCCGATCTATCTCGTCGGGGCGATGGGCGCCTCGATGGCCGAGGTCGGCGTCATCGAGGGCGTCGCCGAGGCGACCGCCTCAATCGTGAAAATCTTTTCCGGCGCGCTGTCGGACTGGTTTGGTCGGCGCAAACAGCTGGCGATCCTCGGCTATGGGCTTGCGGCGCTGACCAAGCCGATGTTCCCGCTGGCGCCCAACGTCGCCTGGGTCATGGCCGCCCGCTTCATCGATCGCGTCGGCAAGGGCATCCGCGGCGCCCCCCGCGACGCGCTGGTCGCCGATCTCGCGCCGGCGCCCATTCGCGGCGCGGCCTTCGGGCTGCGGCAATCGCTCGACACCGTGGGCGCCTTTCTCGGGCCGGCGGTCGCCGTGGCGGCGATGTGGTTCTCCGCCAATAATATGCCGCTGGTGTTCTGGATCGCGACGATTCCGGCGGCGCTCGCCGTCGCGGTCCTGGCCTTCGGCGTGCGCGAACCGCAAGCGTCCCGCCCGCCGCGGCCGGCGCGGTTTCCGCTGCACATCGACGAAATCCGTCGGCTTGGCGGCCCGTTCTGGATCGTCGTGGCGATTGGCGTCATCTTCAGTCTGGCGCGCTTTTCGGAAGCATTTTTGATCTTGAAGGCGCAGGCCGTGGGCTTGCCGGCGGCGCTCGCGCCGCTGGTGCTCGTCGTCATGAACGTCGTTTATGCCGGCGCATCCTACCCCGTCGGCGCCTTCTCCGATCGCGGCGACCGCAGGACGCCGCTGATGGCCGGTCTTGTCGCGCTGATCGCCGCCGACGCGGTCCTCGCCGTCGCCGGCCACATGCCGCTTGTCTGGTTGGGAGTGGCGCTTTGGGGCCTGCATATGGGCCTCACCCAGGGCCTGCTTGCGACGCTCGTCGCCGACGTCGCGCCGCTCGCGCTGCGCGCCTCGGCCTTCGGCGTTTTCAATTTAGCAGGCGGAATCGCGCTGCTCGCCGCAAGCGCCGGCGCCGGGGCGCTCTGGGACGCTTTCGGCCCCGCGCCGGCTTTTTGGGCAGGCGCGCTCTGCGGCGCCCTGGCGCTCTTCGCGCTCGGGGCGAGCGGCAGTCGGATCGGCCGGTCCCACGGGCCGGGTTGAGCCGGCGCGTTAACAACTTCGCGGCGGAAATCGGGCCAGTTAACGGATGGCTAAGCATGTCGATTAAACGTTGAAAATGAACGACAATTTTTCGCATTTACGCCATTGTTGATCACTCATTTCAGAACCGGCGGGGGCGCTGGCGTTTAAAGAACGCACCATAGAGGTTCTGATGAGAAAACGAGTTTTCGGCGTCGCCGTCGCGGCGTCCTTGGCCGCCCTGTCCGCGTCGGCCGCGGATCTGCCGTCGCGCAAGGGCCCGCCGCCGGTCTATCTTCCGCCGCCGCCAATGTTCACCTGGACCGGAATTTACGTCGGCCTCAATCTCGGCGGCGGCTGGCTCGATCGATATGATTATGGACATTGGCTGGCGCCTTCGAGCGCGTCGAACACCGGCGGCGTCGTCGGCGGCGCCCAGATTGGCTACAATTATCAATTCACGCCGCTCTTCGTCGCCGGCGTCGAAGCCGATTTCCAGGGTTCGAGCGTCGGCGGCGGCAATCAAGTGTGGGGCGCGACGCGCGGCGTCGACTGGTTCGGCACGGTGCGCGGCCGCGCCGGCGTGTCGCTGTTGAACACACAGCTGCTGCTCTATGGCACGGGCGGCTTCGCCTATGGCGACATGCGCCTCAACTATGGATGGCTAGGCTCTCAGGCCCGCACGGGAACCGGTTGGACGGCAGGCGGCGGCCTCGAATATGCTTTCCTGCCGAACTGGTCGGCGAAGGTCGAATATCTCTACACAAACATCGGCGCGAACTACGACCAGATCTATGTTGCGCCCTTCATCGTCGAAACCCAGCAGCGCGCGCATCTCAATACGATTCGCGCCGGCCTCAATTACCGCTTCAACTGGCTGCTTGCGCCTCCCGGTCCTGCGGTGGCGGCCTACTGAGCGCCAATGCTACAAGCGGAAGAGCGGCAAAAGCCCCGGCGACGGGGCTTTTGCATATGTGGCCGGCGAAAGGCGCGCGCCGGCGTGGTTGCGGCGCCGCAACAATTGAATTATCTGCTTGGAAGCGTTCCGAGAAGCAATCGGCTGCACGTGAGAGGGGTCCACATGGCAGACGCCGACACCGACAGGCTCGCCGCGCGGCGGCCGCTGTCGCCGCATCTGACGATCTTCAAGCCCATCCTGACGATGATGATGTCGATCGCGCATCGCATCACCGGCGCGGGGCTTTACGTCGGCATGGCGCTTCTGGCGCTGTTCCTGCTCGGCGCCGCGATCGGCGGCGGCGCATTTTCCGCCGTCTCCTGGATCGGGTCGGGCTTCATTGGCAATCTGCTTGTGCTGATCGTCGTTTGGGCGATCTTCCACCATCTGCTCGGCGGCCTGCGTCACGCGCTCTGGGACCGCGGCCTGTACATGGACGCGAAAGGGCGGGAACTGCTGGCGCAGGGGACGCTCGTCGGCGGCGTCCTGCTGACGCTGCTCGTCTTCATCTTCAAGACCCTGGCGAGCTAGGCGGAGCGAATTCATGACGGTTGCGACAAGATTTAAGAGCGGCCGAACCGGCCCTGGCGACGCCTATGTCTCCGACCACAGCGGTTCGTTTCACGCGCGCTTCATGCGGCTGACCTCCTATGCGCTGGCCCCGCTCGGCGCTCTGAGCGCCTGGTGGATTCTGGGACTTGCCGGCAAGCCGCTGGATGGCGTGCGCGCCGAAATCGGCAGACCGATTCCCGCCATCGTGCTTATTGCTTTTGGCGTCGTCGGCATGCTCCATGCGCGACAGGGCATGGACGAGATCATCGAGGATTACGTGCATGATCCGGCCTTGAAGGCGCGCGCGCGCCTCGCCAACACATGGGCGTCGCGCGCGATCGCAGCGGTCTGGGTCCTCGCGATCCTGCTCATCGCCGCGCCGAAATAGTCGGACGATGCGATACGGCGCCGACGTGACGGGAGCGCCGCCGCCGGGGCGCGACGCGAACAAGATGCGAGAAGGTTGATCGATGGTTGCTAAGGGTCCTGCATCGAATGTGTCCGTCGGCGGCCGGGCCTATCCGATCGTCGATCACACCTTTGACGTCGTCGTCGTCGGCGCCGGCGGGTCAGGCCTTCGCGCCGTCGTGGGCTGCGCCGAGGCGGGACTGAACGTCGCTTGCGTCACCAAGGTCTTTCCAACGCGCTCGCACACCGTGGCGGCGCAAGGCGGCATCGCCGCCGCGCTCGGCAACATGGGGCCGGACGATTGGAAATGGCACATGTACGACACCGTCAAGGGATCCGACTGGCTCGGCGACCAGGACGCCATCGAATATCTCTGCCGCAACGCCCCGCCCGCCGTCTATGAATTGGAGCATTGGGGCGTTCCCTTCTCGCGCACGACCGAAGGAACCATCTATCAGCGTCCGTTCGGCGGGATGACCACGGATTTCGGCAAGGGTCCGCCGGCGCAGCGCACCTGCGCCGCCGCCGATCGCACCGGCCACGCGATGCTCCATACGATGTATGGACAGGCGCTCAAGCTCGACACGAAATTCTTCGTCGAATATTTCGCGATCGATCTCATCATGGATCAGGACGGCGCTTGTCGCGGCGTCGTGTGTATGAAGATCGACGACGGCACGATCCACCGTTTTCGCTCTGCGCTCACCGTGCTCGCGACGGGCGGATACGGGCGCGCCTATCTCTCGGCGACGTCGGCGCACACCTGCACCGGCGACGGCAACGCCATGGTGCTGCGCGCGGGCCTGCCGCTGCAGGACATGGAGTTCGTGCAGTTTCATCCGACGGGAATCTACGGCGCCGGCTGCCTGATCACCGAAGGCGCGCGCGGCGAGGGCGGCTATCTGACCAACAGCGAAGGCGAACGCTTCATGGAGCGCTACGCGCCGTCGGTGAAGGATCTCGCGCCGCGCGACATGGTTTCGCGCGCCATCACCGTCGAGGTTCGCGAGGGCCGCGGCGTCGGCAAGAATCAGGATCACGCCTATCTGCATCTCGAGCATCTCGATCCGCAGATTCTGCATGAGCGGCTGCCGGGCATCTCCGAAAGCGCCAAAATTTTCGCCGGCGTCGACGTCACGCGCCAGCCGATCCCGATCATTCCGACCGTGCATTACAATATGGGCGGCATACCAACGAATTATCACGGCGAGGCGTTGCGCAAGCGCGACGGCAATCCCGACGAGGTGGTGCCGGGTCTGATGGCGCTTGGCGAGGCGGCCTGCGTGTCGGTGCATGGCGCCAATCGCCTCGGGTCCAATTCGCTGATTGATCTCGTCGTCTTCGGCCGCGCCGCGAGTCTTCGCGCCGCCGAACTGTTGAAGCCCGGCGACGCGCAGCCGGAACTGCCGGCGGGTTCGGCGGATTTCGCGTTGTCGCGGCTGGATTTTTTCCGCAACGCCAATGGCGCGTTGTCAACCGCCACATTGCGTGATCGGATGCAGCGGACCATGCAGTCGCATTGCGCGGTCTATCGCACCGGCGAGGTTCTTGCCGAAGGCGTTGAAATGATCAACGCGGTGTGGCGCGACAGCGCCGACGTCAAGATCACGGATCGCTCGCTGATCTGGAACTCCGATCTCGTCGAAACGCTGGAATACGACAATTTGATCGTACAGGCGGTGACGACGATGGAAAGCGCGGCCAACCGCAAGGAATCGCGCGGCGCGCATGCCCGCGAGGATTTCCCCAATCGCGACGACAAGAACTGGATGAAGCATACGCTCGCCACGATCGATCGCGAGGCGAAGACCACGTCCATCGATTATCGGCCGGTGCACAGCTATACGATGTCGAACGAGGTCGCCTATATCGAGCCGAAGGCGCGGGTGTATTAATATGGTCGAATTCACCCTTCCCAAGAATTCCGTCGTCGCCGAGGGCAAGATTTGGCCAAGGCCCGAGGGCGCCGAGCGGCTGCGCGAATTGCGCATCTATCGATGGGACCCCGAGGACGGCGCCAATCCGCGCCTCGACACTTTTTTCATCGACGCCGACGACTGCGGGCCGATGGTCCTCGACGCGCTGATCTTGATCAAGAACAAGATCGATCCGACGTTGACGTTCCGCCGCTCCTGCCGCGAGGGCATCTGCGGCTCCTGCTCGATGAACATCGACGGGTTGAACACGCTCGCCTGCACCAAGGGCATGGATGAGATCGACGGCGCGATCAAAATCTATCCGCTGCCGCATATGGCGGTGGTCAAGGATCTCGTGCCCGATCTGACGATCTTCTATGAGCAGCACGCGGCGATCCAGCCCTGGCTGCGGGCGGGGCCCGACCCCGAGAAGGAGCGGCTGCAGTCGCCCGAGCAGCGGGAAAAGCTCGACGGGCTCTACGAGTGCATCTTGTGCGCCTGCTGCTCGACCGCCTGTCCGAGCTATTGGTGGAACGCCGACCGCTTCCTCGGCCCCGCCGCGCTGTTGCAGGCGTTCCGCTGGGTGGAGGATTCGCGCGACGAGGCGACGACGGACCGCGTCGCCTATGTCGACGACGTCTTCCGCCTCTACCGCTGCCACACGATCATGAATTGCACAAAGGTCTGCCCCAAGGGCCTGTCGCCGGCGAAGGCGATCGCGGAGCTGAAAAACATGGCTATCGCCCAGGACGAAGCGGAAGCGGGCTGAGCTGAGAGCCGCCTTGATCCCGCCGTCCGGCCGGTTTACGACGGATTCACACACCTCTGGAGATCCGCGCCATGTCGACCAGCGCTCGTCTTTCTCGCGCCCTGCCGTTTCTCGTCTCTTTCCTGATCGCCGCGGGCGTCCAGGCGGCCGTCGCGCAACAGCTTCAGGTCGATCCTAGCGCGCTTGACGCTTCCGGATCGGTTTCGGCGCCGTCCAAGGCCAGGAAAGCCAGGGCGCAGCAATCCCAGCGCGGCCCCGGTCAGCAACAGCAGCAGGGCGCAGGCGGCAACCGCCAGTTCGGCGAGCTGGAGGGATGGTCGCCGGGCAAGGCGCCTCCCGGCGGAAAGCCGAAGGAAGAAGAAAAGGCGAGCCTCCCGAAGGGCGGTTTGCCCATCGGCGTATCGCCCTCGGGAAATATGTCCGTCGGGCTTCCCTTTTGACAATCTCAGGCGCCGGGCCTCGCCCGCTGGAGTTTAATCATGGCGTATAAGGTCGCGGTCGTCGGCGCTACGGGCAACGTCGGCCGCGAGATGCTCGATATTCTTGCCGAGCGCCGCTTCCCGGTTTCGGAAGTCGTTGCGCTAGCCTCCTCGCGCTCGATCGGCGCGGAGGTCTCGTTTGGCGACCGGACGCTAAAATGCAAGGCGCTCGAGACCTACGACTTCTCGGACGTCGACATTTGTTTGATGTCGGCGGGCGGCGCGGTCGCGAAGGAATGGGCGCCCAAGATCGGCGCGCAGGGCTGCGTCGTCATCGATAATTCGTCGGCCTGGCGCTTGGATCCAGACGTGCCTTTGGTGGTGCCGGAGGTGAACGCCGCCGCCGCCGCCGGGTTTGCGAAAAAGAACATCATCGCCAATCCCAACTGCTCGACGGCGCAGCTGGTCGTGGCGTTGAAGCCGTTGCACGACGCCGCGAAGATCACGCGCGTCGTGGTCTCGACCTATCAGTCGGTTTCGGGCGCCGGCAAGGAGGGCATGGACGAACTCTTCGCGCAGACGCGCTCGGTGTTCGTCTCCGATCCCGTCGAGGCGAAGAAATTTCCAAAGCGCATCGCTTTCAATCTCATTCCGCACATCGACGTCTTCATGGAGGACGGCTTCACCAAGGAAGAGTGGAAGATGGTCGCGGAGACGAAGAAGATTCTCGATCCAAAGATCAAGCTCGTCGCGACCTGCGTGCGCGTGCCGGTGTTCATCGGCCATTCGGAAGCGGTCAACATCGAGTTCGAAACGCCGATTTCGGCGGATGAAGCGCGGGATATATTGCGCGAGGCGCCGGGCGTGCTGGTGATCGACAAGCGTGAGCCCGGCGGCTACATCACGCCGCATGAGGCGGCGGGCGAAGACGCGACTTATATTTCGCGCATTCGGGAAGACCCGACCGTCGACAATGGTCTCGTGCTCTGGTGCGTTTCAGACAATTTGCGTAAGGGCGCAGCCCTCAACGCCGTACAGATCGCGGAAGTGCTGATGAACCGCAAGCTGCTGGCGCCAAAGAGGAAGGCGGCCTAGCCGCCGGCGGCGGTCACCGCCGCCAAATAGGCCGCGTAGACGGCGAGCAGCGCAACGCCCCGCCATGGGCGGTAGACTCCGCTGCGCGGCGGATAAACCAGCACGAGCGCCACCAACCCGGCGATCAGCGCCGGGGCCGCCTCCGCGGCGGAAATCCGGATGGGCGTAATGGCGCCCGCGACTCCGATGATGAACAGCCCGTTGAAGATATTGCTTCCGAGCAGGGCGCCGAAGCCGACGTCGTCCTGTCGCCGGATGCGCGCCATGAGCGCTGTAGCGAGTTCGGGCGTCGAGGTGCCCACCGCGACAAGCGTCGCGCCGACGATGAAATCGCTCAACCCGAACCGTCCGGCGATCTCGCTTGCGCCGAAAACGATGAAACGTCCGGCGGCGATCAGCAGCGCCAGCCCGACCAGGGTTTCGACCAGAGCGCGCAGGAGCCCTGAGGACGTCTCCAGCGGCGCGGGGGCGGCGCGCCGCTGCTCGAGCGCCTCCAGCGTGACCCCCGTGAACCATAGCGCGAAGCCGCCCAAGAGGATCGCCGCCTCCTGTCGAGACAGTGATCCATCCATCAGCATGGCGCCGAGCGCCGCCGGAACCGCGACGGCGACCGCAAAGTCCCGCGTCACCTGCGCCCGAATGATGGCGAGCGGACCAAACAGCAGAGCGACGCCGAAGATCAGCGCGAAATTGGCGACATTGCTGCCGAGCGCGTCGCCCAGCGATATTTCCGGCTCGCCCGCCAGCCCCGACTGAATGGCGACGGTCAGTTCCGGGCTTGATGTGGCGAAAGCGGCGATCGTGGCGGCAATGACGCTCGGCGCGACGCGCGCGGCTCGGGCGATCCCAACCGTGCCTCTGACGAAGAGCTCTCCGCCCCCCGTGGCGCACAGGAGCCCAAGCGCGAGCGCGATATAGGGGATCGCGGTCGACATCCCGTCCGGCGCCGGCAATGGCAACGGCTTATTTGTTGATCTTGAACAGCGCGGCGTCCGGAACTTTCGCCTGGTCGACGTTGAAGACCGAAATCAGCGTCTCGTAGCCCTGCGGATCCTTCACCTGCCATTGCTTCAATTTGAAGGTCTTGGGGTCGAAGACCAGACGCACATGTGACGTGCCGCCGAAGGTCGCCTTGTCCTCGATGAAGATGGTGACGCCGGAATCCTCGATCTTCACATCCTCGACGGTGACGTCCTTTTCAAGATCGATCTTGTCCTTCATCAGGAATTTGAGCGGGGTCTGGGTTATGAAATAGAGGTCCTGCGTGCCAAGCTTGCGGTCGCGCACGGCGACCTGCGCGCCGTCGGCGACGACTTCCATCGTCGCCGGCTGGGCATATTCGAAACGAACGCGGCCCGCCCGCTGAACGTGGAGCGTTCCTTCCGAACGCTTGCCGTCGGCGCCGATCTGCACGAAATCGGCGGTCATCACCGGCGAGGCATTGAAAAAGGCGTTGGCGCGCTTGAGCGCCTCGGCGCGGGTCAGTGGCTTATCGGGTTCTGGCGCAGGCGGCGCGGCGATATTGGCGGCCGACGCGGGGCCGGCGGGCTTCGCGCCTTTCTTCCCGGTGGATTTGACCTCGGCGGGCTTCGCCTCCGCGGGCTTGGCGTCAGCGGATTTGGCGTCGGCAGGCTTTCCGTCGGCAGGCTTTCCGTCGGTAGACTTGGCCTCGGCCGACTTGAAGGCGGCGGTCCTCTCCTCGGGAGCCTTGTTCTCGGCGGTCTGCGCCAAGGCGCGTCCCTGGCCCGGACGAGGTTCGCGCGCGAGAGTTGCGCCGGCAGCCGGGACGGCGAATGAAAGCGCGGCGAGCAGTGCGGCAAAGTGAACGTATTTCACGGCGGATTCCGATTCGGGAAAGCTGGTCGCCGTTCTCCTAACATAAGTTGGCGGAAATGGGGGAGCAGCCTCACTCCGCGGCCTCGATGTCGAAGGCGCCCCGATCAATGCCGCCGCCGACCAGAATTTCGCGCTTTCCGGCGTGGTTAGGCGCGGAGACGACGCCTTCCTGCTCCATGCGCTCGACGAGCGAAGCGGCCTTGTTGTAGCCGACCGAGAGGCGGCGCTGGATGTAGCTTGTCGAGCACTTCTTGTCGCGCAGCACGATATTGACGGCGCGGTCGTAGAGGTCGCCGCCCTCCTCCGCGTCCATCGAGCCGGGCAGGGGCGTCTCGCCCTCGACGTCGCCCTCGTCCTCCGCGGTGATGGCGTCGAGATATTGCGGCGCGCCTTGCGTCTTCACATGGGCGACGATGTCCTCGACCTCGCGGTCGGAGACGAACGGCCCATGCACGCGCGAGATGCGGCCGCCGCCGGCCATGTAGAGCATGTCGCCCTGGCCGAGCAGCTGCTCGGCGCCTTGTTCGCCAAGGATCGTGCGGCTGTCGATTTTCGACGTCACCTGGAAGGAGATGCGCGTCGGGAAGTTGGCCTTGATCGTGCCGGTGATGACGTCGACCGACGGGCGTTGCGTCGCCATGATCAGATGTATGCCGGCGGCGCGCGCCATTTGCGCGAGGCGCTGAATCGCGCCCTCGATGTCCTTGCCGGCGACGAGCATGAGATCGGCCATCTCGTCGACGATGACGACGATATAGGGCAGCGTCGTCAGCGACATTTCCTCATGTTCGAAGATCGCCTCGCCGGTCTCGCGGTCGAACCCGGTCTGCACGGTGCGGGTGATCGTCTCGCCCTTCTTTTGCGCCTCGGCGACACGGGCGTTGTAGCCGTCGATGTTGCGCACGCCGAGCTTCGACATTTTCTTGTAGCGGTCCTCCATCTCGCGCACCGCCCATTTGAGCGCCACCACCGCCTTCTTGGGGTCGGTGACGACGGGGGTGAGGAGATGGGGAATGTTGTCGTAGACGGAGAGCTCCAGCATCTTGGGGTCGACCATGATCAGCCGGCACTCTTCGGGCTTTAGCCGATAGAGCAGCGACAGGATCATGGTGTTGATCGCGACCGACTTGCCCGAGCCGGTGGTGCCGGCGACCAAGAGATGCGGCATGCGCGCGAGGTCGACGATCACCGGCTCGCCGCCGATGGTCTTGCCGAGCGCGATGGCGAGTTTGTGGTTCGAGCGGGAGAAGTCCTCGCAGGCGACGAGTTCGCGCAGCAGAACCATCTCGCGGCGCTGGTTCGGAAGTTCGATGCCGATGGCGTTGCGGCCGGAGACGACGGCGACGCGGGCTGAAATCGCCGACATGGAGCGGGCGATGTCGTCGGCGAGGCCGATGACCCGCGACGATTTGATGCCGGGCGCGGGCTCCAGCTCATAGAGCGTGACGACCGGACCGGGGCGGACATTGATGATGTCGCCCTTGACCGAAAAGTCCTCGAGCACGCCCTCGAGCAGGCGGGCGTTCTGCTCCAGCGCCTCCTGGGGAAGCTTCACCCCGCCCGCCTGCTTTTTCGGTTCGGCGAGCAGGGCGAGGGACGGCGCCACATAGCGCGTATTGAAATTGGCCGGCGCGGCGCGGGTCGGCGTCCGCGGCCGGCGGGGCGCCGGCGGCGCGACCGCCGGCTCTTGGGCCATGTCCAGATCGCGGGGCCGCGGCGGCGCGAAGGCGGGGTAGAGATCCATCTCTTCGAAGGTTGGCTCGACGCGCGGGTAGCGCGGCGGCGGCGGCCGCTCCGACGTCGCGGGGCGGCGTCTGAGTTTTCCGGCGGCGCGCAGCATCCAAGCCTTGAGCGCCAGCCCGAAATGGATGAGCGCGCCGAGCGAAATCAGCGCGACGCCCGGCTCTCCGCCGGCGTCCTCGTCATCATCGGCGCCGGGGCGAATATTCATGTCGCCTTCGGCGGATCGGCTGCGCATGTCGGCCTCCGACTCGAATCCGAGGCCCGCCGCGCCGGTCACGGCGAGAATGGCGACAAGCGCCGCCCCCGCGCCAAAGAGCGCCAGCATGACGCCCGAGCCGGCAAAGATCGTGCGCGGGACGGCAAGAATGGCGTCGCCGGCGACGCCGCCCAGGCCGGTGGGCAGCGGCCAGCGATCGGTCGCGGGCAGCAGCGATGCGGTTGCGGCGGTCATGAAAACGCCGACGATCCCGAGACCCAGCCGCAGCGTCGCGCGGCCCACGCGCCGACGCCTCATGAGGCGCATGCCCTGCGTCGCGATCGGCACGATGGCGGCGATGGCGCCGAAGCCGATAAGCTGCATCAGCAGATCGGAGACGACCGCGCCCGGAGCGCCGAGGAGATTGCGGACATGGCCGGACGTCGCATGGTTGAGCGAAGGGTCGCGGGCCGACCAGCTGACCAGCGACAAGGTCAGCGCCGCGGCGCTTACGACCAAGGCGGCGCCCAGGATCTCAGCGAGCCGCCGCGCCGCAAATTCGCGAAGCTGCTCGGTGAAGTGACCGGTTGCATGGCTGCGCATATGTCGAGAAGCCCCGTTGATCGCAGCGCCGCCGGCGGCGCGCGAATGGGGACAACGTAAAAAACCGCGGTTAAGGCGCGCTTAACCCTGGTTTTCCGGGCGCTCGCCGCCCATCGCGATCGTTTGATTGAGCTCGGCGCCGTAAATGAACGCCGCCGCCAGCATCTGAAGAAAGACAATGGCGATCACGATCGAGGCGAGGCCGGCGTAGGTCGAAACATAACTTCCAGCGAATCTGCCGAGATAAGAGCCAAAGCCGGCGCCGAGCCCGAGCGACGCGATGAGGGTCAGCGCAATCCCGGGCCCGATGACGGAAAGGCTGCGTCGCTCCGCCGGCAGGAATGTGTGGGCTGCGAATAGCGCGACGGCGAGCAGGGCGATGGTGACGCCATAGCGCACGGGCTCATATAGTGGCGCAAGATCGCGCACGCTGAGCGGAAAATACCGTTCGGCGATCGCCCGGGCCAGCGGCGCCAGCACCAGCAGTATGGAGATGGCGAGAAGCGCCGCCGCGCCCAGGAAAACATACAAAATCGACTCAAGACGGGTCAGCCACCAGGGGCGCTCATCCTTGACGTCATAGGCGCGATTCAGGGCGACGCGCAGCGCCTCGACTCCGCTCGAGGCAAAATATATGGCGAAGACTGCGCCAAGGGTCAGCAGTCCGCCGCGCGGCTGCGTCAGAACATTGCGAATTTCCCCCGCAATCGGCCCGGCCACGTTCGGCGGCCAGGTTTCGAAGAGAAGCTGCCTCACTTCCTCCGCCTCCTGCCGCAAGCCGAAAAAGCCGGCGAGCGCCGTCAAAAAAATGAGAAACGGGAACAGCGACGTCAGTATGGCGAGCGCGATATAGCTGGTGATCGCCCAGCCGTCGTCGCGGTCAAACTTGAGATAGGCCGCATAAAGAATAAGAAGGAATTTGGGCATGCCGATCCATGATAGCGTGGTGAGATCGAATGGCGATGGGGCAAGGACGAGAATCAATCATGAAGATGTTGCTCTTGCGACGTTCCATCGCAATTGCCGCGGCCTTGGCGCCGCTCGCGCCCTGGCCGCATTCCGCGCTGGCGACGGAATGCGCCGGTCGCGGCACTCAGACTGAACTGAATCTATGCGAAGGCGCAAATTTCAAGCAGGCCGACGACCAACTCAACGCCGCTTACGCCAAACTGCTGAAAAAGGTAAGCGCGGCAGGTCAGTCAAAACTGCGGGACGCGCAGAAATCCTGGATCAAATATCGGGACGCGCAGTGCGCATTTGAGACCCTCGGGACGATCGGCGGCAGCATTCACGGCATGATGGTGTCGCAATGTCTGACGGATCTGACCGAGCAGCAGACCAAGAGACTGCAGCGCCAGATGAATTGTCAGGAAGGGGACGTATCCTGCGGCGGCCAGTAGGCCGAACTCGGCCGAGGCTCAAAGAAACGGGAATTCGCTCAGTTTTCAAAAAGCGGCGATTTGACGATTGTCGGCGATCATCGCTCCCCGCGCTGGAAATAATCGTAGACGAGCCGCGCGGTCGCCTTATTGACGCCGGCCACCTTCTCCAAGTCGGACAGCGCGGCCTTCGACACCGCCTTGGCCGAGCCGAACGCCAGCAGCAGCGCGCGTTTGCGCGCGGGTCCCACGCCGGCGATCTCATCGAGCGGATTTTTGGTGAATTCCTTCTTGCGCCGTGCGCGATGCGTTCCGATCGCGAAACGGTGCGCTTCGTCGCGCAGCCGCTGGACGAAATAGAGCGCAGGATCGTGCGGCGGCAGACGAAACGGCTCTCGCCCGTCGACAAAGAACGTCTCGCGACCGGCGTTGCGATCCGCGCCCTTGGCGATCGATGCGATCGCGACGCCGTCGACGTCAAGGCCCCGCAGCACGTCCCGCGCCACCTCGAATTGCCCGCGCCCGCCGTCGATCAGAATAAGGTCCGGCTTTGACGGAAAGGCGTCGCCGCCTTGGTCTTTTTCGTCCTGCCGAGCGAGGCGCGCGAACCGGCGCGTCAGCACTTCGCGCATCATGCCGAAGTCGTCGCCTGGGGTCAGGTCGGCGCTTCTGATGTTGAAGGTGCGATAATGCGCTTTCATGAATCCGGCGGGACCGGCGACGATCATCGCCCCGATGGCCTGCGCGCCGCCGGTGTGGGAATTGTCATAAACCTCGATGCGCCTGGGCGTGGCGGCAAGGCCAAACGCCTGACCGAGCGCCGCGAGCAGACGTTGCTGGCTTGCGTCTTCGGCGAGCTTGCGGCCAAGCGCCTGCCGCGCGTTATGGAGCGCGTGCTCGACCAGTTCGCGTTTCTCGCCGCGTTGCGGCGCAAGCACTTCGACGCGGCGGCCAAGCCGCGCCATCAGCGCCTCTTCAAGCAGCGCGCCGTCCTCGATCGGATGGGAGAGAAAGACGCAGCGCGCCGAAGGATGCTCCTGATAGAACTGCGCCAGAAAGGCGTCGAGGACTTCCGCCTCCGACAGCGTCGCGTCGGCGCGCGGGAAGTAGGAGCGATTGCCCCAGTTCTGATAGGCGCGAAAGAAGAAGGCTTCGATGCAGAAGCGTCCGGCGTCCTTGGCGATCGCGAAGACATCGGCCTCCTCGACGCTGCGCGGATTGATGCCCTGCGCCCCCTGTATCGCTGAGAGCGCCGAAATTCGATCGCGCAGCCGCGCGGCGCGCTCGAACTCCAGTCGCGCGGCGGCTTCGGTCATCTCGCGCGCCAGCTGCTCGCGCACATTGCGGCTCTTGCCCGAGAGAAAATCGCGCGCCTCGCGCACGAGCTCGGCGTAATCTTCCGTAGAGATTTCGCCGGTGCAGGGGCCTGAGCAGCGCTTGATCTGATAGAGCAGGCACGGACGGGTGCGGTTGTCGTAATAGCTTTGCGAGCAGGATCGCAACAGAAAGGCGCGCTCCAGCGCGTTGAGCGCGCGATTGACCGCCCAGACGCTGGCGAACGGCCCGAAATAGTCGCCCTTGCGCGCGCGGGCGCCGCGGTGCTTGAGGATCTGCGGCGCGTCGTGATCGTTGGCGATCAGGATGTACGGAAAGGATTTGTCGTCGCGCATCAGCACGTTGAAGCGCGGCTTCAACTGCTTGATGAGATTCGCTTCCAACAGCAGCGCGTCGGTTTCGGTCTCGACCGAAATGAACATCATCGTAGCGGTCGCCGAGATCATCCGGGCGATGCGGTTCACATGACCGGCGAGGCGCGTATAGCTCGCGACGCGCTTACGCACGTTTTTCGCCTTGCCGACGTAGAGCACCTCGCCATTTTCGGCGATCATGCGATAGACGCCTGGGCCATTCGGCGCGTGGCGCCAGTGCCTCCTGATCACGTCGACGCCGCGCTTGACGCTCTCAGGCGTCTGGGGCGCCTCGGCCGCGTCGTCGCACAGTGCCGTCTGCGCCTCCTCAGCGGCGTCGGCCAAATCGAAGGCGTCGTCTTCCTGTGGGGGAAGATCGCGCGGCGTTGCAGGCTCGGAGGTCATTCGCCTAGATTTATTCGCAGCCGCGGGCGATGGAAAGACTTGCTGGAAACGGGCGGCCGGAACAAAGAGCTGTGTAGAACCTCGATCTGGCGGGCAGGTCCGGGAATGCCGGCCTTGCGCGCGGGAGGCCGTCTCGCCAAAGTGTGGCAAAGCTTGGGCTGTAACGAATTGGGAGCAGGATGCAAACGGCGAGGATGAGCGCTGGCGCGGTCGTTGTTCCGGCGCTGGCGCTGACGCTGGCCGCTGGCTTTTTGCTTGGAGAGCGCTGGATTTCGCAAATCCCGGCGTCCATCGACTTCATCCCGCCGACCCTCGCCGCGATATTGTTGATCGGCTCGGTCTTCGCGGCCTTGCAGCACGCCGAGATTATCGGCGCCAAGGTAGGGGAGCCGTACGGCACCCTCGTCCTTACCATCGCCGTGACCATTATCGAAGTCGCGATCATGGCGTCGATGATCGAGCATGGCGACGAGGACCCGACCGAGGCGCGCGAGGCCGTCTTCTCGGCGATCATGATCGTATGCAATGGCCTTGTCGGCCTCTGCCTGTTGCTCGGCGGCTTTCGCCACCACGAGCAGGCGATCCAGCCGATGGCCGCGAGCGCCTATCTCGCCATTTTGATCGCGCTTTCGGTTCTCACGCTCATTTTGCCTGATTATACGACCTCAAGCTACGGACCGACCCTGTCGTCAAGTCAGCTCATTTTCGTCAGTGTTCTATCGGTGCTGCTCTACAGCGCGTTTCTCTTCATCCAGACGGTGCGGCACCGATCCTATTTCATCGATGTGCATGTCGCCGCCGTCGGCCACGGCGCTAAAAAGCCCTCGCGCGCGATGACGATACTCGGAGTTGTGGGCCTTGGCGCGAGTTTGCTTGGCGTCTCGCTGCTCGCGGAGCGGGTCGTTCCGGGCCTTGAAGAAGCGCTCGGCGCGATCGGCGTCGACGACGTGAACAGAGTGACCGGCGCGGCTGTGGCGATGCTGGTCCTGCTCCCCGAATCCCTAAACTCCATACGCGCGGCGACGCGTAACGCGCTTCAGACGAGCGTCAATGGCGCGCTGGGCTCTGTCGTGGCGACGATCGGGCTGACGGTTCCAGCCGTGGCGCTCCTCAGCATCGCGACGAACCGCGACATCGTCTTCGGTCTTGACAAGCGCGACACTGTCTTGCTGCTGCTGACGTTGCTGCTCAGCGTCGTGAGCTTCGGCGCCGGCCGAACGAATCTGTTGACCGGGCTCGTGCATCTCGTCGTTTTCGCGACATATGTTTTTTTATTGTTCGTGCCCTAGCCGCGTGGACATTCAATGAGCGATGACAAGCTGATCTTGTATCATTCGCCGCGCACGCGTTCCTCGGCAACGTTGACGCTGCTGGAAGAGCTCGATGTCTCCTACGAGCTGCGGGTATTGAATTTCCAACTCGGCGAACAACGCAAGCCGGAATACCTCGCCGTCAATCCTCTCGGCAAAGCGCCGGCCATCGTTCATAATGGCGCGCTCGTGACTGAGCTCGGCGCGATTTTCATCTATCTTGCCGACGCCTTCCCGCAGAAAGGGCTCGCGCCGCCGATCGGCGACGCTTTGCGCGGTCCTTATCTGCGCTGGCTGGCGTTTTATGGGTCGGCGTTCGAGCCCGCGATCATGGATCGGTCGATGGGCCGCGAGCCGGCGCCGGCAAGCAGAAGCCCCTATGGCGATTTCGACGGCGTCATGGCGCTGATCAACGCGCAATTGGCGCGCGGCCCCTATCTTTTCGGCGAGCGCTTCACCGCCGCCGACATTCTTTGGGGAATGGCGCTGCGTTGGACGGTCGGCTTCGGCCTCGTGCCGGAAACCCAGCAAATCGGCGCCTATGTCGCGCGCGTCACCCAGCGGCCGTGCTTCGCGCGCGTCGCGCAGACCGACGAAGAATTGCTCAAGATACATGAAGCGGCGGCGAAGGCGACAGAGCAGGTCATTCCCGGCGGGCCGAAGGCTTGACCTGGATCCAGAGCCGACACCAGAACACCGATCATTTTCTGCAGTCTCGACATTGCGCCTCACCACTCGATCGGCGCTTCGCCGCGCGCGACCAGATAGTCGTTCGCCTTCGAGAAATGCTTGCAGCCGAAGAACCCGTTGTTGGCCGAAAGCGGCGACGGATGCGCGCATTCGAGCACGAGATGTTTGCGCCGGTCGATTCCGGCGCCCTTGCGCCGGGCGTAGGCGCCCCAGAGCATGAACACGACGCCTTCGCGTTCGCGCGACAGCGCGTGAATGGCGGCGTCGGTGAACTGCTCCCAGCCCTTGTTCTGATGCGAGCCCGCGGCGTTCTCGCGCACGGTGAGCGTGGCGTTCAAAAGCAGCACGCCCTGTCGCGCCCAGCGTGAAAGGTCGGGATCGCGCGAGACCTTATGGCCGAGATCGGCTTCGATCTCCTTGAAGATGTTTTGGAGAGACGGGGGCGGCGGCGTGCTGGCGCCGACGGCGAAGCAAAGGCCGCAGGCCTGGCCGGCGCCATGATAGGGGTCTTGGCCGAGAATGACGACTTTCACCCGGTCGAAAGGACATTCGTCGAAGGCGCGAAAAATCTGCGCCGCCGGCGGATACACCCGGCGGGAGACATATTCGCCGCGCACAAATTCGCGCAACTGTCGAAAATAGGGTTGCTCGAATTCGCTCGCGAGATGCTTTTTCCAGCTTTCGTCAAGACGGACGGGTTTGGTCATGCGCCAAGCTTAACGGAAAGCCCTGGCGGCTAGCCAATCCGTTCATCACGCTTTCCACCGTCCCCTTGCCGACGGCTAAAGACTATCCTCCACGGCGACCATGGAAATCGCCTTGATCGCCCGGTCGATTTTCGCCAGCACGCCGAGGCCGCCGAAGCTCGCGATCAACGTTGTCATGATCTCGCTGGTCGGCGAGGTCGCGCTGGCGGCTCCCGTCGCTTCCAGTATGGAGAGCAAGGCGTAGGCGCCGATCGCAAGCGTCGTCTTGCTTCCGGCCAACGCCTCGCCGCCGAGAAATTTGTCGATCGACGACAGTATTTTCGGCGCTGCGCCATTGGCGCCCGAAGGTTGTGCGCGGGTTTTCGCCAGAAGGCTGTCGATGATGAGACGCGCGAGCGCATCCTGGTTTTGCGGCGCGAGAACGGGAGTCGCGCGGGGCGCTCGCAAATCTTCGCTGAATGCCGGCGCCGGAATGGGAGAAACGGACGCGATCATGGGGCCGGGGCCGCCGATGTCGATGGAACGATCGAGTTCCGCGAGGCGCTTGATGACGGGCGCCACGCCGCACTGCTTATCTACGGCGTGTCGATCGAAATGACCGTCGGCCACATATTTCCCCGAATGGTAGTTTGTCGAGAACGACCAGAGATACGGCGACGGCAGCCCCATATTTCGGTATCCGTAGCCATTGTATTTCTCGGCTTCGAAGCAAATGCGTTCGACGGTCCAGGGACCGACGCTGCGCATGTCGTGCGCCCCCACGGTGAGGGCGTCGATTGCGCTTTCCTCCCAGGTAAATGGCGGATGGCCATGCTGAGGCCGGCCCTTCGGAACGCGTTTCGTGCGGTCCGTGAGGGGGGAGCCTTCGTGAAGATGGCGCGTAAAATCCGCGCTCGACTCCCGCTGATGAAGCGCGGCGATCAGATGCCACGGCGCGCCGGTGATATGTGCGACGAGCTGATAGCGCGCCTTGTTGGCGAGCAATCTGGCCGCTATCCGGTCGACTTCGGCGCGGCGTTCAGGCCGAATCTCCATGCGGCGCCAGAGCTGCGCATATTCGGATTGCAAATCGGCAAATCGATAGCGGGACATTTAATTTTCCATGCAATTGGCGCGCGCCGAATGGGGCGCGCGCAGTCTCTAATTAACTATCGCTTGGCGGCGATGACGCTTAGCGCGCGCACGGCGCGATCGACCTTGGAAAGCCCGCCGAGCGCGCCGAATGCGCCGATCAGCGTCAGCAGAACCTGGCTTGTCGTGGACGGCGGCTGCGTGGCGGTCGCCGTCGTCGGTCCGGCGACGCCCAGCGTCTGGAAGATCGACAGCGCCGCATAAGCGGCGACCGCCAGCGGCGTCTTCAAGCCGACCAGCGCTTCGCCGCCGAGCGCCTTGTCAATCGGCGACATCGGCAAGATTTTGGCGATGTCGCCGGGCGTCGGAATCGCGCCATTGCCGGGCGTCTTGGCGCCCGCGCCTTGAAGCGCCGACACCAGCAATTGGTGCAGGCCGCCGTCCGGAGCGGCTTGGCCTCCGGAAGGCTGACTGTTCATTTTCTCGACAAGCGCGTCGCGAAGAATATTCGAAAATGAGTCTGCCGCGGCGGCGGCTTGGGGTCGGTCAGCTTCGCGCTTCTCCAAAATCTGCAGGAGCTGGGCCAGCGTCGCATTGAAGCGCCCGGCCAGCGCTTCGAGATCCGCGCGATGCTGGCCGTCCAGCGCAGGCTCGATCACCATCGGAATCGCTTTCTCGGTGGGAATCTTCAAAAGACCGAGCGTCCGCGCGTCAGCGACGCCGGTTGCGGCTACTCCCTGCGACATCTGAAACAAGGAGACGGCGGTGCGCGTATTGGCGCCGAATTCGCCGTCGATCTCGCCTGGGTTGAACCCGGCGGCCAGAAGCGCCCTTTGCAGGGTTTCCACCGCAGGGCCAACGGCGCCCTCCATGAGAATATCGGTCGCCTTCGCCTGGCCGGTGCCTGGCGGCGCAATGAGAACGCCCGGCTGGACGCCGCCGCGCAAATGAGGGGGCGCTTCGTCAGGCGCGACCTGCAAGATCGTCGGCAGGGAGGTCCGCGGCAAGGGCGCGGTTTCGGCGGGCATGCAGCATGCGATCATCTCTGACTTGGGCCGCGTGTCGCGCTTGACCATGTCGCTAAGATTGCCGCTGATATAGACGATCCGGTCGCCTTCGACGCGTTCAACGAATCCGACATGGCCCTTGCCGGAGCCTGGCGCGCCGCGCGGGAACACGACGATCGCGCCGCGTTCGGGCGCGCCATGCAGATTCTTGCCGAAATTTTCATAGCTCCGCGCCATCAGCGATCCGCTGTTGCGATAGCCGGCGAGGCTGAGGCAGGCGCCGACGAAGGCGGCGCACCACGGCACGGCGTCGTCTTGCACCGTATGGCCGCAGAGGCGGTACATTTCGATAATACGGGGATTTGCGGAAGAGCCCTTGAATTCGGCCTCTTTCTTATCGAGGAAGTCCAAGGACATCGTGAGCCAGGGCGTGTTCATGCCATCACCTGAAAATCTGTTTAGCGATCAAAAAATCATGAGGCCGCATCGTGTTTAGATACAACGTAAAGTAGCAATTATGCGATTTTCAATCATAACGAGAAAAACTTGTCAATGCGCTGGCCGCGCGGCCGCTGGCGTGGGGGTTCCGGCCCACGCCAATTCCTGCAATGACGGCTTGCCTATAGAATGCGGCGACGGGAGCCGAAGAAGCTCTAATCCTGCAGCGGCCCCCAGGCGGGATCGCTCGCATAGCTCGGCGTCGGCACCTGAGTTTCCGAACGGCCGAAGACGTCGACCATGTAGATTTTCGGTCCGCCGCGGCCGCCGGAGTCGCGGAAGAACATCAGGAACAGGCCGTTCGGCGCCCAGGTCGGGCCCTCATTGTGAAAGCCTTCGGTGAGAATGCGTTCGCCGGAGCCGTCGGTCTTCATCACGCCGATCGCGAAATTGCCGCCGGCCTGCTTGGTGAAGGCGACGTAATCGCCCTTTGGCGACCAGACGGGAGTCGAATAGCGGCCGTCGCCGAACGAGATGCGTTTCGCCTCGCCGCCATGCGCGTCCATGACGTAAATCTGCTGGGAGCCGCCGCGATCGCTCTCGAAGACGAGTTGCGAGCCGTCCGGGGAATAGGAAGGTGCCGTGTCGATGGCGGCGGTGTCGGTCAGACGCGTCGTCGTGCGCGAGCGCAAATCCATCGTGTAAAGATTCGTCGTCGAGCCCTGAGACAGCGACATGATGATTTTCTTTCCGTCCGGCGAAAATCGCGGTGAAAAGGTCATGCCGGGAAAATTGCCGACCACTTCCCGCTGACTGTTCTCGATATTCATCAGCAGAACTTTCGGGTCGCCGTCGACGCCGAACGACATGTAGGTGATGTCGAGGGAGTTGGGCGAGATGCGCGGCGTGACGACGAGTTCGTCGCCCCGCGTCAGATAGCGTACGTTCGCGCCGTCCTGATCCATCATGGCGAGACGCTTGCGTCGCCTGTCCTTGGCGCCGGTTTCGTCGATAAACACCACGCGCGTGTCGAAGAAGCCCTTTTCGCCGGTGATGCGGGTGAAAACGGCGTCGGAAAGCAGATGCGCGACGCGCCGCATATTGGCGGCCTCGGTCACATATTGCTGGCCCGCGACCTGTTCGCCCGTCGTCACGTCGAAGAGACGGAATTCCGTTTTGAGCCGTCCGTCGCCTGCGCGTTGCGAGCGCCCGGTCAGGACGAATTGCGCGTTTGCCGCCTTGAAGGCGGCGAGATCGGGCGCGGCGTCCGGCGGGGCGGCGTTCGCCGGCACGGCGCCCGGATCAATCGGATTCAAGAACACCGAGCGTTTGAAGTTGTTCATCGTCACGGACGTCACCGTGCGGGCGGCGTCATCGCCGAGAAACGGCGCGATGGCGATGTTGATCGGCTGAAAGCCGCCGCCCTTGAGATCGATGATGCGTCCGGCGCGCGCCAGGGATCCGGGAAGGAACGGGGCGAGGGCGGCGCCGGCGATGAGTCCGGCGGCGGCGCGGCGGGTGATGCAGCGTGTCATGGGCAAAATCTTTCAAGCATCGCCGTGAAGAAATCGTAACGCTTCGCGGACGGACGAAGTTGGTCGAGGCGTCGCGGCCCCCTCCCTATTCCTCCCCCGCTTCGCTTCGCGCGCAGGAGAGCGGACGCTCGCGATCAGCGTTTGCGTCAAGCTGATGCAGCAAGGAAGCCGCTCCCTCTCCCGCGGCGGCGGGGGAGGACCGGGGAGGGGGCCATTCCGCTTACCTTGAACAACGCCAGTCACTAATTCGCATCCTGGAAGCGGATCGTGACGTCGCGCAGCGCCTCTTCGTAATAGGGCATGAACTCGGGCGGTATGCGCATCGGGCTGCAGCGGCGCACCGCCTGCATCGCCTGTTCGCCGCGGGCGTGCTCGGTCGGGCTCGCCGCGGCGTTCAGCAGTTTCGGACGGCCTTCGAGTTCGCCTTCGCGTGAAAGATGGAACTCAACGATCGGCATATAGGTCTGACGGCCGAGCGCGAGCGCGGACGCCCAGCAGGGATAATAGTGATCGTGGATGTAAGAAGCGATGCGCGCCTCCATCGACGCCGACATTTTCGCGGCCGCTCCTGTCGGCGCGCCCAGCGCCGCCGCCTGGGTCGCCTTGCCGGTCGCGGCCTTGCGCTGCGGCGTTTCACGGCTCAGCAATTTCGAGATGCTCGCTGCGTCGAATTTTGATTTCGGCGCGATCTCGTCTCCGGCCTTCGGCTTCGATTCCTTCATCGCCTTTTGCGCCAGTTCGCCTTTGGAGGTTTCCGGCTCCGGCTTTGGCGGCTTCTTGCTTTCTAGAAGCTTGGCGACCTCGTCGATCTTGAGCCGCTCCTTTGGCTTCTTTTGGCTCGCCGCATCCTTCGCGGTCGTGTCGGGTTTGGAGCGGGCAGGCGGCTTCGGCTTCACCACTTCCGCGTCGTCCGGCTCCTGCTTTTCGACCTCCTTCTTTTCCGGTTCCGGCGCCGCGGCCTTTGGCTTCGCCGCAGCGCGGGGCTCTGGCTGTTTGTCCTGCGGCTTGGGAGCCGGCTCCGGCTTCGGCGGCAGCGCGGCGACTCGCTTGGGCGGCGTCGTCGGCGCGTCGTCGGCGTTCGGCTGCGGCAAGCGATGCAGGGGCGGCGGCGGCGTGGGAATGTCCTTCTTCGCTTCCGCGAGCGGCGGTTCTGGCTTCGTCTCAGGTTCTGGCGCGACCTTGTCGACGCGCGGCGTGGGCTTGATCTCGCGGGCGGTTTTCTCGCCCTTCATGACTTGAGTGAATTCGCTGTCGGTGACGAGGTCGACCGGAACCATCTCCACCGCATCGTCGAATCGCTTGTCGGAAAACAGCACGAGCGCCGCCAGAAGCAATCCCGCATGGACTGCCGAGGAGAGGGGAAAACCAGGTTCGGAGCGCGAAATTTTCATTTCCGCTCAGCTCACTTCTTCTCCTGCTCCGTCACCAGCGCGACCTTCTTGTAGCCCGCGCTTATGACAAGCGACATTACTTCGGCGACGCGGCCGTAGTTCACCGCCTTGGAGCCGCGCACATAGATGCGTTCGTCGAATCCCTGCTTAACGGCTTCCTTCAACCTGTCGAGCAGCTGCGTCGTCTCGACGGGCTGATCCATCAGGAACACCTCTCCCTTATCGTCGATGGCGATCGAGATTGGCTTTTGGTCGACGTTGAGCGCGCCGGCCTTGGTCTGCGGAAGATCGACAGCGACGCCGGTCGCGAGCAGCGGCGCCGCCACCATGAAGATGATGAGCAGCACCAGCATCACGTCGATGAACGGCGTCATGTTGATTTCGGCCATGGCGCCGTAGCGCGGCACGCCGCGCCGACGCCTGCCGCCCTTACGTCCCGGAGCCGAGAGGGAAGCGCCCATGCCCGTTCCCTACGCCGCGCGATCGCGGTTCGACGAGGCCGCGTGCTGGTCGATCTGGCGCGACAGGATCGCGGAGAATTCGTCGGCGAAGCTTTCCATGCGCGCCTGCGCCTTGGCGACGTCGCCCTGCATCTTGTTATAGGCGATCAGCGCCGGGATGGCGGCGAAGAGGCCGATCGCGGTGGCGAGCAGCGCCTCGGCGATGCCGGGCGCGACGACGGCGAGCGAGGTGTTTTTGGAGGCCGCGATCGAGCGGAAGGACGTCATGATGCCCCACACCGTGCCGAAGAGGCCGATGAAGGGCCCGGCCGAGGCGACCGTCGCGAGCACGAGCAAATTGGATTCAAGCTTCTCCACTTCGCGGGCGATGGAGACGTCGAGCACCTTCTCGATGCGCGCCTGCAGGCCCATGAAGGAGGCGCTGGCGCCCGACTGGAAGGAGCGCTTCCATTCCCGCATCGCGGCGACGAAAAGCGTCGCCATGCCGGTCTGTGGGCGCTCGGAGAGCTTGCTGTAGAGCTCCTCGAGCGAATTGCCCGACCAGAAATTTTCCTCGAAACGGTCCATGGCGCGGCGCATGCGCGAAAAGAGCAGGGTCTTGTCGATGATGATCGCCCAGCACCAGACCGAGGCGGCGAGCAGGCCGACCATGACGGCTTTGACGACGATATGCGCGCCCCAAAACATGCTCCAAATCGTGATGTCGGCGGCGGGAGCGGCGAGCGGGCTCGCGGCGATCTCGGCTGGATTCATGATTTGTCCTTGGTCGGCGGACGCAGTTTTGCGGCTTTGGCCGCGACGCCCAGTGTATTGCCCACGATTTCGCCATTTGTGGGGCTGCGGTGCGCCGCACAACAAACCATAGTGAAGAGGCGTTAACAAGGTGTGTGGGACAAGGAGTCTGGGATCGGCCCGTAATCGGAACTCGGATGGCGACTTCGAGCCCGGAACGGAACGCGCTCAGCAGGTCGGCGCCTTGCCGACATTGATCGCCAATTGCGCGGCGAAAGCCCGCTGGTAGGCGGGCCGCGCCTGGCCCCGGGCGACATAGGCCGCCAAATTTGGGAATTCGTCAAGAATTCCCGAGGATTTCAACCTAAGCAGGACCGACGCCATCATGAGGTCGCCGGCGCTGAATTCCCCATCGAGCCACATGGCGCCGCCAAGGCGGGCGGAAAGTTGCTTCAACCGGTCGCGGACGCGATCCTCGACTAGAGGCAGCCGCTCTTTGCTCCAGGGCCTATCGCCCTCCAGAAGCCGGGCGGTGGCGAGTTCAAGGATCGCCGGCTCCACCGTGTTGAGCGCGGCGAACATCCAGGTGATCGCGCGGGCGCGCGCATCAGCGTCTTCCGGCAGCAGGCCCGCATGCCGTTCGGCGATATGGAAAACAATGGACCCCGATTCGAACAGGGAGAGATCGCCTTCTTCATAGGTCGGAATCTGGCCGAAAGGATGCAGCGCCAGATGCGCGGGTTCCTTCATCGCTCGAAATGAAACAAGGCGAACCTCGTAGCGTTGGCCGACTTCTTCAAGCGCCCAGCGAACGCGCGTATCACGCGCCAGGCCCGCGCCGCCATCGGGCGACCGCTCAAAGGCGGTAATGATGATGGCCATGGCGAGGCTCCTCCTGGCGGCGATGCGTAACAAAGGCGCGCCGAACGCGGCGTCCCGTCCGGCATTCCATTGCGAACCTGACGCCGGTCGCCCGCAGCGGAGACAGCTCAGATCGTCCGGCGCCCCGGAGCGCTTAATCGGCGAGCTTATAAATCCACCATCCCTTGTGCTGATAGACGAGGGAAAGTCGCGTCAGCGGCGAGGGCAGGGAGGTGGAGAACGGCAGCAGCCGCGCAATAAGCCTGTCGCCATCGCTCTTGCGCGTAAAGTAATGCAGCCGCGTCGCGCCGCCCATCGGTTCTACGGCGAAGCCGCTTTCGATCTTTTGATCGTGCATCCATTGCTGCGCGGATTTGATGAGACCATGCGACACGCCGGTCGCGGCGAAATCCTTATAGGCGATGGAGAGCTTTTGCGGGTGCATGGCGGCGAGCCGCCAGACGTCGGAAATGCGCACGGCGAGATAGGCGGGCTTGCCGTCGGCAAGCTTCTTCAAGGAGTCGGCCGCGCGCGCCTCGTCAGAGTCGAGCAGCGCGTCCATGAAACGCGTGAAGCTGTTCGCTGACGAGATCGGGACTCCCGCGCCCCATCGCGCGCGCTCCGCCGCCCCCGCAACCGACCAGGCGGCCGGCAACAGAAGTCCGCGCGCCTCTGCGTCGTCGAGCGGCGCGACGCGCCCGGCGACAAGCTGGATCGCGCGCGACAAGTCCCACCACGCCAGCACGACGGCGTCTTGCGGCGCATGTTCGCGAATTGCGGCGAGCACCTTCGCCGCATCGGCTGCTGAAACCTCGGCAAAGAAGATCGGCTCCGTCACCTGATTGCGCCACGTGAGCGGCGTCAGTCGGCCGGCGTCATCGCGCGCGACGACGCCCGTGGCGATCGGGCGGCGCTCGTCCTTCGCCGCCACCTCGATCTGCTGGAGGCGCTCGGGCGTCAGCCCGAAGCCTTCGACATCCTTCGCCGCCTCCGATGATATCGGCGACAGACGCGCTTCAAACGGCGCGGTTGGATTGAGTCCGGCGTAGATCGCCCAGCCGAGCAGGGCGAAGCCGAAGACGATGAGGGCGACGCCGGCGATGAGCCGAATGCGGGAAGTCATGCGCGCCTAACTATCAGAGTTCCGACTGTTTCAGCACCGGATTGTCATTCCCGCGAAAGCGGGAATCCAGAGCAACAGCCGAATGTTTCGGAGACTCCCCTGGATTCCCGGTCGCGCTTCGCGGGCCGGGAACGACATGCGGAACGCTCACCCGCCCTTGCGGTCGCGGCGCATGAGCAGGCCGGCGCCGGCAAGCATCGCGAGGACGCCCAGACCGCCCGCGAAGGCGCGGCGCGCCGGCGAGTCGAGACCAAGGTCGCCGCGCTTCTCGCCGGAGATGCGCTTCAGCTCGGCGCGGATTTCGGCGGCTTCGCGCAGCTTGGTGTCCTCGTCGTTGATCTTCGCCGCCGCGCCGATGAGCTGCGACCAGCCTTCGGTATAGGTGTAGCCGCCGGGGTTCATATGGGCGAGCCCCTTGTAGTGCTTGATCTGGTGATGCTCCCACATGTCGGCGAAAACATATTCGATCGCGCTCGGATTATTGCCCTTCTGCCAGAACAGCTGGAAGAAGCCGCCGGCGTCGTCCTTTTCGGGCGGAGGCGGCGCCGGACGGTTCGTCGTCTGGCCCGGTAGCAGCTTGTCGTTGTAGAGCTTCACCAGCACGCTGCGCGCCTTTTCGGTGATCTCAAGACCGGAGATGATCCCCTTGTCCATGCCGTCGAGATAGGCGCGGGCGAATCTGTCGGAGTGACAATTGGAGCAGGTCGAGACCCATGCCTCCTTGCGCTGCGTGAACCAGGGGTGGTTCAAATTCTCGGCGATCTTCGGCATCGGCACGAAGGCCCAGCGCGCCTTGCGCACCATGTTGTGCGTGAACTTGCCCTGATACTCCATGTGGCAGAAGGCGCAGGTCGGGGCGTTCATATTGCCCTTTTCCATCGCGTCGGCGAGGCGGACGTTCCAGTCCCATGTGTCGCCGCGCGTCTGATAGATCGTGCCGTGCTTCGAGAGCATGTAGCCTTCGAATTCATTGTGATCGACGCCATTGTGGCAGATCGCGCAGGCCTGCGGCTTGCGTGCCTGCACGGCCGAGAATTCGTGGCGCGTATGGCAGGAATTACAGGTCGTCTGCGGCGTGTGGCAGAAGGTGCAGCCCTCCGCGACTTCGCGCTGCTCCATCGCCGCCCAGACCGCGTTCTCGACATTGGCTTTCATCGATAGCGCGTGCGAGGGATGGCCCGGCTTCCACTGGTCCTGCGGCCAGGTGAAGGTGTCGCGCTCGGACTCGCGCTCGGCGAATTGCTGCACATGGCACTGTCCGCAGACGGCGGCGTCGGGCATCCGCAGTTCGGCGTTGTGTTGGCCGTGGTCCTTGCCGACGCCCATGTGGCAGTCGATGCAGCCGACTTCCTTCAGCGCTTCGCCGGTCTTGAGCGTTCCCATCGAGCGAAGGTTGTTCTCGACCTCCGCGATCATCGCCTTCTTATAGGCGCGCGCATCGGAGTCGGGCAGATTGCGGATCGCGTCGAGATTGCCGTGCACGCTGCCCTTCCAGCTATGGGTCCAGCCGGGCGTGACCTGGTTGTGGCACTCGACGCATTGCGCGCGCTGCGCGTCGACGTCGATCGTCTGCGGCGGCTTATAGAAATCGTGCGGATTGAGATATTTCGAGATCGGGATCGGCTCCCAATATTTCGAGAACGAGCCTTTGCCGGCGCCTTGCGATTCGTCGTAGTAGCGCTTGGTCAGCGCCTCATAGAGCTCCTTGGGCGAAGCGGTCTTGGCAAGACCCAGCGCCTTGAAGGTTTCGTCCGGAGTTTCTGCGGAGGCCGGAGCGGGCAGGACGAAGGTCAGGGCGCACGCAACGATCAGCGCGAGGCGCGCCGCGAAAGAAAACCCTGGTCTTGACGTCAACATGCTCTTATCGCCCCTTCCCATCTGGCTGCATTGTCGGCGCGGGCGCGGCGAGTGGAAAGGACCACAGTCGCCTCCGCCAATGGAGCCAGCCTTCGTTCGCCGGACTCGTCAAAATTCTTCCCGACGGTAGATGAGAACTCAGGAGAAGCAATGACGACGCGTTCATTCCCTTCCGATTTGAGAACCGCCGAGGCGCCGCCCGGCCTGCGGCTTTACGCGGTCGGCGACGTTCATGGCCACGCCGATCTTCTTTACGTTCTGGCCGAAGCGATCGCCGAAGATCTCGCGGCGCGCCGTTGCGGACAGGCCGTCACCGTTTTCGTCGGCGATTACATCGACCACGGGCTTGGCTCCAACGGCGTGTTGAAGCGTCTGTCGACCGGGGATTTCCCCACGCCGATCGTGACGCTGCGCGGCAATCACGAGGACATGATGCTGCGCTTTGTCGACGACGCAGCCACGCTCGACGATTGGGTCGACAGCGGCGGGCTGACGACGCTGCATTCTTACGGCGTCGACTCCGGCGAGGAAGTTGCGCGCGGCGGCGCGGCGCAGGTTCGCGCGAAATTTCTCGCGCATTTCCCGCAGGAGCATCTGCGCTTTATTCAAGAAACGCGGCTCTGGGCGGAATATGGCGGCTATTTCTTCTGCCATGCCGGCGTGCGTCGCAGCGCGCCGCTGCATCAACAGGACCCTCGCGATCTGATGACGATTCGCGACGGCTTTCTCGACTGCGCCGAGTCCTTCGGCAAGGTGATCGTGCACGGGCATACGCCGCACGACGACGTCGAGGATTTGCCGAACCGCATCAATCTCGACACCAACGCCGCGCGAGGCGGCCCGCTGACGGCGGTGGCGCTGGAGGGCTTCGAGCGGCGGTTTATCCAGACCGCGTGAGGCGTCAGCCGACGCGCAGCTCGAAGGCGTTTTCGAGATGACGCGGCAGGCGGCCGGGCGCGACAAAAATCGCGTCGGCGCGCAGCGTATAATTCATCGCCCAAGGATTCGCGGCGAGCCAACGTCCCGCCGCCTGCGAGAAGCGCCGTTGCTTTTGCGGCGTGATGGCGATGGCGGCGCTGTCGAGATCGCCGCGCGCCTTCACTTCGACGAAGACGATCGTGCGGCCGCGCTTCGCGATAATGTCGATTTCGCCGCCATGCGCGCGGAAATTGCGCGCGAGAATTTGATAGAGCCGCGCCCGCAGCCAAAGCGTCGCCGCCGTCTCGGCGCGAAGGCCGTAGACATAGGCGGCGCGGCGGGCGTCGTCCTTCAATTCGCTCATGATGAAACGAGCGCGATCACTATGCCCCCTCCCTGTCCCTCCCCCGCTGCGCGGGAGAGGGGACCCTAGCTACGCAGATTGTGCGGTTTCATTGCAGGGACCCGAGTCGGACTCCCTCTCCCGCGAAGCGGGGGAGGGTTGGGGAGGGGGCGCAAGATCTCACTTCCCCCGCCCCGCCGCCAGCTCCAGCGCCCGCGCGTAGACCTGGCGGCGCGGCTGGCCGGTCGCCGCTGAAACGACGCTCGCGGCGTCCTTCACCGAATGCGCGGTCAGCGCCTCTTCGATCTTGGAGTCGAGATCGGCGGCCGCGAGCTGCGCCGCGCCGGCCTCGGGCGGGGCGACGAGCAGCACGATTTCGCCCTTTGGCGGCTCCTCTTCGGCGAGCGCCGCGGCGAGGTCGTCGAGCGGCCCGCGCCGGACCGATTCGAACATTTTGGTCAGTTCGCGGGCGATCGCCGCGTCGCGCCGGCCCAGCACCGCCGCGCAATCGGCGAGCGCTTCCGCCAGTCGGCGCGGGCTTTCGAAAAACACCAGCGTGCCGGGCACCTGCGCGAGTTCGGCGAGCCGCGCCCGCCGCGGGCCGCTCTTGTGGGGCAGAAAGCCTTCGAAAAAGAAGCGGTCGGTCGGCAGTCCGGCGACGACCAGCGCCGCCAGCACGGCGGAAGGGCCGGGGACCGACGTCACATGCACGCCCTTTTCCAGCGCGTCCTGGACAAGCTTGAAGCCCGGATCGGACACAAGCGGCGTGCCGGCGTCGGAGACGAGCGCGAGCGTCGCCCCGGCCTCGAGCCGCGCCAAGAGGTGCGGGCGAATGACCCTGGCGTTGTGCTCGTGATAGGCGACGAGCGGCGTCGATATCCCGTAATGGGCGAGGAGCGTCTTGGTGACCCGCGTGTCTTCGGCGATCACCGCGTCCGCCGCGGCGAGCGTGGAGAGCGCGCGAAATGAAATATCCTTCAAATTGCCGATCGGCGTCGCGACCAGATGCAATCCCGGCTCAAGTCTTTCGGCTTCGGCGCGCAGGCCGAAGGCCGTGTAGCTGGCGGCAAGCGGGGGAGTGGCCTCGATGATGGTCATGAGCGTCGCCAATCGTTGTTCGTTTTAGCATACTAAACGTTCTCTTTACAGGACAAGCGCTAACTGCGCGCCAGCCGCAATTCCTCCAAATGGTCCGTCTATTGACTTTCGGCTAGGGACTCGGACCTTAGCGCGGCAGAGCCGCGCCAGGGGAAGCCGGGCGCAGGGGGATTCTGATGCCGACATTGTCTTCTCACGCGCGCGCGCGCGGACACAGGCGCCGGGCCGTGATGAAACACGCCGCGCTGGTCGGCCTCGCCGCCGCGCTCGCCGGCTGCAATCCCGTCAGCGGACCGTGGGCGCCGGGCGCGCGCGACCTGAAATTGCGCGCCTCGACGCAGACCGCGCCTGCGCAGGGCGAGACGATCGGCACAGGCGCGGTCAAAATCGCGCTGATTGTTCCTCTGACAGGCCCCACAGGCCCGTCTTCCGTCGGCGCTTCGCTGCTCAACGCCGCGAAACTCGCCTATGCCGACAGCGGCGACAATGACGTAACGATCCTCGTCAAGGACGACCGCTCGACGCCATCCGGCGCCGCCGCGGCCACTCAGGCGGCGATCAATGAGGGCGCCGAAATCGTTCTGGGGCCGGTATTCGGCGCCGGCGTCAAGGAAGCCGGCCGTGTGACGCGCTCCGCGAACAAGCCGATGATCGCTTTTTCCACGGACTCGTCGGCCGCAGGCCGCGGCAATTATCTGCTCTCCTTCCCGGTCGAGGGCTATGTCGAACGGGGCGTCAGTTTTGCCTCGCAGCACGGCAAGAAGTCGATCGCAGCCCTCGTGCCCGAAAACGACTATGGGACGCTGGCGATGGCGCAGTTCCAGCAAAGCGCCGCCACCTATGGCATTCGCGTGCCGATGATCGAGCGCTACAAGCCGGGCGCGCCCGCGGATTCGATTAAGCGTCTCGCCGCCGCGCGCGACCAGTTCGACGCGCTGTTCATTCCCGAGCAGGCCGAGCAGATGCAGGCGGTGTCGAAGGAGCTCGTCGCGAACGGCATCGACTCGAAGAAGGTGCAGATTTTCGGCACCGGCCTGTGGAACGACGCCCGCACGCTGAGCCTGCCGGCGCTGCAGGGCGCGTGGTTCACGGCCCCGGAAAACGCCGGCTTCAACGCCTTCGCGCAGCGCTACAAGGCCAAATACGGGTCCGACCCGGCGCGCGTCGCGACGCTCGCCTATGACGCGGTGTCGCTCGCCATCGCGCTGTCGCGCTCGCAAGGCTCGCAGCGCTATTCGGAAAGCGTGCTGACCAACCCTTCCGGGTTCAACGGCGCCGACGGCGTGTTCCGCTTCAGGCCGGACGGCGGCAATGAGCGCGGCCTGTCGGTGCTGGAGATCGGCGGCGGTTCAGCCAAGATCATCTCTCCCGCGCCGCGCAATTTCACCGGCAACGGGGCGTAGGGGCAGGGCGGAATCCCCACCTCCCCCTTGAGGGGGGAGGTCGGTCGCCGAAGGCGACCGGGTGGGGGTGACCGGCACAAGCGGAAGGAACGTTCACCCCACCCCGCATTGCTTCGCAATGCGACCCTCCCCCTCAAGGGGAGGGTGGGTTGCGCCCCTTCACGCCGTCCCGGTCTCTCCCGCGATCTTGCCAAAATCGGCGACGCCCATCATCACGCGGCGCAGTTCGGCGAGGAGCCGCAGGCGGTTGAGGCGCAGATCGGCGTTGTCGGCGTTGACCGTCACATCGTCGAAGAAGACGTCGACCGGCTCGCGAAGCTTTGACAGCGCGCGCATGGCGCCGGCGAAATCTTCCTTCGAAAGATGTTCGGCGGTCTCTTCGCGGGCGCGGGCGATGGCGGCGGCGAGCTTGTGCTCCTGCGGCTCGATCCGCAGATTCGGCGCATGGCGCTGCGCATAGGCGTCCGGCCCGTCCTTCTTCTCCTCGATCCTGAGAAGATTGACGGCGCGGCGAAAGCCGGCGAGTAGATTCCTGCCGTCGTCGGTTGAGAGGAATTTGTCGAGCGCTTCGACCTTGCGTGTGATCATCAGCAGATCATCCTGTAGCGGCGCCCCTTCTCCCGCCTGCGGGAGAAGGTGGCCCGGCGAAGCCGGGTCAGATGAGGGCAGAGCCCCGAGCGCCGCATCTATCAGATCGTATCGCGCCCCCTTGTCGCGCAAGTAGACTCTTAAGCGATCGACGAAAAATTCGAGGAGGTCATCTAAGCGATTTAAGTCGTCGCCGATTTCATCATCCGTAAAATCCCGTCCGAGCTCTTTTTCCAAGCGGTTCGCGAGACGCCGAACGGTTCCGGGCTTCATTCCGGCAACTTGTAATGCATCAAGAGCTTCAGCTTGTGCGATGATCGGCTCAGCGTTCAAATGGCCGCGAATGGGAACAATCGAGCCTATTAGATAGTCCATAAATTCCAACCGCAACTCATTCTCCAGCACGATCCGAATAACCCCCAAAGCCGCCCTACGCAGCGCGTAAGGGTCCTTGCTGCCGGTGGGCTTTTCGTCGATCGCCCAGAAGCCGACGAGCGTGTCGAGCTTGTCGGCGAGCGCCACGGCGATCGACACGGGATCGGTCGGAATACGATCGCTCGGCCCCTGCGGCTTGTAGTGTTCTTCACAAGCCGCCGCGACGCTTGCGTCCTCGCCTTGCGCGCTCGCGTAATAGCGGCCCATCAGCCCCTGCAGTTCGGGGAATTCGCCGACCATTTCGGAAACGAGATCGGCCTTGCACAGCGTCGCCGCGCGCTCGGCGAGAAAGGCGTCGGCGCCGACGTTTCTCGCAAGCTCTTTCGCCAGCGCCGCGATGCGCTTGACGCGCTCGCCCTGCGTCCCGAGCTTTTCGTGAAAGACGATGGCGTCGAGCTTCGGCAGACGCGCTTCGAGCCTCAACTTGAGATCGGTCTCGTAGAAGAATTTCGCGTCCGACAGACGCGCGGCGATGACGCGCTCATTGCCCGCGACGACCGTCGCGCCGCCGTCGGAGGCTTCGATGTTCGAGACGAGGATGAAGCGATTGGTGAGGCAGTCGGCAGTCGGCAGTCGGTCTTCGGTTTTCGACTGCCGACCGCCGATTGCCGACTGCCGCAGCACGAAACATTTCTGGTTCACGCGGATCGTCGCGCGGATGACTTCCGGCGGAATGGCGAGGAAACTCTCGTCGAACGCGCCCATGAGCGTCACCGGCCATTCGACGAGCCCGGCGACTTCCTCTAACAGGGCAGGGTCTTCGACCAGCTCCAGCCCTTGCGCGAAGGCGAGATCCTTGGCGTCATGCAGAATGATGTCGCGCCGGCGCGCCGGATCGATGACGACCTTGGCGCGCTCGAGCGACAGCGCATAGTCATCGAACCGTTTCACATGGATCGCCTGCGGCGCCATGAAGCGATGGCCATGGGTCACATCGCCCGCCGCAATCCCGTCGACGTCGAAAACGACGACGTCGGGAGATTCAGTCTCCGGTCCGAAGGTCGCGACGATGGAATGGAGCGGGCGCACCCAGCGCAGCGACTCCGTGCGCGCCGACGCCGCGCCCCAGCGCATCGACTTCGGCCAGGGGAAGTCCTTGACGATCTGCGGCAGAATGTCGGCGAGCACGTCGATCGTTTCTGCGCCCGCGCGTTCGATGACCGCGAGATAAAACTCGGCGCCCTTCTTATCCTTCTCGATCTTCGCCTGATCGAGCGAGGCGAGTCCGGCGCTTTTCAGAAAGCCGGCGATCGCCGCCTCCGGCGCGCCGACGCGCGGGCCTTTGCGTTCCTCGCGCAAATCGGGTTGGCGTGTGGGAAGGCCGACCACCTGCAAGGCAAGACGCCGCGGCGTCGCATAGGCGGCCGCGCCCTCATAGGTCAGGCCACGGTCGACCAGCGCGTTGGTGACGAGCCGCTTGAGGTCGTCCGCCGCCTGCCGCTGCATGCGCGCCGGGATTTCTTCGGAGAAAAGTTCGAACAGGAGATCGGACATCTGCGCAGTCTATTCCCCTCCCCCCGCTTGCGGCGGGGAGGGGCTAGGGG
>Ga0209347_1000581_pt1 | contig 87023 bp, 98 predicted proteins | sample AutmiccommuBRH23_FD_187382 | JGI IMG/M metagenome (GOLD analysis project Ga0209347, IMG submission 187382) | Deep subsurface microbial communities from Mt. Terri, Switzerland - Autotrophic microbial communities BRH/23 (SPAdes) (version 2) | ecosystem: Environmental > Aquatic > Deep subsurface >...
AAAAACCCAGTAAGGACAAGGTTTTTTAACCGGACAAATGTCCGCATGGGTCTATTCCTAAAAAATCAACCTGGGCAAGAGGGGGCGTGGACGGCCCCCCCGGCCGCGCCGCCGGTATAGGCGGGATGGAAGGAGCCCGTAGGGCGACTGGAATCCCGCCTATACCGGAAAGTCCCCAATACACCATATTTGTATTATGAAAGGTGGGGATGCCCGAAAAAGCAAGGAATACTGCGATACTAAGAGATTTTTAGCCGGACAAATGTCCTAATCGTAATTTGAAAAATATTTGTCTTGACCAAAGGGTCCACAGTACAGTACAGGAGGCGGCACAAGCATTCCGGCAAGCGCCGGTGGCGAAGGCTCCGGCTACACTTACACACCGCCTGAGAATAGCGGCGGCACGCATGAAGTCCATGAGTCACCCGTGCAGCCTGCACAGCCGAAGAACAGACGGTTCTTCATGTCCGCCGACCTCGACACTACGCGCATCAACCGCGATGTTCAGAAGTATGTCGAGGAGATAATCCAGCACCTGACCACAGTGGATGGGGCATCTGTCAAGGTTTCGCTTGAAGTCGAAGCCGAGACGGACGAGGGTTTCACCCAACAGACCGTGCGGACAATCTCCGAGAACTGCCGGACTCTGCGGGTGCGGAGTTCTGGGTTTGAGGAATAGGAATGCGAATATATATAATAGGGATAGCGGAGTGTTTCTCTGTGTACTCCCGATAAGGAGGCGTTAGAACAATGAGTCAGGTTATGATAATGAAAAACTGTCGACCAGATATCGGCTTATATACAAGACCTGCCACTTTAGGCGACGAGTATGAACTTGTTGAGCAGTTTATTGAATACTACTGCCACACTTTCATTCGCAACAATAAAAAAACTCAGCTTGCGGTCTTTGTTGAACCGCGTATTGATTCGGGATTCCCTGATGTTGTGTTCGCGTCATACCTGCCGTCAATCACTGATAACTGGTCGGATATACGCGAGACTCTTGATATTTACGACTTAAAGCTGTTGTCATACCTTTGTACTGCGGAAAATGCAATTGGAGCGAAGATAATCTCCACGCTTGGCTTCCCAGAGAGGCAGACACTAACGTCACTGGAAAAACTGATGGATGCAAAATTGGTGTCTTACCGCGACCGTTGTTGGCGGGTTCGTGAGTTGCGTGATGTGTTCAGCCTAACAAAGCTAATCGCAGTCGAGGCAAAACTGAATGACATTAACAGGGTTGTAGAGCAGACGCACCTCAATACACGCTTCGCATCGCACTCATACGCACTGACTAACTCGGCACACCCACAGGGGGGAACTGTAAAAACATTCAAACGCTTTGGTTTGGGTCTGTACGGGAAAGACTCGCAGTTCCGCCGTATAGTAGAAGCCAAGCAATATACGTTGCCGTCCAGTTATCTGTCATTCCAGTTCAATGAGTGGGTAGGCAAATCTTTAGCCCACCAAGGAGGAACACAATATGCGTGACTTTAAGGAGTTGGAAGCAGAACTCTCCAACATGGTGCAGATAGCTCGCGGCGGTCAAAAAGTTGTTTACAGTGCGACGCACCCAACTTATGGAAGCGTTGTTGTCAAGCTGTTTTTCAAAACAGATGCGCGTTCGCAACGCGAAATAGATATCAGCGCAGACTCAGACTTTGACTGCGTCCCAAAAATCCACGAAACTGGGCACGTTACTTATATAGGTTCAGATACTCTTTATGTCATTGAGCAGCGTGTTGAAGGTGAGGAACTGCGAAAACGTCTTGATCGCGGCGAACGCTTTACGCTTAAAAAAGCCGTTGATTTCTTAGAGCAGGGGCTGTCTTTCATAAAGGAGTTGGAAGATAAGAATATCGTTCATCGTGACATAAAGCCTGAAAACATCATAGTTTCAACTGATAGTAAAATATACTTTTTAGATTTCGGCATCGCACGCATTCTCGGCGTACCATCATTGACGAAAACTGAAGCACTTGTGGGACCGCATACACCCGGTTACGCTGCGCCGGAACAGTTCAATAATCTAAAAAGTGACATTGACTCACGCGCAGACCTATTTTCAATCGGTGTGGTGACATATGAGTGCTTATCAGGGAAAAACCCGTTCAGAGAAGGAGCGACAAGCCATCTCGACATACTCCAACGAACTGAAACTATTACACCTGTTAGTTTTCAAATTGCGGGTGATACACAGCAACAGTTCATGGGACTGTTGAGTTCTCTGATGGGCAAGTTTCCATCGCGTCGGCCAAAGGATGCTAATCAGGCGTTGAATTGGTTGTCAGCGGCAAAATCAACACTTCAATATGAGGAGGCGAAACAATGAAACTCTATTTGCAGATGGGTCATGGTATGCAAACAATGTGCAAAGACCTGAGTGAAGCGTGGGGTGGAGCTACAGTTATTCTAAGCCCGCAGAATATTCACCCGACTACCAAACTGTTGCCTTTCGCTACCTCAATGCGTAAGGTGAATGGGTCTGTTCTTTTCGACCCACAGTTGTACGCACCCCGAAATTATCAAAAAAATCTTCAGAAGCACGATTACTGGCCGCAATCTGACTTTACAAGCATTGAGTTAGGCGATTGTCGCGAGTTGCTCACAAAACTCGCCAATATAAACGCAACACTCGGCTCTGAAGCAGTTATACTGCCTTCAAGTATCATCAACAGAATTGATGACCGTTGGGGAAAGATTCAAGGAGTAATTGCTGACCAAGCAAGGCAAGTGGCAATCGACCAGCGGTTACTACTGACCATTGCGCTTGGAAAAGATGTTCTTTCTGATGATTCACAGATTGAGAGCATTATCCTATATGCAGAGCATTGGGATGTTAATGGTGTTTATATTGTATGTGAACATCCCGAAAGGCATTATCTCGTTGACAAGCCGATATGGGTAGCCAATTTGTTGTCGCTTGTAGCCGGAATCAAGCGACTCGGAAAAGAAGTCGTTGTTGGGTATGCCAACCATCAAATGCTTCCGCTTGCGCTTGCAAAATGTGATGCCATAGCTGCTGGTAATTTTCTAAATGTTCGCTGGTTCCAACCAGAACATTTTGAAACAACTGATAATGATGATCCAAGCCGCCGCACGACATGGTACTATTGCCCGCAAGCACTCTCAGAGTTCAAAGTGACTTATCTTGATGTTGCTCATAGAGCGGGTATTTTAGGAACTATGGCAACACCTACTCAGATGGAGAATGAATATAGCCGTGTACTGTTCGGTGGAGCCATACCGTCGTCTACGAATTACAAAGAAGGGGACTCATTCAAGCACTACCTACATTGTCTCCGAATTCAAAGTGAATTGGCAAGTAAGTCAACCTATAGCGAAACACGAAACTCTCAGTTTGCTCAACTGGAAACAGCAGCTCGCATACTCAACGGATTGCATGACGAACGCATAAAAGGGCAAGACCGAGATTTTGGTGAGATTTGCGATGTTAACGAAGCTGCTGTCCAGATTTTTGACAAAGAATTCGGCTTTGCAATGGCACGAGAGTGGTGACAAGCTACATAGGTTTGAGTATGCTGTAAGACGGTTCACATACGAAATGATGAGAATTGCCCAAGCAGGAACATCTGCAATGAACCTTTTAAGGTTTCCTAAACCTTTTAAGTTTTCCTCTACTCGACCGAAAGGCGGTGTGCAAAAACCGTGATGACAATGACAGCGGCAAGGCAAACGACCTCGCCGGACACAAACTATAGGCGAACAAGAAGGCTTTCGCGGGTAGTTCATAACCCGCAAAAGCCCTTATATCAAGCGGTTTCTGCCCCTCTGCGCTCTCGCAGGAGGGTAAGTACCGCCATGTGTTTTTGTATCATAGACGGGGTCTTTATAGACCCCACCGTCGGTTCCGGCGGTTTTCTCATTCAGTCCCACCAGTATGTGGAGGAGCAGGGGCAAGACCCGAACGACCTGTCCCTCTATGGTCAGGACTCTAACGGCACCGTGTGGTCGATCTGCAACATGAACATGATCCTCCACAATATCACCCGCTTCACCATTGAGAACGGGGACACCCTGGAAGACCCACTTTTTCTGGAGAACGGCCAGGTGCGCAAGTTCGACCGCGTGCTGGCCAATCCGCCCTTCTCGCAGAACTACAGTCGCGCCAACCTGAAATTCCCCAGCCGGTTCCGCGAATGGTGTCCCGAATCCGGCAAAAAGGCCGACCTGATGTTTGTCCAGCACATGCTGGCCAGCCTCAAGCCCCGTGGTCACATGGCCACCATCATGCCCCACGGCGTACTCTTCCGGGGCGGTAAGGAGAAGCTGATCCGCGAGATCTTGATCAATGACGACGTTATTGAGGCCATCATCAGCCTGCCGCCCGGCCTGTTCTACGGCACCGGCATTCCCGCCTGCGTGATCGTGGCCAACAAGAACAAGCCCGACGAACTGCGCGATAAGGTGCTGTTCATCAATGCCGACCGCGAATATGCCGAATGTAAGGCCCAGAACAAGCTGCGTCCCGAAGATATCGAAAAGATCGACTTCGTCTTCACCCACAAGCGGGAGATTCCCAAATACAGCCGCCTGGTCAGCAAGTCCGAGATCGTGGAGACTCATGACTACAACCTCAACATCCGCTTATTGCTTTAGAGGCCTGGTGGACGGTGGCCCGTGGCGATTTTGCCGGGCTGAGTAATGGCAAAAAGATGCCCGAAGTCCGCCAAGAACTGTTGACCACGCTCAAGAACAAGCTGATCCCTTTGCGTGTGCTCGATGAGTTCAAGAGCGCCGGGGTGTTTGTGAACTGGTGGCAGCAGATCCGTTACGACCTCAAGACCATCATCTCCACCGGCTGGCACCACAGCCTGATTCCCGACGACTACCTGGTGGCGGCGTTCTTTCAGGCCGGGGCCGAAGAGATAGAAACACTGGAGGCACAGATCAGCGAGGCTCAAAGCGAGCTGACCGAGGCAGTCGAAACAGCGCAGGAAGTGACGGCCTATGAGCCGGAAGAGGATGAGACCGTCAACGCCGCCGTTATTAAGAAGGCCCTCAAGGAACTGATCGACGACCTCAAGGGAAGCAGCGGCGAATCGGCCCGCAAGGAGCTGAAAAACCTGCAAACGCAGGAAAAGGCCATCATCGCCCTCGAAAAGCGCATCAAGGACAGCAAGGCCGCGCTGAAAACCAAAACCGACGAACTGGCCCTCAAGCTGCAGATCAAACGCCGGGGCGGTGAAGAGTTCAAGGCCGAAAGCCAGGAGTTGATCCGGCAGGTGGATGCCCAACTGGCCGGCCTCGATCCCACTAAAAAGGACGACAAGAAAAAGATCACCGCCCTGAACAAGGACAAAGCCGCCCTCGAAGCACGCGTCGCTAAGACCGGCGGCATCCTCACCGTTATCGGCGGCCGGCTCACCGAAGAAGAGGCCCGCCGGCTGATTCTGAAAAAGCTCTACGACCTGGCCAGCCACGAGTTGAACCGCTACCTCAACGCCGAGAAGCGCGGACTGATTCGGGTGGTGGAAAACCTCTGGGACAAATACGCCGTCTCCAGCCGTGAGTTGGAAAGCGAACGAAACGAGACACTGAAAACGCTGGATGGGTTTCTGAAGGGGTTGGTGTATTTGGGATGAAGGCTTTAGAAGATTGGCAATCCATTACGTTGGGAGAAGTCTGTAGATTTATCGGCGGTAATGGGTTTCGAGAAGAGCTTCAGGGTCGGAAAGACGGCGACTACCCATTTATCAAAGTAAGCGACATGGAGTTGCCAGGTAACAAAAAGATGATTGTACAGGCTAATAACTGGATAGACGAAAAAACGAGAAAAAATGAAGCTTTCAAAGCCTTTCCAGAAACTTCAGTTGTATTCGCTAAAGTCGGCGCAGCTCTGTTACTCAATCGCAGAAGAATTTTAACAAGGCCAACTTGTATTGATAACAACATGATGGCTGCTGTGCCAAATGGCATTGATCCATTATTTCTATACTATGTGCTTTCAGATATAGATTTTGCTGATTTTGTTCAATCCGGCGCTGTTCCATCGATAAATCAGGGTCAGATATCCGGTATCTCATTTGATTTGCCGAAGCCAAACGAACAAACCAAAATCGCCGAGATCCTCTCGACAGTGGACCGGGCGATTGAACAGACGGAGGCGTTGATTGCCAAGCAGCAACGCATCAAGACCGGCCTGATGCAGGACCTCCTCACCCGCGGCATTGACGAAAACGGCAACCTCCGCTCCGAACAAACCCACAAATTCAAAGACTCCCCGCTGGGCAGGATTCCAGTGGAGTGGGAAACAGCCTCCGTTTCTTCTGTTCTGGCTCAACCACCGAAAAACGGTTACTCACCTGTCGAATCAAATAACTGGAATGGAATATACATGCTCGGATTGGGGTGTCTAACAGCGGAAGGCTTCAAGCCCAATCAGCTTAAGTATGCACCTAAAACTGACCGTAGAATTGAAGGAGCACTGCTACTGCAAGGCGATTTCCTCATAAGCCGGTCAAACACTCGCGCTTTGGTGGGCTTGGTGGGAATAATAAGAGCTCTAGGAGAGCCCTGCATTTATCCCGACTTAATGGTGCGGTTGCAATTTGGCGTCGAAGTCTCTGTTGATTACATGGAGCAAGTATTCATGTCTCCTGCCATTCGTAGGCAAATTGAGACCGCCGCAACAGGAACATCGGGTAGCATGGTGAAAATTAGCGCAGCTGTGATTAAGGAGTTGCTCTTTAGTAAGCCACCTATAGAAGAACAACTTACTATCTTATCAATACTCCACTCTAAGGCGGAGGGTATTCGGAAGACGAGATCTTCTTTGGCAAAACTCCGCTCCCTCAAAACTGCCCTCATGCAAGACTTACTCACGGGCAAGAAGCGTGTCACGCCCTTGCTTAATGATAAGGAGGTGATGAATGGATGAGTCGGAAACAAAAACCACCCGACCCCGCTGAGTTTCTCCTCTACCAGACTGAGGACGGCAAGACGCGGCTGGAAGTGGCTTTCAGCGGGGAAACCTGCTGGCTTTCGCTTACCCAATTGGCCGATCTTTTTCAACGCGACAAGTCGGTCATCTCACGGCACATCAAGAACCTTTTTGATGAAGGCGAACTGGTGCGAGAAGCAGTTGTTGCAAATTTTGCAACAACTGCCGCCGACGGGAAGAACTATCAGGTCGATTATTTCAACCTCAATGTGATCATCTCGGTCGGCTACCGGGTAAAGTCACACCGGGGCACCCAGTTCCGCATATGGGCCACCGAACGCCTGCGTGAGTTCATTATCAAAGGTTTTGCCATGGACGACGATCGTCTGAAACGAGCCGGGGGCGGCAACTATTTTGATGAATTGCTGGCGCGCATTCGTGACATCCGCTCGTCGGAAAAGGTTTTCTGGCGTAAGGTGCTGGAAATTTACGCTACCAGCATCGACTACGATCCGCGTGCCGGGACGTCCCAGATCTTTTTTGCCATACTGCAAAACAAAATGCACTGGGCCGCCCACGGGCAGACTGCAGCGGAAATCGTTAACCAACGCGCTGACGCAGCCAAAGAAAACATGGGACTCACCAACTGGAGTGGCAAAAAACTCAGTAAAAGTGAAGCAGCCATCGCCAAGAATTACCTGACCCCGGAAGAGCTTGATATTCTAAACCGGATTGTTTCGTCCTATCTCGAATTTGCCGAACTTCAAGCATTGGGGCGCAAGCCCATGTATATGAGCGATTGGGTTGCCAGGCTTGACGATTTTTTGAAGTTGAAAAACATTTCGAGCAGGCCATCAAAAGACTGCCTAAACCGGGTACAGGGGAAAGGGGAAAGTCATGATTCAGGACAAAACACCCCGGCACATCAAAATCGACGAACGCAACCATGTCGAGAAGCCCCTGCTCGTTCAGCTTGCGGGGCTGGGGTGGGAAATCCTCGACCTCAATGCCAAACAGCACCCATCGGACAGCCACCGTCAGGGCTTTACCGAGGTGGTGATGCTGCCGGTCCTGCGCGAGCGGCTCAAGGTCATCAACCCCTGGCTGGCAGACGATCAGGTGGAGGAAGTAGTCAAGCAACTGACCGCCAGCTTCCCCGGCACGGGCCTGATCCAGAACAACCGCCACGTTTTTAACCTGCTGCTGGAAAACACCAGCGTCAGCGAGAACCGCCAGACCGGCGAGAAAAGCCCGACGGTGCGTTTTGTGGACTTCCCACACCGGGACAACAACCGCTTCATCGCCGTCTGCCAGTTCAAGGTGCGCATCCTGGGCGCCGAGCACCACATCGTCCCGGACATCGTGCTGTTCCTGAACGGCTTGCCGGTGGTGGTGGTTGAGTGCAAGTCCCCCAGGGTCAAAGACGCCATCCCGGAAGCCATCGACCAGCTCCTGCGTTACAGCGAACAGCGCGGAGCCAGGGGCGAAGGCAGCGCGCCGTTGTTTTATTACAACCAGATCGTCGTAGTCACCTGCCGCAACGAGGCCAAGTTCGGCACCATCACCAACCACAGCGAGAAACATTTCTACCGCTGGGCCGACCCTTACCCCCGCACGGTGGACGATCTGGAACACGGCAGCAGCGGCCCCAACGATCAGCAGCGACTGGTCGCCGGGATGCTGGACCGCGACAATCTGCTGGACCTCATCCGCACCTTTACCCTGTTCTCTACCAACGACAAGGGCGAGACCGTCAAGATTGCGGGCCGCTACCAGCAGTTCCGCGCCGTCAAGCTGGCGGTCAAGCGCCTCCTGGCAGGGCAAAGCCCGCGCGAGCGCAGCGGCATCATCTGGCACACGCAAGGCTCCGGCAAATCGCTGACCATGATGTTTATGGTGCGCGAGATGTATCGCCATGCCCGGCTTTCCCACTGGAAGGTGGTCTTTGTTACCGACCGCACCCAATTGGAAGACCAGCTCGCCGAGACCAGTCAGAGCATCGGCTTTACCGTCAAGGCAGCCGGCAGTATCCGGAAGCTGAAAGAACTCCTGCGTTCGGACTCCTCGGACCTGGTCATGGCCATGATTCATAAGTTCCGTGAAGCCGACCTGACCGAGACATTCCCGGAGCTGAACCCCAGCCCGCATATTCTGGTGATGACCGACGAGGCGCACCGCTCCCAATACGCGATGCTCGGCGCCAACCTTGACAAAGGTATCCCCAACGCCTCCCGCATCGGCTACACCGGCACGCCCATTGACAAGACCGAGCGGGTCTTCGGCGACTACATAGACAAATACACCATGCGCCAATCCATCGAGGACGGCGTGACCCTGGAAATCGTTTACGAAGGCCGCACCCACAACGCCGAAGTGCCCGACCGGGATGGTATGGACACGGCGTTCGCGGATGTGTTCAGCGACTACAACCTCCAGCAGCGCATGGAGATTCTCGGCTACGGCTCCCGCGATGCTTATCTGGAAGCCGGGCCCACCATCGCCGCCAAGGCCAAAGACATGGTGAAACACTACCTGACCCATGTGTTCCCCAATGGCTACAAGGCGCAAGTGGTGGCCACCTCCCGCGAAGCGGCGGTGCGCTACAAGAAACACATCGCCGCCGCTCTGGCGGCTGCTATAGCGGAACTGGTCCAGGCCAACCCGAGGAGGCTTGACCTGAACCAACTCAAAAAACTGCAAACAGACGTTATTATCTCCGGTAGTCATAATGACCGGCCGCACCTCAAGCCATATACGAACAAGTCCAGGCATGAGGCCGGCATCAAGAGCTTCAAGATGGCCTTTGACGGTGAGGAGGATGGCGTCACCGGCGATATTGGGATCGTAATCGTCAACAACATGCTGCTAACCGGATTTGATGCGCCGGTGGAGCAGGTCATGTATCTCGACAAGGTCATTATTGCCCACAATCTCCTTCAGGCCATCGCTCGCGTGAACCGGGTGAGCGGCGCGGCCAAGGACAAGGGCTTTGTGGTCGATTATGTGGGCATCGGCCATCACCTGAAAAAGGCCATCGAAGTCTACGATGAGCGGGAACAGAAAGAGGTGCTCGACGCCCTCAGTTTCCCCGAGGAAGAACTGAACGATTTAATTGCCAGCCATGCGGCCATCATGGACCTGCTCAAAAAGCACGGACTGACGGACCTGACCGATCACGATGCGTTCTTCGATCTGTTCTATGACGAAGACCTGCGTTTCGATTTCATGCAGGCGTTCAAGAAGCTGACCAGGTGCCTGAACCTGGTCTTCCCCGCCCGTCAAGCCCTGGACTACATGGCGGACTATCAGGCTCTCACCGAAATCAATGTGCTGGCCGGGAAACATTTCCGCGACGAGCGCCTGAGCATGAGAGGCATCCCGCCCAAGCTGCGCAGTATTACCGACGCGTATCTTGAGTCAAAAGGGATTGAGGTGAAGGTCGAACCGATCTCTATCCTCGATGATGACTTTCAAAAACAGGTAGGCAAACGCAACCGCACCAAGACCAGGGCGGCGGAAGTAGAGCACGCTATTCGCCACCACCTCGATGTCGAGCTCGACGACGACCCCGACCTGCAAGCCTCTTTTGCCGCAGCACTGGCGGCGGTTTTTGAAAAGTTCCGCGACAACTGGCAGAAGATCTACGAGGAACTGGAGAAACTGCGTGAGCGTATCATCAACGCCAGTCAAGAGCCGACCTATGGGCTTCACCGGAAGAAGCAAATGCCGCTGTTCCGGATGTTTGAGCGGGAGATATTTGGTGAAAGCAGAGCGGCGAAGGCGGCGGAAGCCACCAAGATCGCAGAACCGTCAGTCTCTTATGGCATGAGCCACGAGGACAGAATCAGCCACCTGGTGGACCTGACTCAGAAGACATTCCTGGTTGTGGAGCGTGAACTTAGACTCACCGGGTTCTGGGAGAGCATTCCCGCCCGCAACAAATTGAGAGCAGAGCTTCAAAACATATTGCTCTCGCAGGAGTTCTCGAAACTTCCCGGTCTCGTTAAAAGCCGCGCCCATGTCATCAGCCGGATCATGGAAATCGCCGACAAAAACAACGACATCATTCTCTATGCGGAGTGATTACAATGGAACTGACATACGTTATTCAGAGATCAGCCAGGCGGCACAAGCTGACCATCACCGTCGAACGTGATCGGAGCGTTGTCGTACATGCGCCTGAAGGTACATCCGACGAAAAAATCGAGCAGGCGGTGGCGTCAAAGCGTCAATGGATTTATGAAAAAATCGGCCACCCTCAGAAATATCAGGACCTGCCCCATCCACCGGGGAAGGAACTGGTCAGCGGTGAATCTGCGCTCTATTTGGGCCGACAATACCGCATCAAGGTGGTCAAAACGGGCTTAGCCGAAATTCAATTCGCCCAGCGTTTCCTTATTCCGGCTGCACAGACGTCGAAACGGGCGGAGGCCTTGAGGGAATGGTATATCGGCAAGGCCAAAGAAAAGATTGTTCCACGGGTGAAGCAACACGCCCGCCATCTCGGCGTCGATGTTGCCGGGGTCAAGATCGTCGACAGCCGCTACCGCTGGGGCTCCTGCACCCTGAATAATAACGTCAATTTCAACTGGCGGCTGATTAAAGCGCCGATGTTTGTCATCGACTACGTTATCGTCCACGAACTCGCTCATCTCATCGAGGCCAACCACACGCCCAGGTTCTGGAACATCGTCCGCGCCCAAGCCCCGACGATGGAGAAGGCGAAGGCGTGGTTGAAGGAGCATGGGCAACTGCTGGAGCAGGAGATATGAAAGACGTTGTCTTTATCTCGCTAGATGGATTTGCTACTCAAAAAGTATACCAGACTGGTGCCCTGAAAAATCACCTTCCTGACCACACTTTAGGGACCAGTCCGTAACCAGCTCTAACATTATCTATCCGGCAAATATTTTCTTACGAAAATAGAATTTTCATCTCACCCTGTGAACCGGCAGGTTCATGAATGTTTCTTTTGGCTCTATGGGTCAGAATATCCCCCCTTGCCTCCCCTAGCTTCTCCTCATTTTGTTTTTAGTTAACCATTCAGACATTTCTTTTTCTGAAGCTGCACCTGTTTCAATTGCTGGTTGATTATTAGCTTTTTCTTCAAACTCAACTGCTTTTGTATTGATGTAGCAGACAGGGATTTAAAGTAATTTCTCATAATTACGTTTTACATATATAATGCGCCGGATTTCTACGATGCCGTCGCTGTCGTATACGATATAGAAAACAAGATAGTTTTCGACGACCAGCACCCGATATCCATCCTCAAGCTTATGTTTATTCGTATAAGGGTGTCCGGAAAATGGGAACTGCTCCAAACGAGAAATGGTTTTATCCAGCTTGTCGACAAGCTCGGTTGCGGCTTGCGGCGCATAGAGCTGGCCGCTGATATAGCTGACAATATCCAACAAGTCGGTTTGCGCCAGCTTTAAATAACGCAGCTTATATTTTTTCCCCATTGGCAAGTTGCTCCCTTGCTTTCCCGAAAACCTCCGGATGGCTATACCTGACGTCGGTGGTGCGGGCTTCGAGTTCTGCTTCCTTGAGCTTAATGAAAATCTCGTTTTCAAGCTGGATTTTTTCGTATTGTTCAAGACTCATGACAACCATGTCTCCGTAGCCGTTTTTTGTAAGAAACACTGGCTCGCGGCCTTCATGGACGATTTTCGAAATCTCAGCGAATTTATTGCGCAGATCGGATACAGGCCTGATTTGCGGCATGAAAATCACCTTACTTTTTTTATCGTAACTTTATCATAGTTATGATAAAAAATCAAGCCAACAATTATGCAAAGAGTAGTGGGGATAATGATGCTTATTGTGTATAACATTGCCGACCGCGAATATGCCGAATGTAAGGCCCAGAACAAGCTGGCCTTTATATAAGTATAACTGCTGGCACCCAAAACTGCTACAAATACGTGGGCAGTACAGGGTATGCCAAGGTGTATCCTCTGAAGAGTTTTTTACTTTTGCAATAGGAGAAAGCGTAGGGAATATGGCTTCGCTGAATTGTGCCACAGCTACCAGGTCATCAAGTTTAAGTTCGAATATTTCGGTATTCGCTTTCTGCATACAGGTCACTTTATCATTTTCAATCCGAATAACAGAATATGTATCATCAATTCTGTCTGCCTTTTTTGCCACGGTACTGCCGCTGCAGATAGGAACACCATAAAGAGGTGTACATTCCGGAATATGTTCCTCAAAGACAAGGCCAAATTTTTTATTTTTGCTCAGACGATCAAATTCCTGTTCCAGTCCTTGCCCGAAGAGCAGCATCAGGAATTTGTCGTATAAGATCGTTTATTGCTGCCATTATATTAACCCCCTCAGGTATTCCAAACTTTAATCGTCATCCTCTGTTTTGATAATCTGCTGTTCAAGAAGCTTCATTTCCTTGTCAAAATCTGACTCGAACAGCTTGTCCTGTATAATTCTATACTTCTCAAATTCGCTTTCGGCATGTTCCTTGGCGATCTGAGCGGATATCCTACCGGCATCCTTCAAAACCTCCCGGTCATCGGCCTGCAGGAATATATCAAGCCGCTTAGCCCAATCCTCCATAGTCATCGGAATGCGGCGCCGTGCCCTGTCCTCAGCCAAGTCGAGATATGCGGACACAATACGCTCCAAGGAAGATAATTCATCCCGCAACAGATAATTTTTCGCAACAGAAACATCGTAACGCTGTATTTTTCCGTCCGGGGCATCATCCCAGGTGGTCAGACCCATATGTTCTTTTTTTGCATCGGCTCGGCTATAAATCATTTCCGCAGCCGTCTGTCCGTGAACGGCAAAGTGCATTTTGTTCTGCACTTTAGCAAAGAACTCACGGGTTGTCTTTGCATTCTTGTCATAGTCAAGAGCAGTTGCATATATGTCCGTGACTTTTTGATAAAACCTGCGCTCGGAAAGCCGTATCTCACGGATCTTCTCAAGCAGTTTCTCATAATACTTTTCGGTCAGCGCCGAACCGCCGTTTTTCAACCGTTCGTCGTCCATAACCCAACCCTGAATTGTGTAGTCCTTCGCAATTTTATTAACCCATTTGCGGAACTGCACGGCGCGATCGGAATTGATTTTGAATCCGACGGCGATAATCATTTGCAGGTTGTAATGCTTTACTTCGCGGCTGACCTGACGTGTGCCTTCAGTCTGAACTATTCGGAAATTCCTAATAGTTGCTTCTGGCTCGAGTTCATGGTCGGAAAATATTTTTGCAATATGCTCGTTGATTGTCGGTGTCTCCACATCATAAAGTGTTGCAAGCATTTTCTGTGTAAGCCAAATATTCTCGTCTTCATAACGCATTTCAACGCTTTGAGGATTATCACCTGTCGCAGCAATGTATGTCAGGTATTCGGCGGCTGAAGAGCGAATGCTTTTCTCCTCGGGCGTTTTCTTTTTACTCATCACCATCACCGCCTTTCGGTTCGTCTGGAATTATCTCCATGATATCGCCAATATCGCATTTTAACGCATTACAAATTTTCATCAGCACTGCAGTAGTTACATTTTCGTTTCGACCCAACTTAGAAATAGCGCCAGGACTTATATCTGCCGCAGCTTGGAGATTTTTTCTTTTTCATATCTTTGTCGATTAATAATTTCCATAGCTTTTTGTAGCTAACAGCCATGTTTTTCACCTCATCAGCAATGGTAGAATGGTGGAATATCAATGCTAAAATTATACCATAATTTTACACTAAGCTCAATATAAATACACGAAAATAAAAGTATTTGCATCTTCGTGTAGATATATCGCAATTAAGTATAGCTTTGTCAAGAAAAAGGAGGGGTTCATTCCTGCTTATCAAAGAGCAATTTCACCATTTTTCGTCAGGTGTTTTCCCAGGGATTATGTGCCATATCTGGCTATTAATGTTATGTTAAGGTCCTAACAGAACACGGATGATGGGCGCGTTAAAGGAGAGAGGCGCTATCCTTTGCGGGACAACGCCTCTCTCATGCTTTTCCGTATCGGTTTGGGGTATGGTTCAATAAGTTTCCCTATTGAAACGCGCCTTTTCCCGAAGCCTTATCTTTACTGGTGGGCACGGCTGGTTTCGAACCAGCGACCTCTTGAATGTGAGTCAAGCGCTCTCCCGCTGAGCTACGCGCCCGTGTTTGATTTTTTCTCGAAAACATTTATATCTTATCACAGGGCACCCTAATTTGCAAGGCTTTTGAGAGTCGATTAATATAAACCATGTCTCACTAAACTACAAACTGGACAGGCCCGGCAGGGAACCGATCCCGCCCACTGCGCGCGCCTGCTTTTTGATGGACAGCAAGCTGTGAAAGTCCACTACGACCGTCCGGAACACTTCCTCCCAGGAGCGCTGGCGCAGCACCAGCGGCGGCAGGTCCCCCTGGTTGTAAGGCGCGTCGAAGAGGAGCACCGGCACACCGGCGGCGCTCACATTCAACCCGATTTCCAGGGTGTCCTCGACCAGGGCGCCCACCCGGCAGTCCAGGCAGGCCGCCTGTTTTTCGTGGCTGCCCAGGAGGATGATCTCGTCGAAGGGAAGCTCGTGCCGGGCCAGCCAATTCCGGGTCTCCCGCCCGTACTGCTCACCCCGGGCGGTGACAATGTAAATGTCGTGGTACTGCTTGATCCGGCGCATGAAGTAGGCGGCGCCTCGCACCAGCGGAACCTGGGACATAATGAAACTTCCCCGCTCCTGCATGAAGTCTTCCAACTGTTTGAGAGTGACTTCATAGGTTTCGCAAATATCGTAAAGGTGGATTTCCTCAACCTTTTTGTCCTTTTTAAAATACCGGTTCATCTCCTGTACCCATAAAGCCAGGCTGTCGGCCAGGACACCGTCAATGTCTACGCCAAGACGCATTCGGTCTGCCTCCCAACTATCTTCATTCGTCCGAAAAACACGGAGCCGGCAGTAAGCCAGCTCCGTAATTCGCAACTGTTACATTTTATTTTACCAGGCAACCAGGCATTTAATCAATAGCTAAATATGGTCTCTCCGATTTTGCGGGCCACTTTCTTGGTGGTAAGCCATTTGTTGGTCACCCAGTCGCAAAAGAAGTACAGCGCGCCGTTGGTCGGGTCGGCCCCGCCCAGGGCTTCTTTGGCCGCCTGAACAGCGTCTGGAGATGCCGGACGGTTAATCCAGCCATTCATAACCGGTTCGAACTGATAGGTGCCGCCATCCTTCTGGTTGATCACTCCAGCAATGGTTTTGGGGAAGTCTTTATGGCGCAGACGGTTTAACACGACCGCTCCCACCGCCACCTTGGCCTCGTAGGGCTGGTTGTCCGCCTCGGCGGTGATCAGGCGGGCCAGGAGGTCTACGTCGGCCATGGACGGCCTGTCGAAGTATCCTCCCCGGCTCACCTGGGGTGAATATTCCGGCTGCGCCGTTGACGACGCTCCAGTGGATCCGCGGCCATTTGAGACCGGAATAGTCAGTTCCATCCCCGGGTAAATGAAAGTATCTTGCAAATGATTGGCCGCTATGATCTCGTTGTAATCGACGCCGTTTTTTTGTCCGATCAGGTAGAGGGTGTCTCCCGGTTGTACCGTGTGTGTCACATTGCCGGGCGAGCTTACCTTCGCCGGTGAGGCGCCGGGGATGTTGACAACCTGGCCGGGGTAAATTAAGGAATCCTGCAGGCTGTTGGCATCCATCAGGTCGCTTGCGGACACATTGTAGATCCGGCCGATTCCCCACAGGGTATCACCCATGGAAACGGTGTGGGTGGCGGCAAAAGCCCCGGGCGGATGCACAAGAAACGAGATCCAAAACAGGACGCCGAAAACAAAACGGGAAAAAAATGCGCGGAAACTCAAAAAACCCCTCCTTTTGGCCTTCGAGGTTAGTTGACGGGTTCGGGTTAGAGGTTCACCCTACCCGTTTCAGTTGCCTGATGATGCCGGAAAAGATGGAGGGAAAACAAAAATTTTGGCGTTTGCCAAAACTCGGTTTACGTATCTCCCAAACTGACTGCAGGCGGCTGAAACGGGATTCACCCCGGTGGTGACTTGTCCCCCGTACCCCGGCTCTTCCGGGGACTCGGCCTTATATTGTATAATTATACAAGACTGTCTCTCGGATGGCTATAGCTTAAATTTTTCCAATCAAATCAACTAATTTTACGGCTTTATGCGGCCCTTAAAAATTAGCCTGGCCAGGTACTTGTGGTAATACCACTCGCCGAGCCCGATGCACAGGGCGACCAGGGCCATGGCCGCAAGCGGTATGCCCGCGTCTGCCAGAACACGGGCCGCCTCCCATGCCAGGATTAAGGTCAGCACGACGTCGGCGGCGACAGCAGCCCGGTTCCCGTACCGGGGGAAGATCAACAGGTCGGCGATCAGGTAAGACACGAAGGTCGCCGCGATCGCGGCGGCGACGGCCGTTGCGGTCTGTATACCGGCGGCCGGGGGCAGAATAACGCCGAAGACGGTTACTACCAGCAAGAACTTGGTTATCATCGCGTTAAAATGTTTGTTTTTGAACATGCACCGCATTCTCCTTCAAATATATCATCCATTTGTATTACTCAAAAAAATAACCCCTGAGGGGTTATTTCTCCAAATTTTCATCGTGGGATACCTTGCCGCCGCAATTATAGCAAAACTTAGATGTGAAGGGCAGCTCAATCTGGCACTTGGGGCATACTGGGGATTTTGGGTGCAACTTGGAGAATTGGTCCTGCAGCTTGGCGATGTCTTCTTCCAACTCCTTGGTGCTTCTCAAAAGCCGGTCAATTTCTTCTTCCATTCCTTTTTCACCCTTGAACTGCATGAGTTTCAGGTTGCCCAGGGCGGAAATATTGTTCTCAAGTTCCTTTTCCAGCTTGACGATTTCATACTTTAACTTTGCCGACTCTACGAGGTCGCTCGATTTCTTGCCGATGGTCTTGGCCCCTTCAGCTACTGATTCAGCTACTGATTCAGCTACTGATTTGGCACCATCACTGACTTTCTTGAAAATTTCCACGGTATTCCCCCCTTCCAATTATTAAACATTTGATATTTCATGTGCGGTAAATACTTCTGGCAAAAGTATTTATTTTCCTGCCGCAAGGCCGCCTCAGGAAAAAAATATATATTTACCGGGCGGAGCCGTTACTTTCCTGCTCTTCTTGTTTTTTCTTTTGCTGCCGGTCCAGTTCTTGATTCACAGCGGCATCGGCCAGCTTATTTTCTTCCCTGGGTACGTGCACGACCTTTATTTTCAGTGCCGGATTTTTTTCCAGATTGCGCCAGACCCGTCCGGCGATTTCCTTCAGGTCCGGATGCCTGATTTTGTAAGACCGGTTGAACTGCCGCACCACCAGTTCGCTGTCGCCCCTGATTTCAGCCTCCAGCCGTCCGTACTGTTCAGCCAGGCGGAGCAGTGCTTTGACCGCTCCCTCCAGGGCGCTCCACTCGGCGTAGTTGTTTGTCACAGCCGGGCCGAGGTATTTGCTCTTGGTGAGCAGCACCTGGCCGTCCGGGCCGGTAATGACCATTGCGGCGGCGGACGGACCGGGGTTGCCGCGGCTTCCGCCGTCGATATTGACGTAAAACTTCAAGCCCTTCCACCTCTTCCAGATGGAGCGATCACAGCCGCTATTTCATGGCCGCGCTAGAACCATTGGCTATCACCGGATCAGCTTTGCCACAAAAATAACTGGGATGATGATCACGGCCAGGAAAAGAATCATGAGAAAGATTTTTATCGCCTTTTGGTTCATGGTGCACCTCCAAAGACAACCTGTATTTAATTATAGCACAAATAACAGTCAAGCAAAAGGCAACCCTCCGCAGCCAGAGGCGAAGCCTGCAGCGTCATTTTATGAATCTCCCCCGGCATTTACCTGGTCGAAGCCACGGGCGGCGAGAACGAGACAAAACCAAACGCTCATGAATCTACGGTTCACAAAGTAGTGTGAAAATATTTAAATCATGAGTGCGACAAAAGAGAACCGTCCCTGTCGCCCTGTCGCACTTTTTATTTGTCTCTTCCCGCAGCTGGGGCAGGGATTTGCCGGCGGCGCAAAGAATATTTAAAAAATATTTATGGAAAAATACAGCAGGTGATTGCCGGTGGAACTTCCGGCAATATTCACAACCGCAAATAAAAATGGCAGGAGGGTTTACAATGGCCGTGGTAATTTGCGCTGTCTGCCCGCACCCGCCCATTGTGGTGCCGGAGGTGGGCGGCCCGCGCTCAAAAGAGGTGGCGGCAACCCGGGAAGCGCTTTTAAAAGTGGGGCGCCGGGTAAAGGAAAGCGGAGCCGGGGCGCTGGTGATCATCTCCCCGCACGGGCCGGTCTTCCGCGACGCCGTGGCCTTCAACTGGTCGCCGCGGTTACGCGGTGACCTGGGACAATTCGGCGCCGCCGGCGTACAGTTTGATCTGGCCGGCGACCTGGAACTGGCCGCCGGAATTGCTGCCCGGGCCGAAGAAGAAGGGCTTTCCGTGGTCCGGCTCAGGCCGGAAACAGCCAGCCGGTACAATGTCGATCTGAGCCTGGATCACGGGGCAGCCGTTCCCCTCTATTTCCTGCATCAGGCCGGAGTAAGCCTGCCGCTGGTGCATGTTGCCATGTCCCTGGACCCGGCTGAAGACCTGTACCGCTTCGGCCTGGCCGTGCGCGACGCGGCGGCGGCGCTGGGGCGCAAAGTGGCTTTACTGGCCAGCGGCGACCTCTCCCACTGCCTGACCCGGGACGCCCCCGGCGGCTACCACCCGCGAGGTGCGGAATTCGATCGCGAAGTGGCACGGCTTCTGGCCGGCGCTGATTTTGCCGGGTACCTGGCCCTGGACCGGAACCTGGTCAGCCAGGCCGGCGAGTGCGGCTACCGGAGCATCGCCATGATGCTGGGCGCCCTGGACGGCCTCGCTGTCAAGGCGGAGGTTTTGTCGTACGAGGGACCTTTCGGCGTCGGCTATCTGGCAGCGGCCTTTACGCCGGGGGCACCAAACCCGGAGCGCGAGTTGGCCGGTAAGCTGAAAGGGAAGCGCCAGGGGGCTATCGCCGAAAGGCGGGCCGGCGAGCACTACCTGGTGAGGCTGGCCCGTGAAACACTGGAAGGCTGCGTCCGGAGCGGCCGTGAGCCCCAGGTCCGTGACGTTCCGCCGGAATTCCAGGGAAAGGCGGGCGCTTTCGTCTCCATCAAAAAGCACGGCGAGCTGCGCGGCTGCATCGGCACCGTGGGACCCACCCAGGAGAGCATCGCCGCAGAAGTGGCGGCCAACGCCGTCAGTGCCGGCACCCGTGACCCGCGTTTTTACCCGGTGCAGGAGGAGGAACTGGAGGACCTGGAATATTCCGTGGACGTGCTGCTGCCGCCCGAGCCGGCCGGCAGTCCGGCGGATCTGGACCCGAAAAAATACGGCGTCATCGTCAAGTCCGGCCGGCGTCAGGGCCTCCTCCTGCCGAATCTGGAGGGAATCGACACGGCGGAGGAGCAGGTGGCCATCGCCCGCCAGAAGGCCGGCATTACCCCCCACGAGCCGGTTGACCTGGAGCGATTTGAAGTAGTGCGGTACCGTTAATGCCGGCGTCCCGCCGGGCGTGTGCAATACACCGGCCTGCGCCGCTTGAAGCAGTGGAACCCCCACTTATATAGGTAGGGGTCTTAAAAAATTAGATAAAGTTATTTAAAAAGGGTGGGTCCTCTTTGCGCGAAGCCATGTTTTACGAGAAGAAGGAGCCGGATCTGGTTCAATGCCGGCTATGCCCGAAGCTGTGCGCCATCCGGGAGGGGCGGAAGGGGTTTTGCCGCGTTCGCCAAAACCGCGGCGGAACCCTCTACCCCGTCAATTACGGGCAGGTGTCCTCCTGCGGCCTGGATCCCATTGAAAAAAAGCCGCTCTATCATTTTTATCCGGGGTCAGCCATCTTTTCCCTGGGCACCATCGGCTGCAACCTGCGCTGCGGGTTTTGCCAGAACTGGCAGATCGCTCACGGCGATCCACCCACCACGGAGGTCACGCCCGCTCAGGTGGTGGATTTGGCCTGCCGGCAGGATGGTCAGGGCCGCCCTGGCATCGGCGTGGCTTACACTTACAACGAGCCTTTTATGTGGTACGAGTTCGTGTGGGATACAGCTCAGTTGGCGCACCAGACCGGTTTGAAAAACGTGCTGGTAACCAACGGCTATGTCAATGAAACACCTCTGCGCCAGATTCTCCCTTACATTGACGCCATGAACATCGACGTCAAGGGGTTCACCGACGACTACTACCGTGCGAACTGCGCCGGCCATCTGAAGCCGGTGCTGCGGACGGTTGAGATCGCCCGCCGGGAATGTCATGTGGAGCTGACGACCCTCCTGGTGACCGGCCTGAACGACTCAACGGAGGAAATAACCCGGCTGGTGGACTGGGTGGCCTCCCTCGACCCGGAGATCCCCCTGCACTTTTCCCGCTACTTCCCGCAGTTCGAGGTGGAACTGCCGCCAACCCCCATCGGCACCTTAAAGCGAGCCTATGAGATCGCCAGGCAGAAACTCTCCTACGTTTACCTCGGCAATGCCCCGCAGACGGGCGGAAGCGATACGCTTTGCCCCCGGTGCGGCGCCACTGTCATCAGCCGCACCGGTTACAGCATCACGGTGGCCGGCCTGAACGGCCACAACTGCGCCCGGTGCGGCCAGGCCATCCGGATCGCCGGTCAAGTCCATTGAAGTCAGGATGATTTCGGCCCGACAAGATGGGCAAGACAAGTGAACTCGTCCAGCTAAAGCTGAATAGCGGGACTTCGGTGGGGGACTCTACCCCCACCGAAGCAGAAAATGGAACACCCACTTATAAAAGTGGGTGTCTTTGAATGGATCCATTTAGTGAAAATTGTCACTTGTGCTGTTGCTTTTTCGCGTCAAAAAAGTTACAATAGCAGTTAAGTGTATGAAATTGCAGCAACCTGTGACCAGTGCTCTACAGGATACGCTTCACCGGAACTTGTGGTCAGTGCTTTTTCTTCGTACCCGTGATCCGTTGCAGGTAAATGTGATTTTATTCACGGACTCGAACCATTTATTCGCGAAGGGAGCGTTGGAACCTTGAACAGAGCCAAAAACCAGGAAGAAATGTTGGCCATCAATATCCTTCCTCCATCCGCCAGCCGGGAAAACGCCATCGTCCAGGCTTTTAAAATCAAATACAGTCCCCTGTTCTCGGAAAGAGAAATCGAGTTCGTGGTCATGGTGGAGTCCATCCCGCAACAGGGTTTGCGGGTGCAAAAAATACTGGTCGGAAACCGCCTGGCGCTGGGCAACCCAAAGATCATCCGGGAGTTGACCAGCTATCGCTGGGCCGCCGTGCCGATGGGCGAAGAAACCAGGGAAATCCCAAACGTGACTCATCTCTGGGAATTTCCAGACCTGTACATTGCCGCCTGTGAGCCCAAAACCGCCCCCACCCCCCTGGCCAGGCAAATGGAACAGATCCAGGCGAAAGAACTCCTGCTGTTCTACACCCTGAAGGAGTGGTGGAAAAAAAATAAGCACCTGGGTTTTGAAGGGGCGCTGGCGGAATACAGAAATTATTTACAAGACTATTACGCGCGGTTAAAAGAGCTGCGGGAAGTGGGAAGAAAAACCGTCGTCCGGGTGGCGGATGTGGAAGCGATGAAAAACTTGATGGCCGCCGGCGCCCTGCCTGAGAACGAACCCCAGAGCTGGCAAATAGCCGGAAAAGAAATGAAAGAGTTGATCGGCGCCCTGTGGGAGGAGTTTCCCCCCTTCGGCCCGGTGGGCGTAATCGAACAGGATCTCTCTGCTTATATCTCCTTTCACTCCTACAACATCGAATTCGGCAGCATCACCTACATCTCGGTCCTGGTTGAGAGCGGCGACAACGTGATCAACCAGTACCTGGTCTGGAACACCGGGATGAACGACATGATCGATGACATGGATTCAATCAGGAAAAAGCTGCAGGAATACGGCATCACCAAAAGGATGTTTAACTACGAGCTGATCCCCATGTTCGGCGCCGGCTAGACCAACTTTTCCCGGCTCAAAAAAAACGGCGCGAAAACCGGTCTGACCGATTCCGTGCCGCCTGTTTTTAACGAATGCCGAGTTCGTTCAGAATCGGCCGGGTGGCGTTCACAAAGTCTTGAAACTTTTTCGCCACCACCCCGACCTCACCGTTATAGGCCTCCTCGTAGGGAATATAAAGCTTAAAACGGTATTTTCCGGTGGCCTCGACGCGGGGCTGCTCCCTTTCCAGGGCCGCGCCGATTTTTTCTTCGATCTCTTCCTTGTGTTCGAGCATGGGCAAAAAGGCCTGCTTCTTTTTCCCGTCGAGAACCAGTTCGATTACCAGAAGTTCCTGGCCCTGGAATGCACCCTTGCGCGGCGTCGTCTTGCCGATCCGGTAGAACACCTCGGCGTCCTCAAAGACATAGAGGCTTTTCCAGCTCTTGCTGTAGCATTTCCAGGCGTGGTTCCCGCTGTTCAGCGGTCCTTCCAGTATTTTTCCCAGCTTCGGGGCTTCACTCAGGAGCAGCTTTACCGCGGTCGCCAGCACTTCGTTTAAAAATTGGTCGAATGGCATTGCCGGCTCGGTCCGCCTCTGCTGCTCTTCTAGTTCTCCCCCCAGCCACTTCTCAAACCACTCTAAAAGCCGCTCGTTGCTCCGCCCGCTACGGCTCCGTTTGTCCTTTATTTTGATGGTCCCATCTTCCAGCCGCTTGATGAACTCTTCTCTCTGGGCGCGGAACTCCCGGATAAATTCGCTGTCTGCCATTATCGGCGCCCCTTTCATTTTGAAAAGGTCTGTTTGCCTTTACCCGGTTAATAAAGCAAGTTCCGTGCCCGCACTTTGTGAAATAAATCCGTATAAAGACTGGGCTTTGATCTTTACTGCACACGTACAGATGTCTCAAAACAAACACTGTACATAATTATACAATCAGTATTAACCAACTACTATTTTTTCCTCGGGGTAGCGCGCCCCTTTCTTGCGCCGGTTCTGGGCCAGGGCGAAGGCCACGGTGAGGGGTCCGACCCGTCCGAGGAACATGGTCAAAATAATCAACACTCGCCCCGCCTCCGTCAGCTTGGGAGTAAGCCCCATGGTCAGGCCGACTGTGCCGAACGCGGAAGTGGCCTCGAAAACGATTGTCAGGAAATCGGCCTTCTCCGTCATCGTCAGGATTAAGGAAACCGCCACCACCAGGGTTGTCGCCAGCAGGAGGATGGCCACCGCCTTGTAAATCTGGTCCTGCCCGATCCGGCGCCGGAATATTTCAGCGTCCTCCTTGCCCCTGGCCATGGAAGCGATGGCCACCGCCAGCGTCCCGAGGGTGGTGGTCTTGATTCCGCCGCCGGTTGAGCCCGGCGACGCCCCGATAAACATCAAGATCACGATCAAAAACTGGGTCGCTTCGCGCAAAGCACCCATATCCATGGTGTTATACCCGGCGGTGCGCGGCGTGACGGACTGAAAGTAAGCGGCCAGTATTTTCCCCAGCGGACTCAATGCCTTTAACGAATTATTTGCCTCCAGGATTAGAATCAACAGCGTGCCCGCAGCGAGCAGCAGCGCAGTCATAAGAAGGGTCAGCTTTGTGTGCAGGGACAACCGAATGGGCTCTTTCAGGTGGCGGCTCACATCCACGATTACGCTGAAGCCGATGCCGCCCAGGATAATCAGGGTGGTGATGCAGAGGGTTACGGTAATGTCTCCGGCGTACCCGGTGAGGCTCCGGAAATCCCCGAAGAGGTCGAAGCCGGCGTTGTTGAAAGCGGAAACGGCGTGAAACAGGCCGTACCAGACCCCCTTTTCCCAACCCATCTCCAGCGACCAGCGCACGGCCAAAATCGCGGCAAACAGGAATTCACTCAGGAAGGTAAACACCAGAACGTATTTGGCCAGCCGCACGATCCCCGCCACGTCGGTCTGGTTCAGCGCCTCCTGGATCAGCAGGCGCTGGCGCAGGCCGATCCGGCGCCCGAGCAAAAGGGCGAAGAAGGTGGCCATGGTCATGAAGCCCAGGCCGCCCACCTGGATCAATAAAAGAATTACAATATGGCCGAAGACGGTCCAGTTGGCGGCGGTGTCCACCACCACCAGGCCGGTGACGCAAACCGCCGAGGTGGACGTGAAAAGAGCCGTCAGAAAACTGCCGTCCTGCCCCGGACGGACGGAGGCCGGCAGGGAAAGCAGCAGCGCCCCGATCAGGATGACCGTGGCAAAGCCGGCTACCAGGACTTGCGGCGGGGTGGCATTGACAATGAATTTTTTATAGTGGCCGCCATTCAATTACAGTATGCCTCCAAAAAAATAAGACTTTTTTTGTCCCTGAAGTAGTATTTGCCTTCCAGAGGCAATTATATCAAATTTTAGCGACCTTGTGCAGCAAGAAATGTCTTGGAAAACAAGGAGACGGTTCCACTGTCTTCCCGAAAACAAGGGGACGGTTCCACCGTTTTTCCTCCGGCCCTTCGCTACGCTTCGGGAACATGGGGGCATTCCTCTGAAAGAGGTGTGTCCCCGCGCCTTAAAATCGTCCCCACGGCTCCGCTAATCTTTAAATTACGCTGTAGTGTTAGTGCAGGTAGCGGAGCAGGAGGTAAACCGTGCAGATGGCTACGGACATCAGCATCATCGGGAAAGCGATCTTGGTAAAGTGCATGAAAGTGATGATAATACCGCGCTTCTCGGCCATACCGGCCACGACCACGTTGGCCGAGGCGCCGATCAAGGTGCCGTTCCCGCCCAGGCAGGCGCCAAGGGAGAGGGACCACCACAGGGGGTTTAGATCTTGAATGCCGCCGATTTGGCCCATATCCTTGATCAGCGGAATCATGGTGGCGACGAAGGGGATGTTGTCCACGAAGGCGGAGGCGATGGCCGAAAGCCACAGAATCAGGAGCCCGGTGGGAACCATGGCGCCGCCGGTCAGCTGCAGGGATCTCTCGGCGATATACGTGATCACCCCTGCTTCTTGAAGGGCGCCGACAATAACAAACAGGCCGGCGAAGAAGAAAATGACGGGCCATTCCACGGCCGCCAGGGCGTGCTCGGGATCATCCCGGGTAATCAGCAGGAGGAACGACGCGCCGGCCAGGGCGATGGTGGCCGACTCCATGTGCAGGTACTGGTGAAAAACAAAGCCGAGAATGGTCAGGCCGATGAGCCAGAGACATTTCCTCAACATAACCGGGTCTTTGATTTCTTCTTTTTCATCCATTTCCATAATCCCTTTTTTCAGCTCCGGCGTTGTCTCCAGCTGTTTCTTGTAAAGGATTTTCAGCCAGATCATGTTGGCGATGTGGACAACGACAATCACCGGTGCCAGGGCGATGGCAAAGTCCATAAAGCCCAAGCCGGTGGCGCTGCCGATCATGATGTTGGGCGGGTCGCCGATCAGGGTGGCGGTGCCGCCGATGTTGGACGCAATCACCTCCGCGATCAGGAATGGCATCGGGTTGATCTTCAGCCGCCCGGCGATGGCAAAGGTGACCGGAACGATCAACAGCACGGTGGTGACGTTGTCCAGAAAAGCCGACAGGACAGCGGTCACGGTGGCCAGGGAGAGCATAATCATGGCGGGCTCGCCCTTGGCCTTTTTGGCCGAAACAATGGCCATGTACTCAAAAATGCCGGTGCGCCGGGTAATCCCCACGATCACCATCATGCCGATCAGCAGTCCGATGGTGTTGAAGTCGATGGCGCGAACGGCCCGTTCCTGGGTGATGATACCGGCCAGCAGGATCAGCACGGCGCCGCAGAGGGCCACGATGGTGCGGTGGATCTTGTCGGCGATCAACAGGGCGTAAGTCCCCAGAAAAATAGCGGTTGCTAAAGCAACCTGAACAGTAGAAGCCACTTTTTTTATTCTCCTCCCGATTCTTTTTTAGGACCGGGGCAGCGTGCAAAGCTGCCCCGGTCCTAATTGTTTATATTAGACATCCCGGCCGCTGACGCGGCGCCATCAGAGGATGAAAATTTTGTTTTTAGAGCAGGTAATACGTACTTGTCCACATTGATAAAGGAATGAGTGTCGCCAATCATGTCATAATTATTCATATTATGTAATACAGTACTATACTAACCTTATTTCAGCCTGATGACAATACTTACCTGGGCTGCTTGAATAGATAAAAAAAGGCCGGGCGTCAAGAACGTATGCCTTTTTTTATAACACTTCTAAACTCTCATGCCCCTGCGGGGCGCAACGGTGAATGAAAATCTGGTTCTATTTTCGGAGCAAACTGCCGGCCGGCCAGCGTCAACCCTTTGGAAACCTGCCGCTCCCGTGACAAGTTCTAATGTTTATACCGAATCGGAGCCGCTGTCTTTTCCCTGTTCAGCATTTTTGTCACTGGTTTCAGCAGCAGAGCGAGACCGAAAGCGAGACCGAGCGTGACGCCCGCGGAGACCATCGTCTGGAAGTAATACCATAACAGCAGGTAGGCGGTAGAGACTGCAATGGACATCAGCATCAGCGGGAAAGCGATTTTCATGTAGCCGATGAAGCTGATATGCTGGCCTCTCTTTTCGGCCATGCCGATCACCACCACATTGGCCGAGGCGCCGATGGCCGTTCCGTTGCCGCCCAGACAGGCGCCCAAAGACAGCGCCCACCAGAGAAAATTCAGGTCGGCAATGCCGCCCAGGCGGCCCATATCCTGAATCAGCGGGATCATCGTCGCTACAAAGGGAATATTATCGACAAAGGCCGAGGCGATGGCGGACAGCCACAGGATCAGCATAGCAGTCGGCACCATGTTCCCTCCGGTCACCGCAAGGGACCATTTGGCCACGGCCTCAATGACGCCCACTTCCTCCAGGGCGCCGACCACCACGAAGAGGCCGATGAAGAAGAAGATAACGGCCCATTCCACGGCGTGCAGTGAATGCTCCGGGTCCTCCCGGGTCACCAGGAGCAGGAGGCTGGCCCCCGACAGGGCGATCACCGACGACTCCAGGTGAACGTACTGGTGCAGGATGAATCCCAGGACCGTTAAGGTGAGCACGGCCAGGCACTTGCGCAGGAGGGCGGAGTCCTTGATTTCATCCTTTTCATTGAGTTTCATGATGATTTCCTGCTGCTCTGGCTTTGCCACCAGTTGTTTCCGGTAAATCATTTGAATAAAGAAAATGGTGAGCACATAGACCAGCACAATAACGGGGGCCAGGTTGAAAACGAAATCCATGAAACCCAGCCCGGTCGCACTCCCGATCATGATGTTGGGCGGGTCGCCGATGAGAGTCGCTGTGCCGCCGATGTTGGAAGAGATGATCTCGGCGATTAGAAACGGCAGCGGGCTGAGCTTCAGTTGATTGGCGATGGCGAAAGTGACCGGAACGATCAAGAGCACGGTGGTCACGTTGTCCAAAAAGGCGGACAATACAGCGGTAACCAGGGACAGGGCGGCGATAATCCGCAGCGGCTCGCCCTTTGAACTTTTGGCGGCTTTGATGGCCATATATTCAAAGACGCCGGTCTGTCTGGTAATGCCGACAATGATCATCATGCCCACCAGCAGGCCGATGGTGTTGAAGTCGATGGAGTGCACCGCTTTTTCCGGACTGACAATCCCGGTGATGACCACCAGGGCCGCCCCGAGAAAAGCGGCGATGGTCCGGTGAATTTTTTCGGAAACGATGATGGCGTAGGTGAGCAAAAACACCGATGTGGCTACGATAACCTGGATCTGCTCGGGCAAAGCTTTTTCCTCCTCCTATGGGTTCGTGTCATCATTATAGCAGTTATTACACAAGAATGTCCGGTTCATTTCTGTATTCTTTTAATCATCAATTTATTTGAGCAAGGGGTTTAAACCAATCATCGGCCAGTAAGTGAAGATAAAGAGCGCGATTACGGCGAGGACGATGCGGCCGGGCACGGCTAAAAAACGGGTTGACAGAACAAAAGCGCTGGCATATGCTTTATATAGAAAAGTTCAGATTCTTCGTTTGGTGAGGCTTCTGTACAGACACATGCCGCTGCCCGGAAACATCGAGAGATGCCAACGCGGCTTAACAGGTATTACCGGATTAAGGTTTTACCTAATGCGGCTGAGAAAGTTTCTCTAGCTGTGCACGTGCCAAAGCTTTGACGAGTGGAGAGGTGCCGGTAACTCTTGGGTTAGCCTTTTGCGCTGCACCGGAGTTTTTTATTTTTGCGCTGATGCAACAACGCCGATCCGGGCGGCCTCCTGGCCGCGCACTTGATAAAACACCTGTCCGATTGGGGGGTAGAAGATGATTAAGACCTATTTTTACAGCTACTCCGAAAACAAGATGTACCACGATCTGGACCTGGATCGAAAAAATGATTTCTTAAAGAGCGAGGAAGACCTGCTGTGGGTCGATCTCTACAAGTTTTCGGAAGAAGAGATCAAATACGTAGCGGGCGTTTTCGACTTTCACCCGCTGGCCGTGGAGGACTGTATGAGCTACAGCCCACGGGCCAAGCTGGACAATTACGACAATTATTACTTTTACGTCATGCACGCCCTGCGTTATCATGAGGACTCCGAAGAGGAAATTGTCCTGGTCCAGCTGGATGTATTTTTAGGACCCAATTACGTGGTCACCGTGCACAAGCAAACCCTGCCCGTTCTCGGCCGCATCGCCAAGAACAGTCTCGTTAACCCCCAATTCATGAACAAGGGGATGGAGTTTTTCCTTTACTCCATTATCGACGGCAACACCGACGAAATCTTTCCCATCCTGGACCGAATCAGCGTCCGGATCGACGAACTGGAAGAAGAAATATACGAACAGCCATCGAAGCAAGTAACAGAGGAGTTCCTGGCCCTGAAAAGGACGATCATCACCATCCGCCGCGCCGTGCTGCCTCAAAAGCGCATCTTCACCAGCATTAATTCCGGCGGACATCCCTACTTTGACATCCAGGAAGACTTCAAACCGTACTTTCTGGACCTGGTTGACCACATGGAGCGCATTACCGACTCCGTCGACGGCTACCGCGACCTGGTCGACGCCGCTTTAGCCACGTACTATTCACTGATCAGCGCCCGAACCAACGAAACCATGCGGGTACTGACGCTCATTTCAACCATTTTCATGCCGCTCACCTTTTTGACCGGCTTTTTCGGGATGAACGTGCCTCTCCCGTACCAGGAGCATCCAGTTTCCACATCCGCCATCACAGCGGGGCTGATCAGTGTTTCGGCAATAATGCTGTATGCCTTCAAAAAACTAAAATGGATTTGATATTTAACCCTCCCGGCCAGGCAAAGTCCTCTTTTCCGGCCGCAAAACGGGCAAAAAAATTAAATAATCCTGATATATTTCTTGATTTTCTCCAACTCAATAGGAATATGCCAATTGATCTCGAATCATTATATCAATTATGACTTTTGGCGAAACTCCAGCATGGAATATAATGCTGTGCAAAAGGAATAATATTACTACACAACAAGTAAAAGGGAGAACTTGTGCATGAAATTTCCAGAACTCAAGATCGGCAACCTGATTCCGCACTACCCGATTATCCAGGGTGGAATGGCGCTTCGCGTCTCCACGGCGCCGCTGGCCGCCGCCGTGGCCAATGCCGGAGGCATCGGCGTGCTCGGGGCCACCGGCATGTCCAAAGAGGAGCTGCGCGATGAAATCAGGGCGGCCCGCTGCCTTTCGCCGGGCATTATCGGCATCAATATCATGTTTGCCGTCCGCCAGTTTGCCAGCCTGGTCCAAACGGCCATTGAAGAAAAGATCGACGTCATTTTTACGGGCGCCGGTTTTTCCCGCGACATCTTCAAATGGGGCCGGGACGCCGGTGTACCGGTCGTATCCATCGTTTCCTCCGCCAAGCTGGCCGCCATCGCGGAAAAACAGGGCGCTTCCGCTGTGGTGGCGGAAGGGGTCGAGGCCGGCGGGCACCTGGGCACAGACCGGTCCATTGAAGAGATCCTGCCCGAGATCGTTTCGGCGGTGAAGCTGCCCGTCATCGCAGCGGGGGGAATCATCGACGGCACCGGCATCGCCAAAATGATCCGGCTCGGCGCCAGCGGAGTCCAAATGGCCACCCGCTTTGTCCTGAGCATCGAGTGCACCGTGGCGGATGCCTTCAAGCAGATGTATTTAAAGGCATCCGCCGACGACGTGGTTGTCATTAAAAGCCCGGTCGGCATGCCGGGCCGGGCCCTGCGCAACCCATTTACAGAAAAGCTCGCGCAAGGAGCCGCGCCGAAACCGGAAGAATGCACGGCCTGCCTGAAACAATGCTCAAAAGAATACTGCATCATTCAGGCCCTGGAAAATTCACGTATCGGACAGGTCAACGAGGGGGTCGTCTTCACCGGCATCAATGTGTATAAAATCAAGGAAATCCTGTCGGTACAGAAAATATTTGAGAAGTTAATCGAGGAGTACACCGCCCAGCCTGAGCAACCTGTCTGAAAACGGTTAAACCCACTTTGTTCTTAAACCAATTCGGCCGTCCTGTCACTGGCCGTTTCCAAGCTGGGATCAGACCCGACCCGGTTTTTGTCCGGCGTACCCACCAGTACAGTTGCGCGTTCCCGCGCGAAGACGGGGAAACAAGGGTATCCACGGCCGGAAGCAGCTGGTGACTTTGCGCGCTGTGCTCTTTTCTCCGGGATATTTCTCGAAAACCATCACATTTCAGGCAAGTTATGTTTTGCTTGACAACTATTTGTGAAAAAAAGTATAATTACATAAATTCTTTTAATTTGAGCGGAATCATCCTGGGCAGTGTCAGCCACCAGGTCCTGCATGCGGCGGAGGTTCCTGTTCTCCTGGTGAAATAAATCCATGCGGGTGTTTCCGGTGCCATTTCCAGGCGGTCCCGAGGATAGCGGAGAGGTCCGCGTAGTTCGGCCGCCAGCCCAGCTCCCGCTTTGCCTTCTCCGACGAGGCCACCAGAGTGGCGGGATCGCCCGGCCGGCGCGAACCGTACTCGACGGGAACCTGCCGGCCGGTTACGGACTCAGCCGCTTTGATCACTTCCAGGACGGAATAGCCGTTTCCGTTACCCAGGTTGTAAGCGCCGGAAGGGGCGCCGGCGGCCAGCGCTTCCAGGGCCAGCACGTGGGCCCTGGCCAGGTCGTTGACGTGAATGTAGTCCCGGACACAGGTGCCGTCCGGTGTCGGGTAGTCGGTTCCGAACACCGAAAGGGCGGGTAAAAGCCCCATGGCCGCCTTCAAGACCAGCGGGATCAGATGTGTTTCCGGCGCGTGGTCCTCCCCGATGTCCCCGGCCGGGTCGGCCCCGGCGGCGTTGAAGTAGCGCAGGGCGGCATACTTTATGCCATAAGCCCCCCCGTACCAGCGCATCGCCCCCTCCAGGGCGAGCTTGGTGGCGCCGTAGGGGTTGGTCGGCACTGCCGGGTGGTCCTCAGGGATGGGCACTTCCCGCGGCTCACCGTAGACCGCTGCCGTCGACGAAAAAACCAGGCAGGGCACCCTGGCCGAGGCCATGGCGTCCAAAAGTGAAATCCCCCCGAGCACGTTATTCCGGTAATAGGCGGCGGGATCTAGAACCGATTCGCCCACCAGGCTCGAAGCCGCAAAGTGGACCACCGCCCTGATTTCCCGCTCCTGAAAAAGCTCCCGCAAAAGCCCGCTGTCTGAAGTATCCCCCTCGATCAAATCCACCCCGGCAATGGAGGCGCGGTGCCCCTTTGACAGGTTGTCCAGCACGACGACCCGGTAGCCCCCGCGGGCCAGTTCCCGCACCGTGTGACTCCCGATATACCCGGCCCCTCCCGTAACCAGGACAGGGCCTGGTTTTAACTTTGCTCCAATCATTTAGAGAACACCTCCATTTTGAACCGGATTCAGCCAGACGGTCAGCCATTTCAGCCCCTCGGCCACCGGAACCAGAACAGCCTGGCTCAAAACGGTCCCCAAAATATAAGTGAGGGCTAGATAAAAAACGATCTGCTTCAAATCATCCTCACCCTTCTCTCCCCGGGCCACTTCATCAGTCGCCCTGGCCAGCACCGGATCGACCATCATCACGTTCACGACGATGGCCGTGTTGCCCACGATGGAGGCCATCAGCACTGCGGTTTGGCGATATTCCGGGTAAAGGGCGCCGGCGTAGAGACCAGCCAGCACATTGACCGTCCAGAGGCTGTAGCTGAACAGATTCCAGTAGTAGAAACCGGCCGGAATGGCCGTTTTCCGGAAGGCGATCCTTTTCAAGTCATGAAAACGGGTCATGCGAAAAACCAGGATCCCTTTCCCCGGAGTAAAAAGAGAGAAGAAGAACCGCGGGATTAACTTAAAAACCGACCCGACCTCACCGAAGGCGTTTACGGCATTGGCAAATGTGGCGACAAAGGTTGGAATGAGGAGGGTTCCCAGCACCGTGCCGGTGGTGGCGCCGAGAATAATAAAACGGAGTTTTGCGTCCAGCTCGGACCGGATGATCTCCTGGTATGCCAGAGGACTGTCCTTGACGCTTTTAATGACATTTTCGACAGTGGATGCCAGCAGCGGCGCCTGCAGCGTGTTTGCCATGCTGGCGGCGAGATAAACCACGCTGAAGAGCGATATGGCCGTGGCCAGGCGGCCTGTGCGCACCCCTGCCAGGCGGGAGGAGCGGGTCAGGGCGTTGATCACGTTGATGAACACAGTCAATAGAAAAACGAAAAACAAGCGCTCCACGAAAACCTCCAATAGTGATCTGAGTGGGGAAACAGGAGCCTTCTTCCATTTTGTATTATATCGCAAAACACCCCGCATTAAAAGCCTTGCCGGTCATGCACCCGGCTTCCGGTCGATACCCCCCCCCAAAAAAAAATAAAAAAGGAAGGCATCCCTTCCTTTTTCTTTAACGCTTGGAGAATTGGGGAGCGCGGCGGGCCTTTTTCAGGCCGTACTTCCGGCGTTCTTTCATGCGCGGGTCACGGGTTAAAAATCCCGCTTTTTTTAAGGGCGGACGTAAGTTGGGGTCCGCCTGAATCAGGGCGCGGGCAATGCCCATCAAAATGGCGCCGGCCTGGCCGCTGGTCCCGCCGCCCAGGACTTTTGCCCTGACGTCGAAGCGAGAATCGGCGCCGGTTAATTCCATCGGCTGACGGACGATCATTTCCAGTGTCCGGCGGCCGAAATACTCATCAATAGGCTTGGTGTTAATAACGACTTTTCCCGCGCCGGGAACCAGATAAACGCGGGCGATGGCGTTTTTCCGCCGGCCGGTACCGTAAAACATCACCTGGGCCACAGTCAATCTCCTCCTTCCCTAAACCTGTTGGGTCTGCCAGACTTCAGGCTTCTGAGCCTGATGCGGGTGTTCCGGACCGCTGTAAACCTTGAGCTTTTTAGCCATTTGGGCGCCGAGCTTGTTGTGGGGCAGCATACCCACGATGGCTTTTTCAACGGCCAAGTGCGGCCTGGTCTTCATCAAAATAGCGTAACTGATCACTTTCAGTCCGCCGGGATAAAGCGAATGCCGGATATACTGCTTGTTCTGCAATTTGTTGCCGGTCAGGACAATTTTTGCCGCGTTGATCACGATGATGTGATCGCCGGTATCCACGTGGGGGGTGAAGTCAGGCTTGTGCTTGCCGCGCAAAATACGGGCCGCCTCCGCCGCCAGCCGGCCGAGCACCTTTCCTTCCGCGTCCAGGATGTACCACTTGCGGTTTTTTATATCTTCAGTCCTGGCCATAAAAGACTTCATCGTTTTTCCTCCTTGCTATGGGAAACGTATGCGGCTTCAAAACCGGGCTTTCAGCCGCCGGGGACTCACCGGAAGCCAAAATGCCACATCTATCATTTTAATACAAAGCATGATCGGTGTCAAGGTTATCCAGGCGGCCTATGGTCCGGTTTTGTTGTTTTCTTCATACTCCACCTGTTCCAGGCATAATCCCCGCGCCGGCGCGGCCGGTCCCCCCTGCAGGCTGTTGCGGCCGGCCAGGATTTCACCGACGCCGGAGGGCTGCAGCTTTCCCAGCCCCACCCGGACCAGGGTGCCCACAATCATACGCGCCATGTGGTAGAGAAACCCTTCCGCCCGGAGTTCGATGGTGATTATCTCCCCTTCCCGGCACACCGACGCCTCCCGCAGATCGCGAACCGTGGTCTTAACCGGCGTGCCGAGCGCCCGGAAGGCGGCAAAGTCATGGCGGCCGATCAGGCTCTTCGCCCCTTCGGCCATGGCCTCTGTGTCCAGGGGCTGCGGCAGGTGGCAGCTGAACAGCCGCCAGAATGGGGAATGCACCCGCCCGTTGTAAATGGTGTAGCGGTAGCGTTTGGCGGTAGCCGAAAAGCGGGCGTGAAAAACAGGCGGGACCTCCGCCGAGCGGATCGCCGCGATGTCCCGGGGAAGGAAACTGTTCAGGGCATAAGCCACCTTTTCGATCGGTACCGGCCATTCTCCCGGGTCGAAGTTAATCACCTGGCCGCGGGCGTGCACACCGGAGTCGGTGCGGCCGGCGCCGATGACCCGGATTTCCCGGCCCGTCATTTTGGCCAGCCGGTTTTCCAGAACGCCCTGGATGGTTTGATATTTTGTCCCCCGCTGTTCCTGGAACCCGTGGTAGTTGGTGCCGTCATAGGCCACCACGACCATAATGTTGCGCATCAGTTCCACCTGTTCAGTCGTCGGTCGTCGGTCGTCGGGAGAACTTATCCATGCAGTACATGTCCTCCCACGCAAATCAATTTGCATTTATTCCTGACGTCTGACGTCTGACGACCGACGACCAATATTCCTGACGTCTGACGACTGACGACCAATTCAGACCAGTTCCAGGATGCACATTTCGGCTGCATCGCCGCGGCGGTAGCCCACCTTGATGATCCGGGTATAGCCGCCTTGTTTTTCGGAATACTTCGGCGCGATCTTGTCGAACAGTTTCCGCACCACTTCTTCTTCGTAAAGATAGGCCAGCGCCTGGCGGCGGGCGGCCAGATCGTTTTTCTTGGCGGTCGTCACCAGCTTCTCGGCAATGCTTTTTACTTCCTTGGCCCGGGCTTCAGTGGTGTTAATCCGCTCATCCCGGAAAAGCGAGGTGACCAGGTTGCGCAGCATTGCCTTTCTGTGTCCGGTGGTTAGGCCCAGTCTCCGGTAGCTCATCTTGCGTCCCTCCCTTAATCGTCGTCGCACCTCAGCGAGAGGTCCAGTTCATGCAGCTTGTTGATGACTTCTTCAAGGGATTTTTTTCCCAGGTTGCGCACTTTCATCATATCTTCTTCATTGCGCTGGATCAGTTCCTCCACGCTGTTAATGCCGGCCCGCTTCAGGCAGTTGTAGGACCGGACGGACAGATCCAGCTCTTCGATGGTCATTTCCATGATTTTGTCCTTCTGTTCCTCCGGCTTTTCCACCATGATTTCCATGTCGTCAACGGATTCGGTTAATTCAATGAACCGGCGCAGGTATTCGCTTAAAATTTTTGAGGACAGGCTGGTCGCCTCGTCCGGCCGGACACTGCCGTCGGTCCATACCTCCAGGGTCAGCTTGTCGTAGTCGGTGACCTGGCCGACCCGGGTGTTTTCAATGTTGTAGTTGACCTTGCGCACCGGGGTGAAAACGGAGTCCACCGGAATCACGCCGATAATGTGGTCCCCTTTTTTATTTTTCTCCGCCGGGGTGTAGCCCCGGCCCCTGGCAACGGAAATCTCCATAAAGAGCCTCGCGTTGCCGGCCAGGGTGGCGATAGCCAGGTCCGGGTTCAAGATTTCCACGTCCGCATCGTGGATAATATCCCCGGCCCGAACGATCCCCTCAGTGGCAGCCTCAACCCGGAGCACTTTGTCTTCCTCGCCGTACATCTTCAAGCACAGGCCCTTCAAGTTTAAAATAATGTCGGTAACGTCCTCAACAACTCCGGGTATGGTCGAAAACTCGTGCAAAACACCGTCAATTTTGACTGACGTAACCGCCGCCCCGGGCAGGGAAGACAGGAGAATCCGACGCAGTGAGTTGCCGAGGGTAATGCCGTAACCGCGTTCCAGCGGTTCGACAACAAAGCGGCCATAGTTTTCGGTAACTTCTTCCGGAATCACTTTTGGTTTTTCAATTTCAAGCATTTGGTTCCCTCCTTATGGCCGGGTCAGGCATTGATCGCGACCTACCTGGAGTAAAGCTCAACAATCAGGTGCTCCTTGACGGGGGCGTCGATCTGATCCCTGCTCGGGAACGCCACCATCCTGCCTTTAGCTTGATCCGCTTCGTACTCAAGCCATGCCGGGGGTGTCCGGTCGCCCGCCCTTTCGATCAATTCCTTTACCCTGGGCGTCCCTTTGCTCTTATCCCGCACCGCCACCACATCCCCGGCGCGCATGAGGAAAGACGGAATATTGACCTTGCGCCCATTGACGGTGAAATGGCCGTGCCTCACCAACTGCCTGGACTCGTTTCGGGAAGCCCCGAGCCCGAGGCGGTACACAATATTGTCCAGGCGGGTTTCCAGAAGACGCAGGAGGTTTTCACCGGTGACACCCGGCTGTCTTTCCGCCTTTTCAAAATAGCGGCGAAACTGCCCTTCCAGGATACCGTAAAAACGGCGTGCTTTTTGTTTTTCCCTGAGCTGCGTCCCGTATTCCGACGTCTTTTTGCGGCCCTGGCCGTGTTGGCCCGGCACATAGGCGCGGCGGTCAACGGCGCATTTCTTGGTGTAGCAGCGATCGCCTTTTAGATAAAGCTTCAGCCCTTCCCGGCGGCAAAGCCGGCAAACCGATCCGGTATATCTTGCCAAGTGCGGCGCACCTCCTTTTAAACTCGCCGGCGCTTAGGCGGCCGGCAGCCATTATGGGGAATGGGCGTAACGTCCTTAATCATGCTTACTTCCAGCCCGGCCGCCTGCAGCGAGCGGATGGCCGCCTCGCGGCCGGAGCCGGGACCCTTTACCATCACTTCGACTTCTTTCAACCCGTGCTCCATCGCTTCTTTGGCGGACTTGTCGGCCGCCATCTGGGCGGCAAAAGGGGTGCTCTTGCGGGAGCCCTTAAAACCGACCTGACCGGCGCTGGCCCAGGAGAGGGTATTGCCCTTGATATCGGTAATGGTGATCACGGTATTATTAAAAGTCGACTTGATATGGGCAACGCCAAATTCTATGTTCTTGCGTTCCCGCTTTTTTGTCCTGGTTGTGCGGCGAGCCATTGAGTTACCTCCTTTACCTTACTTCTTCCTGCGGACGCCGACGGTCTTTTTAGGCCCTTTGCGCGTTCTGGCATTGGTTTTGGTCCGCTGGCCGCGCACCGGCATCCCGCGGCGGTGACGCAGCCCGCGGTAGCAGCCGATTTCGATCAGTCGCTTGATATTGAGAGCGACCTCCCGGCGCAGGTCCCCCTCGACCTTATAGTTCTTTTCAATGACTTCCCTGAGCCGGTTAATCTCTTCCTCGGTCAGGTTGCGCATCCGTGTGTCTGGATTGACACCGATCTTGGCCAGAATTATTTGGGACGTGCGCTTACCAATACCGAAAATATAAGTAAGGGCTATCTCAACCCGTTTATCCCGTGGCAAGTCGACGCCTGCGATACGTGCCATATAGTATTGAACACCTCCTGGTTTTACCCCTGCACCTGTTTGTGTTTGGGATTTTCACAGATAATCATAACTCTGCCCTTGCGACGAATGATTTTGCATTTTTCGCACATGGGCTTGATAGATGGTCTAACTTTCACCGTCAACCCCCCTGTTTCGGTCGTCAGACGCCGGACGTCGGACATTTGATGAAATAATTCGCGTTAAAAATATCAAGTTCTCTCATGCTATAACCTAATCCTGACGTCTGACGTCTCACTTGTACCTGTATACAATCCGGCCGCGGCTCAAATCGTAAGGAGACAGTTCCACCATAACCCGGTCGCCTGAGAGAATCCGGATAAAGTTCATTCTGATCTTGCCTGAAACATGCGCCAGCACTTTGTGCCCGTTTTGCAACTCCACGCGGAACATCGCGTTCGGCAGCGGCTCGATTACGGTTCCTTCAACTTCAATCACATCTTGCTTTGACATTAGGAATCCGGCCACCCCCCTGATTAAATGGTCAATTTTGCAGTGCTTCCACCAATGATTTTATCGCTTTCCGAACATCCATGTTGGTAACTCTCTTACCGGCGCCCACCTTCACCGCCACTTCGCCGGCAAGGGAATCGTAAAACTGCAGGTGTCTTAGGTTCTTCCGCTTGGGATTGTCCACCTTTCGCCCTTCTCCATCAACAACAAGTGCAAACAGGCTGTCTGCCGCGCCGATCACCAGGTAAAACCGGCCTCTGTCGCGCCCCTTGACCGAGCCGACCAGCCGTCCTGGCTGCACTGATTCATCCGCCGTCATCAAAAATGCACCTCGCCTTTTTCGCGCCAGCATCCAAAAAGACGGTCAATACTTAAAACCAACCGGCTGAAAACTGCAGATCATCATAGTTTTGTCAGTATTTCCGGCTTGTCGTCCGTGATGGCAACTGTATGTTCAAAATGGGCTGAAGGTTTTGCGTCCAGCGTTACCACCGTCCAGTTATTCGGAAGCGTGCGCACATCAAAAGTGCCCATGTTGACCATTGGTTCGATCGCTAATGTCATACCCTCTTTCAGCCTGGGACCGCGCCCCGGCCTGCCGAAATTAGGCAACTGCGGTTCCTCGTGCATGCTGCGGCCGATGCCGTGCCCCACGTAATCCCGGACCACAGAATAACCGTGGCTCTCGGCGCAGGTCTGTACAGCATTGGATATGTCCGACAGCCTGTTGCCGGGCCGGGCGCTGCTGATTCCGCGGTACAGCGATTCCTCTGTCGCCTTGACCAGGCGCAGGGCCTCACTGCCGACGTCGCCGACCGGATAGGTTACCGCGCTGTCACCAAAATATCCATTTATTTCCGCCCCTATGTCAATACTGATAATATCTCCATCTTTTAGCTTTCTTAAACCGGGTAAGCCGTGCACCACTTCCTCGTTCACCGACGCGCAGATGGTGGCGGGAAAACCGTACAATCCTTTAAACGCCGGCCTGGCTCCCCGCTTGATAATAAAATCTTCGGCCAGCCGGTCCAGCTCCCCGGTCGTGACCCCCGCTTTTGCCGCCCGGGCCATCTCGGCAAAGGTTTGGGCCACCACCCGGCCGGCATCCCGCATGTAGGAAAGCTCCCGCTCAGACTTGCAGCTAATCATCGGCCACCTACTTAATAAAGCCCTGATAGCTGCGCATCAACAGGTGCGACTCGACCTGCTTCATGGTATCCAGAGCGACGCCGACCACGATTAATAGTGACGTGCCGCCGAAATAAATATTGGGGATCCGGGTTGCCAGCAGCACAAAGTTGGGCAGGATGGCGATCAGCGCCAGGAAAATCGCGCCCGCCAGGGTCACCCTGCTCATGACCCGGCTGATATATTCCGCCGTCGGGCGTCCCGGCCGCAACCCCGGGATAAAGCCGCCGTACTTCTTGATGTTGTCGGCGACATCCGCCGGGTTCATGATCACCGCCGTGTAGAAATACGTAAAGCCGATGATCAAAAGCGCGTAAAACAGCGTATGAAACAAGGTGCCCCAGCCGAACCACTCGGCATAAAACGCTGCCACCGGACTGTTTTGAAACATATTGACGATGGTTTCCGGAAACATCAGCAGCGACGAGGCGAAAATGATCGGAATAACCCCCGCCTGGTTAACCCGGAGCGGCAGGTGGGTGGTCTGCCCGCCGTAGACCCGTCGCCCGACCACGCGCTTGGCGTACTGCACCGGGATGCGCCGCTGCCCTTCCTGCACCGCAACCACGCCGGCGATGACCAGCCCCCCGATGATAATCAGAAGCAAAAGGCTGAAGACGTTGATGGTGCCGGCGTTAAGGTATTCGGCCAGTCCGGCGATACCCTGGGGCACACTGGACACGATACCGGCAAAGATCAAAAGGGAGATGCCGTTGCCGATCCCCTTTTCGGTAATCTGCTCGCCCAGCCACATCAAAAAGGTGGTCCCGGCCGTGATGGTGAGCGCCGTCATGATGTAGGTGGCGACGTTCGGATTCACAAGCGAGTTCTGCACCCCGACCACAACGCCGAGACCCTGGATAAAGGCCAGCACAACGGTGAGATAGCGGGTGTACTGGGTAATCTTTTTCCTGCCCTCGTCCCCCTCCTTGGCCAGCCGCTCCAGGTGGGGAATGACCACCGTCAGGAGCTGCATGATGATCGAGGCGTTAATGTAGGGCATAATGCCCATGGCAAATACGGAAAAGTTCTTCAGGGCGCCGCCGGAAATGACGTCAAAAAAGCTGAAGATCAGACCGCTGTTGACCAGTTCGGCAAACCGTTCCAGGTTCACACCCGGAACTGGAATGTGGGCGCCGAGCCGGAAGATGAAGATCAACCCGAGAGTAAACAGTATTTTCGACCGCAGTTCCGAAACTTTGAGCGCGCTCTTTAAACTTTCGAGCAACTAAATCACCTCGGTTTTCCCGCCGGCCTGCGCGATTTTTTCTCCGGCCGACTTACTGAAGGCGTGGGCCCGTACGGTGAGCGCCTTCTCCAGTTCCCCGTTGCCGAGTATTTTTACTCCATCACCGGTTTTCTTGATCATCCGCGCTTCCAGCAAGGTTTCCGGTGTTACGGTGGTACCGTCTTCGAAGCGGTTCAGTTCACTCACGTTAACCGCGACGATTATTTTGCTGAACGGGTTGTAAAAACCGCGTTTGGGCATCCGGCGCTGCAATGGCATCTGGCCGCCTTCAAAACCCGGCCGCACCCCGCCGCCGGAACGCGCCTTTTGTCCCTTATGGCCGCGGCCTGCCGTCTTGCCCAGGCCGGAGCCGATGCCCTGCCCCTTCCGGGTCGCTTTCTGCCGGGAGCCCGGCGCCGGACTCAGTTCGTGCAGTTTCACCCTCACGCACCTCCTTCTATGCTTCTTCCACCCGTAAAAGATGTTTTACTTTCGCAATCATTCCCCTGACCGAGGGGGAGTCTTCTTGTACCACGCTGCTGTTCGTCTTGCCCAGACCGAGCGTACGCACAGTAACCCGCTGGTCTTCGGTGCGCCCAATAGTGCTGCGCACCAGGGTAATTTTCAATTTGGCCATCTGCCTTCCCCCCTAACCGAGCAATTCTTCGACTGCCTTCCCGCGCAGACGCGCCACTTGTTCCGGCGTCTTCAAGCTCTCGATTGCCGCCATGGTCGCATGAACCATGTTGTTGGCATTGTTGGACCCCAATGACTTGGTAAGAATGTCGCGCACACCGGCCAGTTCCAAAATGGCCCGCACCGGACCGCCGGCAATCACGCCGGTACCGGGCGCGGCAGGCTTCAAGAGGACTTTACCGGCGCCAAACACCCCGATCACCTCGTGAGGGATGGTTGTGCCGGACAGGGGTACCGTGAGCATCGATTTTTTGGCGTCCTCGATTCCTTTGCGGATCGCCTCCGGCACCTCGCCGGCCTTGCCCAAACCGGAACCAACGTGCCCGTTTCCGTCACCGACCACGACCAGAGCGGAAAAGCTGAACCGGCGGCCGCCTTTGACCACCTTGGCCACCCGGTTGATATAGACGACTTTTTCGGAAAGTTCTAATTTACCGGCATCAATCCTTGCCATCAATTTCCCTCCTTATTACCGCTTAAAATTCCAGCCCGCCGGCCCGGGCCGCTTCGGCCAAAGACTTGACCCGGCCGTGGTAGATGTAGCCGGCCCGGTCAAAGACGACTTGCTTGATGCCGGCGCCGGTTGCTTTTTTGGCGATCAGCTCGCCCACCGCCGCGGCGGACTCTTTGTTGCAGGTGGAATGATACTTTTCCTTCAATTCGGGCGACAGAGTGGAAGCAGCTGCCAAAGTGACGCCCCGGTCGTCGTCAATAATTTGAGCGTAGATATTGTTAATGCTGCGGAACAAATTCAACCTCGGCCTTTCAGCCGTGCCGTAAATCTTTTTCCGCACCCGGCGGTGTCTCTTTGCCCGCAGCGCTTTCCGGTCGGGACGATTGATCACGGTTTCTTCACTCCTCCTTATTTCTTCCCTTTGCCGCCGGCCTTACCGGCCTTGCGCCGGATGAACTCGCCCTCGTACTTGATCCCTTTGCCCTTGTAAGGCTCGGGTTCCCGAACGGCGCGAATGACAGCCGCCAGGGCGCCAACCTTCTCCTTGTCGATCCCCTTGACGTTGATTTTCGTCACGGCGGGAACATCGATCTCCAGGCCGGGCTCCGGCTCGATTTCAACCGGATGCGAGTAGCCGACGGCCAGCACCAGTTTGCTGCCCTGTTTCGAGGCGCGGTAGCCGACACCAACCAGTTCCAGGTTCTTCTGAAAGCCCTGGGTCACCCCCACCACCATGTTGCTCAACAATGTGCGGGTCAAGCCGTGCAGCGACTTGTGCAACTTGTTTTCCGTCGGCCGCTCCACGATGAGATTGCCGTCAATTTGCTTAATGATCATATCCCGGTGCAAGTCTCTTTGCAGTTCCCCTTTCGGGCCCTTGACCCGGACGGTGTTGTTCTCAATCTGAACCGCTACTTCCGCCGGCACCGGGATCGGTTTCCTACCAATCCTGGACATTGTCACACCCCCTGCCGTAACTACCAAACATAACAGATTACCTCGCCGCCGAGACCTTCTTTGCGGGCTTTTTTATCACTCATGATCCCCCTGGGAGTGGAAATAATGGCGATGCCCAGGCCACCCAGGACCCTGGGAACCTGATCTTTTCTGGCGTAAACGCGCAGGCCCGGTTTGGATATGCGCTTTAAGCCGGTGATTACCCGTTCCTTGCCGCCGCCATACTTGAGGTAAACCCGGATCACACCTTGTTTACCGTCATCGATAAATTCGCATTCCTTGACAAATCCTTCGTCCTTCAAGATGTTGGCGATGGATTTTTTTATCTTGGAGGCCGGCGCCTCCACTTTATCGTGATAAACCGTGTTGGCATTGCGGATACGGGTCAAAAAGTCTGCAATGGGATCGGTCATAACCACGTGCGACTACCTCCTTCCTGATTACCAGCTGGCTTTGCGTACCCCAGGGATCTCCCCGCGGTAGGAAAGCTCCCTGAAGCAGATCCGGCAAATCCCGAACTTCCGCATGTATCCATGGGGACGTCCGCAGAGCTTGCATCTATTGTGGGCCCGCACCTGGAACTTGGGCGGGCGCATGGATCTGTTGATCATCGATTTCTTTGCCACCGTCTTCCCCCCTTCAAATTGTTTTGAATGTAAGGAATCGCGCTGTTTTTCACACCCGCGGTCAGGCCGCCGCCCGGAAGGGCATGCCCATCAGACGCAAAAGCTCTCTTGCCTCTTCATCGGTTTTTGCCGTCGTTACGAAGATGATATCCATTCCGCGCACCTTGTCGATTTTATCGTAGTCGATTTCCGGAAAAATAAGCTGCTCCTTGATCCCCATGCTGTAGTTGCCCCGCCCGTCAAAGGACTTCGGCGAGATCCCCCGGAAGTCGCGCACCCGCGGGAGGGCTATGTTGAAGACTCTGTCCGCGAACTCGTACATGCGCTCGCCGCGCAGGGTCACCTTCGCGCCTATGGTCATGCCGGCCCGCAGCTTAAAGGCCGCGATGGACTTCTTCGCCTTTGTCGTCACCGGGCGCTGGCCGGTAATGGTCATCAGATCGCTGACCGCCGCATCGACAATCTTTGAATTTTGAATGGCCTCGCCGAGGCCCATATTGACGATGATTTTATCAAGCCGGGGTACCTGCATGATGTTTTTGTAACCGAACTTTTGCATCATCGCCGGCACCACATCTTCTTTATACTTGTCTTTCAATCTTGCCATATAAGTTACCTCCCTTCTCGGTCGTCGGTCGTCGGTCGTCGGGACCATTTATGGCAGGCAATGCTTTTGTCACCGGCATCATCAAAACTACCCAATTTACCCGATATCCGTCGTCTTATGTCCGACGATCTAGATCGCTTCGCTGCACTTTTTGCAGACGCGGATCTTTTCACCGTTCTCGAGAAACTTTTTGCCCACCCGGACCGGCTGGTTGCACTTGCTGCAGTAAAACATCACGTTCGAGCTGTGTATGGGCGCCTCCCTCTCCATGATGCCCCCCTGCGGCATTTTCTGGGTCGGTTTGGTGTGACGCTTGATCATATTAACGCCCTCGACGACAACCCGGCTCTTTTCCGTAACCACTTCGATTATCTTGCCCTTCTTGCCGGCGCTCTTGCCGGCAATAACGAGGACGGTGTCGCCTTTCTTAACGTGCAATTTAGTTCTGGCCATGTTCTGCTCACCTCCGACTGCCAGAAGTTGCCTACAATACTTCCGGTGCTAAAGAGACGATTTTCATAAAGTCGCGGTCCCTCAATTCCCTGGCCACCGGGCCGAAGATGCGGGTGCCGCGCGGACTCTGGTCGTCTTTAATGACAACAGCCGCGTTTTCGTCGAATTTGATATAGGAACCGTCCGGCCGCCTGACTTCTTTTTTGGTCCGCACCACCACGGCCTTGATCACTTCGCCTTTTTTGACAACGCCGCCAGGCGTTGCTTCCTTGACGGAACAAACGATGATGTCCCCAACGCTGGCATAACGGCGCAGTGACCCTCCCAGGACGCGAATGCACATCAGCCGGCGGGCGCCTGTATTATCTGCCACGTGTAACATGGTCTGAACCTGAATCACGCCTACAACCTCCTTATTGGGACGCAGGTGCTAAAAGCACTCACATCTGTTCTGCCCGGTCCAGGATCTCGATGACCCGCCAGCGCTTTTCTTTAGAAAGAGGCCTGGTTTCCATGATCCTCACCTTGTCGCCGATGCGGCAGGAATTTTCCTCGTCGTGGGCCTTAAATCTTTTGGTGCGCCGGATCGTACGCTTATACATCGGGTGACTGACCAGGCTTTCGACCGCCACAACCACGGTTTTGTTCATTTTATCGCTAACCACCTTACCGGTGCGGACCTTACGCATGCCACGCTCTTCCACGATGCCGTGATACCCCCTTCCAGGTTATGATCAATGGTCCCGTTTGACTAAGCCCTTTGGATGCCCAGTTCCCGTTCCCGCATGATGGTCTTGACCCTGGCCATTTTATGCCGGACTTCTTTCAGCTTCATCGGGTTATCCAACTGCCCTGTGGCCATCTGAAACCGCAGTCTAAAAAGTTCATCCTTTGAGTCGTCCAGCTTTTTGGCCAGTTCGGCGTCGGTCAATTCTCTCATTTCCCTAACCTTCATTGACCTCACCCACTTCCCCGCGTTTCACGAATTTAGTCTTGATCGGAAGCTTGTGGGACGCCAGCCGCAAGGCTTCACGGGCGACCTCCTCCGTGATCCCGGCCAGTTCAAACATGATCCGTCCCGGCTTGACCACCGCTACCCAGAATTCAGGTGTTCCTTTACCGGAACCCATCCTGGTTTCAGCCGGCTTCGCGGTAACCGGTTTGTCAGGAAATATCCGAATCCAGACTTTACCCCCCCGCTTGATGTAACGGGTCATCGCAATCCGGGCGGCCTCAATCTGGCGGTTGGTAACCCAGGCCGGCTCCAGGGCCATCAGGCCGAATTCACCAAAGCTGATTTCCTTACCGCCCTTGGCCTTGCCGGTCATCCGGCCGCGGTGCTGCTTTCTATACTTAACCCTTTTCGGTATGAGCATCGAACCTATTCGCCTCCTTCAACGGCGGCCGCCTTCCCTCCCCTGGCCGGGGCTTTCACGGTCATCTTGGCTGCCGGTAAAATTTCTCCTTTGTATATCCATACCTTGATCCCTATTTTTCCGTAGGTGGTCCTGGCTTCCGCCGTTCCATAGTCGATATCGGCGCGCAGGGTGTGCAGGGGCACTTTGCCTTCGCTGTACCACTCGCTGCGGGCGATTTCGGCGCCCCCCAGGCGGCCGGCGCACATGACCTTGATCCCCTTGGCCCCCATTTTCATGGAGCGGTTGACGACTTGTTTCATGGCCCTCCGAAAGGCGATCCGCTTTTCCAACTGGGCGGCCACGTTTTCGGAAACGAGTTGGGCGTCAAGCTCAGGCTGCTTGATCTCAACAATATTGACGTTGACCTGCTTGCTGCTCATTCTCTCCAGTTCTTTGCGAAGGTTTTCCACTTCCACTCCGCCCCGGCCGATGACGATGCCCGGCTTGGCCGTGTGAATAAAAACCTTGATCCGGTTTGCCGCCCGCTCAATTTGAATCCGGGCAATGCCCGCCGCAAAAAGTCTCTTCTTGATATACTTGCGCAGTTTTACGTCCTCGTGCAAAAGTCCGGCGAAGGTCCGCTTGTCGGCAAACCACTTGCCTTCCCAGTCACGGATGATGCCGATTCTCAGGCCCTTTGGATGTACTTTTTGCCCCAAAATCAACCCTCCTTCTTGTCACCGACCACAATGGTGATGTGGCTGGTGCGCTTTCGTAAAACATCTGCCCGGCCCATGGCCCTAGGCTGGAAGCGCTTTAAGGTCGGTCCCTGGTCGACATAGGCGCCCGTAACGTACAGTTCTTCCTTTTCGGCCTGCAGGTTGTGCTCGGCGTTGGCCGTGGCGGATTTAACCACCTTGGTCACCGGTTCCGAAGCCCGCTTCGGCGTGTACTTTAAAATGGCCAGCGCTTCGTCCACTTTCTTGCCCCGGATCAGGTCCACCACCTGGCGCACCTTGCGCGGGGAAATCCGAACATATTTGGCGATGGCTCTAACTTCCATCGGTTATTACCCCCTCGTAAAATGCTACTTCAGCGACGTTGACCTTTCCGTATGGTGTCCGTGCCCTCTAAAAAGCCGGGTCGGCGCGAATTCACCAAGCTTGTGCCCGACCATGTCCTCAGTAATATATACGGGGACGTGCTTCCGCCCTTCGTGAACGGCAAAGGTGTGCCCCACCATCTGGGGAAATATGGTTGAAGCCCTGGACCAGGTCTTGATCACTTTTTTCTCACCGGCATCGTTCATCTTCTCGATCTTGGCCAGGAGTTTGGGTTCTACGAAAGGCCCTTTCTTTAAAGAACGACTCAAGCGAATACCTCCTTTCAGTCGTCGGTCGTCGGTCGTCGGGATAATCAAATGATTGAACCCGATGCTCTCCTTCTGGAAGTCGCCAAACTCTCCTGCAGTCTGACGTCCGACGTCTAAATTACTTGGTTCTTCTCTTCACGATCAGGCGGTCACTGGGTTTTTTCTTGCGGGTTCGGGCGCCCAGGGCCGGCTTGCCCCATGGCGTAACCGGGTTGCGGCCGATCGGTGAGCGGCCTTCACCGCCGCCGTGCGGGTGGTCAACCGGGTTCATCACAACGCCGCGCACGGTCGGGCGGATTCCCATCCAGCGCTTCCGGCCGGCTTTACCAATCGTGATGTTTTCGTGATCCACGTTTCCAACCTGTCCGATGGTTGCCCGGCATTCCTGCAGGACCAGCCGCATTTCGCCCGATGGCATCCGGAGGTTGGCGTGCTTGCCTTCTTTAGCCATCAACTGCGCGGCCGTGCCGGCGGACCGGACCATTTGCCCCCCCCCGTGGGGGTACAGTTCAATGTTGTGAATCATGGTGCCGAGCGGGATTTTTTTAATCGGCAGGGCGTTGCCCGCCTTGATGTCCGCGTCCGGCCCGGACAGCACCGTCTGGCCTACTTTCAATCCCAGCGGCGCGAGGATGTAGCGTTTTTCACCGTCCGCGTAATTTAAAAGCGCGATATTGGCGGAGCGGTTCGGATCGTACTCAATGGCAGCCACTTTGGCCGGGATGCCATCCTTGTTCCTTTTGAAATCGATCACCCGGTACATCCGCTTGTGGCCGCCACCCTGGTGCCTGACCGTAATCCGGCCGTTGGCGTTGCGACCGGCCTTTTTCTTGAGCGGCTTCAGGAGCGATTTTTCCGGTTCGGCCCTGGTCACCTCGTCAAAGGTGGAGACGGTGACAAAGCGGCGGCCGGGCGAAGTCGGTTTAAATTTCTTAACACCCACAGGTGATACACCTCCTTTTGGGGAAAGTCGCTAAAATTATGTTACAAGGCTTCAAAGCCTTCGATCTTGTCGCCCTGACGCAGTTTCACGATCGCTTTCTTTCTTTCGGGCGTTTTGCCCCAGGCGGTACGGACCCGCTTCAGCCTGCCCCGGACGGTCATGGTGTTGACCTTTTCCACTTTCACCTTGAAAATCTTTTCAATAGCTTGCTTAATCTCAGTTTTATTGGCCCTGGGGTCGACCAGAAAAGTGTACTTGTTTTCGTTCAAAAGCGAGTAGCTTTTTTCAGTAATCAGCGGCTTGCGGATAATGTCGTAGTGGCTCTTCATCTACGACCACACCTCCTCGACTCTGGCTACCGCATCCCTCGTTAAAATCAGCTTGTCGTAAGCCAGGATGTCGTACACATTCAAGCTGTTGGCAACCATCGGTTTGACGTTGGGGATGTTGCGGGCCGATTTTTCGACCGCGTCGTCCCGGCCCGCCGTAACCACCAGGGCGTCTTGCACCTTGAGATTGCTTAAAATCAGGGCCATCTCTTTTGTCTTCGGCTGATCCATTTTCAACTCGTCCAGGATCACAAGGCTGCCGGTATTGACCTTATCGGACAGAGCCGACTTCAGGGCCAGCCGTCTGACCTTTTTCGGCAGGCTGTATCTGTAATCCCTGGGGTGGGGTCCGAAAATGATGCCGCCGCCGCGCCAGATCGGCGAGCGAATGCTGCCGTGCCGGGCCCGGCCGGTCCCTTTCTGACGCCACGGCTTGCGGCCGCCCCCCCGGACCTCGGCCCGGGTCTTGGTGTCGTGCGTGCCCCGGCGCCGGTTGGCCAACTGCATCACCACAACGTCGTGCAGGACTGCTTCATGCACCGGAACGCCGAAAATCTCGTCCTTTAAGGTGATTTCCCCGACCTGCTCGCCGCTGGTGTTATAAATTGCAACTGTAGGCATGATATTCTCCCTTCCGTTTCGGTCGTCCGTCGCCGGCAATCGGTCGTCCGGAAGACTCCATCCGGCGTTTCACCTTTTACACCGGATCGCAAACCGGAACCTTACCCATTTCATTACCTGAACCTGACGACCGACGACTTATCACTTGCGTTGTTTCACGGTTTCCTTAATGATCACCAGGCCGCCGCGCGGGCCGGGTATTGCTCCCCGAATGGCCAGCAGGTTGCGGCCGGCGTCTACCTTAATTACTTCCATATTCTGGACTGTAACTCGCTCCGCACCCATATGTCCGGGCAATTTCCGGCCCTTGTACACTCTAGCCGGGCCTTTGGCGCCCAGGGAGCCGGGGCGGCGGTGGTACTTGGAGCCGTGGGTCATGGGGCCGCGGTGAAATCCGTGCCTTTTAATGCCGCCGGCAAAACCTTTTCCTCTGGATGTCGCGACCACGTCGACTTTTTCGCCTTCGGCGAAGACGTCGGCTTTGATTTCCTGACCGACCTGATAGCCATCGGCGCTATCCAGCCGGAATTCCCGCAAAAAACGAAGCGGTCTTACCCCGGCCCTGGCAAAGTGCCCTTTCTGCGGCTTGTTGAAAAGGCGCTCTCTCTTCTCAGCGAAACCAACCTGAATGGCGCTGTACCCGTCCTTATCCGGAGTCTTTTTCTGCACGACAATACAGGGCCCGGCCTCAATGACCGTAACCGGAATGGCCAGGCCTTGGCCGGTAAAAATCTGGGTCATCCCTACTTTTTTCCCGAGGATGTTTTTAGACATCGCTCACACCTCCTGAACAGAGGTCTTCACCGGACGGCAAAAGAACATTCATCCTTTAGCGCAAGGTTTAACCTCATGGTTCTCGCTTACAATTTGATTTCAATATCCACGCCGGCCGGCAGGTCCAGCCGCATCAGGGCGTCGACGGTTTTGGGAGTCGGCTCAAGGATGTCGATCAGCCGTTTGTGGGTCCGCATTTCAAACTGCTCCCGCGAGTCCTTGTTCACGTGGGGGCTGCGCAGGATGGTGTAAATGCTCTTTTGGGTGGGCAGGGGGATCGGTCCGGCCACATTGGCCCCCGTTCGCCTGGCCGTGTCCACGATTTTTTGGGCCGATTGGTCCAAGATATGGTAGTCATAGGCTTTGAGCCTGATCCTGATTTTCTGGCTTTTCATTAAACTTTCAGCCTCCCTTTGCGCCCGGTTAATACGGACATTCTCGGTGAAAATTACCTCATATCAGCCGTCAGTCTTCAGTCGTCTGAACAGAGCAACCTCTCACCTCATCGCATTTCAGTCGTCAGTCGTCGGAAATAAAATATTTTTATCCCGACGTCCGACGTCTGAACAGAACGCGGCACCGGACCGGTATTCCCCGCGCCCAGCGCCTTGCGTCCGCATGTTATTCATTGATGCCCGTCACGACACCGGCGCCGACGGTCCGGCCCCCCTCGCGGATGGCGAAGCGCAGGCCCTCTTCAATGGCAATCGGGGTGATCAGGCTGATGTCGATCTTGATGTTGTCCCCCGGCATCACCATCTCAACGCCTTCCGGCAGCGTGGCGATCCCGGTCACGTCGGTGGTCCGGAAGTAAAACTGCGGACGGTAGCCGTTGAAGAACGGGGTGTGCCGGCCCCCCTCTTCTTTGCTCAGAACGTACACCTCGGCGCTGAAGTTCCTGTGCGGCTTGATGCTCCCGGGTTTGGCCAGCACCTGCCCGCGCTCGATTTCTTTGCGGTCCACACCCCGCAGCAGGCACCCGACGTTGTCGCCGGCCTGGCCGCTGTCGAGAATCTTGCGGAACATTTCCACGCCGGTCACCACGGTCTTGCGCGGTTTGTCCATCAGGCCGACGATTTCGATTTCTTCCTGCACCTTGACCATGCCGCGCTCAATCCGGCCGGTGGCCACGGTGCCGCGCCCGGTGATGGAAAACACGTCTTCCACGGGCATCAAAAACGGTTTGTCGATGGCCCGCTCGGGGGTGGGCACATACGCGTCCACGGCGTCCATCAGTTCCCAGATTGACTTGCACCATTCGCACTCGCGCTTGCCGCAGCCGCATTCCATGGCTTTCAGGGCGGAACCGGTGACGATCGGAATGTCGTCGCCGGGAAATTCGTACAGGGAGAGCAGCTCGCGCACTTCCATGTCGACCAGCTCCAAGAGCTCGGGGTCGTCGACCATGTCGGCCTTGTTCAGGTATACGACGATGCAGGGAACGCCGACCTGGCGGGCCAGCAGGATGTGCTCGCGGGTCTGCGGCATCGGGCCGTCGGCGGCCGATACAACCAGGATGGCGCCATCCATCTGGGCCGCGCCGGTGATCATGTTCTTGATGTAGTCGGCGTGGCCGGGGCAGTCCACGTGGGCGTAGTGGCGCTTTTTGGTCTCGTACTCGACGTGGGCTGTATTGATGGTAATGCCGCGCGCGCGCTCTTCCGGCGCGTTGTCGATTTCGTCATACTTCTTCACCGTGGCCTGGCCTTCCTTGGACAGGCAGATGGTGATGGCCGCCGTCAGGGTGGTCTTGCCGTGGTCGACGTGGCCGATGGTCCCGATATTGACGTGGGGTTTGGTCCGCTCAAATTTTTGCTTTGCCATTGGGGGTTTCCTCCTTCAATTCCCTCTATTTAAGCCTTATTTTACCCTTGCCGCCTGGCAATAATTCCTTCCGCGATATTCTGCGGCACGTCGGAATAATGGCTGAACTGCATGGTGTAGGTTCCGCGCCCCTGAGTGCGGGAACGCAGGCTGGTGGCGTAACCGAACATTTCGGCCAGGGGCACAAAGGCGTGGATGATCTGAGCCCCGCTGCGCGACTCCATCTCTTCGATCCGGCCGCGGCGGGAGTTCAAATCCCCGATAACGTCACCCATGTACGTATCGCTGACCACGACCTCCACCTTCATCACCGGCTCTAAAAGGACCGGGGCCGCTTTGGCGGCGCCGCTCTTAAATCCCATGGAGCCGGCGATTTTAAAAGCCATTTCCGAGGAGTCGACGTCGTGGTAAGAGCCGTCCACCAGGGTAATGCCGATATCGATCATCGGGTAACCGGCCAAAACGCCGTTTTCCATGGCTTCTTTCGCCCCGGCTGCCGTCGGCGGAATGTACTCTTTGGGGATCACCCCGCCGATGATCTTGTTGGTGAACACAAAACCAGCTCCCGCTTCCAGGGGTTCGATTTCCAGCACCACGTGCCCGTACTGGCCGCGTCCCCCGGACTGGCGAATATATTTGCCCTCGGCCTTGACCTTTTTCCGGATCGTCTCTTTATAAGCCACCTGAGGCCGGCCCACGTTGGCATCCACTTTAAACTCCCGCAGCATCCGGTCCACGATGATCTCCAGGTGCAGCTCACCCATGCCGGAGATCAGCGTCTGGCCCGTTTCCGGGTCGGTATGCATTTTAAACGTCGGGTCTTCTTCGGCCAGCCTTTGGAGGGCAATGCCCATCTTTTCCTGGTCGGCCTTGGTTTTCGGCTCAATGGCCACGGAGATGACCGGATCCGGAAAATCCATTGATTCGAGAATCACCGGCTGCTTGTCGTCACAGAGGGTGTCGCCGGTCGTTGTATCTTTTAAGCCGACCGCGGCCACGATGTCGCCTGTGAACACCTCGTCGATGTCTTCGCGGTGGTTGGCGTGCATCCGCAGAATACGGCCAATCCTCTCCCGGCGGCCTTTCGTCGAATTGAAAACATACGAACCGGACTTCAGCTGTCCCGAGTAAACCCGGAAGAAGGTCAGCTTGCCCACATAGGGGTCGGCCATGATCTTAAAAGCCAGGGCCGAGAATGGCTCGTCGTCCCTGGCCGCCCTCACTGCCTCGGCGCCAGTCCCCGGGTCAATGCCCCGAATGGGGAGCACGTCGGTGGGAGCGGGAAGATAATCCACAATGGCGTCTAAAAGCGGCTGCACTCCTTTGTTTTTAAAGGACGAGCCACACAGCACCGGAACCAGCTTCACAGACAGGGTGGCTTTACGCAAGCCCTCTCTGATCTCTTCCTCAGTCAGCTCTTCGTTTTCAAGGTACTTCAGCATCAATTCCTCATCGGATTCGGCCACCGCTTCAAGCAGCCGGTCCCGCAAGGACCCCGCCTCATCGGCTATCTCCGGCGGAATTGCAAGCACTTCGCCCGGGGAGCCGAGGTCGTCCCCGTAGAGGATCGCCTTATTCCGGACGAGATCGACGATACCGCGATAATTATCCTCTGAACCAATGGGCATTTGCACCGCCACCGGATTGGCCCCGAAGCGATCTTTAATCATCTTCAGGCCCCGGTAGAAGTCGGCCCCCACCCGGTCCATCTTATTGATGTAGGCAATCCGCGGGACACCGTACTTGTCGGCCTGACGCCAGACGGTCTCCGATTGCGGCTCCACGCCGCCGACGGAACAAAAAACCGCAACAGCACCGTCGAGTACGCGCAGGGAGCGCTCCACCTCCACTGTGAAATCCACGTGGCCGGGTGTGTCGATAATGTTGATCTGACAGTCCCGCCACCGGCAGCTTGTGGCAGCGGAGGTGATGGTGATTCCCCGCTCCTGCTCCTGGATCATCCAGTCCATGGTGGCCGCCCCATCATGAACTTCCCCCATTTTATGAACTCTGCCCGTATAAAACAGAATCCTCTCGGTGGTGGTGGTCTTGCCGGCGTCGATATGAGCCATTATTCCGATATTGCGGGTCTTATCCAACGGAAACTGACGCGCCATTAAGATCCCCCCTTACCACCTGTAGTGCGCAAATGCTTTGTTTGCTTCCGCCATTTTGTGGGTGTCTTCCCTCTTCTTCACAGAAGCGCCGGCGCCATTGGCCGCGTCCATAATTTCGTTGGCCAGCCTCTCGTCCATGGTTTTCCCAGCCCGTTTCCTGGAAAAACTGGTGAGCCACCGGACAGCCAGGGTCGTCTTGCGATCATGCCGCACCTCAATGGGAACCTGATAGTTGGCGCCACCGACCCGGCGCGCCTTCACTTCCAGCACGGGCATGATGTTTTTCATGGCCTGCTCGAAGACTTCCAGCGGGTTTTTGCTGGTTTTCTCCTGTATGGTTTCAAAGGCCTTGTAAACAATAGCCTCGCCGGTGCTCTTTTTGCCATCGAGCATAATCTGATTGATCAGCTTGGTCAAGATCTTGCTGCGGTAAACCGGATCCGGCAGCACTTCTCTTTTCGGGATAGCTCCTCTTCTGGGCATACTTTTCCCCCCTTTACCCGGAAGTTTGCAATCCAGCAACACTTGCAGGAAGGCCGGCAATCACGGCCAGTTCCTTCATCATATAAGGCCCTGCGGCCTTGCCGCCGGACGTTATTTTTTGGGCCGTTTGGAACCGTACTTGGAACGGCTTTGGTTCCGGTTCTGCACGCCGGCGGAGTCAAGCGCCCCCCTGACGATATGGTAACGGACACCCGGCAGGTCCTTCACCCGGCCGCCCCGCACCAGCACAACCGAGTGCTCTTGCAGGTTATGCCCGACCCCCGGGATATAAGAGGTAACCTCAATACCGTTGGTAAGTCTGACCCTGGCCACCTTGCGCAGGGCGGAGTTTGGCTTTTTCGGCGTGGTCGTGTAAACTCTTGTGCAAACACCGCGTTTTTGCGGGCATTCTTTTAAAGCCGGCGCAGTCGATTTCTTGACCACCGATTCCCGGCCCTTGCGGATCAGCTGACTGATGGTTGGCATTTCGAAAACACCTCCTTCCCAGGCTAAAAATATTAAAAAATTATGGCAGCTAAATATAATGAGACTTTATTCCTCAATAATGGCGGCCGAGGCGCACCCCACGTCGATGCCGCAGGCCTTTCCCAATTCCTGCATCGTATCAACGCAGATGACCGGAATCGCCTTATCCAGGCAGCTTTTAATGATCGGTTCGACGACATGACGGTCGGCGTTCTGAGCGATAAAAACGACTCTCGCCTGATCCCGGTCGACGGCCTTAATGGTCTGCTTCATCCCGACTGTCTTTTTCCGCGCTGACGATAGGCGCCCTGGAGCCATGCTAGAGAAACCCTCCTAATTCCAGACACTTTTGTATCATATCATTGTAAACCGGCATTGTCAATATTTATAAACCATAAACCTTTTCCGGATGAGCCCTTTGGGGTACTCATTCAGTCGTCGGCAGCCACGCGCTCTTCTTTGGCAACCTTCAGCTCGATGTTCCGGTAGCGGGACATCCCGGTGCCGGCCGGGATCAGCTTGCCGATGATAACATTTTCTTTCAGGCCGAGCAGGGGGTCGAGCTTGCCCTTAATGGCGGCCTCGGTCAAAACCCGGGTCGTCTCCTGGAAAGAGGCCGCCGACAGGAACGAGTCGGTCGCCAGGGACGCCTTGGTAATCCCCAGGAGAACCGGCTTGGCCGTCGATGGCTCGCCGCCTTCAGCAATAGCCAAAGCGTTTTCCTCTTCAAACTCGAACATGTCAATCAGCCCGCCCGGCAGCATTTCGGTATCGCCCGGCTCATCAATCTTCACTTTGCGCAGCATCTGGCGGATCATCACTTCGATGTGCTTGTCGTTGATGTCCACGCCCTGCAGGCGGTAAACCCGCTGAACTTCCTGCAGCAGGTAGACTTGAACGCCCTGAGCGCCCTTGATTTTCAGGAGGTCGTGGGGGTTGACGGAACCCTCGGTCAATTCGTCACCGGCATAAACCGAGTCGCCGTCCCGCACCTTGAGGCGGGCGCCGTAAGGCACCTGGTAGACGCTCTTTTCCCCATCTTGAGGAGTGATCTCGATCTCCCGGCGGCCCTTCACCTCGCGAATCTCAACGGCGCCGTCGACTTCGGCGACGATGGCCTGGCCTTTGGGCCGGCGGGCCTCGAAGAGCTCTTCCACCCGCGGCAGACCTTGGGTGATGTCGTCTCCGGCCACGCCGCCGGTGTGGAAAGTGCGCATGGTCAACTGGGTGCCGGGCTCACCGATGCTCTGGGCGGCGATAATCCCGACCGCCTCGCCGATATCCACCATACCCCCGGTGGCGAGGTTGCGGCCGTAGCAGCGGATGCAGACGCCGTAGCGGGACTTGCAGGTCAGCACAGAGCGAATCCTGACTTTCTTGATGCCGGCCTCGATCACCTCGTTGGCCTGCTCCTCGGTAATTTCCTCCTGGGCGGCCACGATCCGCTCACCGGTCTGCGGGTGCCTGATGTCCTCGGTGGCAATCCGGCCGATGAAGCGATCTTCCAGCTTTTCGATAACCTCGCTGCCGTCCTTGATTTCCATGACCTCGATCCCCTGCTCGGTGCCGCAGTCCACCTCCCGCACGATCACATCCTGGGCGACGTCCACCAGGCGGCGGGTCAGGTAGCCCGAGTCGGCCGTGCGCAACGCCGTGTCGGCCAAACCCTTCCTGGCGCCGTGGGTGGAGATGAAATATTCCAGAACGGTCAGCCCCTCACGGAAGTTCGCTTTGATCGGCAGGTCAATAATCCGTCCGGACGGGTCGGCCATCAGACCCCGCATCCCGGCCAGCTGGCGAATTTGCTGGATGTTGCCGCGGGCGCCGGAGTTGGCCATCATGTAAACCGGGTTAAACTTGTCAAGAGTTTTGATCAGGGCGGCGGTCACGTCGGACGTCGCCTTGGTCCAGGTCTCGATCACTTTCCGGTACCGCTCTTCATCTGTAATCAACCCGCGGCGGTAATTCTGCTCCACCTTTTCAACTATCTTCTGCGCCCCGGCGAGAATGGCCTTTTTCTCTTCCGGAATGGTGATATCCTGGACGCCGATGGTCACGCCGGCCCGGGTGGCGAAAGTAAATCCCAGCTTTTTAACCCCGTCCAGCAGTTTCGTGGTATGGGAAGAGCCCAGCTTGCGGTAGCAGTCGTCCACAATCCGGCTCAATTTTTTCTTGTCCCCCACCTCGTTGATATAGCCGAGCTCGTCGGGGATCACTTCATTAAAGATGATTCTCCCCGCGGTCGTGGTCAGATAATTCCGGTATCGTTCGGGACCGTCGGGAAGTTGGCCGGTCAGGCCGGCCTCCACGATCTGCGCAATCTTCCCGGCGTCGATCACTTCGCCGGCGCGGACCAGGACCGCACCGGTCTCCGGCGCAGTGATGTCCTCTGGCGCGACCATGTTCATCCCGCCATACAGTTCATACCAGAGTCCTGCCTGATGAACGGCGGCGATCTGGCTTTGCTCCATCAATTCCCCTGCGTATACCACCACGTCGCCGGTTGCCGGGTCTTCCAGGTCGACCGGCGCAACCGGCCTCATATAGAAGTGGAGGGGGAGCAGGGCTTTTTTGATCCGGCTCCATTTGGGGCCGGTCATTTTTTCCCCGGCTTGCGCGATAACCTCGCCAGCGACGTAATCGACAATGTCCCGCACCGGGCGGGGATCGGCGGCGCCTGCTTTGCGCAGGTGGATCCAGGCCTGGAGGGCAATGGCTTTATTATTATAAGCCATCACGGCATCTTCTTCGTCCTTGAAATACTTGCTCTCGCCGGGCGCGCCTTCCTTCTGCATGGTCAGGTAATAGCTGCCCAGCACCATGTCCTGGGTCGGAATAGCCACCGGCTTGCCGTCCTTCGGGTTCAGAATGTTGTTCGATGAAAGCATGAGCAGTCTGGCCTCGGACTGGGCCTCGGCTGAAAGAGGCACGTGCACGGCCATCTGGTCGCCGTCGAAGTCGGCGTTGTAAGCGGTACAGACCATCGGGTGAATCTGAATGGCCCGCCCTTCCACCAGCACCGGCTCAAAGGCCTGAATGCCCAGGCGGTGCAGAGTCGGAGCCCGGTTTAAGAGCACCGGGTGGTCGCTGATCACTTCTTCCAAAACGTCCCATACTTCCGGACGCACCCGCTCCACCATCCTTTTGGCGCTCTTGATGTTGTGGGCGTGCCCGTCATTGACCAGCCGCTTCATGACAAAGGGCTTGAACAGCTCCAGAGCCATTTCTTTCGGCAGCCCGCACTGGTGAATGCGCAGTTCCGGGCCGACCACGATCACCGAGCGGCCGGAATAGTCCACCCTTTTGCCCAGGAGGTTCTGGCGGAACCGCCCCTGCTTTCCTTTCAGCATGTCGCTCAGGGACTTCAGCGGGCGGTTGCCGGGTCCGGTAACGGGACGCCCCCGGCGCCCGTTGTCGATCAGGGCGTCGACGGCTTCCTGCAGCATTCTTTTCTCGTTGCGGACAATGATGTCGGGGGCGCCAAGATCCAAAAGCCGCTTTAAGCGGTTGTTCCGGTTGATCACCCGCCGGTAAAGATCGTTCAAGTCCGAGGTGGCGAAGCGGCCGCCGTCCAGTTGGACCATCGGGCGCAACTCCGGCGGGATCACCGGAATCACGTCCAGCACCATCCAATCGGGAAGGTTGCCGGACTTGCGAAAGGCCTCCACCACCTCAAGCCGGCGGATGGCGCGAATTTTTCGCTGGCCGGTCACTTCTTTCAGTTCCAGGCGCAGTTCCCGGGTCATTTCCTCAAGGTCGATTTCCTCCAGGAGCTTCTTGACAGCCTCGGCGCCCATGCCGGCGTCGAAGGTTTTGCCGTGCTTGTCGCGGCACTCCCGGTATTCCACCTCGGTTAAAAGCTGTTTCTTGATCAGCCCGGTCTCACCGGGGTCGGTCACAATATAGGAGATAAAGTAAAGCACTTTTTCCAGCGCGCGGGGGGACATGTCGAGCAGCAGTCCCATGCGGCTGGGAATGCCTTTAAAGTACCAGATATGGGAAACCGGCGCAGCCAGCTCAATGTGTCCGAGACGTTCCCGGCGCACCTTGGAACGGGTCACCTCGACGCCGCAGCGGTCACAAACCACGCCCTTATAACGGACACGCTTGTACTTGCCGCAGTGGCATTCCCAGTCCCGGGTAGGCCCGAAGATACGCTCGCAGAAAAGCCCGTCTCGCTCCGGCTTTAAGGTGCGGTAGTTGATGGTCTCGGGCTTCTTGACCTCGCCGCTCGACCAGAGACGGATTTGGTCCGGAGAGGCCAGACCGATGCGGATGCTTTCAAAATTGTTTAATTCCAGCAACAGGAACCCTCCTTGATCGGTCGTCGGTTTTCAGACATCTTCGATCGGAAACCCGGCCGGGAACGGCCCGGTTACTCTTCGTCCAGCGCAAAGTCTTCTTCCAGGAAATCTTCGCTGAACTCGTCTTCTTCCCCGGCTTCGCCTTCATCGTCGTTTCCGCCGGCCGGGACTTCCTCTTCGTGAATGTCGATGCCGAGCTCTTTGGCGGCCTCGGTAACATCCTCCTCGGCTTCCTTGATCTCGACCTCTTGCTCGTCCTCGGTCAGCACCCTTACGTCCAGACCCAGGCTCTGCAGCTCCTTGATCAGCACCTTGAAGGATTCCGGCACGCCCGGCTCCGGCACGTTCTCTCCTTTGACGATGGCCTCATAGGTTTTGACCCGGCCGACCACGTCGTCGGACTTGACCGTCAGGATCTCCTGCAGAGTGTAGGCCGCGCCGTAAGCCTCAAGGGCCCACACTTCCATTTCACCGAAGCGCTGGCCGCCAAACTGGGCCTTCCCGCCCAGGGGCTGCTGGGTCACCAGGGAGTACGGCCCGGTGGAGCGGGCGTGGATCTTGTCGTCGACCAGGTGAGCCAGCTTGAGCATATAGACGTAGCCCACGGTGATGGGGTTGTCGAATCTCTCCCCGGTCCGGCCGTCTCTTAAAAAGGTCTTGCCGCTATCCGGCTTGCCGGCCTTGCGCAGCTCGTTTAAAATATCCTCTTCCACGGCGCCGTTGAACACCGGGGTGGCCACGTAGTACCCCAGCGCCGCTGCGGCCCAGCCGAGGTGGGACTCCAGCACCTGGCCGATGTTCATCCGGGAAGGGACGCCCAAAGGGTTTAAAACGATTTCAATAGGCGTACCGTCCTCTAAAAAAGGCATATCCTCTTCCGGCAGGATCCGGGCGACGACGCCCTTGTTGCCGTGGCGGCCAGCCATTTTGTCCCCTTCGGAGATCTTCCTTTTCTGGGCAATGTAAACCCGGACCAGCTGGTTCACTCCGGGCGGCAGCTCATCGCCGTTTTCCCTGGAAAATACTTTCACATCGACCACCTTGCCTGCCTCACCGTGGGGAACCCGCAGTGAAGTGTCCCGCACTTCCCGTGCTTTTTCCCCGAAAATGGCCCGCAGGAGCCGCTCTTCGGCGGTTAGCTCCGTCTCGCCCTTGGGCGTTACCTTGCCGACCAGAATGTCGCCGGGCCGGACCTCGGCGCCGGTCCGGATGATGCCGCGGTCGTCGAGGTCTTTTAAAATTTCCTCGCCCACGTTGGGGATATCCCGGGTGATCTCTTCCGGCCCGAGCTTGGTATCACGGGCGTCGCACTCGTACTCTTCAATATGAATAGAGGTAAAGATATCTTCTTTGACCGCTTTTTCGCTGATCAGGATGGCGTCCTCATAGTTGTAGCCCTCCCAGGGCATAAAGGCGACCAGAATGTTCCGGCCCAGGGCCAGCTCACCCATGTCGGTGGAGGGGCCGTCGGCGATAATCTGCCCCTTTCCGATCCGTTCCCCCGCCCGGACAATGGGTTTCTGGTTGATGCAGGTGCCCTGGTTGGAACGGGTGAATTTCAACAGCTTGTAGCGGTCCCGGGCTCCGTCCTCCTTGCGGACCTCGATGTCGGTGGCGGTCACCCGCTCGATCACCCCGGCGTTTCTGGCCAGCACCACCACGCCCGAATCCATGGCCGCCTTGCGCTCGATGCCGGTGCCCACCAGGGGGGCATTGGCCCTCAACAGCGGCACGGCCTGGCGCTGCATGTTGGCGCCCATCAGGGCCCGGTTGGCGTCATCGTGCTCCAGGAAGGGGATCAGCGCAGTCGCAACGCTGAAGACCTGCTTGGGGGAAACGTCCATATAGTCGATCCGGTCGACTGGAAATACCTGAATAATCCGCCCGTGGCGGGCGTTCGTCCGCGGCTCTTTGAAGTAGCCAAACTCATCAATGAGCGCGTTGGCCTGGGCAATGATATGACCCTCTTCCTCATCGGCGGTCAGGTAGACGATCTCCTCGGTGACCATCTTCTCTTCCTTGTCCACCTTGCGGTAAGGGGTTTCGATAAAACCGAAGTTGTTGATCCGGGCGTAGGTGCTCAAAGAGCCGATCAGGCCGATGTTGGGACCTTCCGGCGTCTCAATCGGACACATCCGTCCGTAGTGGGAGTGGTGCACGTCACGCACCTCAAAACCCGCCCGCTCCCGGGAAAGGCCGCCGGGACCGAGGGCGGACAAACGCCGCTTGTGGGTGAGCTCGGCCAGCGGGTTGGTCTGGTCCATGAACTGAGACAGCTGGCTCGACCCGAAGAACTCTTTGATGGCGGCCACAACCGGCCTGATGTTGATCAATACCTGAGGCGTGATCACGTCCACGTCCTGGATGGTCATGCGCTCCCGCACCACCCGCTCCATCCGGGATAAACCGATGCGAAACTGGTTCTGCAGCAGCTCCCCGACAGAGCGAAGACGCCGGTTGCCCAGGTGATCGATGTCGTCCACCTGCCCCTCGCCGTCAACCAGACGCAGCAGGTAACGCATGGTCTCAATGATATCCTCCCTGGAAAGTTCCCGGATGTGTTCCCGGTTGACGGGAACTTCTTTTTTCAGGTAGGGGTCAAACTCCATCCCGGCCTGCCCTTCGTCCCTATAGCGGTACAGGATGCCGTGTTTTAATTTCTTCCAAATTTTATAGCGCCCGACATTGGCCAGATCGTAGCGCTTGGGGTCAAAGAAAAGGGCCGCCAGAAGGGAACGGGCGCTGTCCACTGTCGGAGGCTCCCCGGGGCGCAGGCGTTTGTAAATCTCCACCAGCGCTTCTTCTTCCGAGTCGGTGTTGTCGCGGGCCAGTGTCTCCTGAATGTTTTTGTCCTCGTTGAAAAGATTGACGATGGCGGCGTTGGTGCCGTTGCCAAGCGCCCGGACCAGGACCGTGGCCGGAATTTTCCGGGTGCGATCGATCCGCACAAAAACATGGTCGTTAACATCGGTCTCAAACTCAAGCCAGGCGCCCCGGTTGGGGATAATGGTGGCCGAATAAAGCCTTTTCCCGCTGGTGTCGATGGTTTCCGCAAAATACACGCCGGGGGAGCGGACGAGCTGACTAACGATAACCCTTTCGGCGCCGTTTATAATGAAGGTGCCTTTTTCGGTCATCAAGGGAAAGTCGCCCATAAAGACTTCTTGTTCTTTTACTTCACCGGTTTCCTTGTTGATCAGGCGAACCTTCACCCGAAGCGGGGCGGCATAGGTGACGTCTCTCTCCTTGCACTCCTCCACCGAATATTTCGGCTCACCCAGGGTATAATTACCGTCAGGAAATTCAAGCACCAGGTTGCCGGTGAAGTCCTGGATCGGCGATATGTCCCTGAAAACCTCCCGCAAACCCTCTCTTAAAAACCATTCATAAGAATTGCGCTGAACCTCAATCAGGTTTGGTAATTCCATGACCTCTCTGAGTTTGCCGAAGCTCACACGTTCTCTCGGACCCGCCTTTTCAGGATAAGCCATCTAAAGCATCACACCCCCGTACACGTATTGAATGAAAAACAAGGGAAAAGCAAGGCTTTGTTTTTCTGACAATACCTCGCTTTTTGACAAAATCCACTCTATCTTAAATATTATTGACCGGACACCCCAAAGTCATACAATATATGCCATCATTTGAAAACCAACGCATAAAAGGCCTTCCGCCCAATTCTTGCCGCTAATGGATGTTATCCACCGACATGACCCGGGCCGGCCGTTAAACCTTTTTGGATCAGCTTTAGCAGATTAAAAATTCTCTGTTATTTAATGACATTTTATAATGCTAGCATAATTTATCCATCTTGTCAATGTAAACCATGATTTTTTTGAAAATATTTTGACAGGCGGAAATTTACCGCCTGTCAAAATATGAAGCCCAATGCAATTGGCTGCTACTTGATTTCCACAGAAGCGCCCACTTCAGTAAGCTTGGCCTTGAGCGCCTCGGCCTCTTCTTTGGTGACTCTTTCCTTGACCGCCTTGGGAGCGCCGTCCACCAGATCCTTGGACTCTTTCAGGCCGAGAGCGGTAATTTCGCGCACGACTTTAATGACGTTGACTTTCTTGTCGCCGGCGGCGGTCAGGATCACGTCAAACTCGGTTTGCGCTTCTTCAACGGCCGCGGCTGCGGCCGGGGCCGCCGCCGCGGCGGCCGCCACCGGTGCGGCCGCGCTGACGCCGAATTCTTCTTCAAACGCCTTGACCAGTTCGGACAATTCCAAAACGGTCATGCCTTTTACGGCTTCGAGAACATCATTTACTTTGGACATTGAATAAAAACCTCCTCAATTTCAAATGGTTTTCTTAAATCCGGTTACGCTTCTTCGCCCGCCCGCTGTTCGCGCACGGCTTCCAGAGCATAAACAAAACGCCTGATGGTCCCCTGCAGCACATTTGCAAACCCATAGAGCGGGCTCTGCATGCCGCCGAGCACTTTCGCCAGCAGCACTTCCCGCGCGGGCAGGTCGGCCAGTCCCTTAACCCCGTCTGCGCTGATGATCCTGCCCTCCAGCACGCCGGCCCTGATCTCCATCTTTTTGGTTTCGCGAATGAATTCCGTCAGTATTTTGGCCGGGGCGACCGGATCGCTGGCGCTGATGGCGATGGATATGGGACCTTCCAGGTAAGGGTCAAGGCCATCCATCCCAATTTGCCTGGCCGCCAGGGCGGTCAGGGTGTTTTTGGCCACTCTAAACTCACAGCCGGCCTCGCGCAGACTGCGCCGCAGCCGCGTCACCTCGGCCACGGTCAGCCCGCGGTAATCGGTCAGCACGACAGACTTGGCGGACTCCAGTTTTTCTTTCAGTTCCTGCAGGATGACTTCTTTTTCTGATCTGGTTTTCGGCACTTCTTCCTAACACCTCCCTTCCCCGAAGCGGAAGCTAAAACAAAATAGGCAAAATAAATAAAGGGCCTTTTGCAGACAAGTGCAAGAGGCCCCTGACGTCTTGATCAAACGCGGGTTCCCCAGGCCTCGGCCGGCTGCCGTCCGGATTCGAAGATCAAACCCAACGCGGCATTTAAGCAAATTGCGCCGGCTGTCTACAGCTAGGATTCACTGGAACTTTTTAAATAGAACTTTTTCAATGGATCTATTTCAATTATGGCATTAGCCCATTACTTTCAAAGGATTGATTTTCACACCGGGGCCCATGGTCGAAGTCACCGTGATCCCCTTCATGTAGGTACCTTTGGCCGCTGCCGGCTTGACCTTGATCAGGGTGTCGATCAGGGTGCGCAGATTTTCGACCAGCTTTTCCGTTTCAAAGGATACCTTGCCGATGGGGGCGTGAATATTTCCGGCCTTATCGACCCGGTATTCGATTTTCCCGGCCTTGACCTCTTTAACCGCCCGGGCCACATCAAAAGTGACCGTCCCCGTCTTGGGGTTTGGCATGAGCCCGCGCGGACCCAGAACCCGGCCGAGCTTTCCGACCACTCCCATCATGTCCGGGGTGGCGATGGCCACATCAAAACCGAGCCAGCCTTCCTGCTGGATCTTGGCCACCATATCCTCCGCGCCCACAAAATCAGCGCCGGCTTCTTCGGCTTCCTTGACTTTGTCCCCCTTGGCAAAAACCAGCACCAGGCGCGTCTTGCCGGTACCGTTGGGGAGCACGACGGCGCCCCGCACCTGTTGGTCGGCATGCCTGGGGTCGACCCCCAGGCGGACGGCCACTTCGACCGTCTCGTCAAATTTGGCCGGGGCTATCTTTTTGACCAGCTCAATGGCCTCGACAGACTCGTACATGACGGCCCGCTGGACCTGCTTGGTCGCTTCCTGATATTTCTTACCTGGTTTTGGCATTTTAATTCCCTCCCTGTGGTATTAACGGAGATTCTCCTCCCACCCCTTGTCTCAACCTTCGACGATATCAATACCCATGCTGCGGGCGGTGCCTTCGACCATCCGCATGGCCGCGTCCAGGCCGGCCGCGTTCAAGTCAGGCATCTTCAATTCGGCGATTTCACGCACCTTGGAGCGGGGCAGCTCGGCGACCTTTTTCTTGTTGGGCTCGCCGGAAGCGGTTTCAAGACCCGCCGCTTTCTTCAACAAAACGGCCGCGGGCGGGGTCTTGGTCACAAAAGTGAAGGACCGGTCTTCAAAAACGGTGATTTCAACCGGGATAATCAGTCCGGCCTGAGAGGCCGTACGCTCATTGTATTCTTTCACAAAGGCCATGATGTTGACGCCGTGCTGGCCCAACGCCGGTCCCACCGGCGGAGCCGGGGTGGCCTTGCCGGCCGGCACCTGCAGTTTGACAATGGCTGATACCCTCTTAGCCACAGTATTCCACCTCCATCCTAAAATTCACGAAATCTTCTCAACCTGGGTAAAATCCAGATCGACGGGGGTTTCCCGCCCAAACATGGAAATCATAACTTTAATTTTGCTCTTTTCAAAATTGATTTCTTCCACCCTGCCGGTGAAATTTTCAAATGGTCCCGCAATCACCTGTACTTTTTCCCCGATCGCATAGTCGATCTTCTGACGCGGTTCATCAACACCCATCTGCTTGATGATCTGCTTTGCCTCAGACTCATCCAGCGGAATGGGCTTCGAGCCGGAACCGACGAAACCGGTAACACCAGGCGTGTTCCGGACCACGTACCACGAATCGTCGGTCATGGTCATTTCGACCAGGACATATCCCGGGAATACTTTTCGCTTAGAAATTTTCTTCTTGCCGTCTTTGATTTCGATCTCGTCTTCCATCGGCACCAGGATGCGGAAGATCTTCTCTTCCATGTTCATGGACTCGATCCGCTTTTCCAGGTTAGCTTTGACCTTGTTTTCGTAGCCGGAATAGGTATGTATAACATACCACTGCTTACTCATAAATACAAGGGACCCCGCGCCATACGCGCCATGCGGCAGGTCCCTCACCCCCCTTTTGGGCAGCTTATCTCACAATAATCAGTTCCAAGAGCGCACTCAAGATGGAATCAAAGATCCAGATCAACACACCGACCGCAACAACGGCCACAAGCACAACAGCAGTATAGACAATAACTTCCCGGCGGGTCGGCCAGTGGACTTTCCTGAGCTCGTTATAGACTCCCCGGAAAAACTTGCGCACGTGGTCAATCCGGCTGACCTTGTCTTTTTTTACAGCTATATCCTTTTTGCCGGCATCCTTTTTAACGGGCTCTTTCCCGCTTTTTTTCAAAACCAGCCCTTTTTTCTCAGCCTCTTTATTTCCGGCAGCCTTATTGTCCAGGTTGGTCCTGTCCTTCTTATTGCCGGCCGGTTTTTTCAGCAGTACCATTCTAACTGCCACATCCTTACCTATTCTTTCATCCGCCCGCCCTAAATACCGGCTAAACCCAGATGCGGCCAATAAAAACAGATGCAAGGTGAACTTCTCTTTTTATTACCGGGTTTCCTTATGCATGGTATGGGTTTGGCAAAACCGACAGTATTTTTTCATCTCGATCCGGTTTGGATCGTTTTTCTTATTCTTCATGGTCGTATAGTTTCTGCGCTTGCATTCGGCGCATGCTAATGTTACACCAACTCTCACCCGTGCCACCTCCCCAAAACTAAAAAAAACCACCGGCGTCATTTGAAAATTACCTTATCAAATTTAACACAATAAAGTTTCGATGTCAATAGCTTCCCGGGGACCCTGTTCCTATTTTATATTTTATCTGCCTTTTTATACCATCGGACGGTTGGCGGCTTCAACTTTGCGCTGTAATGATTGACAGAAATAATAAACCGCAACCATTTCGAACAGGCCTAAAAAAGAAAAAGCCTGGTATCATTACCGGCTTTTATATTTCTGGTAGCGGCGCAGGGACTTGAACCCCGGACACCACGGGTATGAACCGTGTGCTCTGACCAGCTGAGCTACGCCGCCGTGTTATGGTCGTCAGTCGTCGGAGATCGGTCGTCGGGTTAAGCAGGAATTCGCTATGCGAATTCCGTTCATCTGACGTCTGACGTCTAAATTTGGAGCCACTAACCGGATTTGAACCGGTGACCTCATCCTTACCAAGGATGCGCTCTACCTACTGAGCTATAGTGGCAAGCGGATTCGGCCACCAACCTTTGACAAGGTGTAGTTTAGCATATCTCAGCACACCTTGTCAAGGAAGGTTTTTTGGTTTTCACCAGGCCCTGAATGGGCGCAAAAAACAAGATTTTGTGTTTTGGCCTGGCGGTGACCGCATCCCTGTCGCGACGCATATTTGCCCGAACAAATCGAAAGCCCCGCAATTTCAGCGGGGCTTGAGTTTCTTTGGTTGCGGGGAGGGGATTTGAACCCCTGACCTTCGGGTTATGAGCCCGACGAGCTACCAGCTGCTCTACCCCGCGACGTCAACAAAACTTATTATATCATATATCGGCATCCCTGACAAGTACCTTTGGACACCAAATTTTACTGTGGTGGAGGGGGCTGGATTCGAACCAGCGAAGTCTGTGACGGCAGATTTACAGTCTGCTCCCTTTGGCCGCTCGGGAACCCCTCCGTATTCGATGTTCGATGTTCGATGTTCGAGGCTCGAATTTGAACTCGGTTGCCCAGCGGCGAACCGCTTCTTACCTAACTTCGAACTCCGATTTCGAGCTTTTCGCACTGGAGCCGGCGATGGGACTCGAACCCGCAACCTGCTGATTACAAGTCAGCTGCTCTGCCAATTGAGCTACGCCGGCATCGACACAAACAAAATTATAAGCGAAACCAGCGCAGCTGTCAACATGATTTTAGTAGCGGAGGTAGCGGGGTCAGGCTTGACTTTTTGACTTTTGCGGATAATTACAAAAGTCCTTTATCCCGTGGGATAAAGGACTTTTTTCGTCAACTGATTGGTATTTATGCCTCCCGCTTTTCCAGGTAGCGCTCCAGCTTGCGCTTGACCCGCTGCAGGGCATTGTCGATGGATTTTACATGGCGCTTAAGATCTTCGGCGATTTCCTGGTAGGACTTGCCCTCCAGGTACGACATCAATACTTTCCACTCCAGGGAACTCAGGATTTCACCCATTTTTTCCTCGATGTCATCGAACTCTTCTCTCGATATAATCAATTCCTCCGGATCGGTTATTTTCGAACCGGAGATCACGTCCAGCAGGGTGCGGTCAGAGTCTTCATCGTAAATGGGCTTGTTCAGGGAAACATAGGAGTTGAGCGGGATGTGCTTTTGCCTGGTGGCCGTCTTGATGGCGGTGATGATTTGCCGGGTGATACAAAGCTCGGCAAAGGCACGAAAGGAAGACAGCTTGTCCAACCGGAAATCACGAATGGCCTTGTACAAACCAATCATGCCCTCCTGGATGATATCCTCCCGGTCAGCCCCGATTAAAAAGTAAGAACGCGCTTTGGCCCGGACAAAATTCTTATACTTGTTGATCAGATACTCCAGTGCGCCATCGTCACCTTCGCGGGCAAACTCCACAACATCTTCGTCAACCATTACCTGATACCCGCTAGGAACCTCCCTTTGGGCTTGAAGACTCACATTATCCCCTCGCTCTAGATCTATTCTCTCTATTAAAAAAACCTCTCCCCCTCCGACTATAAAGCCCGGGTTTTCACCCAAACAACAATTTTTCTTTCCGGGGGCAAGGTCATTCCCATGTTTTTGCGGGCAAGTTTCCATACCTATTATAACGGAGGGGAGGGAGGCTCGTCAAGGTAAAAGTGAACTCGTTCAGCTAAAGCTGAACATCGGGGCTTCAGATGAGGATTCTACCCCATCTGAAGTGAAAAAAGGAAGCCCCGCTTCCAAAAGTGGGGGTCTTAAAAAATTAGCTAAGCGTCGCCGCCTCGCCTTATCCTTTCCCCCGGCGCCATCTTTCCAGCTTCGCCCGGACCTTTTCCAAAATGCGGTTTTCCAGGTAGCCATCGGTAAGGACGTCCTGGGAACAAAGCGCTTCCCCGGCCTTTCGGGCCGAAGCAACCTGGTCATTCAACTCTCCCGGGGTAATGCGGAAAGCGCCGCGCCCGAAGATAATCGTCTGCTCAGCCCAGTCCGAAGTGGCCACATAGACCATTCCCCTGCCGGAAAGATCCCCCACCAGCCGCTCAATCAGCGAGTCGGCTGTCTCGCCCTGCCGGGTGTAAATGACATCCACCCCGTCCACAAGCGCTACCCGCTCCGCGAGGCCCTTTACCTGGTGGGCGTCGAAAACCACCGTAACTTTGTGTCCAGTGAGTGCCGCGTAATTGGCCAGAATCGCCACCAGCCTGGAACGGGCGTGCTCCAGGCCGGAGTCCCGGAGTTTTTTAAACTCTGGCCAGGCATAGATGATGTTATATCCGTCAACGACGAGATAATCCTTCATGGCTGGCTGTTCTCCTCTGCCGCACCACTTCAAAAGCAAAAAGGGCGGCGGCCACCGAGGCGTTCAAGGACCCCACCCGGCCGGCCATCGGCAGGCGCAGGCGGAGGTCGCAGTGTTCTTTGACCAGGCGCCCCAACCCCTTGTCCTCGCCCCCAATCACCAGAGCCAGGGGACCGTCCAGGCTGGCCTCCCACAGGCAGTCTTCCCCTGCCGCATCGGCGCCGGCCACCAGGCAGCCCTTCTCTTTGAGCATGTCGATCGTCCTGGCCATGTTGACCACCCTGGCCACCGGGACAAAAAGGGCGGCGCCGGCGGACGCCCTGACCACGGCCGGGGTCAGGGATGCCGACCGCCGGCGGGGAATGACCACCCCGTGCACCCCGGCAGCGTCGGCGGTGCGCAAGATGGCGCCAAGGTTGTGCGGATCGTTCACCTCGTCCAGCAAAATCAGAAAAGGGTCCTCCCCGGCCGGTACGGCGGCAAGGATGTCGTCCAGATCAACGTAAGACCGTGCGGCGGCCATGGCCACCACACCCTGGTGGGAAACATCCGGGGCATATTTGCCCAGGTGCTTCCGGTCAACCCGCTGAACCGGGATATCCCGGTCCCGGGCCAAGTTAAAGATCTCTTGCAGCGGGCCGGTGAGCCCACCGGAAGCGATAAAAATTTTGTTGAGCGGCTGATCGGCCAGCAGCGCCTCCCGCACGGGGTTGCGGCCGGCAATGACGTCTTCCAGGATGGTTCCTCCGCCTTTCTGCGATGGAGTCGTCCTTAGTTCTATCCAACAGCAGTGTTTTTCATGAAATGGCGTGGCCGAAAAGCATTCCAGCCGGACGGCAAGGCAAACTTTTTCGGGCGCCTTTAGAGAGCGGAAAACGCCTCCCTGACCTCCGCACTCCGGCCGCAGCTCATAGCGCCCTCCGGACATTCTCCCCTCAGGCAAGACGGTCCGGCGTCCCGGAAGAGAACCGGCGCCACTGCCCTGACCTGGCGGAGCATTTCCGTGGCCAGGGCGCGGATTTCCCACTGGGCGCGGCGGCAGCAGCGCACGGAAAAAAAGTGGAGCAGTTCCCGGGCGTTCATGGTTGCCAGTATTTTGGTTTCGGCCGCGTTGGGCAGGACAAAACGGGCGTCCTCGTTGGACGACTCTCCCCGGCGGCCCAGTTTTTCCACCCAAAAATCGTACCATGTCTGGATCTGCCGCATCTGCTTTTCAAACTCGGCGACCAGCTCCGGTCCCATCGCGCGGATGCGCGGCGGGACGATGTAGTTGAAAACCTTGTCTTCGCCGGCAGCGCTCGCTGCGGAAACATAGCGCTGGGATTTGACGCTGAAACTGGCAATGCGGTGGCGGGTGATCTGGGCCAGGAGGCTCCGGGACACCCCTTCAATGCCGAAGGTGAAGCAGGCGTGCTCGATGGGGGACAGGTGGCCGGAATTCACGAGCTGAGCCAAAAAGGCGGACTGATCCCGGCTTTCAATGCCCTGCCGGATCTCCCCGATGCCGGCCGCCGAATAGCAGAGCTTGGCCCCCATGGCGGCCAGTTCCTGGGGTTCCGGCGTACAGCGAATGAGGATTACCTGTAGACTGCTGGCTCCCAATTGAATCACCTCCCCTGCGGTTACTGATGGTCCGCCTTCGCTTTTTCCCCCGCCACCGCTCCGGCCAGGGCCAGGATCTCGGTCAGCCGGGCCCAGTCCCCCTTCAAGTAAAGATAGCCGACCAGGCTCTCAAAAGCCGTGCTGTGCCGGTACTCAATCACATCGGCGCCCCGCGGGGTGTGGGGTGGTTTGGCGTTGCGCCCCCGGCGGACGATCTGCGACTCCTCTTCCGTCAGTCTGCCTTCCAGCGCGCGCAAAACCCTGGCCTGGGCGCCCGCGTTCACGTATTTAACCGCCTCGTCATGCAGGCGGCGCACCTTGACCAAACCGGAGCGGACCAGGTGGCTGCGCACGGCCAGTTCGTAAACGGCGTCGCCCGCATAGGCCAGCACCAGTGCCGGCAGGTCCCCCGGCCGGTCCAATTTTTCTTCTCCAAAAGGAAACAGCATTATTATCCCTTCTTTTTCCAGCGCACACCCTGCGGCGTGTCTTCCAGAATGATCCCCAGCGCCTTCAGTCCGTCCCGGATGTGGTCGGCGGATGCCCAGTCCTTTTTCTGGCGGGCTTCCTGGCGCACCTCGACGAGCAGGTCGACCAATCCTTCGACGAGCCCCTCACTTTCGGCGGCGGCGCCGTCCAGAAGCAGATTGCCGGCCGCGTCGGCCTTGAATATGCCGAGCACTTCGTTAAAGACTTTAAACAGCGCCAGCGCCTTTGCCAGGACCGCCCGGTCCGCCGGCGCCACGGCCGGGGCCAGGAGCCCGACGGCGGCGTTGGTCTCCCGGGCCAGGTCGAACAGCACGCCGGTGGCCAGGGCGGTGTTGCAGTCGTCATCCATGGCCGCTTCAAAGGAGCGCCGCAAAGACGTCAGAGAGCCCGGGAGCCCCTCCGCGACAGCGGCCCGGTCCGCCGCCGGCCTGGCCAGCGCCTCGGTCAAAAGGCTGATGCTGGTCTTGATCCGGTCCAGGCCGCGCCCGGCGGCGCTCAGCTCTTCGCCGTCGAAGTCGAGCGGACTGCGGTAGTGGGTGGATAAGAGAAAGAAGCGCACCAGTTCCGGCGGAAACTTGGTCAGGATGTCCCGCACCAGAAAGAAATTGCCGAGGGACTTGGACATCTTCTCCTCGCTCACGGTGATAAAGCCGTTATGCATCCAGTAACGGGCGAAGGGACTGCCCGTTGCGGCCTCGCTCTGGGCAGTCTCGTTTTCATGGTGGGGGAAGACCAGGTCAAAGCCCCCGCCGTGGATGTCGAAATGAGCTCCAAGGTACTTCAAGGACATGGCCGAGCACTCAATATGCCAGCCTGGGCGGCCCTGCCCCCAGGGGCTGGCCCAGGCTGGCTCGCCCGGCTTGGCCGCCTTCCACAGGGCAAAGTCCATCGGGTCCCGCTTACGCCCGTCCACCTCCACCCGGGCTCCGGCCCGCATGTCATCCAGAGACCGCCCGGACAGCTTGCCGTAGCCCGGGAACCGGCGCACCGAAAAGTAAACGTCCCCGTCAACGGCATAAGCCACCTCTTTTTCCACCAGCAGGCCGATCATGTCGATGATTTCAGGGATGTGCCCGGACACCTTCGGATGGATGTCGGCGCGGCGCACATTCAGCGCGTCGGCGTCCAGGAAGTACTCCCGGATGTATTTTGCGGCCAGGGAAAGCGGTTCTTCTCCTTCTTCCCGGGCCCGGTTGATGATCTTGTCGTCCACGTCGGTAAAGTTCTGCACGTAAAGGACTTCGTAGCCCTTGTAAATAAAATAGCGGCGCACCGTATCAAAAAAAACCAGCGGCCGGGCGTTGCCGAGGTGGATGTAATTGTAGGTGGTCGGACCGCACACGTACATGCTCACCTTGCCCGCTTCCCGCGGCACAAACGTCTCCTTGCGCCTGCTCATGGTGTTATAAATCTCCATTGTTGTCGAACCGGCCCCCTTCACACTGCCACAGTTCTTCCCGCCGCACCGGCAGCGTTTGATCCTGCGTTTCCAATTCCCGGACCCGCCCTTCCAGGCGCTCGATGTTGGTCTGGAGACACAAAAGCGTCTCCGCCACCGGGTCGGGCATCAGGTCGTGGCGCAGGTCTATTTCCGGGACGCCGGCCGGGGCCACCCTTTGCCCGGCCTGAGTGACCACTTTGCCCGGCACGCCCACAACGGTGCTGTCAGGCGGCACCGGTTTCAAAACCACCGAGCCGGCGCCAATCCGGGCGTTGTCTCCCACGGTAAATGAACCCAGAATCCTTGCCCCGGCGCTGATCACCACATTGTTGCCGATGGTGGGGTGCCGCTTGCCCTTTTCCTTCCCCGTACCGCCCAGGGTCACCCCCTGATAAATGGTTACGTTGTCGCCAATTTCAGCCGTCTCCCCGATCACCACCCCGGCGCCGTGGTCGATGAAAAGTCCTGCGCCGATTTTTGCGCCCGGGTGAATTTCAATACCGGTAAAAAAGCGGGAAACATGGGACACGAGCCGCGCCGTCACGAACCAGCGCCGGCGGTAAAGGCGGTGGGCCACCCGGTGCATGGTCACGGCGTGCAGGCCGGGATAGCACAGAAGCACCTCGAATATAGATTTCGCCGCGGGGTCTCTCTCGAAAACCGCCCGGATATCCCCGCGCAGCCGTTTAAACATAGTTTCTGGTCCTCCCGGTCATCCTGTTGCTGCGTCAAAGCCCCGGGGTGAAAACAGGGTCCTCCGCGTGGTCGTCAACGGTGGCGACGCAGTTTTAAAAGTCGCTTTCCGGCCGGCATCTCCCGGCTTCAATCACCGCGGCATGTTCACCAGCGCCCGGCTCAGGCGGCCGGCCACCCTGTCGCGGCCCAGAATAGCCATAATCTGATCCAGGTCGGGACCGTGGGCTTTGCCGGAAAGGGCCACCCGGACCGGCATAAACACTTTCTTACCGTTCAGCTTCAGCTCTTTGGCCACTTCTTTCAACAGTGCCTTTGCCCTGATTTCCGTAATTTCATCCCCGTCACCACTGCGGAGCAATTTGTCTTTCAGCGCGGCCAGAACCGCCGGCGCCTGCTCTTCGGCCAGCAGTGAAGCGGCCTCTTCGTCCTCCGGCGCAACAGCGGCGGCAAAGTAGATGGACGCGTGAGCGGGGATCTGATCCAGACAGGTCAGGTATTTCCGCACCGAGGCGACAACTTTTTTCAACCAAACATACTTTTTCGTAAGCAGATAGATCGTTTCCACTTCCCAAAGCTTATTACTAGTTGATTTAAGTTGATCATTACACAAATATTGAAGGCTAACATTTATGTAACCTGAAAACCACTCATATTTATATTCTTTTTGTTTGCTATTATCTCCCAACAACATAAGACAGGCGGAAAATACCCCATCGAACAATTTTGCGCATTTAGACAAGAATTTCTCGTTCATTTGCGAAGGACTAACCAATAATTGTATGGTTATATAAAAGAAGCTGGCAATCCATTCAAATTTTTCAGCACCTGTGTATTTAGAAAACAATTCACCCGTTGATACAATCGAAAATATTGCATTTAAAATTTCATTATCTGATGTTGGCAGATTATTATTTTTATTAGTATATTTTTCTAAATAATTCTTAATCACATTGATAATATTTTCAAGTATTAAAAATTCAGAATTTGATAAATCATTTTCTATTTGAATATTGGCATTCAAAAGCGCAAGTTTAATGTAGCCCGCCTTGTCCAAATAAGGCAGGGCCAAATCAATTATCCTCTCCAGCGGGGCCTGCCGGATGTAATGGCCGTTCAGCCAGTTCAGCTTGTCCAGGTCGAAAACGGCAGGGCTTTTGGCCACCCGGTCCAGGGAGAACTGATCCTTCAATTCTTCCAGGCTGAAGATCTCCTCTTCGCCTCCGGGGGACCAGCCCAGCAGGGCCAAAAAATTCACCAGGGCTTCGGGCAAGTAGCCTTGATCCCGGTACTGCTCAATGGATGTGGCGCCGTGGCGCTTGCTCATTTTACTGCGGTCATTGCCCAGGATCAATGACACATGGGCAAATTCCGGCTCGGCCCAGCCCAGGGCCCGGTAAATCAAGACCTGCCTCGGCGTGTTGGAGAGGTGTTCCTCCGCCCGGATCACGTGGCTGATGGCCATGGTGTAATCGTCCACAACCACGGCGAAGTTATAGGTGGGGATGCCGTCCGACTTGACGATGATAAAGTCGCCGATCCCGCTGCATTCAAAAGACACGTCACCGCGCACCATGTCGCGCAAGTGGATCACCTGGTCTTCCGGCACCCGGAAGCGCACCACGGAGCGCCGTCCTTCCTGCTCCAGGCGGTCACAGTCCGCTCCGGTCAGGCTGCGGCACCGGCCCAGGTATCTGGGCATCTCACCCCGCTCCATCAGGGAGTCCCGCTCGGCGGCCAGCTCCTCTTCCGTGCAGAAACAGCGATAGGCATGCCCGCCGGCCAGAAGTTTTACAGCGAACCGCCGGTACAGTTCAAGCCGCCCGGTCTGGCGGTAGGGGCCGTTGGGCCCGCCTGTCCCGATCCCTTCATCCCAGTCCAGACCCAGCCACTTCAGCGCGGCCAGGATATTTTCCTCCGACTCAAGGGAAGATCGTTCCCGGTCGGTATCCTCGATCCTTACAATAAAGGCGCCGCCGCTATGGCGGGCAAACAGCCAGTTAAACAGCGCCGACCTGGCCCCGCCTATGTGCAGCGGCCCGGTCGGGCTGGGTGCGAACCTTACTCGAACGGGTAACAAAACGGCTGAAACCTCCTTAAAATCGGCCCACTGCCGGGGCAAAGGGCCGAAAAATCAGCGCCCGCCCGCAACCGTAGCTTATTATATCACCGCCGGCGCGGTACTGGCAACTTTTTTGCCTTGCCGGGCTGGCGATGCAGCTGCCAGCAGCACCGTCGCGTAGGCCGCCATCCCCTCGCCGGTCCCGGCAAAACCAAGACCTTCGGTGGTGGTGGCCTTCACGCTGACCCGGCCGGGCTCAGTTCCGAGCGCCCCGGCGAGCGCCCCGGCCATCTTGTCCATATAGGGGGCGAGCTTCGGCTCCTGGGCCACAATCACGGAATCGACGTTTTCCACGACAAAACCCCGCTCAAAGATAATGGCCCGCACCATTTCCAGCAGACGCAGGCTGTTAATCCCTTTAAAACGAGAATCGCTGTCGGGGAAATGCCTGCCGATATCACCCGCCCCGGCGGCGCCCAGGAGCGCATCCATGACGGCATGAGTGAGGACATCGGCATCGGAGTGCCCGGCCAAACCCTTGCGGCAGGGGATGTCTATCCCGCCCAGGATGAGCGGGCGGCCCTCCGCCAGCCTGTGCACATCGTAACCAAAACCGGTCCGCACGTTCATCCTTCTCCCCGCCTCCCCGCGTCCGCCGCCCCGGCCGGCGATGACGGCCTCCGCCATGACCAGGTCTTCCGGCGTGGTGATCTTAAAATTTTCATAGGAACCCATGACCAGTTTGACCGGCCGGCCCAGCATTTCCACCAGCACGGCGTCGTCGGTCCCCGCAGAGCCGCTTTCCCGCGCCCGGCGGTGGGCCTGTAAAAGTAATTGAAAGTCAAACGCCTGCGGCGTTTGGGTCAGCCACAGGCGTTCCCGCGGCAGGGTTTCCGCCACGTCGCCATCCGTTCCGGCCAATTTTACCGTGTCCTTGACCGGTACCGCGCAGGTGGCGGCCCCGTGCCGGACAGCGGCCGCCACGGCATTTTGCAGCTCCGCCGGACCCAGCAGGGGGCGGGCGCCGTCGTGGACCACCACGATGCCGGTGGCGGGCGGCAGTGCCAGCAGGGCGTTGTATACGGACTCCTGCCGGGTTCCGCCGCCCGCCACAACCGCTGTAACCTTCTTACAGCCCAGCGGGCCGGCAACCCGCTCCCGGCAAAATTCCACTTCCCCCGGCGAGGCCGCCACCACCACGCCGGAAATCACCGGGCACGCTTCCAGCACCCGCAAAACGTGCCCTAATAGAGGCAGGCCGCCCAGAGACAGGTACTGCTTTTTGACGGAGGAACCCATTCGCCGGCCCTGACCGGCGGCCGGCACGACGGCCATCACCCTAACCAATGACATTCACCTTATCATACGGCGCCTGCCCGGCGTCTCCCTTTTTATCGAATTTGGTCCTGGCGAAAATCATCCGCCCCGCCGCCGTCTGCAAAACACTGGTCACCAGGACCGTAATGGTCTGATTCATGTACCGCCGGCCGCCGTCAATCACGATCATGGTGCCGTCGTCCAGGTAGGCCACCCCCTGGCCGGCCTCCTTGCCGTCCTTGACCACCTGCACGACCATCTCTTCCCCCGGCAGCACCACGGGCTTGACCGCATTTGCCAGCTCGTTTATATTCAGAACTTTCACCCCGTGCAGCTCGGCCACCTTGTTCAAATTATAATCATTGGTAATAATTTTGGCGCTCAGGCGCTGCGCCAGCTTGACCAGTTTCGCGTCCACCTCCGCCGCGTCCTCCAGGCCGCGGACGTTGTCATAGACCTGAACCTTGACTTCCGGTTCCTTGCGCATCTCGTTCAAAATATCAAGCCCGCGCCGGCCACGGTTCCTTTTTAAAAGGTCCGGTGAATCGGCAATATGGCGGAGTTCATCCAGAATAAACGACGGGATCAGGAGAATCCCTTCGACAAAACCGCTCTCACAAAGTTCCGCGATCCGGCCGTCGATAATGACACTGGTATCCAGCAGCTTGTAATTGCCGGCGCGAACTTCTGACTTTGCCGCGCGCTCCTTACCGAACTTCGGAAAGCCGGAAAAAATACTCATAATATCTTCCCTTTTTTTTACAAAAAGACTCAGGCCCAGATAGCCTAAAAGCAGGGTCAGGGAAATCCAGATCACCTTACCGATCGGGCCGAGAAAGGACAATACGGAACCCAGTAAATTAGCAATTATTAGTCCAAGGATTAAACCGATCGATCCCATTACCAGATCATGGGTCGGCGTTTTTTGCAGGTACTGTTCGATCACCGCAGTCAGACGCAAAGCCAGGCGCATCAGCAAGGGGGAGAGGAGAACGCCCAGAATCAGGCCGATTAAGGCGGAAAGCCCGATTAAACCAAATTTGAGCTGTTGGGACAGCGCGACGGGAAGCGGGAAAAGCCCGTTTTCCAGGAGCTGCAACCCGAAGGTAAGGCCCAGGGCGGTAAAGCCAGTCACCATGAGGAGATAAACCGCTTTTTTAGCCACACATTTCACCTGCTTTCCCGGATATTTTCTAATTAACATCTATTTGTTAAAGAATATGATAACTATATTATAGCCATTTTCAAGGTCTCATCAAGAGCAAACTGGCGAATTTTGCAAAATCAAAAAAAATAAGACGCCAGCATGACTGGTGTCTATTATGCGAAGGAGGCGTCGACCATGGATTGGGCTTTGTCCTCCTCCAGCTCAGTGGCCAGAACCAACTCACTGATGAGGATTTGCCTGGCATTTTCCAGCATCTTTCGCTCACCGGAAGAGAGCCCTTTTTCCCGCTCTCTCTTGGCGAGGTTTCGCACCACTTCAGCCACTTCAAAAATGTTGCCGCTTTTAATTTTTTCCAGGTTGGCCCGGTACCTTCTATTCCAATTGGGCGACATGATTGACGACTGCTCGCGGAGAATATGCAAAACCATCTGCACGCCCTCGCTGTCGACGACCTCTCTCAGTCCCACTTCGATGCCGTTTTGGATGGGAATCATCACCTTCATGTCGCCGACCGGGAGCTTTAATATATAATACTGGCGCCTCTCTCCCAAAACCTCTTTTTCTTCGATGGACTCAATCACTCCGGCGCCGTGCATCGGGTACACCACTTTATCGCCTACTTTGAACAAAAGCCGTACCCTCCTTTAAAATTTTCAACGTATAAAGTATAGCATTAAAAGGATGTCGTGTCAAATAAACTATCATTTTAGCATAGCCTCTAAACACTGTCAACAACAATTTATCCACTTTTTCAGGCGTCTCCAACCGGAATAACCACCGGAGTTGGCCCAGCGGTACGAACCCGGCAGCACGGTAACAAGTTCCGGTAAAGCCGGCAAACTCCGTCCCGCCTGTCCATAGCGCCAAGAAAGACAACAAAAAAGACGGTTTTACCACCGCCTGCCGGATGAGAGTGATATTTATAGACACGAAATCAAGGAAAGGCTTTTCTAAAAGGTATCGTTGAAGTTTATTTTACTCTTCACACTTGACAATAAAATAATTTTGCTCCAGGGTGGTGTCGCCGACTTTAATATAGCTTTCATCCGGCCCCCAGGTGAGCTGCACCCTGATTCCGTCATGATAATCCACTTTATTGAGGTCGGCCACAGCTTTTCTGGTTGCGCCGCCGACGCGGTGAACAAAAATAAGCTCAAATTTTTCGTTGCGGTAAACCTGAAATTGAGAATCGCCCACCGCCTTGTCCGCAATGATTACTTCCGGGTCCGATTTATCCAAAAGTCTTTTATTTTTAGTATACCAGTCGATTGTTCCGGCCTTGACGTTATACTCGTCAAACATGTCGTCCTTGCGAAAAGCCATTTGCCCCCCCACCTTCTCTCTCTAACGTACTCAAAGTGAACCGGCCCGCCAGGGTTAAAAAAGAGCACAAAATACCGATGAAAACACCTTTCACTCTCGGCTTAATAGTTCAGCAAAGACCTGCCAATATCCTGCTTTCGATTAAATTTTTTTCAAACCCCGGTCAGCGTTATTCTGTCCTCGCATCAGGCAAATAAAAACATTATCCTTGGCCGGTTTCTGCAAATGTATATTCCAGTAGAGAGCGTGAGACGATAACAGTAGAAACTTAGTAAAGGAGTGCATAACCGTGAATATGGCCAATACCACCTGGGACACCTGGAAGCAGACGCTGGGGCAGGCTGTGGAGTTTGCCGAGGAACTGGGCATCGCCCGGGAGCAGATTGCCTCAATGGCACAACAGGTAGGCGACCTGCTGGCCCAAAACGTGCCGCCGATCAACCCGGAGCAAAAAGCCGTGAAAGAACTGTGGGAAGTGGCCACCGCCAATGAGAGGAAAATCCTGGCGGACCTGATGACCCGCCTGGTAAGCAGGAAGACAGCATAAAGTCCCTTTTTGCGCGGGGCTTTTTCTTTCGGCAGCCGGGACAGACTTTTTACGCCGGCTGCCGGCTGTCGTCCGCCCAGCCGCTGACCACCGCCGCCGCGATCCGCGAGAGGCTGTTTCGATCGTAAAAGTATTTTTGGTGTCCGCCAATGGGGTCCGCCGGATCAATGAAAAACACCACGTTCTCATCCAGCCCGGCCAGGATCCCCGGCACTTTCTGAGGCCAGGCAATGTCCCAAATGCCGGCAAGGTTGGTGAAGCGGGCGACTTGCGGCCTTTCCCTCAAGTTCACATGCCCAGCCACACCGCGACTGAACCAGAATAAGGGGCTGCCCACCATGATCAGGTGGCCGACCGCCGCGGCAGCCTGGAGGTTTTCCTGCATCGCGCAGTAACCGACCAGAGAGCCAAGGCTGTAGCCGACCAGGGTCACCGGAGCTTCCGCCCCGGCCAAAGCTTCGTAAACTCTTTCATTGACGGCCCGGTGGGTCTTTGCCCAGTAGAGGTAGGTGAAGATATCGCCAAAATTGTCGACAACCGCTTCGGACCACTTATGAACGGCAAGCTTGGCGCCGGATAAAAAACCCCGGTACTGGCCGAACTCGCTGATGGCCATGCTTTTCAACCGGCTGTTCAGCCGGACGCGGGCCAATTGATCGGTAAAACCAGTCTCGTGAGGGACCAGGTCGTCGTAAAAAATCCCGCGGCAATTTTCTTCCCGCAGCAGGAGCCCCTGCGCGGCAAGCTCCGGCAAGAGGTTGCCGGTCCAATCCCGCCAGAAGTCCTTCCCGTGCGAACCCATGCCGTGTAAAAAAAGAATCGTCCCCATGCGTTCACCCCCAAACCGGATTGATCAATTATATTCCTGCCGGATGGTAAATGCTAAAGGGGCTTTAATTCAAATTTTTTAGCTGAGCAAAACGATGGAGTCGCTGCCGCAGGCAACTAATTCCTCGTTGACTTCCCCGCAGCTCTTGCAAACAACCGTCAGGATATCGCACAAATCTCCCTGTGAAACATAAATATCGAAGCCGCCCGGCTCATTGTTCCCACAATCACAAAAGTAACGAATCAAGGCGCTCACCCCTCTTTCTAAATTATATAATTCGCCGGCGATATCTCTTTCCCTTCGGCACATTTGTTTTTGCGCAAAAAAATAAAAACCCGTTTCAGGAAATCCCGACCGGGTTTAGTAATTGTTCGCATATTTTCGCCGGGCAAACAGCTTAACCAGCAGCATGCCGAAAACAAATCCGCCGATGTGGGCCCAAAAAGCCACGCCCTGGGCGGCCTGGGCCGCAAGGCCGGCCATGCCGCTCAAGACTTGTAAGACGAACCAGAAACCCAGGAAAATAACCGCCGGGATCGGCACGATTTGGATGAAAAACAGGATGAAGACCAGTGTCAGCACCCTGGCGCGGGGAAAAAGAACCAGATACGCGCCCAGCACCCCGGCAATCGCTCCGCTGGCCCCGACGAGAGGGACAGTTGAAAAGGGGGCGGTGAGCACATGGGCGATGGTCGCGATATAGCCGGTCAGAAGGTAAAAAATAAAGTATTTCACGTGGCCCATGCGGTCCTCAACATTGTCGCCGAATATCCAGAGGTAGAGCATGTTGCTCAACACGTGGAACCAGCCGCCGTGCAGAAACATGGCCGAGGTCAGCCTCCCCGCCTGGTCGGCGGTGAACCCATATTGGGTCAGCTGGGCCGGAATCGCGCCGTACTGGAAGATAAACGGTTCAAGCTGCCTGCCCAGAGTCATTTCATAGGCAAAAACCGCCAGATTGGTGGCGATCAACAGCACGTTGACGATGGGGAACGTCTGGGATGGAATGTCGTCTTTCAGCGGGATCGTAACAGGTCCCTCCTTTAAAAGAACGTCCTGAATTCGCCAATCGATTCTTCTCTTCTACATAATATTCGCGATTTCCCGCTTTCCTCCTATCAGCACGAAAAATATTTTATATTTATCCCTCTTTTCTTTTCACCCGGGTTGCCAAGGGCGATATTACCATCTGGAAAAGCGGAACCGGCCCCCGGGCGGCGGCCATATACTGGTTAAAGCACCGGCGAAAAACTGAATAAGCTCAAAATAGAAAGGAGCTGGCCGAATCCATGCAAAGCGTTCCCCGCAATATTTGGCAGGGGCTGATTGAGTTTCCCCTCCCGGGGCGAAGCCGGAAGCCGAGAAAGGACGGCCTGACCATGGTGATCGACAAGGGGTTGGGCCTTGTTCATACCCGGGGCCTGATGCGCCTGGCGGCCGCTTACATCGACCTGATCAAACTCGGCTTCGGCACCGCGGGACTCTACAAAACCGAAATTCTGCGGGAAAAGATCCGGCTCGCACGGTCATTTGATATTGATCTATGCCCAGGCGGCACCTTTTTTGAGGTGGCTGTCCTGCAGGGAAAGCTGCAGGAGTACCTCCTGCTCGCGAAGGAGCTCGGCTTCACGGCCATCGAGGTATCCGACGGAACCATCGAGCTGAGCGACCGGAAACGCGACCACGCCATCGCGCTGGCGGCCGGGCAGGGACTGAAAGTATTTACAGAAGTCGGGAAAAAAGAGCCGGGCAACGCCCTCTGCTTCAAAGACCTGATCCGGCTGGTCAGGCGGGACTTGAACAGCGGCGCCGGCTACGTCATCGTCGAAGGCCGCGACCCGGCCAAAGACGTCGGCCTGTACGACAGCGAAGGGCGGCTGATCGAATTCGAGCTGAATGAGTTGGTGGCGGCACTGAAAGACCCCTCGGTGCTCATTTGGGAAGCGCCGGAAAAAGAGCAGCAGCAGGACCTGATCCGGCGCTTCGGCGGCAATGTCAACATCGGCAACGTCAGCCCCAGGGAGGTGCTGGCCCTGGAAGCCCTGCGGGTAGGATTGCGCTCGGACACTTTGAAAACGGCCGGGCAGTGAACTCGTTCAGCTAAAGCTGCCCCCCCACCCTGACCCTCTCCCTTACTCGTATACCGGGATGAAGGGAGGGGTGGTTCGCCTAAATTTGCACACCGAGCGCGGCTGCGGTGTCGGCAAACACCCGGCCCGCCGATTCACTGATCAGCAGGGCCGCCCGGTCGTCCCAGGGTGTCGGGTCCCGGTTGATGATGACGAGCTGCCTGGCCCTCTCCGGCAGGCTCGCCACGGGATAAACGGTAAGGCTGCTTCCCACCACGACCAGCAGGCTGCAGCCGGTCAGGGCCTGGCCGGCCTGAAAAAAGTCTTCGCCCATCGGATCCTCAAAGAGGACGACATCGGGGCGCAAAACGCCGCCGCAGGCGCAGCGGGGAGGGTTGCGGCCGGAATTCACCTGCTCCGCCAGATCGGAAAAAGGCCGGCTTTCCTTGCAATCCAGGCAGTGGCAGGTGCGCAGGTGGCCGTGCACCTCCCACACCCGCTTGGAGCCGGCCCGCACATGCAGGCCGTCGATGTTCTGGGTGACGACCCCCGCCAGCAGCCCCTCCCGCTCCATGGCGGCCAGTGCCCGATGGGCCGGATTGGGCTCCGCTCCCGTATAGGCCGTCCAGCGTTCGAGATTAAACCGGTAGAAGGCAGCCGGGTCCCGGCGCAGGGCGGAAACGGTGGCCACCTTGATTGGGTCGAATTTCTCCCACAGGCCGGTGCCCGGGCTGCGGAAGTCGGGAATGCCGCTCTCCGTGCTGATGCCGGCCCCGGTCAGGGCAAAGGTGCGGTTCGATTCCCGGAGCAGCCGGGCCAAAGCATTGATTTTTTCCCCGTAATCCACGATTTGCATCACCTCGTTTTTTTTCTTTCCGGCCAGAGGTTTTGCGGGTCGAAGGTGAGCAGGGCGTTCAAAAACCGCTCCTTCAGTTCCGGGCAGCGCTCCGTCAGCTCCGCCACCACCTCCCTCGCCTCCTCTCTTTTCGTCTTGCCGCTCGCCGGACAGGGGTTCGGGATGGCCGGCAGGCCCTCCCGAACCACCCAGGTCCGGATTTCCTCCGCCGGGAGGTAAATCAGGGGCCGGATCATGGACAGCCCGGCGCGGTCGAGAAAGGTTTCCGGCGCGAAGGTGCGCATCTGGCCGGTGTAAAAAAGACCCATCAGCAAAGTTTCCAGCACGTCGTCCAGATGATGGCCAAGGGCCACCCGGTTGCAGCCCAGTTCCAGCGCCCGGCCGTGCAAGGCGCCGCGCCGCAGGTGGGCGCACAGCGCGCAGGGGCTCTGGTCCCGCCTGCGCTCAAAAACGATTTCAGCAATGCCGGTCTTGACCACGGAAAGCTCCACCCCGTGCGCGCGGCAGAACGCCTCCAGCAGGGGAACGTCCATGGGCCAGCCCATGTCGATAAAGATCGCCTCCAGGTCAAACCGGATCGGCGCCGCGCGGCGGATCAGGTGCAGGGCACGCAGCAGGGAAGTGCTGTCCTTGCCGCCGGACATGCCCACCGCCACGCGGTCCCCGTCCCCGATCATGCCGAAGTCGGTAATCGCCTTTTTCACCCGTCCCAAAAACCACTTCCGAAAGTCCTTTACCATGTCTCAAACTTTCTCCTGCTGCAATTGACGGTTATTGTTCCACTCATAATTACATCATAATCGCTGTCCCGGTTAAAGACAAGTACCGGCGTCTCTAGAGACGCAAAAAGGAACAGGTCCGATGAAACCCGCTCCTCGCCTGTTCAAAATCACCCTGATTCCTCCTCCGGCTTTAACTCTTTCGGGATGGGATCCGGCTCCTCTTTGCCTAAAAAGAGGCAGGCCAGGCCGAGGCCGAAGTTCAGCGCGGCAAAGATCAGGTATAAAACGCTTAAAAAGCCTGAGTCGCGCAGAAACCAGTGCCCGGCATACATAAAGAACCCGATCACGAAATAGCGCTTCACTTTTTTTCTCGAATTAAAAGCCGCCTGTCTGAAGGCCGCCAGTTTCGCCGCCGTGTTTTGCCGGAAACCGTGCCTTTCAGCGCCGCCTCCGGCGGACGGCCGCTCCGGCGGCGGCGCGCCGTACCGCCCGGCCTGCCGGGCCAGAAAAGCCTTGCCTTTCCGGATCCCGATCACTGCCAGCGCAAAGACCGGGGCGGACAGCAGGAGCGCCGGCTGCAAGGCGCCGATGGCGCCCGACAGCAGAAAAAAGGTGGCCAGCCAGACCAGAAAGTAAAAGCCGAAGGTGTCGATGCGCCGGCCGAAGGCGCTCCTTTTGTCCTCCCGGGGCTTGATGGAATAGCGCAAAATAATCCCTTTCCGCAAGCGCGCCCGCCATCCTGCATAGCCCAGCCGGAATACCCGCCCGCCCCGTTCAAAAAGCTTTCGCCCGTGTAGTTTCAACATTCCGCCTCCCCTTTTTATCTCGTATTCTTACCAATTTAGCGGCATATTCTACCTGGGCTTCCCGCCTGGACAGATGACCCGGACGCCAACCGGCGCTTTTCCGGCCCGCCGGCCAAAAAATATTTTTTACAAACGAGTTTACAGCTCTTGCTTTTTTTGCGCCAATGCAGTAGAAATGATAAAGACAACGACCATCTTTAATCTGCAAGACGGCAGGAGGAGCCACGGCAATGAAAATAACGGTAATCGGCTCGGGCAAGGTGGGTCTGGAAATCACCCGGCGCCTTTCCGAAGAAGGGCACGACCTGGTGGTGATCGACAAGGAGGAAAGCAAGCTGGCCAAAATCCTGGAAAACAACCTGGACGTCATGGCTATGAAAGGAAGCGGCTCCAGCGCCAAAGTCCTGAAATCTCCAGAGGTGATGGGCAGCGACCTCCTGGTAGCGGTGACCAACAGCGACGAAATCAACATGATCGCCTGCATGATGGCGAAAAAACTGGGCATTCCCAAAACCGTCGCCCGGATCCGGGACCCCGACTACGCCCGCGACCTGGTGGTTTCCAAGGAAGACCTGGGTCTCGACCTGGTGGTTAACCCCGAGTACGCCGCGGCCATGGAAATCAACCGCCTCCTGACCATGGCGCTTCCGGTGCACACCGAAGTCTTCGCCAAGGGCAAGATCCAGATGGCCGACATCACCGTGGGCGAGTCCATGCCCGTCTTCGCCAACCGGAAACTGAAAGACGTGGAGCTGCCGCGCTCCTGCCTGATTGTCGCCATCTCGCGGCGGGGGGAAATGGTCATCCCCGGCGGGAAGGACACCATTCTGCCCGGCGACACCCTCTATATTCTCGGTCACTCCGACGCCATCGACAGGGTTTGCGCGCGAATCAAGAAGAAAAAGCAAAAGATGCAGCGGGTGCTCATTTTAGGCGGCGGCCGGATTGCCTACTACCTGGCCGAAAAACTCTGCTCCCTGGGACTGCGGGTCAAGATCATCGAGCAAAACCAGGAGCGCTGCCGGGACCTGGCCGAGCGACTGCCCGGCGTGCTGGTGCTGCGCGGAGACGGCTCGGACATCGAGATCCTGAAGCGGGAAGGGATTAAAGAAACGGACGGCTTTGTGGCCGTAACCGGAATCGACGAGGAAAACCTCTTGATCTCC
>Ga0209347_1000582_pt1 | contig 86831 bp, 68 predicted proteins | sample AutmiccommuBRH23_FD_187382 | JGI IMG/M metagenome (GOLD analysis project Ga0209347, IMG submission 187382) | Deep subsurface microbial communities from Mt. Terri, Switzerland - Autotrophic microbial communities BRH/23 (SPAdes) (version 2) | ecosystem: Environmental > Aquatic > Deep subsurface >...
GGGCGCAAGCCCCTGGGAACATAGGTCATCGCCAGGTAAACAAGCAAAATGCTATCTCTAACGAGGTAGCATTTTTGTGTTTTGTTGTGGGTCGTATGGGGTCCCACACTGCAGGAGTATGCGTTACGGGACGCAGTGTGGCGAAAAGCTCGTCCGCTTTTCGTGTTCGATCCACACTGCAGGAGATTGCGTTACAAGTCGCAGTGTGGCGAAAGGCTCGTCCGCCTTTCGTATACACGAACACGGAAGTTAAGGATCCACACTGCCGGAGTATGCGTTATAGGTCGCAGTGTGGCGAAAGGCTCGTCCGCCTTTCGTATACACGAACACGGAAGTTAAGGATCCACACTGCAGGAGATTGCGTTACAAGTCGCAGTGTGGCGAAAGGCTCATCCGCCTTTCGTTCCAGGGCCGATAATACTTGGGGCGCAAGCCCCTGGGAACATAGAATCCACACGGCAAGAGTCTTCGTTATGAGTCGCAGTGTGGCGATAGGCTCGTCCGCCTATCGTATCGCCAGATAACAAGCAAAAGCCACCATAAGGATGGTATTTTGAAATTCTAAGCCACAGAGATAGTCACTAAGTTCTTATAAACAAGATATGCTAAATGATCTGCGTGTTTCTCTATTCATGTTTAATAGCGTCACATCCATAGGAACCCTTTTTTAACTCTCTCATAGACTAAATATGAGGTGAGAGAGATGTGGGGAAGATTGATTAGGAATCTAAGGATAGAACTATATTGGATGAGACGTAATATTATTCGTCGTTGGCGATTGGATACTCCGATAGAAGTTATGGGCATACTAACCATAATTTCAGCCATACTACTTATTGTCGTAATAGGAAACGGAATTTCTCAAATCTTTCGCTCGTATGTTCCGTGGGTATCTGGCTCACGTGTGGGGGAAGTCTACTGGCAGTCAATTGGATTTGGAATAAAAACAAGCTTAATATTTCTGATTTTCAGTGGTTCGCTTATAATTCTCTGTTTACATAAATTATTCGGACGACGCTAATTGATTTTATTTTTTTTGTTCTAATTTTGATATATAGTAATATAAGCTAAATGTGGACAATCTGTATATTATGTTGAATTTAAATTCTTGCATAGGTGTAATTCTTATGTTAGAATTTGTGAGTTGAAGGAGGTTGGATCCGTGGATTTTTTATCTGGGATTACGGGTAGGCAACTGTTTGATTTAATTATGCTTCCAATCCAATTTATTATTATCTTTTTCACCTTTTATTATTTTGTCCTTTCAATGTTTGGTTTGTACCGAAAAAAGGAGATAAAGATACTTAAACCTGAGAAGAGCTTCGCCATCGTCGTCGCCGCACATAATGAGGAATCTGTCATTGGACCATTATTAGAGAATCTTATGTTACTAGATTATCCGAAGAAGTACTTCGATGTCTTTGTTGTTGCCGATAACTGTACAGATAAAACTGCATTAATTGCCCGAAATGCCGGAGCCATAGTTCATCGACGTTTTAATACTGAAAAGCGTGGCAAAGGATATGCGCTAGAGTGGATGTTCCACCGTCTTTTCAGGATGGAACGTCAATACGATGCTATAGCTATTTTTGACGCTGATAACTTAGTTAAGGAAAATTTTCTTTTTGAAATGAACAGTAAGCTTTGCCAAGGACATAAAATAGTTCAGTGCTACTTAGATTCCAAGAATCCCTTTGATACTTGGGTGACAAATACATTCTCTATTGCATTTTGGGTAACAAATCGTTTGCTGCAGCTTGCAAGGTACAATACGGGCCGACTCTCGAATCTTCTGGGTGGAACAGGTATGTGTATTTCGACAGATGTATTAAAAGAATTTGGTTGGGGCGCCACTTCTTTAACTGAAGATCTTGAGTTCAGCATGAAAGCGTTATCTCACGGAATTAAAACGACTTGGGCCCATGATGCAGTGGTTTATGATGAGAAACCTTTGACCTTTATGCAATCTTGGTATCAACGGAAACGCTGGGCTCAGGGCCAAGTTGATGTAGCGGGACGTTATTTCTTTCCCCTTATTATCAAGGGAATACGTGAAAGGAAGATAATGTATATCGATGCATCTATCCACCTTTTTCAACCCGCACTAGTAATGATTGCCACATTTTTTATGCTGACAAATTTTATATCCATATTACAATCAAATTACACGCATGTCTTTACGCTTTTGATGCCCTGGACAGGCTGGCAGATTTTGTCCGCAATTCAATACCTTTATCCTGTGGCTGCTTTAGCACTTGATCGGTTACCTTGGCGGGCATATGTTGGGCTTATACTATATCCACTTTTCATTTATAGTTGGATTCCAATTGTCTTTTTAGGATTTATTAATCGTAAAGATAAACAATGGTCACACACTAAACACACTCGATCCATTTGTATTGAAGATGTTGTAAAACAAAAAAAAGTATCAACAAATTAACGAGGAGCTTTTTATAATACCTCTTTTTCTGGAAAATATATGAAGAGCGAGATTTAGTAACGTTTCAATAATTTGGACTTAGGCACTTAGATATTATTCGGAAGAAATTCATAAGTGGAAAAAAAATGCTTTGACATAACGCACATTTTTGTGTATACTGATAATCGTCAGTCCTCGGGTGATTAGCTCAGCTGGTAGAGCGCCTGCCTTACAAGCAGGATGTCGGCGGTTCGAACCCGTCATCGCCCACCATCTCGATGTTCGAAGTTCGAGATTCGAGGTTCGAAAGAACTTTAAAGCTCGGCTTAGGAATATAAGAGAGAGAGAATGGTGTTCGTGCATTGAACATCGTGCCTCGAATCTCGATTACGGCCCCATAGCTTAGCCGGCTCAAAGCGCCTGCCTGTCACGCAGGAGATCGTCGGTTCGAATCCGATTGGGGTCGCCATACTAGATATTCGAAGATCGTGATTCGAGGGTCGAAGAGTGAAGGTAAACTTCACAGGAAGAACTTAAAATGACGATACTGAGAACAAAGAATCCTGAGAGGAATACTGAAGTTCGAATATCAAATTTCGAACATCGTACCTCGATTATGCCTCGGTAGCTCAGTCGGTAGAGCAGAGGACTGAAAATCCTCGTGTCGGCGGTTCGATTCCGTCCTGAGGCACCATGCGGGTGTAACTCAGTGGTAGAGTGTCACCTTGCCAAGGTGAAAGTCGCGAGTCCGAATCTCGTCACCCGCTCCATTATCATTCTCCTTGGCGGCATAGCCAAGTGGTAAGGCAGAGGTCTGCAAAACCTCTATTCCTCAGTTCAAATCTGAGTGCCGCCTCCAAACAATTCATGCCGATGTGGCGGAACTGGCAGACGCACGGGACTTAAAATCCCGCGGGCTTAGCGGCCCGTACCGGTTCGATTCCGGTCATCGGCACCATATGGGTTTGTAGCTCAGCTGGTTAGAGTACCGCGTTGACATCGCGGGGGTCGGAGGTTCGAGTCCTCTCAAACCCACCATAACGAACGCAAAGCTTCTCTTCGGAGAAGCTTTTTTCATGTCTAGAAACCCTTGCCACAGGCGGGATACAGGAGACTTAGTGAGGCATATTGATTATTGAGTAAATACATAATTGTGGGAGGGAGGGTTTACGTTAATCAATAAGTCATATCTTGCCTGGGCAGTCATGATATCAAAGAATGGTCTGTATAGGTGCAGAAAAGCCTCTCTGAGACTTGATAAGAGACTTAAAGTAAAAGGGGTATACAATTAACCTAAGTAGCCCCTTAAAAGCCGTTTATCCTTTAGGCAAAAGCAATTATATATTTCGTGAGACAAATGTGATTACTTAAATATCCTGCATGCCTGATTTCATTATACTAGAAATTGGGCATGTTTTTTCTCTGTATTAGAAATATTTATCTAAATAGTGTGTATAACTAAAATTTATGTTTAAATATCTTGATTATTTCCATAGAAATATAATTTAACCTGTAGGATCTACCTGGAAATTTATTTTATTTAACCTGTAGTTTATACAGATGTTCAAATACTGGAACAATCTTATAATAAGTCAGGAACTAAATTCAGTTTAAGTAAATAATAGTAAGAGGATATTCAATCGAAAGAATGCCTCTCGATTGTAGGAGCTAATTTATATCAGTTATTGCTGAGGGGAAATGACGCAGCAAGGTTCTTAGCGTCGTATAGGATAAATATTTGGGACTACGATTTAGTGATAAGACAATTTAAGGGGGTGAAGGACGACAGCCTAAATGTGAATAGGATAGTCCATTCTCTAAAGACAGAGCAGACCCAAATATAGAGAGGAGAATTCACTACATGAAAAAAATGAAAAAAGCTTTAGCTTCATTAGCGATTGCTGGTATGGCACTTACTATGATTCCATTAAATGCTTTCGCTGAGGGTGCAGCCTCGACACTAACAAACGTCGGGGCGGGAACTGCTATGCAAATTGTGGAACAAATCGCTGCTCAAGGAGGTTCGTCACATACTGCAACTCTTGACCAGTTCGTAACTGAAATTATGTCCTACCGTGGCTATCTTAATCCGAGCGAAAAAGATTCCCTTAATGAAGCCAGAACAAACTTCTTGATTGCAGTGCAAGATGGGACTTTAAGCAGTGCCGCCGATGGACTTTTGACGGATCAAGTGGTTGCAAAATTTCAAGCAAAAGGTGTTACGAGAGCTAATGCAAAAGTGGCAATCATCATGGCCCTCCAAGATTTTCAAACGATCCACTATTCTGATGACAACGCTACTTTGGAAAGAGCGCTCGTAAAGTTTAATACCGAGAATGGGAGAACATTCAGAACGCTTTTCGGAGATGACTTTAATGTAGAATTATTCTATGGTTTCATGATGGCTACGCAAGATGAGTTCCAAAAAGAGCTCAAAAAAGAAATTACAAAAAATCTATCCGCTTTATTAAGCCTCGTAGTGGGTTCGAGTGCAGAAATTAAGGATAAACTAGTTGAATGGCTGAAAACAGCCATGCACAATGTTGCAGATCCTGCAAATAGTAAGTACCATGTCTTTGATCAAAAGCTTGCAGATATTGGCTGGAATATAGATTTACTTGTTGAAACGCAACGTCAGGTAGGGGCGGTTATTGATCCATCGAATGCCGCAGAAAAAGCTGTGGCAATGTCTGTGATTCGATCACAAATCCAATCAAAAATCGATGGAACTATCTGCGATCCGTTGACACCTCTGACATTAAAAAAGGATGATAATAAACTTAAACTTGTTCTTTCTGTCAAAGGGATAGATACTGGTGCATTTAAACTTGGAGGCCTGCTTGCTTGGAAGACTGATGATTCGGCGATCGCGACTGTTGCTGAGGATGGCTCTTCAATTAAAGCCGGTACTACAAAAGGTACAACAGTCATTACAGCTTATAGGATGAATGATTCACAAGTAGAAACGAACGAGTTAATTAGGATCACAGTAGCTGTAAATTAATTGGGTTTTGCTCAACGCTGGTACTACACTCACTGGTTGAGGGAGAAGACATATCGGATTACAGAGAGTTGGGAATTCCAGCTCTCTGCTTTTTAAGTCAATCTTTTCAACACAGGGATTTCACTTAACTTATCTAATTTACAAGACACCCACTTCTATAAGTGGGTGTGGATTCTTCGTAAACTTCAGGTGGGGTAGAATCCGCCTTTGTCTCGAAGTATTCCTTTTGGGATATGCGGCTTCGGCGATACTCTATCCTACGCCGTTAGGTATTCCTCTTGGGATCGCGGCTTCGGCGATACTCTCCACTGGAGACTATCGTACCGGAGACTATCGTACTGGAGGGTTTCGTATCTGAAGTCTCAATGTTCAGCTTTAGCTGAACGAGTTCTCTGAAATTAATCGAATCTTAAAGGGGGTAATTAACGACATGCGTAAAAAATGGCAACGACTATTCCGTACATGCCTGGCTATCAGCTTGGCGATTGTTTTAGGGTTTTCAGTTCAAATGGCCTCCGCCGCGACAGAGAGTCCCTCTTTATCCAGTTTTAGTGCAACGGCTGTCTCTCGCTTAGGGGGGGGAGACCAATATGAAACCGCAGCAAAAATTGCCGGACAAGGTTGGACAGGAACGTCGGATGCAATTGTCCTTGCAGCGGGCATGACGCTAAATTTAGTGGATGCCTTGGCGGCAGGGCCGTTGTCTACTAAGCTTGAGGCTCCATTAATTCTTACGGACGGGGGAAATCAGCTTAATGCTTGGGCGAAACAAGAACTTCAACGTCTAAGACCTTCAAAGGCCTTTATCATTAGCGGTACGGCTGTGATTAAGCCGTCGGTCCTTGTGGAACTAAAGGGAATGGGAATTACCCCTGTCGAGCTGGGTGGGTATGATCAATACGAAACATCGGTAAATATTGCTAAAGAAATGATCAAACAGGGAGTGCAAGTTTCTCAAGTCGTCGTAGCCTCTGGGTGGGGGACCTCGGCGGATGCCTTATCGATTGCTACTATCGCCGCAACTCAGGGCATACCCATATTGGCGACTACCCGTGACGCCTTGCCCCCCTCGGTTAAAGCGTTTTTGGATAGTCAATCAGGCATTACAGATTCTTATGTAATAGGTGGCACGGCTGTTGTAGGAAATACAGTGCAAGCCCAACTTCCGGGAACAGCTCATCGTTATGCTGGATTGACCAAATATGATACTAATATTGAGGTTCTGAAAGGGTTCAAGGACGTTCTTCAGAATGAAAAGACCTACGTGGCTAATGGAGAAACCTTAGTGGATGCCTTGGCTGGAGTGCCATTGGCGGCACAGAGCTCCTCAGCAATTCTCTTGACAGATCAGACGTTACCTACAACATCATGCGACTATGCGTTACTGGATGTACCGACTGAAGTTGTAGCCCTGGGTGGAGATGCCGTTGTGCCCCAGAGTGTTTTAGAGCAAGTGATGGGAACTCAGCCGTTTCCGCTGCCGGGATCCACCTCTATTAATGTCCTTAACATTCAAATGCAAACGGTACCTTCTTATAACTCAGGTGAAATGAGTAATGGCTCAACCGTTGATTTGAGTGGTGCTCCGGATACGACTCAAGTGATTGGTTTTAGTGTCACCGTCGACCAGTCTTGCGACTTGCAATTGGATGGGGTCGATAAAACCATTCCTCTTTCAGGAGGACAAGCCACCCTGGTGAACCTTGATGACTTAATTGCGGGAACACACGGTGGAAATGGGATTAGCTTGAGAACATTTAGAGCGTTTTACGGTAACAGTGTTACAATTCAAGGGGAGTTCAAAAAGAATGGCAGTGTCGATGGAAATCTATCGATGAAGCTAAAGCTCTAGGCAGATCGAACAAGTTTTGAGGACTAATTTGGGGAGGTTGACATGGAAGAGAAAATAGGATTACGGCAGTATTGGGACGTGCCGCGAATACGTTGGAAGATCGTGGTGGTCTTACTGATCATCGCGGTACTCACCAGTGGAGTAGTTAGTTTTTTTGTCATAAAACTTGTTTATCAACCTTCAACCATGCTGATCGTTGAAGTGATGGGAACTCAGCCGCTTCCGCTGCAGGGATCCGCCCCTGTTAATATCCTTAACTTTCAAATACTAACAGTTCCTTCGTACAACTCAGGTGAAATGAGTAATGGCACAACCGTTGACATGAGTGGTGCTCCGGATACGACTCAAGTGACTGGCTTTAGTGTCACCGTCGATCAGTCTTGCGACTTGCAATTGGATGGGGTCGATAAAACCATTCCTCTTTCAGGAGGACAAGCCACCCTGGTGAACCTTGATGACTTAATTGGGGGAACACACGGTGGAGATGGGATTAGCTTAAGAACATTTAGAAAGTTTTACGACGACAGTGTTACAATTCAAGGGGAGCTCAAAAAGAATAGCAGTGTCGTTGGAAATCTATTGATGACGCTAAAGCTCTAGGCAGATCGAACAAGTTTTGCGGGACTAATTTGAATACCAGCGACTACTACTACTATCACGGTTCTGAGATATAAAAAAGAAGCGAATGCTGCAATTTATAAAGCATAACCTGTAACTATAAAGAAAGGAGTGAACGATAATTAAACTTAAACCTCGAAGCATGCTCGCAGTCCTCACGGTAATCGTTATAGTGGTAGGTGGCTATGTCGGTTGGCAACTGTATAACGGGCAGCAAATGGCCGATCAGTATATGGCTAACGTCCAGAAACCGGTTCAAGGATCAGGTAACAGTTCAGTTTCATTGAATTCTCAAGCACCAGGTTCTAAAGGGCTAACGCCAGAAACTTTAAATCAGGCTTCCTCATCGCAAAATACATCATCTCCTGATTCATCATCCCCCGAATCTCAACCGAATTCTAGTGCTCTCTCTTCCCCCTCCGCTACTCCTTATTCTAAAGAGTACAGACATTTGATGTCCAGCCCATACCAGCAGACACTTCAGGCGATGCAGAACGCGAAGCGAAATACCTTGGCTTTACAGGGGAAAAGTATGTCTCTATCTGCTTACAAAGCTAGTATACTTCAATCCCAAGCGACCTTTGCTTCGGCGGAAGCCTTTGTTCTGGCGAACCCGCCTACTGAGGAAAAACTAAATGCCCCTTACCAAGAGTTTTTGGCCGGAATTAGACTAGCGAAACAATCGATGAGCCTCGTGTTAAACGGAATTTCAGAATTGAGCCCTTCAAACTTTTATGCCGCGCGTGAGATGGGACGTCAAGCACAACGACAAGTTGTCAATGCATATGCCCACTATTAGTTTACTTTTTCAAAAAGCCAAAGAAGTAGGCCTCCCCGTCGTACAACAGAGGAGGCCTGCAGAATATGTCAAAAATTTGTCAGGATAGTTTTTAAACACCTAAGAATTTTAAGCGCCGCACTCTCTAATTATGGACATTTCCTACATCACAACATAGGAGAGTTTATATGATTGATATTCATAGCCACATCCTTCCTGGGGTAGACGACGGGTCAAAAAGTATGGAAGAAACACTTGGAATGGTGAGTCAGTTGTATGAGGCAGGATTTAAGACGCTTATCGCGACCCCACATGTTATGGAAGGAAAGGACTTTTTATGCCCTGCGGAAATCTTGGCTGCAACGGAACAGATATGCCAACGTGTTGCCGAAGCCGGAATTTCAATTCGGATTCTACCGGGCGCTGAGAATTATATCTTTCCGGATATGGCGAAGTGGGCTTGTGAAGGAAAACTGATGACCCTAGGAAACACAGGAAAGTACCTACTCTTAGAGTTTCCGATGCTGGGAATTCCACACTATACTGATCAAGTGTTTTTCGAATTGCAAGTCAATGGGATAACACCGGTTCTTGCCCATCCAGAACGTTATAGAGGTTTATTCGAAGAGCCGGAGCACCTGATGAATTGGGTTAAAAAGGGAATTCTACTACAGTTGGACTTAAGAAGTCTGGACGGAAAATACGGTCCCCAGCCAAAACAATTAGCTGAAATCATACTTCAACATGATTTAATTCACTTTATAGGGTCAGATGCTCACCGAGTATCGCGAAGTGAATCAACCTACCCGGAGGCGCTTCGGAGCGTAAAGAAAATCGTTGGCGAGCAGAAATTCGGAGAAGTGACGTTGAGCATTCCTCAAACGATGCTCGAAGGGAAATTCTTGCAGGGCGTTAGAGATTATTTCGTGGAGGAACCCGTTTTGAAGAAGAGGAAGGGGGTGTTCTGGGGTTGATCATCCCGATTATTCCATAGAAATATGAAATCAACCTGTAGGAACTACCTGGAAATCTATTTATATAACCTGTAGTTTATACGGATGTACAAATACTGGAACAGTCTTATAATAAGTCAGGATCTATGCAGCTGAAGTAAATAAGCGATTCGGTCAGGGATTTCGTAATAGCGGACGTTGAACCCTGTTGTAGTTTCTCAATACTTATTAGTGGTTCTAGAGGGGGTGAGGGACGACTAAGAGACGTCCTAAATGTGAATAAGATAGTCTATTTTCTAGAGACAGAGAAGACCCAAATGTAGAGAGGAGAAATTCACTACATGAACAAAACAAAAAAGACTTTAGCTTCATTAAGCTATTGCTGGTAGGGCACTTTATAACAGAGAGTTGGAGATCCAGCTCTCTATTTTTGAGTTAATCTTTTCAAGACAGAGATTTCACTCAACTTAATTTAATCGAATCGAATCGAATCGAATCGAGTGTTTAATGGGGATAATTTACGACATGCTTAGGAAAAATGGCAGCGGAAATTTCCAGAGAAAGGTCGTATAATATTCGAGCAATCAAAAGGCTGTAGTTTCCAGGAAAGATCGGTATTTAATCTGGCTTTAAGGATTATCTCGAATAGTATAATGTCGAACAAGTTTTGCGGGACTAATTTGGGAGGTCGACATGGAAGAAAAAATAGAATTACGGCAGTATTGGGACGTGCTGCGAAACCGTTGGAAGCTCGTGGTGGTCTTACCGCTCATCGCGGCACTCACCAGTGGAGTAATTAGTTTTTTTGTCATAAAACCAGTTTATCAAGCTTCAACCACGCTGATAGTTGGAAAGAAAGCTGCTGAGGCGGGCAAAGATGCAACACAAATGCTCGATAATAGTGTGCTTTTAGCTAACCAACAACTTGCGAAAACCTATGCAACGATCGCGCAGAGTCGCACCGTCGAACAAAATGTGATCAAGGATTTAAACTTGCCGCTGACGGTCGAGGGACTCGACAGTCTGATCTCCATAAATCCGGTAAAGACCACCGAAATTTTGGAAATTCAGGTGACCAATACAAACTCTGAGCTGGCAGCCTCGATTGCCAACTCAATGGCACAAGAGTTTTCCAAAGCTGTTATTGAAATCAAAAAAGTGGACAGTGTAAGTATTGTGGATACTGCAGTGATCCCGGATAAGCCCATTAAGCCAAAGAAAACCCTAAACGTACTGATTGCCTTTGTTGTGGGTCTTATGGCTTCTGTTGGACTGGTCTTCTTGCTGGAATATTTGGATAACACCGTAAAGACATCGAGTGATGTCGAGAAGCTTTTGGGGATTCCAGTACTGGGCATCATTCCAAACTATGAAATGAGAAAACAAGGGTAAGAGGGGAAGAGAGTTTTTGACATATTCATTAATCACCTTAGAGCAAACAAAATCCCCAATCTCAGAGGCCTATCGGGCGCTCAGAACAAATGTTCAGTTTACGAGTGTGGATTCAGAAACCCATAAAATATTGATCACAAGCTCAGGTCCTCGAGAAGGGAAATCTCATACGGTTGCTAATCTCGCGGTTAGTATGGCTCAATCCGGAAAATCCGTTCTTATTATCGATGCTGATTTGCGTAACCCCACTCAGCATAAACTATTTGGGTTGGATAATGGAGAAGGGTTAACGGGTTCCCTGGTTCAGGATCAAGACTATCGTAAATATTTTCAGGAAACGGCTGTGCCTGGTGTCATAGTGCTTCCGGCAGGTCCCGTTCCTCCAAATCCTGCAGAGCTTGTCGGGTCCAAACGGATGAAACGCTTGATCGAGGAAGTCAGTGAGCAATTTGACATGGTCCTCATTGATACTCCTCCCGTTATTGCAGTTACAGATGCCGCGATTCTTGCCCAGGAAGTCGATGGAGTCATCCTAGTCTTAGCCTCAGGGGAAGTGAACAAAGGTTATGCACAAAAAGCCAAGGAACTGCTGGATAAATTGGGAGTCAAGATCCTCGGGGCTGTACTAAATAAAGTGGAGTTGAATACCAACGAATACTACTATTATTACTACAATAATGATTCTGACGATACTAAGAAGAAGCATAACCGTCATAAAGCTCGCTAAAGCAAATAAGCCGACGCCCTTCTTCGTAGTATAGCATGAGGGCTAGTGAAACCGTAATCCTACACATTACCTTTTTGGCGACATTGTTTCGTAAATACTGCAAGATTGCTAATCTATGGATAATGAGTGAGTAAAGTGTCGTAAATACGCAAACTTTCATAATTATTCCCAACATAGGAGGAATATATGAATTAATGTCAAATATTTAAGGAAAGGGGGAATATAAATGAACTTTGATAACATTGCTATATTAGTTCACGAATTAGCCAAAAGCCCAAACCGTAGCTCAGGAATAATACCGGAGTTAAAATCTATCCGTGAAATTACTAAATGCGAATTGAAGGCAATAACAAAGGTGTTCTCGAAAGAAGAATTGTCGGGTAATTCTTTAGCGATTATTATGTCACCGACTCGTTATTGGTTCTAAAGGGGCTAGGTTATCATGAATATGGACCAAATTATTGCTAAGGAAATAAAACTGCTTTTAACTGAATCAGGGCTTAGCAAGGGTGTAGTAAGCATAATCAAAAGTTGGCTTGATTCCAATTTTAGAATCAAGGGAAGGTATGGATGGGCCCAATTAACGCTTACGACTTGCGATAGCACTGGGGGGCTCTTAGAAGTAGGCCTGCAAGGAGCCGTCGCAATGGAACTCTACGCCTTGGCAGCGGATATTTTGGACGATATTCAAGACCAAGATAACAACGATCTTCCCTGGCGTAAAGTTCCTCCTGCGCAAGCGATTAATTTAGCTACATGTATATTAGTTCTTAGCTACAAAGCCCTTTCGACTATAGCTAATCGCAGGCATTTCGAGGATGTAAGCAACGTTCTTAACCAGATGGGGTTACAAGCGTGTGACGGCCAATTTCAGGAGTTTTTGAATGACAGTAAAGAGAAAATTTCATTTGAAGAATATTTCGAGATTATTAAGAAAAAGTCAGGCGGATTAACTGCCAGTGCGTGTAAAATTGGGGCGATCTTAGGCGGCGCTGACCAAACACTTGTCGACCAGTTTGAACAATTCGGGTTGACATTAGGTTTAATAAGTCAAATCAAAAATGATTTCCATGATTTTTTAAATTTGGAAACAAAAAGTGATTTCGTTAAGCGAAGGAAAACTTTACCGTTCGTTTATCTTTTATATGTTCTTAATGAGATAAAAGCTGAAGAGTTTAAACGCCTTAGTTCTTTGGCGATCATAGGTTTAGATCAATTCGGTCCAAAAGAAAGAGGACAGTTAAGAGAATTGGTTGTAAATGAGGGGACTATTCATTATTGTTCGGTGATTCACGAGATGTATAAACAACGTGCGATGGAGATTTTAGACGGTATCCCGATTTCGGAAAAAAGTAAAAAGAAGTTGATTCAGCTTGTTGGATAAAATGTATAGGCGGCTAGCATTTCGAATTGCTAATGCCGCCTTTATTATAGTTTGCCTTGTGTATTTTACTGTTCTAGTCGGGCACCCATATGTAGGTCTTGGCATTGAAAGTAGGGAAGGAGAATGGAACGTTACTTTTAGTGATCCCCATGGCGAGGGTTATCGATTGGGGATTCGTGTAGGGGATATGGTTTTAAAAATTGATAACGACGACCCAGGAAAGTATCCTTCTACTGAAAAGTGGGGTGAGATAGAAGGAGCCTCAACGATTACCGTAAAAAGTTCTGGAGAGCCGATTAGAGTTGTCCAAATAGCTAAACCGCCTTTAACATATACATTGCTAAGTGAACTCCCGATGGCGGCTCTAGGATTTATCTTTTGGCTGGTAGGTCTTGTTACAGTATTTAAGCGACCTTTCCTAGTACAAGCTCGTGCTATATTCTGGTTAAATTGGCTCGTCGGATTAGTCATAATTTTAGCCCCTGCCTCAAGTCGTGGATTGATATTGGCGAGGGAACTTGAGGTAATCGGTTTCTCGATCGTACCAGTCCTATTGGTGAATTTTGTTTCTGTTTTGAATAACACACTTAATAGATTAAATCGACTTATAATTTGGGTCTTATGCCTAATTTCTGCACTTGTAGTTACGATTCTAATTTTAAAAGGGTTAGGAGCTGTTTTTGCGGTTGTAGAAATAAGAAAACTGGCGCTAGCCAATGGGCTGATCGGTACCGTTACAGTTTTATGGAATTTAGTTAGACTTGTTAAATTACCCACTGATAAACCCGAGAAGAACCAGGCAACTATTGTGTTTGCAGGATTAGCAATGGGGTTGTTGCCTTTTATTATACTTACAGCGATTCCAATCCTCCTTGATATTGACTTTCTCGTTAATCCTAAGATTAGTACTCTCTTTATTGCGATTGTTCCGATTACCCTTAGTTATGTTGTCGTAAATGAGAGCTTGCCGGATGGTCGTAAGTTCTTTCACTTTATTATTAGTTCTTTAGTTTCTGGTATTCTAACAAGCTGGTTTTTTACTTGGTTTTTACTGCTAATAGGTGTTATTAAAAAGTTAAAAAGTGAGACTTATCTATTAGTGTTGTCTTTAATCATAATGGCACTATTCATCTTTAATCTTTTTAAAGCTTTATTACATTATGCAATTGATATGATCCTTGGTACGGATGGGAATTCTAGAATTGAAAATAAAAACGTTGAACTAAATGGAAATCCGTCTTCTGTGAATGAAGCTTTAATAGTAGAAGAGTTAGTAAAGCAACTTGGGCTTGAAGGCGCCTTTGTTATAGCAGAGGATATGAAAGGTTGGTACACAAAAAGTGCTGTAGGACGATACCTTGGAAATACAACAGAACAAGCAATCATGGAGGATTATTACCGAACAGCTAAAAGCACAAGTCATTCCATTAAAACTTTTTCTAGCGATTTTCCTGTGGAGATGTATATACCCTTTGTTTCTGACGATTTTACATGTGGAATGTTCCTAGGCCATCGTCGTTCCCATATCAGATTTCAATCAAATGAGATACTGCTGCTAACTTCGGTGTGTTATCAAATAGGTCAACGCCTCAAAGCGATCCGTTTCATAAAGCAATTGTCTAGGGAAATAAACGTAATGGACAAAAAGTCTCGGGAATCACAACGAAGAAGCCAGGGACTGGAAGTAATCAATCGATTATTGTTTAGTAACCTCGAGGAAGAAAAGAAAGTTTTAGCGCGGGAAATACATGACGGATCATTACAGATAGGCTTGGATCTAAACCGGAGGATGAAGGAATTAATTGCGAATTTTTCGACTGAGAATAATAGTTTTTATACTGTCTCAGTTATGCAGGATATGATAGAGGATTTGAATTACGAACTTCGTTCAATATGTAGTAATTTACGTCCATCCTCTTTGAGGGATTTGGGTCTTATTCCTGCAGTCGAGGTTCTGTTTCAGCAAATCATGCAAAAAGAGCTTTTAGTAATATTTCTAGAAGTAATAGGAATGGGTAGAGAACATCGGTTTAAAGAGGATATTGAAGTGGTAGCATTTCGCTTTTTGCAAGAAGGAATTAATAACGTTGTGAAGCACTCAGGTTCGACCAAAGCAAATGTCACCATTACCCTGGAAGATGAGAGACTTGAAATGATCATTAATGATTCCGGTAAAGGGTTTGACCCCCAGAAGATCGCCGATTGGTCTCTAGTGGGCAATCATTTCGGAATAATTGGAATGAAAGAAAGAATAGAAAGCTTAGGTGGGGAGTTTTATATTACTTCAAATATTGATCATGGGGTAACGCTTAAGGCTTCTATTCCTATTTAAAGATTATAATGAGTAATGGTTAGGCGAAGTTAGTGTAATTATCAGGTAGACATGGGGATGCTAGTAGAGGAGGAATTATTATGGTCTCTGGCTCGGAGAAGACTATAAGAGTGGTAGTAGTGGATGACCATACACTCTTTGCGGAAGGTACTGTAGCATTGCTATCTTCTGAGCCTTATATTTCTGTAGTGGGAACTGCTAAGAATGGACGTGATTGTTTAAAAATAGTGAAGACGGAATATCCGGACGTGGTATTACTTGATATTAATCTTCCGGATTTCTGTGGCACTGATTTAATAGAGAAAATTAAAGAGCTAGCTTCAAATGTCAGTATTATTATGCTTACTGGACAAAACCCAGAAGAGTATGTTAATGACTCCTTAAATAAAGGTGCCCATGGCTTTCTTCTTAAAGACTGTTCAAAAACGGAAATGACTACGGCAATAATACAGGCCTCTAGTGGTAAGTACTATTTTTCCCAAAATATGGCCCAATATCTTAGATCTGTGATTGTTGGCGAAGAGATTAGTACCAATATTATAGAGGCCGAAAAAATCCATGGTACATCACTTACTCCAAAGGAAATAGAAATAATAGACTTGATTGCCCAGGGCTTGCGCAATAGAGAAATCGCTGCCACGTTGGGCATTAAAAACCGCACTGTGGACTTCCATGTTAGCAACATACTGTCAAAGTTAGGCGTTAAATCCCGTTTAGAAGCTGTATTGATTTATACAAAAGACAAAATGGAAAGCGCTAAGATTAGTTAAGAGAGTGATCTAAAATTGAATGCAAAAGAGTCACACATGATGTGTGGCTCTTTTGCATTCTGCTATCAATTTTGAATTAACCTGTAGGAAATACCGTGGAATTTATTTATTTATCCTGTAGCTTACACGGATGTACAAATATTGGAGGCGTCTTATAATAAGTCAAAATAGGGGAAGTGGTTCACACCTTTTACATCACCAAGGTGACATTAGGCCTTAAATAGAGGAAGAGAGGGGTGCCGGATATGAAGTTGATACCGTCAGGGGGTTCAGGGAAAACACCGCTATTGGATCATATATCGGAATGTAATCATATGGTACTCTTAGCGGATTCCACGAGAAGAATACTTCATCTCCAAGGGGGTGAGAGAAAATGTTAAGAGAATACGGGGCCATATTAGATGATATTTCCCAGTTAGTAGATTTAATTGTCCTTGGTTTAGGGTTTTTCTTTACTGTGGGGCTTTATCAATATAAACATGCTATGCCTGGGAGTGCTTGGGAACAATACTTTCTTATATTTTTGGTTTACAGCTTATGCTGGATGATTAGCTCTAACATTAATCGAGTTTACCAGTCTAGGCGATTTATGTCCGCAGGTTTGGAAACCAAGCAGCTCATTAAAGCGCATGTAGTTACCTTTGCCATAACCATTGCGTCCGTTACATTATACGAGCCCTCGTTGATACATAACCGATTTGTATTTTACTTTGAGGCTACAGCGCTGTGTCTCACGTTAGGTGTACATTTAATGGTTCGACTGATGCTGCAAGCTTGGCGTACGATAGGAAGAGATACACGTTATGTGCTAATCCTTGGTAGCGGACAAGCTGCTCACTCCTATTTAGATAAAGTCAATGAAAATCCTCAGTTGGGTTACAAAGTGGTCGGTTATTTAGCCCCTGAACGCAATGGTCTGGAGATACCTTACTTAGGTGATTATTCAAATCTCCAAACCGTAATAGGTATGAAAATAGTAGATCTTACGGTTATCACAGCACCATTGTCAGATGAACGGGTGAAGAATTGTCTTGAATTACTGGATCTCATGGGGAAAACATTAACGGTTCTACTTGATGAGACAGTAGCTAAAGTTGCTCGGAGTAGACCGATTGATTTTGGTGGACTTCCGATGGTTACCTATGATGGTCGTCCAAGACTACCTGTGCAGGAATTAGCCAAGAGGGGCATGGATGTTGTTCTTACGGGTATTAGTCTTGTAGTTATAAGTCCGATTCTGTTGGCAATTGCGATCGCTATTAAAGTTTCATCTGAGGGGCCGGTTTTTTTTCCTCAAGAACGTGTGGGCTTAAATGGTCGGATCTTCAAGATGTATAAATTCAGATCGATGGTTGTGGATGCGGAAAAACTTAAGTCCAAGTTAGCTCATCTTAATGAGATGAGTGGACCGGTGTTTAAGATTACAAACGATCCTCGGGTTACTCCGGTCGGAAGGTTTTTAAGGAAGACGAGTTTGGACGAGTTGCCACAGTTATGGAACATATTCTTGGGCGAAATGAGTTTGGTCGGACCACGCCCTCCATTGCCGAGTGAGGTTAATATGTATGATCCGAAGCATCGAAAGAGGTTGGCAGTTAGGCCGGGGATTACATGTATTTGGCAGATTAGTGGGCGGAATCAAGTAGATTTTGATGAGTGGATGGAAATGGATGCAGAGTATGTGGAACGATGGTCGTTATGGATGGATTTAGCGATATTGGCAAAGACGGTGCCGGTAGTGTTGGTGGGGAGAGGAGCGAGTTAATAAGTAACATGAAGAGCATTAAAGAAAAAAACAAATCAAAACATTCTTTAAATATAAATAATAGCGACACAAGAAAACCAAAGGTCTGTCTTGTATCCTCATCGGGCGGTCATTGGGAGCAGCTCCAAAAGCTACAGCCTCTCATTGATAAATACGATGGTTTCTTTGTAACCGAGAAAACGCAGTTTGAAGCCAAAGCAAAATATTTTATGTTACAGACGGATTTGAAAGATAAGCTGATGCCTTTCAAGATGCTCTATAATGCTACGAAAACATTGATGATATGGATAAGAGAGAAGCCTGATTTCATTATAACAACTGGAACCATGGTTGCTTATCCTTTCTATTTATTAACCGTGTTATTTCACAAAAAATTTGTTTTCATAGAAACCTTTGGCAGGGCAGACATGCCAACCGTGGCCGGTCTCAAAATGGAAAAGCATACAGATTTATTTATTGTCCAGTGGGAGACCCAGAAGAAATTCTATAAGAGTGCAATTTACGGGGGGTGTCTGTATTGATTTTTGTATGCGTTGGTTCCCGGAACTACCCTTTCAATCGCCTATTCGTGAAGTTGGATGAGTTGTGTGAAGTGGGAATCATAAAGGAAGAAATATTTGCTCAGGTTGGTACTTCTACCTACCAGCCAAAGTATTTTGAATACAGGGATTTTCTTTCTCAAGAGGAATTTCAGGAAAAAGTGAATGAAGCGGACATCGTCATAAGTCACGGAGCATCCGGCTCCATTATGAAAGCCTTAAATGCAGGAAAGAAAGTCATTGCAGTTACTAGACTTGAAAAATACGGTGAGCATATCAATGACCATCAAATACAAAATAATGAAGCATTTGCTGCAAACAAATATGTGCTTGCGGTGTATGACAATGAGATGGAGGATTTAGGGGCAGCAGTTCAAGCGTTTTATAATGGTACGGCTGATGTAGTTCCTTGGAATAATAAAGACCCGATGGCGATTGTCAATATGATTCAGGAGTTTATTCAGGAGAATTGGTGTGACTGATAAAGAGGCAGGGAGAGTAGAGCGCAAGCGTGAGCATTGGTTAGATGTTGCCAAGGGAGTAGCAATTATAGCTGTAGTGATGGGGCATGTGGTTGCGTCTTATCATAATTCAGGGCTTCTGTTAGAGGCTAAAGGATTTAATTTTGTACACAGTTTTATCGTGAGCTTTCAGATGCCTTTGTTCTTTGTTATTAGTGGTTATCTATATCGGGTAACTGATAAACCGGATGTTACCGTAGGGAACAAGATAGGTAAAAAGATGTTAAGTTACGGTATACCCTACATCATATTTTCAATTGGCTACTGGACTTTGAAATCATTCACATCAGGCTATGTAAATACAAAACTAGATATTGCTGACTTGATTTTAATTCCAGTCTATCCCATCAGTTTCATGTGGTTTATTTACGCTTTGATGGCGAATACCATAATTGTTATTCTGTTGGATAGCCGGAATGTTAATAAAAAAGTAATTTTAGCAGTCAGTTTTATTGCTGTGTTGATATTGCCTGATATAAGTGAGTTAGAGATATTAAGGGGAATTAATTTTACTGACATGATTTTGTGCGATGTATTAAGATGGTTCTTTTATTTTTACTTAGGTGCCCAGGCAGGAGCTTCTTTTATAAAATGGCTTGAGGTAAATAAGAAAAACAATACCATATTCGTTTTGAACGGAATAGCGATGGTAACCATGATAATTATTTGCTTTAATTTTGCACATATAAATTCGCTTTCAATCATTGGTGTGGTAAAAGCATTCTTATGTGTAACTTTTTTCCTACAGATGAGTTATCGAATCGTCCAAAATAAAACGCTTGAAAACATCGGAAAGAATTCATTTCCTATTTATCTAATACATGGAGTTGTAATAGCAGCCGCCAGGATGATTATGGATAGACTGGGGATTTTGATCGTAGGGGGGTGGAGCCAGTTATGGATATGTACAATAGCCGGAATCATTCTTCCATTAATGTTATATGAGATATGTCAGAAAATATGGGTTATGGATTTTTGCTTTTATCCTAATCGGTATTTTGTCAGAGATAAGTATCAAAATAAGTGAGAATAGACAGGTTGGAGAAAGAGATGAATCTTTGTAGCATTAGATATTAAGGGGAAAGATTAATGGTGATTGTCAATATGATTGATGAGTTTATTCAGGAGAATTAGTGAGGTTAAGTGTAATGAAAAAAATGAGTTGGAAAGAAAAAATTAGAATCATCATAAGGCTTAGTCTATCAAACTCTGGCAGGAAAAAAGCAAATTATTTAAAGAAAAAAGGTATTTTCAAAGCATTTGGTGACAATAACTTTTGGTATTCTCGCATTATACCAGCCGATCCGCATTTAATGACTATTCACGATAATGTTAAAGTGGCAACTGATGTGTATTTTTGCACACACGATGTATTACATGATTTATTTAATGATGAAGGCAACCTTGAATATTCTTCGTTGATGTATAAGCGATATAGTGGAGAGATTGAGTTGCTTAACAATGTTTTCATCGGAGCTAAGTCCGTTATAATGTACGGGGTGAAAATTGGCCCAAATGCAATCGTAGCGGTTGGTAGTGTTGTAACAAAGGATGTTCCAGAGGGATGTGTCGTTGGTGGGAATCCCGCAAAGGTTATTGGTAAATATGAGGATGTGGCTTTAAAACGAAAGAATTGGTCTCAAGAAAATTAAACCCATTATCTTATAGGTTTTGATTGAAATATAAAGTACAGTTTGAGATAGTGAAGGGTGAGTTATGAATTTTGTAGCATTAGAAAATACAGGAAAAAGATTATTGGAACAGTTTCCATTTATTAAGCGTTCATGTAAGAGGGTTTATCAGCTGGGCATGTATGCACTATCAGATGAGAAATTCAAATCAGAAGGTGAAGTGATTCGAGTATCACCGGATGATAACTATGAATATTTTTTTGGTTATTACGATAAATCCCCGTGGGACATTACCGATAGATATATGATTTGCTTAAAAGTGCGCCAAGCATATAAGTCCGTGGCTCCGAAAGAAGATGCAGAGATTATTCTTCTTGATACAAAGAACGGTAATAAGCCATACAAAATTGCTGCGACACATGCTTGGAATGTACAGCAGGGCTGTATGGCACAGTGGTTGGGGCCGGACTTCTCAGAAAGAATTATTTTTAATGATTTCAGAGGGGAAAAGTACTGTTCCGTGATTTTTAATGTTAAAACGAAGTCAGAAGAAAAGGTTTTACCCTTACCGGTGTATAGTGTTTCTTTAGATGGAGCTTTTGCTTTGAGCCTTGACTTTTCAAGATTACACAGGCTTAGAAAAGGATATGGCTATACCAACCTGTCTGATGTGACCGAAAAGGAATTATGTCCTGACAAGACCTGCATCTGGAAAATGGATTTGCAAACTGGTGAAGTAATGGAAATTCTGAAATATACCGACTTTGCAAACTTCGAACCTAGAGAAGAAATGAAAGGTGCAGAGCATAAAGTCAATCATCTTATGATTAGCCCAGATGGGGATAGATTTATGATCCTGCATCGCTGGTTCCAAAGGGGTAGAAAGTTTACCCGGTTGGTTACTGCCAAATGCGATGGGTCCGATATGTACAATCTGAATGATGATAATTTTACTTCCCATTGCTATTGGAAGAATAATAACGAGATTCTCTCTTTTATGCGTAAGTTTGAGACGGGTGACCACTATTATTTATTGAGAGATAAGACAAATGAATATAAAATACTTTGGCAGGAATTGAATACAGACGGACATTGCAGCTATTCTGCTAATGGCAGTTTGATAGTGACAGATGCATATCCTAATAGAAAGCGTCTTGCATCGGTATTTATTTGCAAAGAAGAGAGTAATGAAGCAACGAAAATTACCAGGGTTTTTGCTCCATTTCGTTATGATAACGATGTGCGTTGCGACTTGCATCCAAGATGGAATCATGCTGGGGATTGCGTATGTATTGATTCGGTACATGAGGGTAAGAGAGGATTATTTATCATTTCCATAACAAATCAATTGTAAAAAACTAGCTTGAAAATTAAGTTAGAATAGAATTCTAGTGTAATTCTATTCAACAGATTAACGCGGAGGAATATAACTATGGCTCATACATCAGATACTTTGCCCAAACCTTATGTTAGTGTAATCATACCTTGTTATAATGCTGCAAAAACATTACCACGGACACTAAAATCACTAGAAAATCAGTTATACAAAGACTTTGAAGTAATAATAATTAATGATGGCTCATCTGACGAAATTCATGAAGTTATAGATAAATATTTGAATCAGTCATCTTTGCATATTCGATATATAGTACAAAAAAATTCTGGTGTAAGCGTAGCTAGAAATAATGGATTAAGAAATGCTAAGGGTAAGTATATATGTTTCTTAGATGGTGATGATGTTTATCATAGAGAATTTTTAGATTTAATAGTTAAATTAGTGGAATTTAATAATATTGATGTGTCTTTTGCATATTTTGATAGAGATATAGAAAGTGTTTTAAACAAAAAAGGAGTCGATAGCAAAACCGCCTATATTATTAATATAGCCAATATAATGAAAACTTTTATGTATGAGAAAGAAAAAATCCATTTTGGCGGATTTATTTACAAAAAGGATATTATAGATGAGTTTAAGATTAGTTTTACAGCGGGAACAAAATATGGTGAAGATTTAGAGTTTGCTTGGAAATATCTGACCCATTGTAGTAATGGAATTATTATAAAAGATAAGATGTATGGTTATTATAATAACCCCTTATCCGCGGTAAACACAGTTAGTTGGAACAAGACGGATTTGGTTGAAGCTATGATTAGAGTTAAACAATATATGTTAGATGAAAATTGTGATTACGTTCACAAATTCAGTGATTATATGTTACCTCGTACAGTGTGGACGACAGCTAAAACCTTTGCTAAAGGGAAACGAAGGGATTTATATAAAAAATTCGTAACAACTTATCCAGTAAAAAAACATATGAAAAAATTAGCTATGAGAGCACCGAATAGACTACTTCGAATTTCATCAGCTCTATATTGCTTAAATTTATGGGTGTTTTATTATACCATCATCGCAGTTTACAAAAATAACTATAAAGCATGAGGTAGCTATGAATATGATTGCAAAAGAACAATTAAATAGTGAAAGCAATCCAATAGATATTATGATTATGGTATTAATTATTGCTGTATGCATGAGTGGTGCAACAATAATTTTCTCATATAGAATATATTTGATTTGGGCTGTTGCTCTTTTGATGCTTTTTAAATCACGAAATAGATGCATATATATAAACAGAAGTTTTATTGTTTTCATTATACTTACAATTTGGATGGGGTTAGGAATCATATATACACAGGATATGGTTGCAACAATAAAATTTTTTAGTATTTATCTTAGTTGCTGTCTTATATTGTCTAGACCATTTGATGAAAAAATATATTTACGAATTATGAATGCATTTGAAATTATTGCAATAATTGCAGCTATTTCTATTATTATATCCGTATTTATCCAAGATATGGTACCGAATAATTTTATGTTTTTCTTATCAAGAACGTATGAACAAACAATAAGCGAACTGCAGGGAGGAGCGTATTCGGGTTTTATCGGAGAACGTAGCGAAGCAGCTGTCATAATGAATATAGCTTTAGCGCTAACCTGGGGCAATTATTTTACAAAATCAGCATCAAACAAAAAAATGCTTGTATTGATGTTTATTTTATATATTGCCTTAATGCTGACAGGTAAAAGGACTTTGTTTGCTATCTCAGTGATTATTCCAATATTTTTTATCATGGTTTCAAAACAAGGTAAACGAAAAATTTATATTATTGGTGCTACGGTTGTTTTAGGGATTATTTTATATTTGTTATCCACGAATATTGATGCTTTGTCTAATCTGCTTTTGCGTTTTCAGGATAGTGACGATTATTTGACGATGAATGGAAGGGAACGATTATGGGAGGTTGCCATTAATATGTTTAAGGATAACCCGATATATGGAAGTGGAATAGGGAGCTATAATGCAATTGCCAATGATTCGGGGATTCGATTTGGAAATGGTGATCTTTGGATATATCAAGCCCATAATGTCTATTATCAAATATTTGCTGAAACAGGAATAATCGGAGGTACTATCTACTTAAGTTTATTGAGTTCTGTTTTTATAAGTGCATTTAAGTTATTCAAACGATTAACAGATTTATCAGTAATTCATCAAAAAATGCTATATTTTGTAATATATATGCAACTTTTGATTAGCATATATGGCTTTACAGGAAACTGGATATATTATCCAAATCAAATTATGATACAGGTAGTTACATTATCTATGATGATATTTTTGATCCATACATATAAGGGGAAATTGCATCAGTAAAATTTTAGGCAATTAAAGGGAGTATAACATGAACAAAAAAATTGGAATTGTTACTTTTCACAAGGCGGTTAATTATGGTGCTGCACTACAATGTTTCGCTTTATACCGTGCAGTAAAGAGTGCTGGTTATGATTGCGAAGTGGTGGATTACTTATATGATAATTATAAGCGCAATAATACGTTTCAAGGAAGGCTTTCAGGTGGGTTTAAAAAGATAACAGAATATATATTAATGTATCCGACACATTCTATTCGCAAGAAGAAAATTGAAAAATTTTTGAGGCAAAATACTACATTATCAGAAAAACTATATACACCCCAGAACATTGCAGATTCAAATCAGATTTATGATAGTTTTATTGCTGGTAGTGATCAGATATGGGATTTAAAAAAAACAGGGAATGATATTAATTTTTATTTATCCTTTGTAAAGGATGCTAAAAAGAAAAACTCTTACGCTGCTAGTTTAGGTGAGCTTACACCTTCGGTGATGGAGTGCTTAAGGCGGCAGCTATTGGATTTTAACCATATTTCTGTTCGCGAAAAAGATTTGCAAGAGGCGGTTGAATTTGAAACAAAGCGAACTGCAGAATTGTTGATAGATCCAACTTTTTTGATTGATAAAATTGAATGGATGGAGCACGCTGTCACTCCAAAAGAAAATGATTATATTTTGGTTTATACCTTAGCGAAGTCTCCTGATTTATTTTCGTTTGCAAAACATCTTGCCCAAAAAACCGGTTTAAAAATTATATATTTGTCAGTTAGAGTAGAAAGACCTCTTCACACAAAAATTGTTTCAACTGCTGGTATCGACGAATATTTAGGATACTTTAGTAAGGCAAAATATGTTCTTACAAATTCATTTCACGGGACTGCTTTTTCAATTATCATGGAAAAAGAGTTCTTTATTGGTTTGCATAGAGAAGCACATATGGGTAATGCACGAATGGAAACATTACTCGATAAATTTGGGCTAAAAAATCGTTTGCTTGAAAATAATTTGGAATTAGATTTGAACAAAACCATTGATTATGAATTAGTACGTTCACGGATTAAACAAGAAAAAGAGTCTGCCTTCACATTTTTGAATAAGATTATTACTAATATAGAATAGTATTTGCTGTGTTTTAGAATATTAGTTTAATATTCAGTAAGTTTGGAACAAGTAGCGAGGATTAAAGTAGATGCTTAATAAAATATTTAATAAGCTTAAATTATCAATAAATATGAGAAATGTCGCTAAGATTAGCAGTGGAACGATGGTTGGTCAAATAGTTTCCTTTATTACATTACCAATATTTACTCGAATATATGGGGTAAAGATCCTTGGAGTTTGGGCAACGATGTATTCGATCTCAATTATAATTAATTCATTTTCAGACTTAGGTTTGACAAATGCAATTATGATTGAAGAAAGTGAAGAAGATACACTCTTGATCTATAAAGTGGTTTCTACAATTGGAGTAATATTGAGTATTCTTTCTGGTGTAGTTATTTTTATTTACAATTACCATACAAACCCCTCCGCTTATACCGAACATTATATAATTTCACTTATGATTATAATTATTGCTTTTACTTTTCAGCAGACACAAATATGTTATACATGGCTTAATAAAAAAGGTCAGTACAATATATTAATGAAAAACCCCATTATTAACAATCTATTGGCAGGTGTTATGGCTATTGGTTTGGGCTTGATGGGGCAAATTACCTACGGATATTATATCGGGATGATGCTTGGGCAAATTGTAACGCTAATTCATTTAAAACGATATTTGCCAAACGCAACATTTTTGTTTAGTACAAAGGATTTTTATAAGATAGTAAAATTAAAACGTGAGTTTGTTATTTATCAAATGCCTACGAATATTATTACCCAGGTTAAAAACCAACTCCCTGTTTTGTTGATCCGGGCATTATTTGGAGCTGAAACGGTAGGCTATTATTCGATTTCGGTAAAAATCCTAAATATACCACTTAATTTGCTGGCAACAGCAATTGGCCGGGTTTATTATCAATCGATTGCCTCAATAAAAGATGATGTTATTACAATTAGTAATTTTACATATAGAAACTTGAAAAGAGCAATGAATATAGCAATACTTCCCATAATATTACTATATTCTCTCTCTGATGTGCTAATACCTATAGCACTTGGTCCTGAGTATGTCATTGCTGGTAATATGATAAGAATTGTTGTTTTTAATGCATTTTCCACTTTTATGCTGTTGTCATCACGGGGACTTGAAATTGTATTAAATAAACAAAAGTATTCAATGATTTCGACAATTATTCAATTAATTGCCTGTGTGCTTAGCTTGATGGCGGGTTGTTATATTTTTAACAACATTTACAAAGGTTTAGCATTGATGTCAGCTTGCGTTTTTTGTATACAAACATGGTTTTTTTGTGCACTATTTAACACAATGAAGTTCTTATGGTCGAAATATGTTAAGGATGTATTAGTTTCACTTGTAATTATTGTATGTACATCATACTCGATACGAATGTTATTGTTGTTGTTCGGTGTGCTAAGTAAACTTTAATTTGGCTTAGCTGAATGAATTACTGATGATTTAAATGAACCAAAAGTTTTAACAATTTTAATGAGGGTAACCAACTCAAGGATGAGGTAAAGCGATATAAGGAGCGGTTTAGGGGGATTATAGTAAATGATGGGAGGGAATGATTAGTTGAAAAATGCCAAAGCTATAAAATCTAAAAAGATTATTCTTTTTAATCAAAAACAAATGTGTTGTGGATGTGAAGCTTGCGTAAGTGCGTGTACAAAACAAGCTATTGCTATGGAGAGTGATGATTACGGATTCCTTTATCCAACAATTGATAAAGAACTTTGTATTTTTTGTGGAATATGCAAAAAAGTATGTGCCTTTCAAAATGTATTCGAAGGAAACGAACCAAAAGTTTGCTATGTGGCGTGTAATAAGAATGAAAAACAATTGGGTATTTCTTCGTCTGGTGGTGCATTTTCGGCAATTGCCACAGACTTTTTGGAAAATGGAGGCGTGGTATTTGGAGCGACGCTGGACAAAGAAAGTAATAATAAAACAGATGGTGAACGGGAGCTGGTACCTAAGCATATAGCAATACACGAACTTAAGGATATGGTGAAATTGCAAGGCTCTAAGTACGTTCAAAGTCACATTGGAGATACTTATAAAGAGGTAAAGAATTATTTATTGGCAGGACGTCGGGTTTTATTTTCAGGCACGCCTTGTCAGATTGCTGGTCTTAAAGCATTTTTACATAAAAAATACGAAGATTTACTTACCGTCGATATAATTTGTCATGGTGTTCCTAATGCGGATTTTTTTAAAACATATTTGTCGTTGCTTGAAAAAGAAATGGGTGGAAAAATCATTGATTTTGAATTTAGAGATAAAACAAAAGGCTGGAAATCGATGATTGGAAAGGCTACGGTAAAGATGAAATGGGGGGGAGTAAAAACAAAAACTGTTTATGGTGACGAATCCTCCTACTACAATTTATTTTTAAAAGGTTTAATTCTTAGAGAAAGTTGTTATGAGTGTAAGTATGCCTGTAGAAACAGACCCGCAGATATAACTATCGGTGACTATTGGGGAATAGAGCATGAACATTCGGAAATTTTGTCAGATACTAAAGGACCGTATTCAGTAGAAAAAGGTATTTCTTGTATTATTGTTAATACTGCAGATGGAATCAAATGGATTCAAAAGAACAGGATTCGATTACATTTGGTTGAATCTACATTTGAAAAAATTGGTCATAAAAATGGAAATTTATATCACCCATGTACAAAACCACAGACATGGAAAAATTTAATGGATATTTATAGTAAAGAAGGGTACATAGGAGTAGATAAATATTTTTATAAAAAAATGGGAATGCAAATTTATTTTAAGAAAATCAAAAATTGTATTCCGCGCAACCTAAAAAATGCAATTAAGAATTATGTAAAAAGTAGTTAATGAATATTAAAGGAGAACAACTATGGACAATGTAACATTTAAAACACTTTCCCTACAAACCCAAACCCCGAAGACTATAACCCACCCACTAAACATAGCAGTAGCAGGGACCGGCTACGTTGGCTTAGTCTCAGGCGTATGCCTGGCTCACAGAGGACATCATGTAACTTGTGTTGATATTGATGTGATGAAAGTAACAATGATGCAACAAGGAATTTCCCCAATCTATGAACAGGACTTAGAGGAATTAATGTATCTTAATAAAGACAGATTAACATATACTACCGACTACAAATCAGCCTACAAGAATGCAGATGCAATCTTAATCGGCGTTGGAACTCCGGAACAGCCTGACGGCTCTGCCAACTTGTCTTACATAGCAACAGTCGCAAGACAGATAGCCGAAACAGTAGAAAAGGACTGCCTCGTTGTGGTGAAATCCACAGTCCCTGTAGGCACCAATGACAAAGTGGAGCAATTTATTGAGGACTTTCTGCCCAGAGACGGTGAGAATGATAATCTTGGTAAGCATAAGAAGATAAAGGTCGAAGTAGCAAGTAACCCAGAGTTCTTGGCTCAAGGTACAGCAGTGCGCGATACCTTGGAGGCGGCAAGAATTATCATTGGCACGGACAGCAAAACAGCAGAAGAAACTTTGATGAAGGTTTATGAACCCTTTGGCTTGCCCATTGTATCCGTGTCAAGAACGTCTGCTGAGATGATTAAGTATTCTTCCAATGACTTTCTCGCGTTAAAAATATCCTATATGAACGACATCGCTAACCTTTGTGAATTAGTGGGCGCGGATATACAGGACGTGGCTAAGGGGATGGGATTTGATAGTAGAATAGGTAGTAAATTCTTAAATGCCGGTATTGGTTACGGCGGCAGTTGCTTCCCTAAGGATACGAAAGCCCTGGATTATTTGGCTAAGCAAAATGGCTATGAGCTTAGGACGGTTAAGGCTGCTATTGATGTGAATAAAGACCAGAAAATACTTTTATATAGGAAGGCATGTCAGAGACTCATCACATTTAATGGGCTTAAAGTGGCAGTGCTTGGGCTGACATTCAAGCCGGGGACCGATGATTTGAGAGAGGCTCCATCGTTAGAAAATGTACCGTTGTTGTTAGAGCAGGGGGCAGATATTTATGCCTATGATCCTGTTGGGATTGATAACTTTAAGAAGGCATTTCCTGAGACGGGTATACAGAATGAAAGGGAGTATGGCAAGGGTAGTATTAAATACGTAGAGAGCATTGAAGAAGCACTTCAAGGCGCTAACGTCTGCTTCATCTTTACAGAATGGGGAGAGGTAAAAGCTGTGAAGCCGGACGATTATAAGAGACTGATGCGCACACCACTGGTTTATGATGGAAGGAATATTTACGGCGTGGAAGATATGAAGGAAAGTGGCGTGAAATATTACTCTATAGGTAGGAAGTAAGTAAGTAAGGCCATTCCATCTCAGTAAAAGGAGATCAACTAATATGATTGAAGGATATCAAGAATTAGACCCCAGTAAAACCTACTTAATCACCGGTGGTGCTGGGTTCATCGGATTTTTCCTGTCCAAGAAGCTGTTGGAGCATGGATGCAGAGTCGTTGGAATTGATAATATGAACGACTATTATGATGTTAATTTGAAGTATAACAGATTGAAACAGTTGGAAGGATATGACCGCTATACCTTCATCAAAGGGGACATCTCTGACAAAGACACTATCACGAACGTCTTTAAAGAGAACAAGCCAAACATTATCATGAATCTGGCAGCTCAAGCTGGAGTTCGCTACAGTATTGAAAATCCTGATTCCTATATTCAGAGCAATATCATCGGATTTTATAATATTTTAGAGGCCTGTCGTCATAACCCGGTCGATCATTTAGTTTATGCATCCTCCAGTTCAGTTTACGGAGCGAATGCGAAAGTACCGTTCTCAACCGATGATCAGGTCGACAATCCCGTTTCACTTTATGCGGCTACTAAAAAATCAAATGAGTTGATGGCGCATACCTATAGCCAATTATACGGCACACCTTGCACAGGATTGCGGTTCTTTACCGTTTACGGTCCGATGGGAAGACCGGACATGGCCTATTTCGGTTTTACTCAGAACATATTTAATGGCGAGCCAATTAAGGTGTTTAACTATGGTGACAGCTATAGAGACTTTACATATATCGATGATATCGTTGAATCTGTGGCAAGAATTTTGTGCAATCCACCTGCAAAAAGAGTTGATAAGGACAGTATTCTAAACGGCATACAATATGCGGTCTACAATATTGGCAACAATCAACCTGAGCAATTGATGGATTATATCGCAGCACTGGAAACGGCGCTAAGTAAGGCAGTCGGGAGGGAGATTGTCGCTAAGAAAGAGTTCTTTCCCATGCAGCCGGGTGATGTTAAGGCCACCTATAGTGATAGTTCACCTTTGGAGAGGGATTTTAATTTTAAACCGAGTACAAGTATTGAAGAAGGGTTACAGAAGTTCGCTGATTGGTATGTCGAGTATTATAAGGTGAAATCGAGATTCGATTAGGGAAACAATAAAGTTATTTAAGATAAGGACCTAAGTATAGATACTAAGTATAAATACTAAGATAAAGGAGCATTGAACTGATGAAAGTTGGAGTTATGTCTATGCAACGCATAAAGAATTACGGTTCTTTTCTTCAAGCTTATGGGCTAAAAATGACCATTGAAAATCTAGGACACGAAGTCGTATTTGTAGATTATAAGATCGAGAAACCCATTGTTCCTTCTAATAATGACCAAGGCGTTATATATAGAAGTGCAAGAGAAGTCTACCATATGATAAAGAGAGTGGCCTATAAGAAAACATTGTCTGGCCTCTTTGATATGAAATATTTCGCTATGCTTGGTCTAAGCGAAAGAAGAAACTACAGAACCAGAGTAGATGTCTTGGTGATTTGCAGTGACGAAGCCTTCAACTGTTTACAGACAAACCCGAATGTAGGGTATTCAAAAGAGCTGTTTGGCAAGGACAATAATGCTGACAAAGTAATAAGTTATGCGGCCAGTTGTGGATATACGACACTTAAGGGACTTAAGAACTATGGAATAAACTATGAAGTGGGAGAGCTGCTTAGGGCATTCTCTAGTATTTCCGTGAGAGATATCAACTCATTTAAGGTAGTGAAAGAGCTGACTGGTATACCTCCCGTTATAAATGTTGACCCAATTATTATTTCTAATTTTGATAAATTGATTCCGCCGCAGAGCGGACTCAACAATTATATACTAATTTATGCTTATGGGGATCGAATCAACTCTGAAGTCGAGATAAAGGCAATCAAGCGATATGCAGAAAAGTACAACAAAAAGCTGGTTTCAGTGGGAACGCATCAAAAGTGGACGGACATAAAACTTGAAGCTGATCCGTTTGAGCTTTTAGCATATGTGAAAGGTGCAGACTATATCATAACCGATACATTCCATGGGAGCATCTACGCTATCAAATATAACAGACCGTTTGCGACTATCGTACGAGAAAGCAATAAGCAAAAACTTAGAGATTTGTTACAGAGATTTTCGGTTGAAGATAGAGAAGTCAGGGATATGGATAAGCTGGAGGAAATTTTACAGAGGCCGATAAATTTTGAGAGAGTTAATCGTATTATCAGCGTGGAGACAGAGAAGTCCATCAGATATCTAAAGGAAAATATTAGGGTAGCATGTGAAGAGGAACTAGACTCGATGTTCAACTTTAGTTGAACGAGTTCACTAAAAGGAGAGCGAAGAATATGCGTAAAATTCGTAAAGCAATAATTCCAGCGGCAGGATTGGGAACCCGTTTTTTGCCAGCAACAAAGGCTCAACCAAAAGAGATGTTGCCTATCGTGGATAAACCAACTATTCAATATATTGTGGAAGAGGCTATTAAAGCTGGAATCGAAGATATTGTTATTGTGACGGGGAGGAATAAGCGGGCCATAGAAGACCACTTTGATCGTTCCATGGAGCTTGAGGTGTTCTTAAAGAAAAATGCAAAAGAGGAACTGTTAGATTTAGTGCAGGATGTCGCTCAGATGGCCGATATTTATTACGTTCGGCAAAAAGAGGCGTTAGGCTTGGGACATGCTATCTATAGCGCTCGCAAGTTTATTGGTAATGAACCATTTGCGGTCCTTTTAGGGGATGACATTATTTGTTCTGAAGTGCCTGCTTTACGTCAAATGATAAATCAATATGAGCGCTATGGTGCAAGCATAGTCGGGGTTCAAGAAGTTCCACTAGCGGATACGTCCAAATATGGGATCGTGGATGGTGAAAAGTTTGCGGATCGGCTTTATCGTGCCAAGGATATGGTGGAGAAACCTCGTCCAGAAGATGCCCCAGAAACTCATTTAGCTATAATGGGACGGTATATTTTGAATCCAGAAATCTTTGATATCTTGAGTGTCCTTCCAGCGGGTAAAGGTGGGGAGATTCAGCTCACGGATGGGATTAAGGAACTTGGGCGGTTTCAGGAAATCCTTGCCTATGAATTTGAAGGTCGGAGGTATGACGTTGGAGACAAGTTAGGGTTTGTGGAAGCAACGATCGAATACGCCTTGCGTCGAGGAGATCTTTCGGAGGATCTTATTATTTTCTTACGTAATTTGATTCAGAAAACAGAACGCTCGGCTTAAGAGCCTCCCGCATCCGGCGCTCGCTCGCTCCTCTCGGCATGGGACGGGTACTTCCTGAAGATTTTCGAACCGACCATTAAATGATTCAACTGAGAGAGGACTAAAATTGTTGTGCTGTTACCTTTAAAAATTGCGTGGCGGTTTCTGCTTGATAAAAAATTACAAACGCTCTTAGTCATTTTCGGCATAGCCATAGGAGTCTCTGTTCAGATTTTTATCGGTCTGGTCAGTCAAGGACTTGAAAAGACATTAGTCAATAAAATTTTAGCTTATAGCCCCCATATTACCGTGTACTCCAAGAGTGGAGGATTTAGTGACTGGCAGAAGGAAGCGGACAGGATCAGAAGTAATTTCCCGGAAGTTGAAGCGGTATCCCCAAATGTCAATAACCAAGCGTGGATAAAACTTGAGAAAATGGCGATCCCTATACTTGTACGGGGGTTTAATATTACAGACACCGAGCGTCTATATAACATTACAGCGGCAATTTACGAAGGAAGTTTACCGGTTAATGATAATGAAATTTTACTCGGCAAAGAATTAGCGGAACGATTAGGTGTCAAGGTCGGGGATGAAGTCAGTATCTTAACCCTTGGTAGACAAACGGTGACTATGAAAATTGTTGGTTTGTATGATTTTGGAGTAACTAAAATTAATAATGCGTGGGTGATTACGAATTTGACTACCGCGCAAAACTTCATCGGTTTTGGTAATAAAGTGACGGGGATTGAATTAACGATTGACGACCCATTTCAAGCAGATGTTGTCAGTGACCAAATTAGCAGCGCCCTGACAGGGGAAGAGTTAGCTCTTACTAATTGGAAAGATCAGAATCAGTTAATAGTCAGTGCTATCGTAGGCCAAAAAATAGTCACCCTTGTCATCCAATTCTTTATTATGCTGGCGACCATTATAAGTATTGTCAATACTTTGACAATTAACGTCTTCCAAAAATCGAAACAAGTTGGTATTTTAAAGGCAATGGGTCTTACGGACTTTTCGGCGAGCCTTGTCTTCTTCTATCAAGCTTTATTACTTAGTCTTGTAGGAATCGCAATTAGTCTTGGTTTCCTTATTGTCTTTCTTAGAGGATTTAATCAATATATTGTCACCGCACAAGGATTGCCTGTGGTTAATGTCACAGTGGATTATAGGTTCATTGCGCTGTCTATCCTTATTTTCTTTGTGGTTTCAATGTCAACTGCCATTTTCCCTGCGCTCAGGTGTATTAAATTAAACCCAATTGAGGTAATTAAAAATGCCTAATGTCATTGAATTGATAAATGTTAACAAAACTTATGGGACTCGGGTAAAGTCGCAAATTCTCTACGATATTAATTTAGAAATTGAGGAACACAGCATTAACTCGGTTGTCGGAGCCTCGGGAAGTGGTAAAACGACGCTTTTAAATATCATGGGTACTCTCGATAGGCCCACTTGTGGGGAAGTTATCATTGATGGATCTAATACTAAAAATATGACGCAGTGCAAATTAGCTAAATTGCGGAATCAGGCGATAGGGTTTATTTTTCAATTTCATTTTTTATTACAGGAGTTCAATGTTTTTGACAATGTCCTTATGCCTAGTAAAATACAAAGAAACAACCGATCTGAAGCGGAGGAAAGGGCGAATCGCTTATTAGATATGTTAGGGTTATATAAGTATCGCCGATACAATGTCCTTGATCTATCCGGAGGTCAACAGCAACGTGTAGCGATTGCTAGGTCACTAATCAATAACCCTAAGATTATCTTAGCTGATGAGCCAACGGGAAACCTCGATTTACATAGTTCGGAAGATGTTTATAACATCTTTAAACAAGTGAATAAAGAGTATGGTGTTGCATTTGTCATTGTTACCCACGACAAACACTTAGCCGGCAGCATCATTAAAATTCAAGATGGGAAAATCTTGCTCGCCTCGCGTTCCGCTCAGTAGGGGACAAGTACTTCCCGATTATTAAATCCCCATTTCGCTAATAATATTTCAAGAGCCTTTCACCATTTTTATGTGGGAAAGGCCCTTATTTTTGGGATAGAGTACCAGTATCTTAAAAAGTCTCAAATTTACTTACGCCCCCATTGTATTCGGAAATGAAAGGGATATCTCTCTTGAACTCTTTATTTCTTCATTCCAGTTAATGCGGTGTAAATATTGGCCTCACCCGCGCCAAAGAGCTCATCGGTTCCCGGCTTACCTAAATCGATCGCAGTCTGTTGTATCAATGCAGTCACTTGGGCTGGGGTCAATCCCGGATTATGGGCTTTAATGACTCCGGCAATCCCTGCAACTTTCGGTGAAGCCATTGAAGTACCTTGCATCAGAGCATAGCCCCGAAGATTTGATGTGATATAGGGTTCCATGTTAGTCGGATAGGTGCTAAACGTATGGTAGTAGAGGTCCCGTAAGTTGAGAGCACCGGTTTGGTCATAGATTGGTCCATAGTCACCACCGGGGGCGGCTACATCGATGGAGCGGGAGCCATAATTAGAGTAGAAAGCAATTTTATCTTTAGACCATTTGTTAGATGAGGATACGGTAATAACTCCTGGGGATTGTCCTGGTACTTCTCGAGATGCGCCTTTAAACTGAAGTCCTGTGTAACCGTACATTTGGTTCATGAAACTTGTGATTGTGGTTGGATTATTTAAGTTAAGAGACTCATTCCCCGCAGCAGTGACGACTGTGACATTATGATCTACAGCGTATTGAATGGCCCGTCTGTATAAAAGTGCATCGGCAACATCATTATAAGCATTTTTGTCATCCAGGTATGTATAACGAGAGATAGCATCGAATCCACCGATGGACATATTTATGACGTCCACTTTGTCTTTAGCCGCTTGTACAATAGCCGGTACAATCCAGGTCGTCAGCGTGCTGCCGTTTGCAGAGAAGATACGATAAGCACGGATTCCTAAATTGGGGCCAATCCCTTGCATTTTGCCATTTGCCGCAATAGAACCCGCAACGTGCGTGCCGTGTCCGTAGCGATCTCCATAGTCATTAGGATCACCAGTTTCGGTTACGTCTCCGTCTGCATTGACCGGTACAAAGTTTTGCCCGTCAACAATATTAGTCTTCAGATCTGGATGGTTAAAATCAATCCCAGTGTCAATGATACCGACAATCGCCTTGTGGATTACAGTTCCGTTAGAGCTTACCACACCGCCAGTCTCTAGTGCATATGAATCTCCATTATGGGTAATCCGTTGAATATCCCATTGATAGTTCCAGTAACTTTTGGTTTGATCCGCTTGAGGAATATCTGTAACAGGTTGACCATTAGCAGCTACCGGGTCAATTTCCGTCTTGTCTAATTTTATAACCAACGAAACGTTTGCGGCTTGAATTCCTTTAACCCCTTTAAGATCCTTTAAAAAGGACGGGTTATCGGATTGTACCTCGAGTCCTGATACCTCAGGTAATACCCTAAGTACCGTGCCTCCAGCTTTGCAAATTATTAGATCATAGTCAGTGGGAATTTGGTGCTGGAAAGCAATCGTGTAGTTGTTTTTTGTCAGAGCTGCCCCGGCTGGAGCAATGAAAGTAGCTGTGATTAGGCTTATCGCGACTACTAAGCCAAGAAACTTATTCTTATTCACGTTTCTATTCTCCCTTTCTAAAATAAATATGAGTTATTCCTTTTTACATCTTAAAAGATAAATTGTCAGCTACCACTTTAAAATTATGTACAAGAAGGTTAAGTAAAATGCTAATCTGCAACATACCTGCTTGTCAAGACAAATTTTGAAAAGTCTGTCTGACAATCTGATCCCTCAGTAGTTTGAGTGCGGGATGGTGTCACAGTGCCGCTGAAAATAGCACTACACACAGAAAATTCAAAGAATGATAAGAAGGCTCAACATTGATATTTTTGCGATTGTCTAATATACTAACTGTATTATTTTTAGTAAGGAATTATAAATTTGTTTTTAGGATAGACATGTGCTACTGCGAATGGTCTCTGCAAGGAGAATATTGAAATTTATGTGGGCACGAATGTCTACTGATTATGAAAGGTGGTGCTTTTCATGCATTCACTTTGGCAAGGTAAGGCACCCATTTATGAAGCACTTGAAAAATATAAATCTATGCGGGTGGTGCCGTTTGACGTACCCGGACATAAGCAAGGTAGAGGAAACCCCCAACTCACGAGCTTTTTAGGTGAAAAATGCCTTTCGGTGGACGTTAATTCTATGAAGCCGCTTGATAATTTAGTTCATCCGGTATCTGTAATCAAAGAGGCGGAGGAGCTGGCTGCTGATGCTTTCGGTGCACAACACGCGTTTTTCATGGTTAACGGCACCACGGCTGCTGTCCAAGCGATGATTATGAGCGTGTGCAAACAAGGCGAGAAAATTATTATGCCCCGTAATGTCCACAGAAGTGCCATCAACGCTCTTATTATCAGTGGAGCAATTCCTGTTTATGTTAATCCCGGTGTTAATAAACTGTTGGGGATACCCTTAGGCATGTCGGTTGCCGAGGTGAAAAAAGCAATCGAGCAAAATCCAGAGGCCAAAGCAATTTTTGTCAATAATCCTACATACTATGGTATTTGTTCAGATTTAAGGACCATTACGGAACTTGCCCATCGCCATAATATGTATGTTCTTGTGGATGAGGCGCATGGAACACATTTTTCCTTTGGTGAGAATCTGCCCATCAGTGCGATGGCAGCAGGAGCAGATATGTCGGCAGTCAGTATGCATAAAACAGGCGGATCGCTAACCCAAAGTTCATTTTTACTGAAAAATGATCGTCTTAGTACAGGTCATGTGCGGCAAACGATCAACCTGACCCAGACCACCAGCGGTTCTTATCTGCTCTTGTCTTCCCTGGATATTTCCCGACGCAACCTAGCCATGGACGGCAAAAATATCTTCAAGAAAGTCTCTTCTCTTGCCAACTATGCGCGGGACGAAATCAACAAAATTGGCGGATACTATGCTTTTTCCACAGAACTTATTAATGGGGATTCGGTGTTTGATTTTGACCACACTAAACTTTCTGTCTATACTAGAGAAATAGGGCTGGCAGGAATTGAGGTATATGACATTCTCCGTGATGATTACGGAATCCAGATCGAGTTGGGTGATATAGGAAATATCCTGGCCATCATCTCTGTCGGGGATCGCGAACTAGCCTTAGAACGTCTTGTATCTTCTCTGTCTGAAATAAAAAGACTTTATATGAAGGATAAAGCGGGAATGCTTGATCATGAATACATTAACCCGAATGTGGTGTTGACGCCTCAACAAGCCTTCTATTCCGATCAGCATTCTGTGGCCATTAAGGATAGCATTGGGTATATATGTGGAGAATTTGTCATGTCTTACCCGCCTGGTATTCCTATTTTGGCTCCAGGAGAACGGATAACCGAGGAAATCATTGATTATATTACCTATTCCAAGGCTAAGGGTTGTTTCTTGACAGGCACAGAGGATATGTCCGTGGAAAACGTCAAAATAGTGGAGGAATCATAATATGGAATTATGGTATACAGAACAACATACAGAAAATGTTCGCTTTTCGATCAAGGTAGATAAGCCTCTTTATTCAGGGCAGAGCGATTTCCAAAGAATTGACATTTTCAACTCTAAGGAATTCGGTAATATTTTTACTCTGGACGGCTTAATGATGGTTACTGAAAAGGATGAATTTATCTATCATGACATGATTGTTCATGTTCCTATGGCAACTAATCCTAAGATTAAGAATGTTTTGGTGATTGGTGCAGGGGATGGCGGAACAGTAAGAGAGCTGACGCGCTACAGTACCATTGAAAACATCGACATGGTGGAAATTGATAAAATGGTTGTGGATGTTTGTAGAGAATATTTGCCTCAGACAGCCTGCAAGCTGGATGACCCAAGGGTGCAGTTATATTTTGAGGACGGGTTAAAATTTGTCCGTTCCAAGGAAAACGCCTATGATCTGATCATTGTCGATTCAACCGATCCCTTCGGACCGGGAGAAGGGCTGTTTACTAGGGAGTTTTACGGTAATTGCTTTAAGGCACTGAAGAAAGACGGCACCCTCGTCAATCAGCACGAAAGCCCCTATTACGCTGAATATGCTAAGTCTATGCAAAGAGCACACAAACGGATTCGAGAATTTTTCCCAGTCTGCAGGGTTTATCAGGCTCATATTCCAACTTATCCGTCTGGACACTGGCTATTTGGCTTTGCCTCAAAAACGTACGATCCACTGACCGACTTAGACGAGCAAGCGTGGAACAGTCTGGAAGTGAAAACAAAGTATTACAACACTGAAATTCATAAAGGGTGCTTTGCCCTACCTAACTATGTTAAGGAGCTTTTAGTAAGTGCAGATGAATAAGTGCTAGATTCCACTTGCCCTAGACAGTAACCTACCTCACAACCAAACATATTTAACTAGGATTCATTCTAATAAACGAATGAGTCTTTTTTTGTTGTTAAATATGCATAGCCGTCCATTTAAAATTAATAGGCATCCACGGTAAGTTAGGGATGAAATACTACTGGATTGGAAATATTAGGATTATTGATATGATGCAATATCAATTTATACCTATAAAAATAATATTTAAAGAAACGTGCTTAGAGATTGACCTAACTGAAATATGACTTAAACCAGGTCATATACTTAAGTATGGAGGGATGCCAGTGGAACATTCCGTGCAATTAGCAACGCAAGATTACCGTGAGAGTATCTGTGAACGCTTACGCGAGCTGCGTGAACAAGAGCAACTTCCTTTACAAATCGTTGAACTGAGGCAAGGAAAACGCTGGCTTATTCAGTGCAAGTTTCATGACCCTTCGTTCGAGGCGTCAGAAAATGAAAATATGGTTCAAAAAATTCATCGTTATTACTTGGCAAATGCCTTGGCAGAGACGATTTTGCTACATTGGGAGAAAGAGCATGTACGCAGGATAATCAAAAAAAAGCATTGCTTAATGGAAGACAATTGTAAAATGGTGGTTAATACGGCTTTGGATTACTTAGATAAAGGACTAGGACAAGTGCGGGATTACAGTGTGAACCGTAAGACAAGCCTTATTACTCAGATTTTGAGTTGTTTAGATTATAGTTCTATTTTTGACATAGAGGGTTTTTTAAGGTTTCGGGCCCAGGAGTATAAAAATGAAGTGCATAAAGCTGTGGAGTACGCCCTTGATGAGTACGTTATTGAAAGAGAATACATGGACTTTATCCTACTGTTGAAACATTTTGTGGATAGCCAGAAACCACGATTAGAGTGTTTACACGTTGGAATGACTCCACTAGGAAAGTTCAATCTCTATGACGATGAAGGAGTCAATGTGACGCATCAATTCCTTGAAGATTACCAACTCGACAATGTCAATGAGTTAGGGTATGAAGATTTATTGGTCAGCGCTTTGATTGCTGTTGCGCCCCGCCAAATTACGTTACATATTCGTTATGAAGGTTACAAAGATACGTTAAAAACCATACGAAGCGTCTTTGGGGACAGAGTGCGTGATTGTCAAGGGTGTTCCTTATGTGAAAAGTTTTGACAAATAAAAGATTCTTGTTATAATAAACTAAATCGTTGAAAGGGAGAGTACCCTGATCTGTCGCGCAAGAGATGAAATGCCATGGCTGAAAGCATTTCTCACGTATGTACAGGAGAAAACCACCCTTGAGTGTTGGGCTGAAATGAGTAAGCTCTGCCGTACCCCGCGTTAAGGGATATCGAGTGAAAGGTAATGCTTATGACCTTTTAATTGGGTGGAACCACGGGAGTGAACTCTCGTCCCTAGTAGGGACGAGAGTTTTTTATATATGAATTGGTAAGGAGTGATTTTTATGATTAAGGTTACATTAAAAGACGGTTCAATTCGCGAGGTTGAGACAGGAACAACATTAGCAGGACTTGCGTCCACCATTTCTCGGGGATTGGCAAAGGTAGCGGTAGCGGGGAAAGTAAATGATAAGCTGAAGGATCTATCCTATCCTCTTACGGAAAATGCGGCTGTTGAGATCGTAACGATAGATAGCGATGAAGGATTAGACGTATTAAGGCACTCTACTGCACACTTGATGGCTCAAGCTGTAGGAAATTTATTTCCGGGGACGAAATTTGGGATCGGACCGTCGATTGCTAAAGGTTATTATTATGATTTTGACTCTGACCATGTCTTTACCCCAGAGGACTTGGCGAGCATTGAGAAAGAAATGAATCGTCTTGTGAAGGAGAAACATTCCTTTGAACGGAGAGAGGTCTCCAGAGCCGAGGCACTTACTCATTTCGGCAGCTTGGGTGAAAAATATAAGGTTGAACTTATCGAGGGCCTTCCAGAGGACGCTACAATTTCCATGTACACCCAAGGGAATTTTACCGACCTTTGTGCGGGACCACATCTACCCTCAACGGCAAATATAAAAGCCTTTAAACTCATGAACTTGGCTGGTGCCTACTGGCGGGGGAGCGAGAAAAACAAAATGCTCCAACGTATCTATGGAACAGCCTTTGCTAAACCTGTGGATTTAGAAGATCACCTGTTTAAGCTGGAAGAAGCTAAGCGACGTGACCATCGTAAGCTCGGACTAGAACTTGATCTCTTTAGCCTTCACGAGGAGGGACCTGGTTTCCCATTTTTCCATCCTAAAGGTATGATCTTACGTAATGCTCTTGAGGATTTCTGGCGGCAGGAACATCGTAGACGTGGCTATCAGGAGATTAAGACTCCGATAATCCTTAATCGTTCGATGTGGGAACAATCTGGGCATTGGGATCATTACAAAGAAAATATGTATTTCACAGAAATTGATGATCAAGATTATGCAGTAAAGCCTATGAACTGTCCGGGTGGCATGATCATGTATAAAACGAAACTTCGCAGTTATCGGGACCTTCCGCTTCGAGCAGGAGAACTGGGCTTAGTGCACCGTCATGAACTTTCCGGCGCCCTTCATGGCTTGTTGCGGGTTCGAAACTTCACTCAGGATGATGCGCATATCTTCATGCTCCCGTCTCAAATTAAGGAAGAACTTATTGGGGTTATTGAACTGGTTGACTTTTTCTATAAAGTATTTGGCTTCGACTATCATGTTGAATTATCAACCCGTCCTGAAGGGTCCATGGGATCAGATGAGGACTGGGAAACCGCGACCAACGCACTTCAAGAGGCCTTAGAGGATAAGGGCATAGATTACAAGATTAATCCGGGCGATGGAGCGTTCTATGGACCTAAGATCGATTTTCATGTACAGGATTGCCTTGATCGGACTTGGCAATGTGGGACAATTCAACTTGATTTCCAAATGCCTGAGAAATTTGACCTAAACTATATTGGGGAAGATGGCCAAAAGCATCGGCCGGTAATGGTTCATCGAGTTGTATATGGCAGCATCGAACGATTCATTGCTCTTTTGACAGAACACTATGCAGGAGCTTTTCCAGTCTGGCTGGCACCGACTCAAGTCCGCATCCTGCCGATTAGCGAGAAACATCATGAGTATGCTAAAACGCTGGTATCCCGTCTGAATGAACTCGATATCCGAGTTGAGGTGGATGAACGCAAAGAAAAGATAGGCTATAAGATCAGAGAGGCGCAAACAGAAAAGATCCCGTTTACGTTAGTCGTGGGGGATCAGGAAGCCGAATCTAATATGGTAGCAGTCCGTCGGTATGGCCAAGGGGATGCTGGAGAAAAAATGACAGTTGAGGTGTTTATTGCACTCCTCCAAGAAGAAATTAAGAGTAAGACAATTAATAAAGTAAATATTAAAGAAGCTTAAGTTGAGTAAAATGGCCCTACCGTTGTGCAATTATTGGTACAACCCATAATTAATTTCTAAATTATGGGTTGTATGCTTTCCGCACTTAAATAAAGTCACGAAATCTTGGTTTGTATCTAATTCCATACAGTGTGAAGAGACCTCCTGCGGGCTGATTGTCGGTCTGGAGGTTTTTTTTATTAACTTCAGCACACTTGGCGCAGTTCTTATAAGATATGGGGCGGGGAATTAATACACGACCATATCTTGGTAATGCTGCATATATTGAGAGGCTGGCAGATAATTTGCATATATTATAAATTTGCTAACTTCTATTTAAATAATGAAGGTTTCAAGATCTAGTGCAAAAGGAGGAAACTCGATATGTGTTGGGTATGTGAACAATATGGTAATGGTGAGAAATGGTATCTCAACCCAGAGAACTACGCTCGGCGCCTTTATAAAGTGCGCAAAGAAGGTAAGGAATCGGCGGGTTCGGATGCTGACCCACAGGCAGCCGGCATGGGAGCGGGCGTGGTGGCTGAGTTAGTTAAAGCCCGTATCAGCGGGGACCTTGAATGGGAAGAGGAAATCAAACGAGAGGCCTTGGAACATGCTTATAAAACTCACTTTGGTCAGGTCGTCACACTGGATGAGTATTTGAAAATCCTTGATATTGCCTATCCCTTGGCTAAAATGACCTGTGGATGCCGTCGGGTGCAGAGGGGTATGCCTGATGAGGAGAATTTCACGTGCATGGGTATCGGTCCCGGTATGTACAAGTGGGAACGCTGGCCAGAGACCTATCGAGGTGGCGTAGAATTCATCACCCCCGAGGAGGCCAAGGAATGGGCCTTAATGAACCACAAAGAGGGACGAGTTCAGACAGTTGACGTATTCGGTACACCGTATATCGGAGGATTATGCCAGTGTGAATATCCTGGGTGCGTTGCAGTTCGTAACCGGATTGACTATGATTTTAAATTTCTGTTGAAAGGACATACCGTTGCCAAAATAGATCGGGATAAATGTACTGGATGCCAAAGCTGCTTAGGCCGCTGCCAGTTTAAGGCTCTTAACCTGGAGGTCTACACCAACAAGGCTTATGTTGATATGGATCAGTGTTTTGGCTGCGGATTATGTGTGACAGCTTGTCCAAGTGGTGCTATCGAATTATTTGAGCGGGAAAGTATGCCTGGATTGGCCGAGAACTGGTAAGGGGGGAACTTAAATGATTGCTCAAATTGGCATTGACTATAACTTATGTAAAGATCCATTGGATTGTCGTAAGTGTTTAAGCATGTGTCCAGCGGTGGTTTTTGTGTGCGGTCCCACGAAGATATGGAAAGGGCGGGAGACTGATCCTAGTGAATACAAGATTATTGGACGCTATTTCGATAAGTGTTCCGGTTGTGGCGACTGTGTTAAGGTCTGTCCTACGGGGGCGATTAACTTGGAATTCTTACCGCGTGAGCAGTTAGCCCAGAAGTTTAGAGAGGAACGGGCAACCCAACTAAGGGAGCGTAATGCCTAATACGTGCTGTTTGTACAGTGAACTCGTTCAACTAAAGTTGAACATCGAGACTTCGGTGACGTAAGTCTCCAGTGGAGACTTACGCCGAAGGCGCAGATCCACAGACGAATACTTTTGCGCCGTAGGATGGAGTCTACCTCCATCGCCGATAAATGTTTTCATATTGGGAAGGCGGCTCGGCGAAACCCTCCACTGGAGGCTTTCGTCACCGAAGCAGAGCACGGGGTCCCACTCCCACTTGTAGAAGTGGGAGTCTCACGATTGGATGACAGGAAAAGGGGAGTTAAGTATGACGTTGGATTTTAAGGTCTTGCAAAAAGTCAAAGGCAACCCTAGCACGGAGGTTGCACCTGGTCGGCGGTTAAAATCAGTCCCTGACCAGGATTATGCGTATGATCTACCCAAGGAATTAATCTATAAAGTTCACCAGGAATTTTCGCTGGAGAGTTTGTTTAACTCAGATGGAGAAACCAGTGAGGACTATTTAGCAAATCAGGGAAGAACGTTTATGAACCTTGTAATTAGGGAAGCAGATTCCAAAGAGTTTTTGGATAGAACTGGTGAAATGATAGAACAGGTAGCCCAACAAACTGGGATTCGATTTCCTCACGTTCTGGAAAGGTACATAGAACTGGGAATCCTATCCCTACGCCCAAGAGATGCCTGGACGGTCACGGAAGCCACTACAAAGGTCTTAAAAGTTCGTAGCTTTAACTGCAGCCTAGGTAAATTATTTGCTGATCAGGGGATAAACGATTGTCTGGTTTTTTGTATGGCGGCTAACGAAGTTGCTGCTCAAAAAGCAGGAACGAAGGTGAGCATGACTCACAGCAAGGATTTATTGGGCAGTGGAGTATGTGAGCTTGCTTTCCGCTTGCAACAAGGAGGCTAAGTGTTGTGCATATTGGACATAACCAGGATGATATAGATCATGAAAGCTTAGCTTTAAGACATTTAGGGGCAGGAATTGTCAAAGAAGGTGCGGGGGACTTACATGAAGCTTTAAATGAGTACATGGTGGCAAATGTTCTCGATCCTTACTTAGAAGTGGCTCAGCTAAAACTTAGCGAACTTAAAGAGAAGCTTGGTCTTTAATGGGTAGGACTATCTGAAGGACGAGGAAGGCGGAGTCATATGATAGGGAAAGAATTTATAGGCCGGGAGAGTGAGTCCGTTGTCTTGAAAATTAAATTTGAGGAAGTACGTAGGTTTGCCGAGGCCATCGGAATTCCGTTTGACGGTGAAGTACCAGCAACTTATGTAGGAACTTTGCTCCAGGCTAACATTCCAGGGTTTGAACTTACCAATCCCGGGATAATCCACGGAGAACAGAAAATAACTTATCACCGTCCGCTCTCAGTGGGGGACAGCATTACTTATAAGCGCTGCATTAAAGATGTCTATGAACGCACCAGCAAGCTGGGAAAGATGATCTTTGTGGTACTCGTGACGTCTGGTTATGACTTAGCAGGTGGTGAATTAGTATTTTCCAGCAGTTCGACGATAATCACCCCAGTAAAGGGGGATGTTAATGAAGAGCGTGTGTAATTATCAGGTCTCGGATCGTCTTCCAATTCGAGAATGGGTACCTAGCCACGTGCAAATTCGTCAATATGCTGAAGTTTCTGGAGATTTTAATCCTATTCATCTTAATGACAACTACGCGCGTCAAGTTGGTCTAGGGGGGGTGATCGCGCATGGCATGCTTACGATGGCTCAAATGGCAGCTTTGTTAACCGAATGGATAGGCAACGAGGGAAGAATCAGTAAGCTTGATGTGCGTTTCGAACAGGTAGTTAGTCCGGGGGACAAGATAACCTTCAGCGGGTCTATTAGAGCACGATCGGAAAAGATTATTGTTTGCGATATAGGGGCCTGTAATGATAAAGGGGATAAAGTCCTAGTGGGCTTGGCCCACATTATCCAAAAATAGCTAGACTATCACTTCCCCCTAAAACAGGAGAAATATCTAATATAAGATATCGCTCCTGCTTTAGGGGGATTTAATATAATATCAGGAATTGTCAGAATACTAAGAAATCTTTGTATTTACTTTCATCCGCTCAAACCTGTATAATGTGACAAAAGATCAAAAATTGGAGGATAACATGAGTGATGGAGCCCATGCAGTTATTACAAATGCTTTTCCGCGCTGGGATCGAAAACTGTTATTTAAAATCCTCAATAATATTCATGATGTGGTCATGGTGATTGATTCCGAGACAACCATTGTTTATGCTAACGAGGCCTATGCGAAGATTTTGGGAGTTCCCGTTGCCAAAGTTTTAGGACGCAGGCTTGATAAAATTGAACCCAAAGCGGCAGCTATCGACTTAATGCGCACTGGAAAACCCTACAAAATAGGTAGGGACTATTTAGATTCGCTAGGTATCGATGTGGTAGGAAGTACATTTCTATTATACGATGGTAACATCATCATTGGCTGTGTTTCGATATTCAAAAATATCACAGACGTTGTTGAACTAAACCGTGAGTTACAGCAGACAAAGGGTGTCGCTGATTATTTGAAAGAACAGTTAGAGCAATGGGAACAACTACCGCTGTCCTTCAAGGAATATGTGGGACAAAATAGTCGTCTGAAGGAAACCTTAGTGTTAGCGGCAAAGGTAGCGCGTACAGACAGTACCGTGTTGATCCTCGGTGAGAGTGGGGTTGGCAAAGAGGTATTAGCTAGGGCTGTTCATAATAGTAGCAGACGTAAGGGGATGCCCATGATTAAGGTGAATTGTGCTGCCATGCCAGAAGACCTAATCGAGAGTGAACTGTTCGGGTATGAAGACGGAGCGTTTACGGGGGCTAAAAAGGGAGGCAAACTTGGTAAGTTTGAACTGGCCCATAGCGGTACTATTTTTCTGGATGAAATTGGGGATATGAGTCTTACCATGCAGGCTAAATTGCTACGTGTCTTGCAAGAAAAAGAGTTTGAACGGGTAGGTGGGAATAAGACGATCAAGGTCGATATTCGAGTGATTGCAGCCACTAACCGAGATTTAGAAAGTATGATCGAACAAGGAACCTTTCGGCTTGACCTATACTATCGGCTAAATATCGTTCCTCTCACGCTAACTCCGCTACGCGAGCGTAAAGATGATCTCTTTGAATTGGCTAAGACATTCCTTAAGCAGTTCTCAGGAGAAGTCGGTCATGATCTGACTCTATCTCCCAAAGTGATGAGGTTTTTTCAGGAGTATGACTGGCCTGGTAACATCCGGGAATTGCAGAATGTCTTAGAACATGCAAGTATTGTATGTAGTGGCAAGACTATAGAAATTCAGCACTTGCCTGCTCGTATAATTCCTACTCATAATGATTTTAATTCTGAGGAGAAGCCTTACGCTGTTAAGGAGATACTTGCCAGGATGGAAAAGGAACTGATTTTGTCAGCCTTGGATACATATAATAACAACCGCACTAATGCTATGAAGGCTTTGGGGTTTTCTAGACGGGTATTTTACGATAAACTACTCCGATATGGTATAGAATAGCAGAGTACGAGGTACCACTCCCACTTGTAGAAGTGGGAGTCTCACGATGGGATGAAATTAGCGAATATTACTTTCCGTGGGAGTGTACGCTTAACGCACTAAAATTAAGAAAGAAAGCGTGGTTATGTACTTAATTCCATACACAGGAAAAAACCCTCAGTGAACTGGTTTGCCAGACAGGAGGGTTTTTTATTTTCCTCAGAGATGGCATAAAATTTGCATTAGGTAATTAAAAATACCATATTATTTAAAATAGAGTTTATTTTCTGAATATTTAAATTGGGAAAGTCAAAAAAATAGTGCAATGGTTTTTGATCGAGGTGCAGTAGGCTTATGTTTGGCTAAATCGGCAGTGAATAAGGGGCTAAAGTGTTCAAGTCATTGTATGAAGTAATTAATTTGGAGGTCATAAATTTGAAAGTAGATGATATTAACAAAATCTGTGTTATTGGTGCTGGCAACATGGGTCATCAGATTGCCCTGTGTGCAGCGTTGGCAGGGTATCAGGTCGTCTGCACCGACATCAGCCAAGAGATGCTGAACAAAGCGGAAGACTTTGCCCGTAATTATTTACCGGAGCGGGTGGCCAAAGGAAAATTGACGCAGGAACAAGCCGATAGAGCCATTTTGAAGCTTCGCTTTACCCAAAATCTCGAGGATGCGGCCGGAGATGCTGATTTTGTGATCGAGGCTGCAATTGAGAAAATTGAGATTAAGCGGAAGCTCTTTGCAGACTTAGACCGAATTACCCCTCCTCATGCAATTTTGGCTACCAACAGTTCTTTCATCGTCAGTTCGAAGGTCGCCTCTGCCACGCAGCGTCCGGCTAAAGTATGCAACATGCATTTTTTCAATCCTGCTCTGGTCATGAAACTGGTCGAGGTTGTGCAGGGCCCGCATACTTCTCTGGAAACAGCCCAGATAACCATGGACTTGTGCACAAAACTGGATAAAAACGGGGTTTGGCTTAAGAAAGAAATCTACGGTTTTTTGGTCAATCGGATCTTGGCTGCAATCAGTTATGAAGCACTGTTTCTCGCCGATGTTGGGATCGCCAGTCCTGAAGAGATTGACTTTGCAGTTACCAATGCCTTAGGTCATCCGATGGGACCGTTCCGTTTGCTGGATTTCACGGGAATTGATCTTACTTACCATATCTCCCTGGAGCACTATCAAGAAACCTGTGACCCCAAAGACAAGCCTTCACCGCTGATTGTTGAGAAATTTGCCAAAGGGGAGTGGGGTAGAAAAACGAAGCAAGGTTTTTACACTTACGAGTGAAAGTTAGCGAGATACGGTCTCACAATTGCCGTATTTAAAAGATCATTATACAGCGTATTCCCCTAAAAAGGGTTTGTGCAGGGAAAAATAAGGAGGCTGAAAAAGGATGATGGATAACGAGAAACTATGGATGAAAAGCTACCCCGCCAATGTTAGGTACCACCTGGATTACCCCTATAAGACACTTGGTCAAATGCTTGATGAGGCAGTGGACAAAATGCCGGACAGACTTGCTATGATTTTTGGGGGACAGACGGTAACTTATAGGCAGTTCGGGGATCAAGTCAAGCGCTTTGCAGGTGCTTTAGCTGATATAGGGGTTGTAAGAGGGGACCGTGTTGGGTTAATGGGCCCGAATTGCCCCCAATGGGAAATTGCTTTCTACGCTTTGCTCAAATTAGGCGCAATTGTAGTGCAAACAAACCCCATGTATATTGAACGAGAAATTGCGCACCAAATGAACGATTCCGGTGCAACGACAATCATCGTTTTGGAAATGATGTATCCCAGGGTCAAGAATATTTTAGAGCAAACGTCCTTACAACGGGTGGTTGTCTTTAACTTTATGGCACCGGTTCAACCGGCACAAGGCTTATATTCATATGATGAACTAATCAAACATGAGCCTGTTTATCCCGAAGTAGCCATTAATCCAGTCGAAGATCTCGCCGTTTTGCAGTATACGGGCGGCACGACGGGTGTATCCAAAGGGGTTATGCTCACGCACTATAATCTGATTGCCAATACCCTTCAAGTTCTGGAATGGTCTATTAACATGGAGTATGGAAAGGAACGAATTCTCACCGTCCTACCGGTATTTCACGTTTATGGCATGACCGACTGCCTTAACAATGCTGTGTCTATTGCTGCTACCCAGATCATTTTACCGCGCTTTGACGTAGATCAAGTTCTAGAGACCATTCGTGTCCATAAGCCTACTCTCTTCCCGGGCGCACCAACTATGTTTATGGCACTTAACAATCATCCCCGGATTGCTGAATATCGAGAGAGTTTAGCCGCGATTAGAGTCTGCACGAGCGGCTCTGCACCTTTGCCCTTGGAGGTGGCTCAAAAATTTGCTGAAGTGACGCAAGGCCAAGGAAATTTAGTTGAAGGATACGGTTTGTCTGAAGCTTCCCCAATAACCCATTGTAATCCGCTCGATCGTCCTACGCTCGCTGGTTCCATCGGTTTACCACTCCCGGACACGGATTACGTAATCATGGATCTGGAGACGGGCGAGCGGGAAGTTCCCGTGGGCGAAATAGGGGAATTATGTGTCCGAGGTCCTCAAGTAATGAAAGGTTATTGGGAAAAGCACCAAGAAACGGCCAAAACCTTGCGCAACGGCTGGTTGTATACGGGTGACATAGCAAGAATGGACCAAGATGGTTTCTGCTTTATTATCGACCGCAAGAAAGACTTAATCATTGCAGGTGGGTTTAATATTTATCCGCGTGATATTGAGGAGGTTCTGTACGAACATCCCAAAGTTAAAGAGGTTGTTGTAGCAGGAGTACCGGATCTCTACCGGGGAGAAACGGTCAAGGCCTATATTGTATTGAAGCCCAATACCGAAGCCAGTGAGCAAGAATTCATCGTATTTTGCAAGACTAGAATGGCTGCTTATAAAGTTCCTCGCTACGTGGAGTTCAGGGATGAATTACCTAGGACGATTGTCGGGAAAGTTTTGCGTCGCCAGCTGGTAGAAGAAGAAAAAGCAAAACTTCAAACGGCCGCCACTACGGAATCCTGAGTCAGGTCAAGGTTAAGGAAATAAATAACTATGCCCTTATAAGCCTGAAAATTCATAATTGAGAGAATAGTCCCCGGAGTATCACTTCGGGGACTCGACATAATGGACTGGGCAAAACAAGTAATGACTTCCTATAAGTCCCCGCGTTATGTTGAGTTTCGGGAGTCCTTGCCGGTCACCGGCTCGGGCAAAGTGCTACGACGGCTTTTATCCGATAGCTGAAGTATTAGATTAGGAGCGAAAGGAAATTTTGAGAATGAATAAAAAAACAGCCCAGTTGGCGCCGGTAGGCACTGTTCCGATTAAGACGCCAATAATGGGATGCATCGTAAGTATCAACGTATCTGACGGGGATCCTGTGGCTGTCGGACAGACGATTGCTGTTGTCGAGGCCATGAAGATGGAGTTCGAAATAGAGGCTGACAAAAGCGGCTATGTGAGCGATGTTTGTGTTGACCTTAATGATGTGGTCTCGGAGGGAGACCCGATTCTTTTCCTCAAAGAAGCAGAGGTCTCTGACACCTTCACTGCGTCGGATGAGAAAATCGATCTCGATGAGATTCGTCCTGATCTTGCCGAGGTGATCGCCCGTCATGCCTTCAGCTTTAACGCTAATCGGCCCGAGGCGGTGGCCAGCCGACATAAGAAAGGCCAGCGTACAGCCCGCGAAAATGTTGAAGATCTCTGTGATCCTGAAAGCTTCATTGAATACGGCGCACTCACAATTGCCGCACAACGGCAGCGACGGCCGCTTAGTGAACTCATCCAAAAAACACCGGGTGATGGTTTGGTCGCAGGCTTAGGTTCCGTAAATAGTTCTTTTTTCGGAGACGAACAGTCTCGCTGTTTGGTTATGTCCTACGATTATACAGTTCTGGCTGGCACACAGGGAGCGATGAACCACAAAAAGATGGATCGCTTGCTTAAAGTTGCTCACGAATGGGCGTTGCCTATCGTTCTATTTGCCGAAGGTGGTGGGGGAAGGCCAGGCGACATCGATGCAAATATTATCGCGGGCCTTGATCTTACTACGTTCAGCCGGTTCGCAGGTCTAAGCGGCAAAGCCCCACTGATCGGCATCGCGTCTGGATTTTGCTTCGCAGGTAATGCAGCGTTGCTTGGCTGTTGCGACGTAATTATCGCGACCAAGAATTCTAACATCGGCATGGGCGGTCCGGCAATGATCGAAGGCGGAGGATTGGGCATAGTTAGGCCGGAGGAGATTGGCCCACTTGACGTACAGGAACAAAACGGAGTTGTCGATATAGCAGTGGCTGATGAAGCTGAGGCGGTCACTGTCGCGAAGAAGTATCTCTCGTATTTTCAAGGATCAAACACTCAATGGGAAGCCGCAGACCAGAGGCTTCTGCGCCGCTTAATCCCGGAAAACCGTCTACGTGTTTATGACATAAGAGAAATAATCGAGGTGCTTGCTGACACTGGTTCTGTTCTAGAATTGCGGTCACAGTTTGGTCTAGGAATGATCACTGCGTTCTTAAGAATCGAAGGCAAGCCGTTCGGTATGATTGCGAATAATCCCAAGCATGTTTCAGGAGCCATTGAAGCCCAAGATGGAGACAAAGCAGCTCGTTTTATGCAGCTTTGTAACGTACATGGTCTGCCTATTCTGTCATTGGTCGACACACCAGGATTTATGGTCGGACCTGAAATAGAAGCTAACGCTCAGGTTCGCCATGTATGTCGCATGTTTGTGATAGGATCGCATTTGAATGTTCCCTTCTTCACTGTCGTTTTGCGCAAAGGGTATGGGCTTGGTTCAATGGCAATGTCAGCTGGCAGTTTCCAGGACTCATTCTTTACAACCTCTTGGCCATCGGGGGAATTTGGCGGTATGGGGCTCGAAGGGGCTGTCAAGCATGCCTACAGAAAAGAGCTCGAGTCAATCGAAGACCCGGCTCAGCGTGATGCTACCTACAAACAATATGTTGAGGAGTATTATAAGGAAGGGAAAGCCATCAATATGGCCTCTTACCTTGAAATTGATTCGGTGATTGATCCGGCGGATACACGCAGGTGGATCACATCTGGGCTGAAGTCTGTCCCGGCTATACCAAAAAATAAGCAGGGTCAACCGTTCATAGATACCTGGTGAACGCGGAGTAGACCGAAGCTGAGGGGAGGCCTCTTATTTAACTGCCTACCTTTATAGGGTCCATAATATTAACTATTATTGGTACACCCCATAATTACAAATTAATTATGGGGTGTATGTTTTCCGCACTAAATCAAAGTTGCGAAATCGTGGTTTGTATTTAATTCTATACAGTGAAGAGACCTCCTGCGGGCTGAACCATCAGTCTGGAGGTTTTTTTTATCCAATCATCAAGACTCCCACTTCTTGTAAGTGGAGGTAGGTCCTTCGTTAACTTCAGGTGGGGTAGAGTCCATCCTACGGCGCGAAAGTATTCGTCTGTGGCATGCGCCTTCGGCGATACTAATCCTACAGCGCTTAGTATTCGTTAAGGGTTGTGCGCTTTCGGCGATACTCTCCACCGGAGACTATCGTCACAGGAGACTACCGTATCTGAAGCCTCGATGTTCAGCTTTAGTTGAACGAGTTCACTCCGGAAAACTTGGCACGGTTCTTGTATGAAAAAGAGGTAGTAGTTTTTAGAAAGTTGCGAAAAAGACAAGGATCCATCTATTATCATGTCCTGATCTTTTGCGAGTAAAATGCAAGTAATGTTCGATAACGGTGATTAAAAGAAAAGGAGACAGACTATGAGAACAAGAGCTCAGTATATCGAGGGGTTAAGTAAGATGAACAGGAATCTCTACTTTAATGGTGGAATGATTGATAGGTTAGATCCACTTCAAGAAGGTGCCCTTAACGTAATGGGCCTAACGTTTGATGCAGCCTGGGACCCCGCGAGTAAGGAGCTTTGCACAGCAACGTCCCACATCACTGGGGAAACCATCAACCGCTTTAATCACATTCACCAAAACGCAGATGACTTGCACAAGAAGCAAGACATGACTCGTTTCTTAGTGAACAAGGTTGGGCAGTGCATTCAACGGTGTATGGGCATTGACGCTTCTAATGCAATCCACGCAGTGTCCTTCGAAGCTCAGAAGTCACCGAAAGCCAAGACAGCGTACCATGACAACTGGCTTAAGTGGCTGGAACGTTTCCAGAGAGAAGATCTCGTGGTAAGCTGCGCTCAGACTGATGTTAAGGGCGAGCGTCTAAAGCGACCGGCCGAGCAGGAAGACCCCGATATGTATGTGCATGTGGTAGAGGAGCGGAGCGATGGGATCGTGGTTCGCGGCTGCAAAGTCCATATCTCTGAAGCCTCGATTTCTGATGAGATCCTAGTAGTACCGAACCGAGCCCTGCAAAAGGGTGAGGAAGCCTATGCCCTGGCCTTTGCAGTTCCGTCAGACCATGAAGGAGTTAAGCAAATTGTTCACTTTCACAATTATCGCAAGCGCGATACCTATCAGAGGGGGATTGAATACGGTTACACGGATTCTTATGTCATCTTTGATGATTGCTTTATTCCTTGGGAGCGCGTGTTTCTGTGTGGGGAAACTCAGCACGGCGGTATGGCAGCCCTGCTATTTGCTTTGTTCCATCGTCATTCCTATTCTGGCTGTAAGCCAGCCATGCTCGACTATGTTATTGGTATGGGTGCCCTAGCAGCCGAAATTAATGGTATTGAAAAGACCCCTCATGTTCGCGAACTGCTCTCTAAGCTAATCATGACCGGTGAACTTGGTTATGCAGCCGGCTATACGTCCTCCGCCCTCAGCAAGCCCGAAGTTTTTATGCCTGGTTTGGGTGTCGTACCCTATGGTCCTGGCAGCTACATTCCGAATTCTATTTATGCCAACGTGGGCAGGTGTCTGACCGGTGAGGCCGTGTTCCATGAACAAGAGATCCTGTGCAACATCGCTGGTGGTATGCCTGCCACATTCCCTTATGAAAATGACTTGACTAACCCTGTTCTTAAAAATTTGTTGGAGAAGTACCTGAAAAGAAGTCTAAAAATGCCCGTGGAAGAACAAATTAAATTTTGGTTAAACTTCATAGATTTTGGTCTCTCTAGTTCCGCTGGTGCCACGTTGTACGGTGCGTATCATGGCGGAGGATCTCCAATTATGGAGCAAATCGCCATCACCTCACAGTACGACATGGAGTCCAAAAAGGATATCGTTAGGGCTATCGCTGGAATGAAACCGAGAGTTAAGAAGAAATAAATGCGAAGAGGAGGAGGATTATGGCTAGCAAATTTATGTATAGTAACCGCGACCACAAATTTATTATCAAAGAATGGTTAGATGGCAAGAAGATTCTGGGACTAAAGCGTTTTCAAGATTATCTCAGTATCGAGGATGTCGATGGAATACTTGATCAATCCTTAAAAATAAGTAGAGAAATTGTTGCTCCTACGAATGATGACGGGGATACTATTGGGGCGATCTTTAAGGATGGGAAAGTCACAGTTCCCCCTTCTTTCCATAAGGCTTTCAAATTTATTCATGAGAATGGCTGGGGTGCCAGCAACAGTGATGTAGAAGGAGAGGGTGCTCTTCCTGAGATCCTGAACGAAGCAGTTCGCGAATATATTATTGCCGCTAACCCTGCCATGTCCCCCTATATTGGGTTGAGCGGCGGCATAGCGTCCGTAATCAAGGCGTTTGGCTCACCTGAACAGATCGCCTTTTATACACCAAAAATGTTTGAGGGTGTTTGGGAAGGGACAATGTGCTTGACGGAACCTGGTGGAGGGTCTGACGTTGGGGATATGAAGACCAAAGCCTATCCCACAGATAACCCGTTAATTTATAAGGTTAAGGGGACAAAATGCTTTATTACCGGAGGAGATCATGATCTCACGGAAAATATTATTCACTTGGTGCTAGCCCGAGTGGATGGAGCGGCCCCCGGCACCAAAGGGCTGTCGTTATTCATTGTGCCCAAGGTCTGGGTTAATGAAGACGGCAGCCTGGGAGAATCCAACGATGTTTCAACCGTTGGGATCGAACACAAAATGGGACTTAAGGGTTCGTCCACTGCTGTGCTTAGCTTTGGGGAAGAGGGTCAATGTCGCGGCATTTTGTTAGGCAGCCCACCGGATGAAAAAGGGATCGGACAGGGTATGGCTCAAATGTTTATGATGATCAATGGATCGAGGATGGATACTGGACACAGTGCTTTGGCCGTGGCGACAGTCGCCTATAACAATGCAGTTCACTATGCTAAGGAGCGAATCCAGGGGCGACCGATTAACAATCCTAAAGGGAGTCGGGTGCCCATCATCCAACATGAGGATGTCCGTCGTATGCTACTCACGCAGAAGGCTACCTTGGAAGCTATGCGGGCCATGATTTTTAAGGGCTACTATTATTTAGACTTAATCCAACACGGGGATGATCCAGCAGATATCAGTGTTGCAAAACGCTCGATTGAGGTCATCACTCCTCTAGTAAAAGCGTATTGCTCGGACCAAGGATGGTTGATGATTACCGAAGCCATTCAAGTCTTCGCTGGCTACGGGTTTACCGAGGAATACCCAGTGGCGCGTCAAGCTAGGGACGTTAAGATTTACTCCATTTGGGAGGGTACCAATTTTATTCAATCAATGGACCTAGTCGGCCGTAAATGGAGTCTGGATAAAGGCAGCGTCTTCAAAGAATGGATGATGGAGATGGCCACATTCGTCCAGGCTAACCAGAAGCATAAAGTCTTTGCTCGGGAGTTCGAGGTACTGGGTAAAGCATTATTAGCTTACCAGGAACTTATGGGTATCGTATTAGGCTACTTTAAGGAAAATATTAGACTGGTTCCCTTGTATAGTACGAGAATTTTAAGGATCACAGCGGAACTCTATGGCGGTTGCTTGCTGATGCAACAAGCATTAGTGGCCCAAGAAAAATTAGACCTTGGGAACGCAGACAAAGATTTCTATGCCGGCAAAGTATTTAGCGCCAAATTTTATATACTCAATATTGTTCCTGATGTGGCGGCGACTGTGCGGATTATTAAAGAGGCCGACACCTCGGCTATCGACATTCCTGAAGGGGCTTTTTAGGGGAGGAAGTGTCTTAACACGTTCGCACACGTTCCATTGCTATTCGCTTGTCGGTAAGGCTAAAAGGCAAAACCTCTGGGCTTTCTGCAAGTTAACCGTTGCCTTTCTTAACGCCTTATCGACTGCGCTCATTGACGCAATTCCTCTCTCCGTGCTCTCTGAGTTAAGAAACTTCCTCTGGCTTGGGTCGACGGGGAATTGGAGTGAATGAGAATCCCGGTGACGCTGTTTGCGTTCTTGACGCAAATGCGCTGGGGGCTTCCATGGTAAGGAAATTGCTTTCTACGCTTTGCTCAAATTAGGCGCAATTGTAGTGCAAACAAACCCATGTATATTGAAAGAGAAATAGCGTACCAAATGAACGATTCCGGTGAGCGGCTCTGCTCTACTTTTTATGGACTATGACTTTGGTCTTTGATATTTTTTAACCTCCTATCTAATGGCTTTTCATAACCGAATATCCCCATAGAAAAAGGGCCACGGCAATTTATTGTCGTAAGCCCTAGTATATTTAGTTAATTTCATCCACCATTATCCTACTATAGAAGGATCAAAATATCCATAGGTAGTTTATGGGATAGAAGCTATTCGTACTTGGAATCGATCTACTACCATTCTAATGAGGGAGAGAGGTGCCTCTTTAATCTTCTTCTGCTACCTCGTCATCTTCATCCTCATCCTCAAAAAGCTCTTCAAGTCTATCCTGTACTTCGTCAATAATATAAAAAAGTTGAGCCTGGTGAAGTTCATGGGCATTTGTTTTCAGTAAGTCCGTGATAATTTCAACCGAGTCAGGTGATAAGTCATAATCGTTGAGTAAAATTAATTTGAAAGTATCTGGACTAATGTCTACTTTCTAAATCCTAATATTCGACATAAAATTAGGAATGGATATGCTATTATACTTAAGGAAGCATTTTAAATGTAAAACGAAGAAACAGGAGGGAAAAATTGTTAATGAAAAGAAATTATAGGCTTACAGTGTTTATTTCATTTTTTGTTTTAATGATGCTAACAATAACTAATTATGCTTTTGCATTGGACATCGAGAAACCTACTTTTGATGAGTTTGGGTTTCGTAAAGGAATTCATGATTCAAGTAATATGCAAATGCACCAATTGACGTCGTCTTGGGAAACTTACCCAGAACAATCTGGTGTATCTTTAACGAAACAATGGACTGTTACTTTTAATCAGACTATTTCGGCTACTAATATTGTTGCAATGGTAATAGAAAAAGATGGTGTTTTTATCCCAGTTACTATCACTTTAAATGCGGCTCAAAAGAAAGCAATTATTTCGCCAGTTAACGGATATGATAGCGGCTCCCAATATTCCTTGAGGATTATCTTAGACGGCGGAAAGCAATATAGAATGAACTTTACAACTGTGAATGCAGATGAAGTTAAATATTTCGCTAGTTTAGCTACTGCTACATCAAGGGCTGCAGCAGTATATCCATTGAAAAAGAATCAATTTATAAAAACATATCGGGATTATAAATCAGATACGTACTATAAACTTGATTTAAAAGAAGGAGAAGGAACTACTGTAGCAATTCGTGCACAAATAGATAAGGATTCCATGAATATTTTTCTATATGACTCAGAAGGAAGTCAATTTGATTACGAATATATTAGTAATGGGCAGACGGGCACAGTTACTTATAAAGTTAGTAGTGATAAGACAATGTATATTAAAGTTGGAGGAGAAACAGGAGTTTACTATATAGGGTTTTATGACAATTATTATAATAATACGTCTTCGGATAACGATCAACGTGATTACTTTGGCTCCCTTTATACAGCAAAAAAAGTTACCGAGGGTATAAAAACGAAAGATGATCCTTATGCCTTAGATTTTTACAGAGTAAATGTTCTGGAAGGTCAAACTCTAACAGTCAGCTGTACTCCACAAATAGATAAGGATTCCATGAATATTTTTCTATATGACTCAGAAGAGAGTCAATTGGATTATGAATATATGAGTAATGGGCAAACGGGCACTGTATCAAAGAAAGCGTCAAGGGATTGCACATACTTTATAAAAATTGGAGGATCGGCTGGTAAATATAATTTACAATACTCTACAAATTAGGATACAGGTGTTTGTTCCATAGTAGACTCATTATGCGCAACAAGGAGAGCATAAAAAAAGCCCCTGATCATTACGGTCAGGGGCTTTGTACACTGTAAGTTTCAGTGAAATTATGATGTTCCGATTAATCTGTAATGATATACGATTCATGCTTAGTAAAATGCCTTCAGGCGTTGTGATATTATGTATAGAAATTTCATTTCTATGGAAGAGCTGTGTATGCTTTCCGCACTAATCAGAGTTACCAGATCGTGGTTTGTATTTTATTCCATACAGTGAAGAGACCTCCAGCGGGCTGATTTGTCGGTCTGGAGGTTTTTTTTAATTTCCGAAAACTTGGCACGGTTCTTGTATATTAAGGGGGTAGCAGCTTGTGAGTTAACATAATTAGTATTCGAAAACAGTGATTATCAGAAAAGGAGAAAGACTATGAAAACAAGAGCTCAGTATATCGAGGGGCTATAAGATGAACAGGAACCTCCATCTACCGCTTTAACCACATTCACCAAAACGCAGATGACTTGCACAAGAAGCAAGACATAACTCGTTTCTTAGTGAACAAGGTTGGGCAGTGCATTGATCGTTGAGAAATTTGCCAAGAGGAATGGGGTAGGAAAACGAAGAAGGGTTTTTACTCTTACGAGTGATAAAGGAGGGGTTCGATGGTGAAAGCATCCGTTTCAATTGTCAAAGTAACCGATGTCTATGAGTCTCTTCAGGAGAGTCTAAGCTTAAGCGATGGGCTAGCGGGATTGAACATCAAGGACAGGATCTTGATTAAACCCAATATCGTTAGTTGGGATTTTGACCTACCATTTCCTCCCTTTGGCGTGGTGACCACCAGTGCCGTGATCAGTGCTCTAGTCCGCATCCTAGCTGAACATGGTTTTAAAAACCTAACGATTGGTGAAGGTGCCCTTCCGCAGATAAGTCCTGATGGGGATGTCGTGTACGAAGCTTTAGGATACAAAAAATTACAAGAGCGCTACGGAGTCAAATTAGTGGATTTTAATAAGGAAGAGTTTGTGCCAACAGATTATGGTGATGGGTTTATCCTGGATATTGCTAAACAGGCTTTAGAAGCGGACAAGATAATTAACATCCCTGTGCTAAAAACGCACAACCAGGCTAAAGTGTCTTTAGGGATTAAAAACCTTAAAGGCTGTCTCAATAAAAAGTCAAAACAGTCTTGCCATGGTGTAGGCGATGAGGAACTTAGTCGTATGTTCCCTCGGATCATCGATAAGCTCCCAGTGGCCTTGACGATTATCGATGGACTTTACACCCTGGAAAAAGGGCCAGGGCCTACTGGGAAAGCATTTAGAAAGAATCTCTTGATAGCCTCTCGTGATCCTTTGGCCTGTGATCTTGTAGGAGCTGCAATCCTTGGCTATTCGGCTAAAGAAGTGGCCCATCTAACTAATTATGCCAAAAGCCACGGGCGCAGTTTGGAATTGGCAGATTATGAAGTGCAAGGGGAGAGCGTGACGGATCACCAGGAGTATGTCACGTATGATTGGGAGTGGTCGGAAGAAGACACTGGCCCAGCCGGGTTTGAAAAGCGCGGCATCACAGGGCTCGCAATTCGTAAGTATGATAGTACTCTGTGTACGGGTTGTTCAGTACAATATAATCCCATGTTGATCCTGCTGTCTTCGGCCTTCAAAGGGGAGCCTTTTCCAAATGTTGAGTTAGTAAGCGGCAAGCAACAATTGGCCGCTAAAGGTTTTGATAATACTGTGCTTTTTGGAAAGTGCGCCTGTCACTTAAATAAAAATAATCCCAATCTCAAAAAAGCTATTCCGCTTTGGGGATGTCCTCCTGATCTGGAAAAATTCGTTGAGGTGTTGGCTAAGGAGGGTATCAAATGCGATTATAACGAGTATGTACGCTTCCGTCACTACTTGTTCAGTCGTTATAAGGAAAGTGAGGGTTTCGATCTCGCCGACTGGTCAGTGAAATAACTATACGCCTAACAGAAATGAGAGGAGGATGGAAATGCAGATTTATAAAGTAGCGGTCTTAGGATCAGGTGTAATGGGGAGTACAATCGCTGCGCATTTGGCTAATGCTGGAATTCCGAGTCTATTGTTGGATATTGTCCCTGCTAAACTATCGGCGAAAGAAGAAGCCGCTGGACTAACCCTGGAGGATCGTTCGGTCAGAAACAGCATTGCGCAAATCAATAAAGGAAAATTACTGAAAATGAATCCCGCTCCGCTTTTGGTCCCAGAGTTTGCCGACCGGATTGAGGTGGGGAACTTAAGTGATGATTTAGGGCGCTTAAGCGAAGTTGATTGGGTGATCGAGGTTGTTGTTGAACGCCTCGACATCAAAGTGGATCTCTTCAAAAAAGTAGCTGCTTGTGTCCGCCCTGGTACGATTGTCACCTCCAATACCTCAGGAATTTCCGTAAAATCAATGGTGGAGGGTCTTCCAGAAAGTTTTACACAGTATTTTCTAGGGACACACTTCTTTAATCCCCCACGCTACATGAAACTCTTAGAAATTATCCCAGGACCCTACACCGACCCAGAAGTCATCAGATTCCTAGGCGAATTTGGAGAGCGGGTTTTGGGCAAAGGGGTAGTAGTGGCCAAAGATACGCCCAATTTTATTGCCAACCGGATTGGGGCCATCGGCTCTCCAGTATTGCTTAAGGAAATGCTTCGTTTGGGCTTAACTGTTAACGAAGTAGATGCTTTGACGGGGCCGATCATGGGACGCCCGAAAAGTGCATCGTTTCGGACGATAGATCTAGTCGGTTTGGATACCTTTATCCATTCCAACAATAATGTAGCCAATGGAGTGCCTACGGAAAAAGATAACTTTGTTCTACCAGAATTTATATTTACAATGTTGAAAAATGGCTGGTTGGGAGATAAATCAAAGCAAGGCTTCTACAAAAAGTCTAAAGGCCCTAAAGGTAAAGTGATTGAAGTTCTAGATGTTTTAACGATGACCTATGGTCCACAAAAAGATGTGAAATTTGCTTGCCTGGAAAATGCCAAAGCAGCAAAAAGCTTGTCCGAGAAGCTTCGCACCTTAGTTAGCGGAGATGATATTGGGGCTGAGTTTGCTTGGAATGTTTTAAAAGCGACTCTGCTTTATGCTGCTACTATTGTCAAAGATATTGCGGACGATATTACTGGAATCGACGAAGCCATGCGTTGGGGTTACAATTGGGAAATGGGTCCCTTTGAGCTTTGGGATGCCCTTGGAGTAAAAGCAACGGCGGATCGTATCGTAGCGGAAGGCGAGACACTGCCCCCGCTCGTGGAAGAATTACTCGCTCAAGGACAGGAGAGCTTCTATCAGAAGAATGAGAGTGGACAGAGCGCCTATTATAATGCCGGAGCCTATCATCAAAAAGCAGCCAGCCCCTATACTTTCTCAATGAAACAAGCCCATAAAGTAGGAAAGGTCATCTCTGGCAATGCCGGAGCAAGCCTGGTCGACCTCGGAGATGGCGTAGCCTGTTTGGAATTTCACTCTCCGAATAATTCCATCAACTCAGATGTTGTGGAGATGATTAATAAGTCGTTGGCAGAAGTAGAAAAAAATTACCTAGGACTTGTGATCGGCAATCAAGGAAAGAACTTCTGCGTGGGAGCTAACCTCGTGCTTATTCTTCAGGAAGCGGAAAAAGGAAACTGGGATAAGCTTGATCTTGGGGTGCGTGAATTACAGAATGCAACAATGGCCCTGAAATTTGCCAAGAAACCGGTCGTAGCGGCTCCTTTCGGAATGACCCTTGGTGGTGGAACGGAAATATGTCTGCATACGCATGCCCTTCAAGCCTCTTCGGAAACCTACATGGGTCTCGTCGAACTGGGAGTTGGCCTAATTCCCGGTGGTGGTGGGACAAAGGAAATGGCCGTGCGAGCGATGGAAGGAGTTCTTCCAGGCGTGCAAGTGGCTCCTGATTACTTCTTTGCCAAACGCTTTGAAGCAGTTGCTATGGCTCAAGTCTCTACTAGCGCGGAAAAAGCGCGCCAACTTGGTTTCTTGCGTGAACATGACCGTTATAGCATGAACCCCGAGCATGTCCTCTTGGATGCCAAAGCAAGGGTCATTGATTTGGCTCGTAACTTCAGACCTAATCTACCAACTAAGGTCAAAATGGGTGGAGCAGGAGTCCGTGCTACCTTGGAGCTTGCCTTATATGGAATGCGTGTAGGGAACTATATCTCAGATTATGATCAATATCTAGGTGAAAAATTAGCCTATGCCATGACCGGTGGGGATCGTCCGGCAGGAATGCTTGTGGATGAACAATATCTCTTAGATCTCGAACGAGAAGCCTTTATGAGCTTAGTCGGCGAAGCTAAGACTCTGGATCGTATTCGCCATATGCTTGCTAAAGGCAAGGCATTACGGAATTAGGGGGGAAGAAAAGCATGCAAGAGGCCTATGTTATAGAGTCTAAGCGGACAGCTATCGGTAAAGCGTTCAAAGGTTCCTTAGTTCAGGTTCGTCCAGATGATTTAGGTGCTTATGTCCTACAGGATATTCTTAAGAATGTTCCTGCTCTTAAAACTAATGAAATTGATGACTGCGTGATTGGTTGTTCGTTCCCAGAAGCAGAGCAGGGGATGAATATGGCTAGAGTTATGGCTTTGCGCGCCGGCCTTCCGTACGACGTCCCGGGCGTGACTATCAATCGCTTTTGTTCTTCTGGTCTACAGGCAATTTCCATGGCAGCTGACCGGATTCGTTTAGGTGAAGCAGAGGTTATGATCGCTGGTGGAGCGGAGAGTATGACCTCAGTCCCTATGGTAGGGAATAAGCCGGCACCGAATCCCTACATGATGAAGCATGCTCCGGAAGTCTATACGTCCATGGGCATAACTGCTGAGAATGTGGCCAAAAAATATGAAATAACCCGGGAACAACAAGATTCCTTTGCGGTCTTAAGCCATCAAAAAGCATGGGCAGCTCAAACCAGCGGTCGCTTTGAGGATGAGATTGTACCAATTCTCCTCCCTAATTGGGGAAAGACAGGTGAAAAATGGTTCAACAAAGATGAGGGGATTCGAGCAGAGACAACGCTAGAATCATTAGCCAAACTCAAGCCTGTCTTCCTGAACGGGGGCTCGGTCACAGCAGGGAACTCATCCCAGACCAGTGATGGTGCAGCAATCACTCTTTTCATGTCTGAACACAAAGTAAAGGCACTGGGTTTGAAACCGGTAGCCGTTTGGCGTGGACTTGCTGTCGCCGGTGTAGAACCCGAACTGATGGGTATTGGCCCTATCAAGGCAATCCCTAAAGTATTGAAACAAGTCGGACTGACCCTTGACCAAATCGATATTTTCGAGTTAAATGAAGCCTTTGCCTCGCAGTCGTTAGCGATCATTAAGACATTGGGCATAGATCCAGCAAAAGTCAATCCTAACGGCGGGGCCATTGCCTTTGGACACCCACTCGGCTGTACTGGAGCTAAGCTTACAGCAACCTTATTACATGAAATGACAAAGCAAAAGAAGAAATACGGCATGGTAACTATGTGTATCGGTGGCGGCATGGGAGCGGCTGGGGTTTACGAATTATTGTAGATGCTAAAGCTATCACTGCCAACCTCTGGGTAGCGCAGGATGTGAACCAAGAGGAAAACAAAGGATTAACTGATAAGTTGGAGCAAACTGAATAATATATGAGGTTGCTACCCCCCGATGTAAATCAGGGGGTAGTTTTTTTCAACTTCGGTGACCATTCCCAATAGAAAAAGCTCTACTTTCCCTTTCTTTTTATGTTTAAATATGCTATATTATAAATAATTGAATGACTATTCATTCAATTGCAATTTTAGCATAGTTTCCAAAAGGAGAAAATATTATGACTAAACGCCAAGATAAATATCAACTAATCTTAGAAGCAGCGGTAGAGGCAATTGCTGAAACGGGTTTCTATCAGTGTCAGGTATCTAAAATTGCCCGTTTAGCAGGTGTTGCCGATGGAACGATTTATCTTTATTTTAAGAATAAAGAGGATATCCTAATCCGGCTTTTTCAAGAGCGAATGGGAGAATTTATTGTCGATGTTCGTGACCAAATTGCTAAATGTCAGACAACCAGTTCGCGTCTTAAAGCTATAATGGCGGCACATTTTAACTATATGGAGAAAAATCGTTCTTATGCAATTGTAACTCAATTGGAAGTACGACAATCAGATTCGCGTATACGTAATGCTATTAGAGAACCAGTTTTAGAGTATTTTCGAGTGATCGAGGAGGTGATAGAGCGGGGTATCGAATCGAAAGACATAGCAAATGTAAACGTTCGTGCGGCTAGACAAATGATTTTTGGGGCTATGGATGAGGCCGTAACGGATTGGCTAATGGCTCGCAAGCCAAGACTTCTGCTTAATCAAGTTGAACCAATATTTTACCTTTTTGCTGGTGCACTACGGCTTCAAGAATAGTGAACTCGTTCAACTAAAGTTGAACATCGAGACTTCGGTGGGGGAGTCTCCCCTCACCGAAGCGGAGTACTTGGGCCCACTCCCACTTGAAGAAGTGAGAGTCTTACGATTGGATAAATAAAATTGTTAAAGGTTAATGAGTGAACATTCATTCACCCCGGGTAAACTTTTGGAGGTAATCTTGTAGGTTTATGCTTATCCGGTCAAATACAGTTGGACAACATGCAGTCCCGAAACTTAAGTAAGGGACAAAATTAGCTAAATATCTCAAAAGGGGGAATAAAAAATCATAAATCTCCTGTCGAGTGAATGACTATTCATTCATTTACCTAATATATATATGTGTATAGAATCTAATTGTAACAAGTAGATTGCAGATTTAAATTTTCAAACTAAGAGGAGGATGGAAAATGCAGATTCATAAAGCTGCAGTACTCGGTTCAGGTGTGATGGGAAGCACAATTGCGGCACAATTAGCTAATGCCGGAATTCCAAGTCTTTTATTAGATATTGTTCCTTCATCATTAACTAAGGAAGAGGCGGCAGCAGGACTATCCTTGGACAATAAAAAGGTACGTAACCGCTTAGCGGAAAGCAATAAAGCCAAATTGCTAAAAACAAACCCCGCACCCCTGTTTGTGCCTGAGTTTGCGGAACTCATTGAGGCAGGAAATCTTAGCGATGATCTTGATCGTTTGTCCGAAGTAGATTGGGTAATTGAGGTTGTGGTTGAACGTTTAGATATTAAGATTGAGCTATTTAAGCAGGTGGCAGCTCATGTCCGTACTGGTACCATTGTTAGTTCAAATACCTCAGGAATTTCTCTGACAGCGATGGTGGAGGGACTACCGGAGACCTTTACTAGAAATTTCCTGGGAACTCACTTTTTTAATCCCCCCCGCTATATGAAATTACTGGAGATAATTCCTGGACCAAATACGGATCCAGAAATTATAAATTTCATTAAGGAATTCGGAGAGCGCGTTTTAGGGAAAGGAGTAGTACTGGCCAAAGATACTCCTAACTTCATTGCCAACCGGATTGGTGTTTATGGACTAGCCGTAACCTTACGAGAAATGATGAAATCTGGGTTGCGGGTTGATGAGATTGATGCTCTGACAGGTCCTATATTGGGGCGACCGAAGAGTGCGTCCTTTCGCACAGTTGATCTTGTAGGGCTTGATACTTTTGTACATGTAGCAAACAACGTAGGAGAAGGAGTCCCGGAAGAACAAGAATATTTTGTTATGCCCGAGTTTATCCAAGAGATGCTTAAAAATGGCTGGCTTGGAGACAAGACCAAGCAGGGATTCTACCGCAAGAGTAAAGGGCCAAAGGGAAAAGTGCTGGAAGTATTAGACCCTAAAACCATGACCTATGTACCCACCCTACCTGTTAAGTTCCCTTCGTTGGAGAAAGCGAAAGCTGCCGGTGGTTTAGCGGAAAAGATCCGTACATTGGTTGATGGTAATGATGCCGCGGCGGAGTTTAGCTGGAACGTTCTTAAGCCGGTATTGTTATATGCAGCTAGAGTTGCTCCGACTGTTGCTGAGGACATCACAGCAGTTGATGAAGGGATACGTTGGGGATTTAACTGGGAGATGGGTCCCTTTGAAATTTGGGATGCACTCGGAGTAGAACAGACTGCTCAACGGATAATTGAAGAAGGCGGAAAACTGCCACCTTTAGTAGAGCGTTTATTAGAAAAGGGACAAGGGAGTTTCTATCAAAAAGCGAAGGACGGAGTCATTAGTTATTTTGATCGGGACACATATTCGGTAAAACCGGCAAATCCGTACTCTTTCTCGCTTAAACAGGCCCATAAGCAAGGAAAAGAGATAATTGGGAATACCGGAGCCAGCCTCGTTGATATTGGCGATGGAGTTGCTTGTCTAGAATTTCATTCACCCAATAATTCAATTGGCTCGGATATAGTTAATATGATTCATAAATCTTTAGCCGAAGTTGAAAGCAACTACCTGGGACTAGTAATTGGTAACCAGGCTAAAAACTTTTGCGTCGGCGCGAACTTAATGCTCGTCCTGATGGAAGCCGAAGATGAGAACTGGGATGAGCTTGATTTAATGGTGAGGGAATTCCAGAGGGCAACAATGGCCTTGAAGTATGCTAAAAAACCGGTTGTTGCAGCGCCTTTTGGCATGACCTTAGGGGGAGGAACCGAAATTTGTCTACATGCCCATGGCATTCAAGCAGCCGCAGAAAGCTACATGGGCCTTGTTGAAGTTGGTGTAGGACTTATTCCAGGTGGTGGTGGCGTTAAAGAGATGGCTGTCCGGGCCATGGAGGGGATTCTGCCGGGGATACAAGTTTCTCCAGACTACTTCTTCGCTAAACGCTTTGAAGGAGTGGCGCTGGCCAAAGTATCAATAAGTGCAGAAAATGCCCGTCAACTTGGTTATTTGCGTGAACAAGACCGCTACAGCATGAATTCGGATCATGTTTTATTGGATGCCAAGGCCCGGGTGATCGATCTAAGTCGCAATTTCCGGCCTAAGCTATCTACCAAAGTAAAAACTGCCGGGTCAGGTGTAAGGGCGTTCTTGGAACTTGCGCTCTATGGTATGAAGGAAGGCCATTATGTATCGGACTATGATGTTCATTTGGGTAAAAAACTGGCTTTTGCTCTAACCGGAGGGGATCGCCCCGCTGGAATGCTGGTTGATGAACAATACCTCCTGGATCTGGAACGGGAAGCCTTTCTTAGTCTGGCCGGGGAAGCAAAAACCCAAGAACGAATTCGTTACATGTTAGCAAAAGGTAAACCTTTACGGAATTAAGGGAGGGGAACAAGATGCAAGAAGCGTTTATTGTTAATTCTAAACGGACCGCGGTAGGCAAAGCAGTCAAAGGGTCACTCAGACTGGTTCGCCCTGATGACTTAGGGTCTTATGTTGTTGAAAATATTCTTAAAGAGGTACCCACCCTTAGATGGGAAGAAATTGATGATTGTATTATTGGATGCTCCTTCCCCGAAGGAGAGCAGGGTATAAATATGGCTAGGCTGATTACCATGCGGGTAGGATTACCGGTTGATGTGCCCGGCATGACCGTCAATCGCTTTTGTTCTTCTGGGTTACAAGCCATTTCCTTGGCAGCGGATCGAATCAGGCTGGGAGAAGCAGATGTGATGATCGGTGGGGGAGCAGAGAATATGTCCATGATCCCGATCGGTGGTCTAAAGCCTTCACCAAATCCCTATCTGATGGAGCATGCTCCTCAAGCCTATATCTCCATGGGGATAACGGCAGAAAATGTAGCGAAAAAATATAATATAAGTCGGGAAGAGCAAGACGAATTTGCTGTGCGCAGTCATCAAAAGGCTGCTGCAGCGCAAAGCAGCGGACGCTTCAAGGAAGAGATAGTACCAGTACCTCTTCCCGTGTGGGGTAAAGCGGAAGAAAAGTGGTTTACCCAAGACGAAGGAATCCGTGGGGAAACAACTAGAGAGAGCTTAGCCAAGTTAAAACCGGCTTTCAGGAATGGTGGGTCAGTTACAGCAGGAAATTCATCCCAAACCAGTGATGGCGCAGCGGCTACTTTAATGATGTCGGAACGAAAAATTAAGGAATTAAATCTTCAGCCGTTAGCGGTCTGGAAAGGACTGGCAGTAGCGGGTGTCGAATCGGAGCTAATGGGTATCGGACCAATTAAAGCTATTCCTAAAGTACTCAAACAACTAGGCATGACCTTAGATCAAATTGATCTGTTTGAATTAAATGAAGCCTTTGCTGCCCAGTCCTTAGCTGTTATCAAGACCCTGGGAATTGATCCGGGCAAAGTTAATCCCAATGGAGGCGCAATAGCCTTTGGGCATCCGCTGGGGTGTACTGGAGCCAAACTAACGGCTACGTTACTGCATGAAATGAAACGACAAAAATTAAAATATGGCATGGTCACGATGTGTGTCGGTGGCGGAATGGGAGCGGCAGGAGTATTTGAGCTTCTCTAAAGAAAGTATTTAATGGTCAGTTGACTTTCTGAATAGTATAAAAGTCTAGCAGGGGTTATCTAAATTTCTAAAAATACTCTTTCAGGGGAGGATTAAAAATGCAAGCTGGAGATGTAATTTCGTGGGAAAGGACATTCACAAATGAAGATGTTCGTGTTTTCAGTGAGTTAACCGGCGACAAAGGAACCCATCATGTTAACGAAAATGAACAGGGTCAACTGATGGTTCACGGACTACTTACAGCTTCTTTACCTACAAAAATAGGGGGTGATATTAACTTTATTGCACGTGATCTTTCTTTTGAGTTTCATCGTCCGGTTATGACTGGTGATACGATCAAATGTGATGTGGTACTCATCGAATTGGAAGAGTTAGAGGAGAAGTTCAATTTGTCTACATCATGCACCTGTACTAACCAACATGGGAAAGTGGTTCTAACGGCTGACGCCAAAGGAATTGTTTTTAAGTAGAATTCAGTAAGTGAACTCGTTCAGCTAAAGCTGAACATCGAGGCTTTAGATGGGGACTCTGCCCCACCTCCACTTATAGAAGTGGGGGTCTTGAAAACTGGATAAAAATTAAGGTATACAGTTTGAGGAGGAAAAACATATGGAATTGGCAGTGCGCGGTGGCGGATTTTTATTAGCGGCAGTAACTCCTGATCAAGTATTTGCACCGGAAGAACTAAATGAAGATCACCTTCAGTTAAAACGCATGACCCACAATTTTGTTGAAAAAGAGATTGTTCCCAAGCGTGAAGCAGTCGAAGGACAGGAAGAAGGTCTGATGCGCAGTTTCATGGAGCAAGCAGGGAAACTTGGGTTGTTGGGCCTAGAGGTTCCAGAGGAATTTGGGGGACTATCCTTAGATAAGTATTCTACGGTTGTAGTAGGGGAGGAAGTACCCCGCGGTGGCTCTTTTGCGGTATCTTTTGCTGCCCATACGGGCATTGGAACTTTGCCAATCGTATATTTTGGTACACCGGAACAAAAAGCAAAATATCTGCCAAGTTTGGCCAGCGGTGAAAAGATTGCGGCATACTGTTTAACCGAGCCCGGTTCAGGTTCAGATGCCTTAGGGGCAAAAACAACGGCCGTGCTTAATGCCGAGGGCAGTCATTATATTCTGAATGGAACTAAGCAATTTATTACAAATGCTGGGTTTGCCGATGTTTACTTAGTTTATGCTAAGGTCGATGGTAAGTTAACCAACTTTATTGTAGAACGAGACATGCCTGGGCTTTCGCTAGGGCTGGAAGAAAAGAAGTTAGGAATTAGAGGCTCGTCCACTCGTCAGGTTATCTTGGAAGATGTTAAAGTGCCAGTGGAAAACCTGGTCGGGGAAATTGGCAAGGGTCATGTCGTGGCCTTCAATATTCTTAACGTTGGTCGTTATAAACTGGCAGCAGCGGCTATGGGTAGCAGCAGGTTAGCTTTAGACACTGCGGTAAAATATGCTTCGGAACGCAAACAATTTGGAGTTCCGCTGACAGCTTTTGGAGCTATTGCCATGAAACTGGCCGAAATCGCAACGCAAATCTATGTGGCTGAGAGCGTAGTTTACAGGACAGCTGGACTAATGGAACAGGGCTTTGAAGGTTTGGATCTCACAGGGGATTGCCGAAAAGAAGCGGGAAAGGCCTTGGAAGAGTATGCCATAGAATGTTCCTTAAATAAAGTCTTGGCTTCAGAGGTCTTGGATTTTGCAGTTGATGAAGGGCTGCAGATTCATGGTGGCTACGGATTTATTCAGGAGTACCCTATTGAGCAGATGTACCGGGATGCCCGGATTAACAGAATTTTTGAGGGAACAAATGAAATAAATCGTTTACTGGTACCGGCAACCTTATTAAAACGGGCCTTAAGCGGAGAATTGCCGCTCTTGGCTGCTGCCAAAGCTGTAAGTAAAGATCTCCTGTCGGCAAGCTTGACTTCGAGCGAAGAGGGCCTGGCCGGACTGCTGCCGTTAGTTCAAAATGCTAAAAAGCTTTGGCTCATGGCAGCTGGAGTAGCTGTTCAAAACCTAGGCGAAGCTTTAAAAAATAACCAATATATTCTTATGGGCTTGGCCGAAATGGTTTTGCAGATTTATGCTATGGAAAGTGCGGTGTTAAGGGCGTTAAAAGTTCAAGCGTTGGCAGTTAGTGATGAACACAAAACTTTTGTGGCAAAAGCAGCAACTCTGGGTACTTTTACCGCTTTCAACATCCTAGAACAACAGGCCAAAGAGGTTTTGTGCGCAGCAGAAAAAGGAGATACTCTTCAGACTATCCTCGCTGGAATGAGGAAGCTAGTCCGTCGCCCAGCGGTGGATATGATTGGGTTGCGTCAGGAAATTAGTCAACTAGTTATTGAAAAAGGGAAGTATCCGATTCGTTAAAACTAGCTGCAGGATACTGGTGGGGGGAGGAGACTCCTCCCGACAATGCTAATTTCAGAATTTAATAAGCTTAGACTGATCCGAGATATCGGAATATTCATAATTGTATTTTAGTCAGCCTAGTTACTTCAATATTTAAAGTTTTTGTAATTTTCTAAAGAAGGAGAATTATAATTATGGCAATTGAACTTAATGAAGTTGTAATGGTTAGCGCATGCAGAACGGCGATTGGCGCTTATGGTGGTTCGCTCCAACCAGTCCCAGCCAATGAACTAACCAAGATTGTTGCTGCTGAGGCCATTAAAAGGGCGGGAATTGACCCGCAACAGGTCGATGAAATAGTGGCTGGAATGTGTTTAGGGCATGGAAATGGCTCTTGCCCACCCCGTATTGTAGCAATGGAAATAGGGATGGATCCTAAATCAAGTGCTTGTATGATCAACCAGAACTGTGCATCGGCAATGAGAGCTGTGGAAATTGCTGCCATGAAACTGCAACTGGGTAAATACGATATAGCTCTAGTAACCGGTACCGAAAGTATGAGTAATATCCCTTACATCTCTACAACGACTAGATGGGGTGCCAGAATGGGCGATGTCAAGCTTCAGGACGCCATGCTTTCTGATGGATTGGTTTGCCAACTGGCTGGTTCCCACATGGGCGGTACTGCTGAAAATATTGCTGAACTGTATGGAATAACTAGAGAAGAATGTGATGTACTCGCCCTGCTCAGCCATCAGAGGGCCATAAGGGCTGGTGACGAAGGTCGGTTCGAGAGAGAGATTGTTCCTGTTCCAGTCAAAAAAGGGAAGAAAGAATACGTTTTCAAGCAGGACGAGCACCCTATTCGGGGAGCAAGCCTCGAAAGTATGGCTAAGCTGAAACCTGCCTTTAAAAAAGAGGGAGTTGTAACTGCCGGCAACGCTTCCGGCCTTAATGACGCTTCTGCCGCCGTAGTTTTGATGACAAAGAAAAAAGCCCTAGAACTGGGAATTAAACCTCTGATGAAGCTGACAAATATTTGTGATGAAGGAGTAGAAGCTCGCCTAATGGGCTTAGGCCCCGCCGTTGCGATACCTAAATGCTTGAAAGAGGTAGGAATGCAGTATGGGGACGTTGATTACTGGGAAATCAACGAAGCATTTGCAGCTCAAGTCATTGGCGTTGGCAAGAAAATTAGAGATGAAGCAGGAATCACTCTGAATATTGGTACGTTTGAGCAAGATGGTAACATTAACACGAATGGATCTGGAATTGGGTTAGGACATCCAGTAGGTGCTACTGGGCTGCGCATCATTGTCAGCCTTTACTATGAACTTGAGAGACTTGGTAAGACAACAGGAGGAGCTTCTCTGTGTGTAGGCGGCGGAGCAGCTATGGCTTCCTTGTGGACAAGAGACATATAAAAAAGGAGGAAGAAAGATGACGAGTGAACTCAGTAAACCGTGGTTCAAGTTTTATGAAGATGGTGTAAAAACCCAATTGTCAATTCCGGAAATCGGCTTGCTCGAAATGTTTAAACAAACGGCCGAGAGGTTTCCGGAAAGAACGGCCTTAATTTTTGGCGAAAACACTTGGACTTATCGGCAAATGGATGCAGATGTAGAACGTTTGGCCAGAGCATTTGCCAAAAATGGGCTAACTGCCGGAGATAGGATCTCAATCTATATGCCGAACAGTGCTAACTGGGTAATTTCTTTCTTTGCTCTTATGCGTCTTGGAGCTGTGGTTGTTCAGACCAATCCGCTCTATGTAGAGGATGAATTAAAGGCTCAACTTCAGGATGCCGGAGCTACAGGAATCGTTTCCGTGCCCCCTCTTTTACCTCGTATTTTGGCGATCAAAGAACAAACTGAGCTTAAGGTTGTAGCTATAGATGCTCTCAAAGCTTACGGAATTCAACCCAATCAATTTGTTCTCGATCTTAATGAAATGCTGGCCGACAGTAGCTCGGATCTCCTAGATTTGGCTTTACCCCAAGTTCAACCCGCTACGACGGTTGCTGTTCTGCAATACACAGGAGGTACAACCGGAACCCCCAAAGGGTGTATGCTAACTCACCGGAATCTGGTGGCTAATGCTTTGCAGGCTTGGGAATGGATTAAAAATGAAGAAGTAGAAGTAGAACGTGTGTTAACTGTCTTACCTCTATTTCATATTTATGCATTAACAGCATGTATGAATTTAGCCATGATATCTGGCGGATCCATGATAATTCTGCCCAAATTTGATATCGGTATGGTACTTCAACACATAAACGATTATAAACCTACTTTCTTTCCAGGTGCTCCTACGATGTATGTTGCAGTTATTAATCACCCGCAGATCAAGGACTTCAAGGTCTCGTCTATTCGAGTTTGCCTTAGTGGTTCCGCACCGCTTCCGTTAGAAGTCGCAGTTCGTTTTGGGGAATTAACCGGAGGAAGGTTGGTAGAGGCTTACGGTTTATCCGAAACGTCACCTGCTACCCATTTTAATCCTATCTATCATGCCCGAGCTGGTTCAATCGGAGTTCCGATTCCGAACTCAGAGGCCAAAATTGTAGATCTGATATCTGGTGAAACAACACTTCAACCTGGAGAGATCGGGGAACTAGTCATCAAAGGGGATCAAGTCATGCTGGGATATTGGCAGAAACCTGAAGAGACTAAGGCAGTACTCAGAGATGGCTGGCTTTATACCGGTGACATAGCGCGTATGGACGAGGATGGTTTCTTTTATATTGTGGACCGCAAAAAAGATATTATTATCACTGGTGGTTATAATGTCTATCCTCGGGATATTGAAGAAGTTCTCTATCAACATCCTGCCATTAAGGAAGTTGTCTGTGCCGGAATTCAGGATAAATATTGGGGTGAGATGGTTAAAGCCTATGTTGTTTTGAAGGCAGAGCAAAATGTTTCGGAGCAGGAATTATTAGCTTTTTGCCAAAAGAAACTTGCTGCTTATAAAATACCTAAAAAAATTGAGATTCGCGAAACGCTTCCACGGACTGCCGTAGGAAAAGTATTACGGCGTTTTCTAATAGATGAAGAGAAGCAGAAAGCTGAAGCTGTCCAAAGTTCTATTAATAACTTAGAACAAACGTCCTAAATGTTGCGTGTTAAAGCCTTTGTTTCTATCGAAAGGGGAACAAAGGCTTATTCCACCCCCAAAAAAGGCCTGCTAGAATATTTACGCGCTACTTTGTGGATTAACGAGGCTTTACACATGTATAATTATACCCAAGGAAAGGTGTTCTAAGGAGGAGGTTATGTCCATGGATTACACAACCATTATCTTAACAAAGCAGTCTGGAGTGGCCATGATTAAGTTTAATAGGCCGGAAGTACTTAATGCTTTTGATCACGTGATGGGAAAAGAAATAGGCTCAGCGGTGGCGAAAATCAGTGATGACCCCGAGGTGCGCTGCGTTATTCTTACCGGTGCTGGCAGGGCCTTTTGCGCGGGAGGGGATATCAAGGGGTTATTGAGCGGGTTCGGTTCCTTTTCTCCTGACGAGCGACGTGCTCAGATGAAAAATATACACCGTTGGCTCATTGAATTAATTAACCTAGATAGACCGGTCATTGCCGCAGTCAATGGTTATGCGGTTGGGGCAGGAATGAGTTTGGCTATGGCGGCTGATATCATCATCGCGGAAGAGGACGCCAAATTTGCCCAGTCCTTTGTGGGTATCGGCTTGGCTCCGGACTTGGCTGGCAGTTATCTTTTGCCGCGTCTAGTTGGCTTGAATAAGGCCAAAGAACTCACCTTTACCGGAGAAACTTTTGACGCGCAAACTGCTCAACGCTTGGGAATCGTTAATCAGGTCGTGCCAGCAGAGGAACTTGAACAGGTGACTTGGCAATTGGCCCTACGCCTTGCTCAAGGTCCGACTAAAGCCATCGGGCTGGCAAAAGCAATGTTGAACAAAAGTTTTGAGACAGATCTTACGACCTTTCTGGATAACGAGGCTTCATATCAAACTTTTTGTGCTGGAACTGAGGACTTTCGTGAGGGTGCACAGGCTTTTATAGAAAAAAGAAAGCCTGAATTTAAGGGAAAATAAGTTTTTGTTTAGGAGATTCATATAATTGGTATAATATTGAAGATGGTTTGTCGATGAAAATCATCATGCTTCAGCTTTGTTGTGTGACCAGGGGTATTGACAAAGATTAGTTATTAATATATGATATACGATGTCAAGCAGAAGCCATCCGCTTCTCACCTTACGGCGTTCGTCGTTAAGGTATCTTCTGGTCCTGAGCTTAGTTTTTATGCTCGCGATTGTTTAGAAGACGGGTGGTATACATCCGTCTTTTTTGTTTTGAACTGATATTTTAAGGGGGGGCGGTTTCTTATTAGCAAGGACTTAAGACTAAATGACGAAATCCGGGTTCGGGATGTTCGTCTCGTCGGTGAAGAGGGAGAACAACTTGGAATCATGGCGACTAGAGACGCGTTGAGCATTGCAGTCGAGAAGTCTTTAGATCTCGTAGAGATCGCACCGACGGCTAAACCGCCGGTCTGTAAACTGATGGACTACGGTAAGTACAAGTACGAGCAAGCTAAACGAGACAAAGAAGCTCGTAAGAAGCAAAAGAATATGGAAATTAAAGAAGTTAAATTGCGTCCAAATATTGAGGATCATGACTTCGAAACCAAAGCGCGCAACGCCCAACGCTTTTTACTCGATGGAGATAAAGTTAAGGTGACGATTATGTTCCGCGGACGGGAAGTTACCCACCCAGAGCTTGGCAAGGCGTTATGTGTCAGACTAGCTGAATTTTGCAAAGCAGAGTGTACTGTTGAACGCGAACCTAAGCTTGAGGGACGAAACATGATTATGATCTTAGCCACCATTAAACACGACTAATTACCGAGAGGGGGATTACTCAAATGCCGAAAATGAAAACACACCGTGGTGCGGCAAAGCGATTTAAGAAGACAGGGACCGGCAAAATCATCCGTATGCATGGATACACAAGCCACATGCTGGAGAAAAAATCACCGAAAAGCAAACGTCACTTGCGTTCATCCGTTGTGATGGACAAGTCCGACGTTAAACGTATTAAAAATCTAATTGCTTATCTATAAATATTTGTGCTAGAAGGAGGTCTTCGGGATGGCCCGTGTAAAAAAAGGTATGACCAAACATGCTCGTCATAAAAAGATATTAAAATTAGCTAAAGGATACCGTGGGGCAAAAAGCAAACTCTACCGCCCAGCGAATGAACAAGTTCTAAAATCTCTAGCTTATTCCTATGCACATAGAAAAGATAACAAAGGTAATTTCCGTAAGCTCTGGATTGCTAGAATTAATGCCGCTGCACGCCTGAACGGTTTGTCTTACAGCCGTATGATGAATGGATTGAAGAAGGCTGGAGTTACTGTCAATCGCAAGATGCTGGCAGAACTCGCGATCAGCGATGCTACAGCGTTTACAGAGATTGTAAATGTTGCCAAAGTACAAATCAACGGCTAATAACAGAGAGGGTGCATTTGCACCCTCTTTTTGGCATACTAGTAGGGTCAATTTATAAATCAACCTTACGATTTTTCCATACTCGCCCCTGGAGGTGGTAGAGATGATTGTGTCCTTGCAGAATGAGCAAGTAAAATATGTGGTCTCTTTGCAACGGCATAAAGCCCGTGAGGAGGCTCAATTGTATGTGGTTGAAGGCTGGCGATTCGTTGAAGAGGCAGTGCGCAGAAATGCTCCTATTAAAAAGGTTTTTGTTTGCCAGGAGCGTGAGACTCTAAAGTGGCAGAGCCTTCTTATAAGGTTAAGTGAACGAGGTATCCCTTTTGAGGAAGTGGATAAGCGTGTGCTTCGTAAAATGAGTGCAACTGAAGAACCACAAGGGATTTTAGCCGTTGTACGTCAAACGACTTATACCTGGGCAGATCTACAAGTTGAGCGGAATTCGGTCTTGCTGATTATCGATGGTATTCAAGATCCCGGGAATTTAGGCACCATTTTGCGTACGGCGCTGGCTTTAGGAGTACGTTATGTTTGTTTGACACCGGGAACCGTAGATTTATATAATCCGAAAGTGTTGCGCAGTACAATGGGCGCAATCTTTTCTTTAGTCTTACTGCCTGACCGTCAGTCTGAGGAGATTTTGGGCTTTTGTCGGGACTGGGGGTTGAGTATTTTGATGGGGGATATCCAGGGCAGCTCGGTTTACCATACTAAACTGTCGGCTGGTCCACTTGCCCTGGTGGTAGGAAACGAAGGAAATGGACCATCTCCATCCTTTCGGATTGAGGATGTCCAGTGTGTTACAATTCCGATGTCTCAAGATGTTGAGTCCCTTAATGTAGCGATAGCTACGGGCATATTGCTCTCTGAAATCGTTCGACAAAGGGGGATGGTGTGACTAAAGTTAGGGGCTTTCGGCTACGCTATTGTAAAACATAGAAGAGCTATGCTATAATTTTCTCTGAACTAGTGATGATGCCATATAAGCAAATAATGCGATGATCGGGTTATAAGGAGTGTTTTCTTTGCAGGGAGGCATGGCCATAGACTGTGAGCCAGCTAAGAAGGTACCCACCTCTTAGACCAGAGGTCAGACGACAGAGGCCAGAGATCAGAAAGGGAATATCTCGATCTGACACATCCGGCTTCTGACCTCTGACTTCCGATTAAAGAGGTTAAATTTCGCCTGGGAGTGGCCTACTGATCATAGGTAGGCCCGGTTTCCACCGTTAACGGGAACTTAAGTGTGGCCAAATTGGTCAAACTAGGGTGGTACCGCGAGAGTAGACTCTCGTCCCTTTCAAGGGGCGGGCGTTTTTTTATTATCCTGACTTGGAAAGGGTGGTTTACTTGAAGAATGAAATACGACGTATCGGAGAAGAAGCATTACGAGAACTGAAGGAGCTAAACAGGCCGGAAGCGCTCCAAGAGCTTAAAGTGAAAGTTCTCGGCAAAAAGGGATCGTTAACCGCACTGTTACGCCAAATGGGTAGCTTAAGTTCGGAAGAGCGGCCGATCATGGGGCAACTTGTCAATGAGGTGCGTAGTCGTCTGGAACAAGCATGGGAAGAACGTAGCGCCGAGTTAGACCTAGTATCCTTACAGAAACGGCTGGCGACGGAACGCATTGACATCACCTTACCAGGGGTTCGGGTTGCACGTGGACGTCTTCATCCCCTTACCCAGATTGTTGAAGAGATCGAAGATATCTTTTTGGGAATGGGCTTTCAAGTTGCTGAAGGACCGGAAATTGAATCGGATTATTACAACTTCGAAGCCCTTAATTTACCGAAGGATCATCCCGCTCGCGAAATGCAAGATTCCTTTTATATTACAGAGGAAATACTGCTTCGAACGCAGACTTCTCCCGTTCAGATTCGAACGATGGAAAAGCTCTGTCCGGCGCTCCCGGTGAAGATTATTGCGCCCGGAACAGTCTATCGTAATGATGACGATGCGACTCATTCTCCGATGTTCCACCAAGTAGAGGGTCTGGTTGTGGACAGTGGGATCCGAATGTCAGACCTCAAGGGAATTCTCTTGAATTTCTCTCGTCAGATGTTTGGTGAAGCCAGAGAAATTCGTTTAAGGCCGAGCTTTTTCCCGTTTACTGAACCGAGCGCAGAAGTGGATGTTTCCTGTATGCTTTGTGGGGGAGCAGGATGCCGTCTTTGTAAAGGGACAGGCTGGATAGAAATATTAGGGTCAGGAATGGTTCATCCCAAGGTCATAGAAATGGGCGGCTATAATCCGCAAGAGGTCACGGGATTTGCCTTCGGTATGGGAGTAGAACGAATCGCCATGCTGAAATTCGGAATTGAAGATATGAGGCTCTTGTATGATAACGATTTGCGCTTTTTGCAGCAGTTTTAAGGGGGGAAGGTTATGAAGGTCAGTCTAGAATGGTTGCGCGAACTAGTGGATGTTGATCAAAGCGCCGAAGAGTTAGCGGAAACGTTAACCCGGGGCGGGATTGAAGTCGAGGATGTCGCGAACCTGAATAAAGGATTCGAAAAAGTTGTGATCGGTGAAATAGTCAGTTTAACCAAACATCCGGATGCAGATCGACTCTTGGTCTGTGCCGTGAATGTGGGCCAAGAGGAGATTCCAATTGTCACTGGCGCACCGAACTTACTGGTTGGCGACCGGATTCCTGTTGCCTTGGTAGGATCGACTCTTCCCAATGATCTTTCAATCCGCAAGTCTAAACTCAGAGGGGTTGTCTCTCAAGGGATGCTATGTTCGCGTGAAGAGCTTCTTCTCGATGCCACGGTAGGCTTGGAACGCAGTGCGGATGGGATCCTGATCCTCTCGCCCGATGCCCCAATCGGGGAGAATTTCGGTAAATACTTAGGGCGCGAAGACAGTGTTTTAGACTTGGAACTTTATCCGAATCGGCCAGATTGTTTGGCGATGGTCAATGTTGCTCGTGAAGTCGCGTCTCTTACTCGGAAAAAGCCCCATTTACCGAAATGGGCAGAACCGAACCAAGTGCTTTCTCTGCCAACAGCCTCAGATCTGCGGATTATCATCGAGGAAGAGGAGTTATCTTGGCGTTATGCAGGCTTAGTAGTTGAGGATGTTAAAATCGTTGCTTCTCCGGAGTGGATGCAGCGTCGGCTTAAAGCAGCTGGAGTTCGCCCTATTAATAATATTGTGGATATCACGAACTACTGTATGTTGGAAATGGGACAACCCTTACATGCTTTTGACCGAGATAAGATTAGTGGGGACATTCATGTCCGTTCGGCCTATCCCAACGAAATAATTGTTTCACTGGATGGAGTTGAACGTTTTCTCCAACCGGATAATCTGATTATTGCCGACGACCTCCAACCTTTGGCAATTGCTGGGGTAATGGGTGGGTTAAACAGTGAAGTAACCCAGGATACGAGGCGTTTACTGATTGAATCTGCACATTTTTCTCAGGTAAGTGTCCGCCGAACAAGCCGTCGCTTAGGTCTCAGATCAGAGGCTTCTAACCGCTTTGAGAAGGGAATTAATGCCTATGGGTGCGTGGCTACACTTGGACGGGTAAGGGATCTGATCCTGGAATTAGGGGTGGGTCGCCCTGTAGCACTGGTGGATGAAGTGAAGCATCTCCCTACTGACCGTCGAGTTAGTCTCTCTGTGCAACATACTGCAACAGTGCTGGGCATCGAACTTACAACAGCGGAGATCCGCCAAGTCATGGAGGACCTGAACTTTAAGTATCGGGAACAAGACGGTCTGTTCGACGTTGAGATTCCTACCTACCGCTCGGATATCGAAATTGAAGAAGATCTCATGGAAGAAGTTGCCCGTCTGATCGGGTATGATCGAATTCCGACCACACTTCCTCAAGGGGATCAGACCCAGGGGAGCCGAACTTCGGAACAGGAGTTTCGTAGGCGTTTGCGGAAGGCTTTGGCTCAATCAGGAATGGATGAAGTAATTACCTATTCCTTCACTCGCCCAGCGGCAGATGCGCAGTGGGGAAGTGCAAAGCATTCCATCCCCTTGTTCAATCCGTTACGGGATGAACTCAGTGTGATGCGTACTACTCTGGTTCCCGGACTCCTCGATGTGGCTGCTCGGAATGTTGCCCGACGCAACATGGATGTCAGCATTTTCGAGATTGGAAATACTTATTGGGGAGAGGAGCAACCATTGCAGAATCTTCCTCGAGAAGAATTGAGAGTGGCCGGACTCGCTGTAGGAAAGAGTAGAAGACATTGGCTGAACCAGTCAGTTAGTTATGATTTCTATTATCTTAAGGGGATTCTAGAAGGGGTGGCTTTGGAATTCGGTCTTGAATTGGAATACCGCATCGCCGAGAATCAACCCTTACTACACCCGGGGCGATCAGCTGACGTTTTTATTAAGAATCAACGCCTCGGATTCCTGGGTGAGTTGCACCCATCCCTGGAAAAAGAGTGGGGGCTGGAACGGGTGGTATTATTCGAATTAGAATTTACCCCAATGTTCGCTCGGATGCGACAAACCGTTCGTGCTCAATCCATCCCGCGTTTCCCTGCGATTCAAAGGGATTTGGCTGTGGTCGTGGCCCTTGAAACTCAAGCCGACGCGGTTATGTCGAAGATGAGGACGCTTGGTGGGGAATTATTGCAGCAAGTAGAAATATTTGATGTCTATACGGGCAAATCCATCCCAGACGATCGTAAAAGTCTGGCATTTATGCTACGATACCAGTCCTTAGAAAGGACGTTGACCGATGAGGAAGTAAATATTCTGAATTCACGCATTTTAGAGGGGATTCAGCAGGAATTCGCTGCGGAACGGCGAAAATAGTAGGAAAGATTAAGGCCAAGCGGGTAATAAGAGAGCGAGGGGAATTTGTGTCACATGAACAAGTCAAAATCACCGTTGAGATTTTTGGAGAAAAACATGTGGTCCGTGGTGATGGGACTGCACAGTATATCCAAGGGTTAGCGCATGAAATTGATAAGAAGATGCGTCTAATCGCTCAACGGCTACCTCGCTTGAGTGTTCACCAGATGGCTATTTTAACCGCTCTAAATTTAGCAGATGAACTCGCGAAATTACGAGAAGAACAAGAAACATTAATGCAGTTACTCGGTGAAAAAACAGAGTAGCATGGAGTACCGAAAATGCGATTAACAATTGGGAAAAACCTAAATATGGTTAGAAAAAAACGGCGACTAAGTTTAGACAAAGTTGCTGACTTAACAAGCGTCAGTAAAGCCATGTTAGGTCAGATTGAAAGAGGGGAGTCTACCCCTACAGTAAACGTCCTTTGGAAAATCGCTACAGGGCTAAAAGTCTCTTTTTCATCCTTATTAGCTAATGGAGAGGAAAATAAAGAGACCCTCTTAATTCACCATTCAGATATTACCCCGATAATTGAAGAAAATGGACAAATGAGAATCTACCCACAATTTATTTTTGATAGCAATCGGGGCTTTGAAGTGTTTATCATTGACCTTGAACCAGGCTGTAGTCATAGATCCCCTCCTCATGACGAGGGGGTTGAAGAGTATATTAGCCTTATTGAAGGGGCCCTAGAAATACTCATCGGAGAAAGTGTTTATGTCTTGAATAAAGGGGATGCTATCCGTTATCTGGCCAATAAAGAACACATTTACCGTAATATCTCCGAGCAAAGAACTAGTTTTCATCATTTAATTTACTATTTTTCCTAAAGAATATAAAGCTGAGGATATGTATTTAGAAACACGACTAGCAAAGGCTTAGTCGTGTTTTTTGGACTTGTCAAACCCCACGTCACTTGTGGGTTAGTAGTTGTCAAATAAATTAAGTCAGTTTGAGTGTAGAGACAGAACTTCGCTTAAACGCGGTTAATGCCTTGCGACGATTAGTACAGGAGAATAATGTTGCCAAGCCTGTAATTAAAGGTATAAAGATGTACGCGAAATGTATTGAGCGTTATAACGCACATGTGGTATACTTTACAAAATACGTGCGTTATAGCGCTCAATACATTTGATTAGAAAGAAGGGTCCCTTCCATGAATCATTTAGTTTTATTAGTGAAAAGATTAAGGGCTGATTCTTCGATCTCCGCCATCGTTGCTGGTTTAATAGCGGTTACGGTTGGGTTTGCAGGACCTGTACTGCTGATTTTTCAAGCAGCAAAAGTCATAAACTTAAGCAATGCTCATCTATCCTCATGGATATGGGCGATTTCCATCGCCAGCGGCCTGACGTCAATTATTTTAAGTATTAGATTCAAGGCGCCTGTGATAACTGCCTGGTCAACACCGGGGGCTGTAATGTTAATCTCGGGGTGGAGTGCTTATGCCTATTCAGACTCGATCGGGGCATTCATTTTTGCGGGGGTACTTATTACCATCCTTGGCTTTACGGGCCTTTTCTCTTCCTTTATGAAACGGATTCCTTACGCCATCATCACGGCAATGCTAGCCGGGATTTTACTTAAGTTTGGTGTAGATGTCTTTGTTTCCTTAAAACAATTACCACTGTTAGCGCTGCCCATGATCTTGGGTTATCTAGTGTCTAAGCGTTGGTTCCCGCGTTATGCAGTCGTTACAAGTTTATTGCTGGGTCTCTTGATAGCTTATAGTTTAAAGATAGTTAATTTTGGAGGGACCAGTATTTCACTCGTTCACCCAATATTTACTCAGCCCACATTTTCATTGAGTTCCCTAATCGGTTTAGGCATACCACTTTGTATTGTCACTATGGCCTCGCAAAATGCGACAGGCATTGGAGTATTAAGGGCTGATGGATACAATACGCCGGTAAATCCACTCATTATTTCTACGGGGATTGCGTCCATTCTTTTTGCTCCGTTCGGCGCTCACGGTATCAATATGTCAGCCCTCATAGCTGCGATCTGTACCGGAAAAGAGGCACATAGTGATCCTGATAAACGCTACATTGCTGGAATATCGGCGGGTTTCTTTTATATATTATTTGGAATCTTTGGGGCCACCATCGTTTCAGTCTTTGCAATTTTCCCTAGCGAATTGATCATTGTAATAACCGGATTAGCCTTATTTGGCTCGATAAGTTCAAGTCTTACTTCTGCAATGCAAGAAAATAATAAAAAGGAAGCTGCATTGATAACTTTTCTGGTTACTTTATCCGGCATTTCAATTGCCGGAGTCGGAGCACCTTTTTGGGGATTAATTGCTGGTATTGTGACGGATTACATGCTATCGGGCGATCTAACAAAACTGTTCTCTTCGGAAACTATCCTTCAAGCGCAAGAAAAGAAACGGAAAGTAGGCTGAGAGGAACGTGTCTAGCCCACTATCTGCCTTCCGGGGCTTCTTTGGGAGTAGACCATTTTCTAAAGCAAACTATTTTTTGAGTACCATAGGGGAAACAACAATAGACTGGCAAATTAAAAATCTTTGAAAAGGGGAAGCAAAGAAGCAGTGTATAGTAAAATGTACGCTGGTTGTTTAAGGTGTGATGATGTGGGTGAATTGCAACAGCCTTTAAGGTTTATTAGGTATCTGTTCCCGTGGACAGGGCACGTGGAGACCTGTGTACTGCTATATCACAAGGATTATACAGTAGGGGAAAAGGGCAAGAAGGTTACGGTTGAGGTTGGGATGAATAAGTAAAATTGAATAATTTACTTATATCAAAGGGCATCTGCTGAATGAATGAAATAAAGGCAGGTGCTTTTTAATATGTGTTGAATGTATAAGGTGCTTTTCTACTTACCATTACTCGACATATAGACTATAATAAAGGAAGTATTTAACACAAGTTGAATAATAATTTCAGATTTATGTCGAAGTACTGTGGTAAAATATATTTATCCTAAGGAAAATATAGGAACTTTTACAAAGGTAATTTTATCGCAAGTGGTCTATTAGTTGGGAACTATTCATATCAATGGGGTGCTGAATATTCTGAGCAAAAATGAGCCACTGTTTTGGGCTTTTTGAGCCATCTTTCCGATCAGTCGCAGCGGGTTGACCACAGTGCTAGGGGAACTCAATTAACATCTTAACTCGTAAGATTAATTACGATATTAATAAATATCCTATGATTATATCTAAAACCTGGTTTTAAAGCCTATAAAATTAGAGAAATTAACGGGGAGAATGGAACATGCAAAATATTGATGACAAAATTGAGCGTTGGAAAAAACGCTTACTAGATTTAGGTAAACGCAATAGATTAATAAACTTTAAAGAAACTAAAAGGTCTAATGTTGGAGTTACTTCACCGAACTATGATGTGTTATATAAAAGAATTGTTCATGATGAGGATGAACTTAGCTTTTCATTTCCCCTTAAAACAACATACGATGAAGATGGTGAAGAACATAATATTTCTGTTCAAGATGGTGACTTACAAACAAACAAAACGTTGAACGAACAGCAAAAGACTTTGAAAGTTTTGCGTGGTCGTGCAAAGACATCAATGGAAGAACAAGGTATAAATTCACTTTACTTAACCTTTGGTTTAATAAGATGGAAAGAAAGTGATATTTCCGAAGTTGTAATTTCTGCCCCACTTGTTCTTGTCCCCGTAACATTATCTGTTGAATCTATAACAGACCCATATATTTTACAAATACATGAAGATGAGATAGTTGTCAATCCAAGTTTAGCTTTTAAATTTGAGAATGATTTTGGTATTGCTTTGCCGGAATTTGATGGACACGAAGATGATATTACTGATTATTTATCTCAAATAGCAAAAATTGCAAAAAAGAAAGATTGGGAGGTTGTAACTGATGTTCACCTCACTTTATTGTCATTCCTAAAAATAAATATGTATAAAGACCTTGATAATAATAAAGACAAGATTGTATCCAATGCTACTATAAAAGCACTTTGCGGGGATAAGAGTGAGATTTCCCAAATACCAAGCGAACTCAATAACTTTAACCATGATAAGAATGTTAGACCTATTGATACCTATCAAGTAGTAGATGCTGACTCGAGTCAACAAGATGCAATCTTATTATCGAAAAAAGGCATTAGTTTTGTAATGCAGGGCCCTCCTGGAACAGGAAAAAGTCAAACTATAACAAATATTATTGCCGAGGCTATTTCTGAAGGTAAAAAGGTGTTGTTTGTATCTGAAAAAATGGCAGCGCTTGAGGTGGTTAAAAAGCGTCTTACTGAAGCTGGACTTGATGATTTCTGTCTCACTTTACACAGCTATAAGGCCAATAAAAAAGAGGTATTAAATCAACTTGCCAAAACGCTAACTGTTCAAAGAATAAGTATCCGTGAAGATGCCATATATAAACTGTCCGTTTTAGAGGAAAGAAGAAATACGCTTAATGAATATCAAGAACAGCTCCATACAAAAATTACGCCTCTTAACGTTTCGATATTTGAGGCTAATGGGCGACTTGCAAAACTATCTGCAACGCAGGATATTATTTTTGGGATAACTGATGTTGAAAATACTGATATGGAGTTACTCAATAAATATCGATATCTGTTAAGTGAATTTTCAAAAACCATCGGTAAATTAAGTAAAGACTACTCTGAAAATCCTTGGTACAGTTGCAATGTTCCGGTAGTAACCCATGAATTAAGACACGACATAGAAGTGAATTTAAAAAGTATATCTGTAAAATTAAACTCCTTAATTCAAACCTATAA
>Ga0209347_1000583_pt1 | contig 86774 bp, 67 predicted proteins | sample AutmiccommuBRH23_FD_187382 | JGI IMG/M metagenome (GOLD analysis project Ga0209347, IMG submission 187382) | Deep subsurface microbial communities from Mt. Terri, Switzerland - Autotrophic microbial communities BRH/23 (SPAdes) (version 2) | ecosystem: Environmental > Aquatic > Deep subsurface >...
AACGAGATTTTTAAGATTACTGAATGAGTTTCAGTCATAAAAAAGTTGCTTTCAGCGACAGGTCTTTTCAGAAGGATTAATCCTTGGGCGGTCGACTTTCAGTCGATAAGCATTTATGCTTTAACCCGCCCACTTCAGTGGGCGGTAGTTTAGTTGAATAAAGATCCGCCTGAAATCCGGACAGGTACGACTGGGCATAGGGCAAGGTATTATCTACGGTGTTAAAGGGTATTATCCCCTCCGGCGGTATTCCTCCCGCCTGCTTTACTGTGGACACCTGGCTTGAGGAACACATTAGGCTGGTAGTTTCAACCTAAAACTCGTCAAAGGTAATTTCGCAACCGCAGTTTTGGCAATGAACCTAATGCTACTCCCTCAAAGGCTACAGAGCTTTTCTCCCGCTCAGAGTACTCGCTAAAGTCATATTCCAAAACCGTTTCCGATCCAGTCTCTATCCTGCTTTCCGTTTTACACGATGTACACCTGAATTTTTCGCTCCCGATGTCATACTTCATAACACCACCGCAATTTGCGCAGATAAAGGTTTGGGTGTCCACAGCGATCTTTACCTGTGCATTAGTAGTTTCCATGTCCATTTCCATAAGATACCTCCATTTCATGTGGTAAACATTACTTGAAATTTGCGCGTGCTCTGTTCTGCTTAAACATCCACTATCCTACTTGGTATTTTCTACATTATGTGCCTTTTTCAATGCTTCCAGGTCGGCCGTATAAGTATTCGGTTTCTTTTCTAAGTTGCTTTAATTATTGTCTTCAATACACAACCAAAACGTATAGCCTACATGAAATGTCATTTCCAAGTCATGAAATATTAATTCAAGCGTTTTTTTCTAACGATTCTGGTATAATGGTACTTAAATATGAATGGTGCTTACATATGACAAGGTGAAAATTTCTTTCAATAACGACAGAAAGCTGGATCTTTTGCAGATCAGCTGGCTTGCGGATGATTATTGAAAGCTGATTGGAGGAACACACCTTTGATGGATTATATAAGATCAGTTCTAAGCCTTATTTTCGCAATCAGCGTGATGTATATACTTTTGGATTGTGAGATCAAGCACAAAAAGGACCGCTTTCTGTTGGGACTTTATGCAGCTGTCGTGCTAATTTGTGATGGGTTTGTTTTGCTCAATTTCGGGTATGCAACTTTTATGAAACTATATCCCCTTCTTGTCCACCTTCCGGTATTTTTAGCCTTTGTGTTTATCTCAAAGTTCAAACCAATCAAGGTATTCTTTATTCTTTTGACACTCATCGCTATAAGCACGTCATTCTCCTTGGTAGGACTTATTATTTCATCTATTTTTGGCTCCAGCAGGGAAATCGTGAACATTGTTTGCTATATCCTGTATATACCCACAGGATTTATTATTTACCAGTATATCCGTCCGCCTTTCCTTTATATGATGCACAACACAGATAAAGGCTGGTTAGGCTTTTGCATTATACCACTTTCATACTCCGTGCTTATTTATTCTATCGCAAAATATGATTTGGACAATGTGATCTTTGGACCAATTGTAAAGGATGCTGTGCTGCTCTTTATTATGACTCTCTCAGCTTATATTCTGATTCTACGATTTTTCAAACAAACCAGAGAACATCTCACTCTGCAAAACGAACAAAATTTATTAATGACTCAAGTGGCCGCAGCTCAGATTCATTTTGAAGCATTGGAAGAATCACAAGAAAAGACAATGCTGTATCGACACGATATGCGACACCACTTGAATCTGATCAATTCCTATTTTGCGGACAACAACAAGGAAGCGGCGCAAAACTATATTACTGAGGTCGAAAAAACTATTGAGGGTGCTGCGGTTGAAAAATATTGCAGCAAATATACGGTTAATTTGATTCTATCCTCTTATATTGCTAAGGCCAAGAATGAACAAATAACTGTTGAAACTCAAATCGATCTCCCGGAAAAAAACGCCGTATCCGATATGGACCTTTGTGTTATTTTTGCCAATGCCCTGGAAAATGCCATCAATGCCTGCAAGACCATTAACAGTGCCAATGACAGAATCATAAAAATCGTCTCCAAAATCAACCATAATAAGCTCTACCTACAAATCACAAACAGCTTTGATGGCACAATCATGTTTGTTGACGACATGCCGATAAGTACCGATGAGAATCATGGCCTTGGCACGAAAAGCATTGCAGCGGTAGCACAAAAATACGGCGGCATGTATTCCTTCACCGTCGAAGACAGAGTCTTTAAGGCAATCATTATCCTGTAGGAAATGAGCAGCAAAACTCACCGTTTTGTTAGATGTTGATTTTGCGTCATGAAATCTACCTCACAAAATAATTCTCGCCTTAAAAACCCCACTTTCAGCTGTAAAGGAGCACAACCCGTTATATTTTTGCACAGTAGCCGCGATGCTTTTTGTTCCAAAACCGTGGTTTTCTTCCTTACTGATGGGCATATTCTCTACGAATGTGACTTCGCCACTGAAATTGTTCGTTACTTGGATAAACAACCTATGATTTTTAGACTTGCAACTAATATTTATCCTTCTATTATGGCTTTCTTTGATAATCCTACAGGCTTTGATCGCATTTTCTATGGCATTCGATAGAATAATGCACAAATCCATATCCGACACTTCACAGTCTTTGGGAATATACACCTGAGACTCTACCATAATATCTTCATTTTTAGCCCTATTGATATAGGGTGACAAAATCAAATTCACAGCTGTGTTTTCACAGTATTTTATTGTCACTGTATCATCAATGTTTTTTTCAATTTCTGTAATATATTCTTTTATTTCAGCAAGCTTATTATCAGCTAAATAACCATTGATCAGGTGTAAATGGTGGCGCTGGTCGTGACGATAAATAATCGCTTTTTCCTCTGATTCTTTTAACGTTTCTGAACGATCCTGTAAGGCCGACACCTGTATTGCTAATATTGTCTGTTCGTTTTGCAGGGTAAGCTGCTCTCTGGTTTGCTTAAAAAAACGTAAAATTAACACATAGGCAGCAATGATCAAAATAGCGACCGACGTGTCAAGCCACAAAAGCGGCTCATCTCTTACAAGCTCTACGTCATACCTTCCAAGTAAAAAAGTAAATGCATTATAGGAAAGCGGTATCAAGCAAAACGTTGCCCAACCTTTTGATGTATTACGTAGCATATAAAGAAATAAGGGACGAAAATACTTGTAAACAATAAACGTTATGGGTAGGTACATCACCAATGAAACAACGCTTACAACCACATCATTGTAGCCAAAAAAAGCTGCAACAATTTGCCCGACCAAAATGGGAGGGGAAGATAAAACGATAACTGTCAAAAGAACAAAAAATAGCTTTATTCCTCTATATTTTGAAATAAACCAGAATCCAATAAATAACGGCGCCTGTACAAAAACAGGGTATAGAATCATAAAACTCTGATAGCCTAAACTAAGCCACACAAACCCACCACTGATAAGTAAGAGGGTCATAAACGATCCCATTATGTAGACACCTTTTTTGGGCTTTACCTCAAAGTCCAAAAGCATATACATTAAGGTGATACTATAACCCATGGTAACAAAAAATTCTATCAACTCCATCATAGCTTGCTTCCTCCATTAGGCGAACGACTGCTCTGCCTATTTCTCGCCCATAGTTTGAGGGTACGACCCGTGGAGGAAAAGGATACCCCCACTCGTTATGAAATGTAGGAAATCTTGGTGAAAAATTGAATTAAGGCTTTACAAATGGCACTTTTTATATTTTTAATGCTATAATTGATTTCAGTGCTAAAAGCCTATGAAAACTCAGTCTCATTCTCAACTGACCGCTACTTCAAACAGTTTTTCCCATCTTATGGATACCATGTCTCTACAATATCAGCAATAACCATAGCAACTAGCGATATTATCGTTGAGTGGAGAGGTATTTCTTCTATACCAACCCGTTATTTCCTCTAATTGATCGCAAGTATCCCTTGGCGTGTGTTTACAACTTCTTTGCATTTTTGACGGATGTCTCCCTGGAAGAAACGAACGATCTGATGGAAGTTGTGAGCGATTGTTTTCAAGCCCATAATTAAACTACAGCTTACTAAACCTCGAACTCTAAGTTTCCCAGCTCCATGCGCCCGTTTAAAGGCGGAATTAGTTCCTTCGATAGCAACGCGTTTACTACCACTTTCGTTTCGGTCTAGCTTGTCCATGAGGATTAAACGAGTATTTTCAGCAATGAGACTTTTCTGGCTGACGCGCAAGACAGTATCTTTCTTTTGGAACTTGATCGGGCATTGATCCTTTAGGGGGCATTGAGTGCAGATATTTATGTTAAAGTGAGCACTCAAGATGCCGCTCTGCGAATTAAAGTCACTCCGCAAGGGCTCCTGCAATTTCGGACAGCTCACGATCGTTTCGAAGTGTTCAATGTTAAAGGCATTGTAAGGCAGTTTATTCGACGTGACATTTCGCCCCGTCATATCCGTGTAATGGAGTTCAATTCCAAGCCCTTCCGCTTTTTTAATGAGATCGCTGCTATAATATCCACCGTCTAAGTAAAGATCTTTAACTGGAGTTGTTTCTTGAAGTTTTGTAAGACTCTCATCAGCCATTTTGACATCACTTGCGCTATTGGGTTCCACATGGTAATCCGTCACGATTTGAACTGGATTATCATCGGCGCATGTTTCAGCGAGATTGACAACATAGCCGACGTGACTCTTGCCCGCCTTTTTTCGATACGTTGCCTCTGCATCATAGGCGGATTGAAGGGAACTCGCGGCGATATCTTTGTTTTCTTTAGCTAGCCACACTTTGCGTTCGTCATCATAAACCGTTTGTTCCTTTATGAAGCGAACGAGTACCTGAATTTCTGGACGCATTTGCAATTCCAAGTTGTCTTTCACAAGTTGGCTCAGTTCACCTCCCAAATTTAAGAGTTTTTCTAAGCGTGACGATGTTTCAGTATCTTTCAATTTATAGAGAAGACTCGTCTTGTAATTCGGTTCTAAGACCTCTTTAAACTCAGAACTAAGAATTTCTAGGGGACATGCCTTGAGTCCTTGAAGTAAAACATCATAAGCCAAGGCGAGCCGTCCAGCCCGTTTGATGTTAGACATAATCTGAGTCGAATCCATTCTCTGTTTGTCGGTATCAAGTTGAGCTACTTCAATGAAGTGTTGGACGAGTGTTTCAAACTGTTTAAAGATCAAGCACCCTTCTTTGGGATGTTCCAAGGTGTACTTATACAGTCTGGCCCGAAAGTCATAGAAGGTTCTACGTGCAAAATAACGTTCGCCGATATTACGAAGGCCCAAGGCATAAGAAATTTGATAGTCGTAGGCAAACGCTTCAAAAAGAACTTCATCAACAAAGTTTTTTAAATGTTTGATGATTTCGAGCGCAACCAAGATGTTGATCGGGAAATTTGGACGTCCATTATCACTCGAATAAAGAGGAGCAAATAATTTCTCGTCAATTTTAGAAAAAACATGCTTATAAAATAGTCCAGCCCAACTCTTTTCCAGCCTCTTTTTATAGCGGAGGTCCATTCCACTCAAATTATTAAATAATTTCTCTTGCCTATGCAATGTATTTTCTCTAAACATAGCAAAAATCACCTCAAATCGCAGTATAAGCAAATTATATCAGGATATCTCTGAATAGCTTTCTTATACTATATAATTCGTTGAAATAGGGGCAAATTCCTGCTTTTAGACAAAAAAATCATGAGGTTTCTGCACTGGAATCATAATTAAGTTTTATTATGTTAATCTAGCCTGTAAATTGGGTTGAAAGGCTTCGTATTCTATTCAAGATTTTCAAGATAAAGCGAAAGGAATGGCGCTTATTTATGTTACAAATTGCTATATGCGATGACAATTTCACCGAGTTATTACAAATAAAACAAATCGCCGAGAAGTTCAAGGCTTCTCATATTTCTAAATACAATATTAAATACGACACCTTTTCGAGCAGCTTGGATTTGCTTATAGCAACGGAAAATGGTTTAAGCTACGATCTTATAATTTTAGATGTTGTAATGCCTTTGATGACAGGTATTGAGGTTGCAACAGAGATTAGAAAGAAAAATAACCTTTCTAAAATTGTATTTTTAAGCTCATCAAGCGAGTTTGCCGTGGATTCCTACAAGGTAAATGCTTTTTATTATCTGTTAAAACCTATAAGAAAAAAAGAACTTATACCCATCTTAGAAAAGGCTTGTGCTGATATTGTTGATGAAAAAGAAAAAGGAATCATTGTAAAATGTAAAACGTGTTTAACAAAAGTTCTGTTACATAATCTTGAATATACCGAAGTTTCAAGGCGAACCTTATTCTTTCACCTAACAAGTGGAGAGGTTCTGGAAAGTTATGGTACTATGAGCCAGCTTGAAAACGACTTGCTAGGGGATAAACGTTTTATTAAGCCCCACCGCTCTTACATAGTCAATCTCGACTGTGTTCACCGTATTACCAATAAAGATATCATCACCTTATCAAATAAGCCTATTCCAATCTCCAGAGAGCTCTATAAGAGTATTAAACAATCATATATTGATTATTCGTTTGATGGATGTTAAAACCTATGGTGAAATTGACGTTCGCAATGAAAATGCAATGTATCCATCAACTGCATTCTTATACCGTTCCATTGCCTGTTTTAAGGTTATCCGTAATATCCTTGTATTTAATTTCAAACTCAGCGTGGTCTCCAATAGCGTGGGGAATTTGCACGCTAATACCGATAGCATCTTTTGTTAAATAGCTAAATGTACCAGACGAATTCTTTTCACTTATCTCGTCAGACTCATTAAGATATTTGCTTAGGTCATTAGGATCAATCTGATTCACGCTTTCCACGACGGCCGCTTTTAGGGCTTTGCCATCTTCAGAGCTAGCATCACCCTCCCAGGCGATATAATTTCCGTTTTTACATCTATCCACAAGGTTTTTATTGATAATTACAAGGTCCGCTAATTTCAGCTTGCTCCCTTTATTGATATCAATGTTGGTTGTATATAACACATTATTAGGATAGCTTGCTCCTTGCAGGTTTTTCAGGCCCAAATAGTGTATGCTTAATAAGTTTGCTTCCTCAAGTTTGATAGTGTAGTCAATATCCAAAGTCATTCCTTCTTCTGCACCTTGATAATAGGATTCTAAAATATCCTTTCGAATTAATTCATTGATTGTTCTCATCCGTTTATCATCGCCTAAATTGGTAAGTTGAGGATAGTTAATTTTTGCGCTCTTATCAGTATAAACTTCTGTAGTTATCAGATAGGTCATAGTAGTTGCTGGTTTTGATTGATTGTTACTTGAATTGTACGCTTCAGCAGAAGGATAATTTACATCGAAGTACCCTTCGGGCAACTCGCCCTTTAAGCTGGTATATAGCTCATCCTTAAAATATATGGCCACCTTTTTCACTCCATAATTATAACCATAAGTAGCGAGTAAACATGTTAAGATACCAGCTTCAGTATTTGACCCCAGGGTCATATGGTCTACATAAGAGTCAGAAAATACTACTTTAAGAACGCCTGTTTTTTCATCGATCTTTGCTGATTTTACCTTGACTTTATCTGTTAATGACAAAAAATCTTTGTTATACGATGTACTTTGTAGCTCTTTGGTTAACGCAGCAGACAATGCATTATCTTCTACTGGTATTATTTTATCAATATAATAATACTTTAGCTCACTCATAGCTAAGAAATACAGTCTAACCTTTACATTTTTGCTTGTCGCTTTATCCGTGCTCGTAGGTTGCAACTCAGACACTTTAGAAGTAGGTGACGCATTTTTACTAGTAGCATTATTAGGGGTTACGGGTGGTGTAATATTTGATGTACTAACCTTTTCATTACTCTTACAACCAGTTAGGAAGACAATACACATTACGGACAGGATTATTACCCAAAATCGCATTTTCATCCGTGTACCTCCCAAACAGATTATTTGATTTTAAGCTCTGGTCCATCTAAAGTATGAAGTTTGAATTTTAGTTAAACATTATTGCTATTCAAAGACCCCTAATCCATTAATCAGGGGTCTTTTCTAATCTTCTAATTCACCAATCTTCTTTAATGAGCGTTCCAGTACTACCTGTAGTACCTTTTATTGGTTCATTCTGACTTGCGGGGTATAAGTTTTTTCTAATACCCTTTATTTCTTGCTTGCAAGTGGCTCAGAAACTCTTTGCCTCATATTAGTGTCTAATTCTGTAGTTAACTCATCAGCCACTCTTAACATTTCACCTAAGTCAGCACCATGAGCTGACGATGGTTTTGTTAAAATTTCGTTATATATCTTAATGACAGCATCAGCGGCGTTTAATTCTTTTAATGTTAATTCATCTGCATCCCAACTATTTTTAACTGCTAAAGCTACGACCTCATTATAAACCTCTACAAGTTTGATATTCCTTCCCTCAAGCACCTTTATTTGCCTAAGCTCCTCCATTACGGTCGCAGACTTGGGATCTGTGGTAGTTGCTGGTTCTTGGGAAGCTGCTGGCTTTTCTGCTGCAGTCTTTGCTTGATCGTCATCAGGATTCATCGTTTCGTTGGAAGAGCCTGAGTTTACTGCACCAATAATCATAAAAACGAAACAAATTGTGATCCCAATTCCCCATTTTTTCACATTGCCATTCTTTTTTATTGCTGAAATAATAAGCATGACCAAGCTAATTATTATACCTAATAAACTTAAACCCGCCAATGCTGCCATTTATCATAATTCTCCTTATTCTTTATTTATCTTTTTTTTCATTTTCTACTCCATGTGCCTTTTTCAAAGCTTCTAAGTCGGTCGAATAATTATTCGGTTTATTTGATATAGTTTTTATCTTTTCATTTAAAGTATCTGCTAATGCTGCATCACTCTTTTTAACTGCCTCGGACATCTGAAGTAACAAAGTAAATGTTTCATGTTGATCAGTAACTAACGCTAGAAATTGATTGTGTACTTTGCGTACTTCTTCTGTTGCCGGAAGAATTGCTTTTGTCTTTGTAACCAGTTCATTAGAAGCAGGAAGTATTACATCTTTTAATTTAGCCGCAAACGTTGCGTCATCAACACCTTTTGCATTACTAGCTTCAAATTCTGTATTCACTTTGTTCTCCAATTCAACTATAGCTGGCATTTGATTGTTGATATAATTAAGTAAGTCGTCTTGCACTGGGTCTGCTTTACCACAACCTGTTAACACTGAAACACAGATAAGTAATGCTGAAATTGTAGCCATGATTTTTTTCATAATAAATAATCTCCTCTTTTTTTCCGTTTTAGTGTTTCCTTCCTTTTGCTTTTCGGTTACTTGCACTAATTTCCCATTCAAACTAGTTATAGCCCTTCTCGTAATTATAATCTAAATAATATATTCAAAACGCAGCACCTGCATGAGATGTCATTTTTACGTTATGAAATGTAACGGTAGCACATGACATTGAATCTGACTATGAGGATTTGCCGGTGCCGACGTTGGTGTTGGTGTTGTAATCTATAAACCTATTCCGCAATGCATTGCCTGCATGAAGTGTATCTTTTTCGTTATGGAATGAGCAAACAGGTGCATGGTCAAAGGGTATTGACCATGCACCTGTTTGCTTTGTCCGACCAATTCAATACACATAAATGTTAATAGGCAGTAAAGACGCTCACCAAGAACGGCTTTACTGCCTTCTACTGTTGTTATAGTATCAATATGAAGCTGATTCGCCCGCAATTAATGACTTATATAATGATATTTACATACCCTTTTAAACCGAGATTGTGGCCTTATACAACAATGCTACTTGACATTATCTACTTTATATTCCTTTCCCAAGGCTTCTAAATCTGCCGTAAAATTATTCGGTTTATTTGCTATGTTTGTTATCTTTTCATTTAAAGTATTTAATAATGCTGCATCATTCTCTTGAGCTGCCTGACATATCTGAAGTAACAAATTAAATGTTTCCTGTTGATCAGTAACTAACGCAATAAATTCATTGTGCACTTTGCGCACTTCTTCTGTTACAGGAACAACTGCTTTTGTTTCTGTTACCAGTTCATTTGAATCAGGAATTATTACATCTTTTAATTTAGCCGCTGCCGTTGCATAATCAACATTCTTTTCCATAATTGCTGCAGATTCTTTACTTACCTTGTCTTGCAACTCAGATAAAGGTGGCATTTGATTGTTTAAATAATTAATTAAGTCCTCTTGCACTGCTGAAGCTGAAAGTACATTCAGCTTATAAGTAGACGGTTGGAGTGATAAACCTTGAGCATTCCATACAAAAATTTGCAGTGTATCACCAGGATTAATATTCCATGTGCCACTTCCATAAGCACCTGTAAAACCATTAATCACTATCTTGTTATTATCCCACTGAACTACCTTAAGTGTCACTAGATCATTTTCACCACCAAAGTCATTTCCAATATATCCAGCATTCCAATCTGAATTCACATCACGAATCCGAATATATTGAGAATTACCGATATATGGTTGTTTCGCTCCAAATCCATCTCCGTTAATCGTTATAACGCTATTTTGCATAGTACTATTTGTATTAATGATAGCATTATTAATTGATACATTCTTACTTGAAGTCGTTAATCCCTGCATCACAGTATCAGAAATTATTCCTGTTCCACCAAATATATAGACTGTGTTTGCATTTGCTAATCTTTGTTGATAATAACTTTTTGTATTAGCAGAAGAATCATTGTTAATGAGAATAATTGGTTCCGAGATTTTAGCACTATAAGCTGTACCAGTCAAAGCGTCAGCAAATCCTTCTCCAGTTGCTACACATATGCTATCCGTTTTAAAATCACTATTGAATTTTTGATTTACAGCAATATTCCTCGCATATTTATCTCCACCTACAATTCTTTCTGGATTTGGTAGTTGATTAAAGACATTATCACTAATAATATCCGAAGAGCCAATTACATAAGTTTTAGTAATCACGTTTGATGAGATATATGATTTTACTGAATCAGGTACGGAATCTCGAGACACTAATATAATGGGTATCTGTTTCATACCAGCAATTGGTGCTACTGATAACGCATCTGCATAATCTTCACTTGTGCAAACAAATAATGTCGAAGGAGTAGCTATCTGTTCTGCTACTTTAATTGCTGTATCGTATTGAGTTAGCCCTGCAATACGAGTTACATTTATTCCCATCGCTTGTAGTTCAGAATCAATCGATGAAGATATTACTCCAGTTCCGCCAATAATAATTACATTTTTCACATGCAAAGAACTTAAAGTTTGTCTTGTTGTTGAAGGTAAGCTATTAGAAGTTGTTAATAAAATTGGAGCATTGTATTTCTTGGCTAATGGGGCAGAAGCTAGTGCATCAGGGAAATTTTCACCATAAGCAAGAATTGCATAATCTGACTGTGACCATCCAGATTCAGCAGTTTTTGATGCTGTTTCGTAACGATCAAAACCTGCTAGTCTATTAGTTGTGGGAGACGTGTTGGCAAGGGTAGTTATGGCAAATGAGAAACTGAGGGCTAAGGATATGATTAAGGATTTAATAAATAGGGATTTTTTCAAAACTTTTTCCTCCTCATATAAGTGTTTTACTTTTAATACATCTTTAGTTTCCAATTCAATTTAAGACCTGCTTACAGTGAGTATAATTTTTCCTTTTTCTAAAATTATTTGTATTAAATTCTATATCCTCCTCCTTTGCCTGTAGCAGACATCATATCATCAACAGTAAAGTCTATATCAAGTCCACTGCTTGAACTATTTAATTTTATCATAAAACACATGAATGAATTACCATATCTAGCTAAAATGTATGTTTTTCGTTACGAAATGTAAAAAATGTTCTCAAAAATTTATTTATATAAGTTCCAAATAATTTTCTTTATCTATCTTTTGCAACCTGTCGGCTGTATTAACGGTTGTTTTTGGATGATGAAGCTGCCCAAAGTTTCGTATGCACGAATTGAACGCGGCCCCATTGAAAATATCACAATCAAATATTGATAAAAAAAGAGCCTCGCGGGATATAATAATACAAATCCCATAAGGCTCGCTTTGTTTTTTCGTTTATTAAGTTTGAATAGAAAGGTGGTGATTGCCCATGTCAACAAATACTAAAATACCCAATAGATTAGCTGACGAGAAGTCCCCCTACCTGCTCCAACACGCTTATAATCCTGTGAACTGGTATCCTTGGAGCGAAGAGGCTTTTCAGATAGCAAAAACAGAGAATAAACCTGTTTTCTTATCTATTGGGTATTCGTAGTGGTGTAGTTTACCGACATGTCACTGGTGTCATGTCATGGAAAGAGAATCCTTTGAGGACCATGAAGTCGCTGCTATACTCAACCGCTACTTTGTCTCCATTAAAGTTGACCGCGAAGAACGCCCTGATGTTGACCATCTGTACATGGAATTCTGTCAGGTTCTGACCGGATCAGGCGGTTGGCCTCTTACCATAATAATGACGCCTGAGAAAAAGCCATTTTTTGCTGGTACATATTTTCCAAAAACGGAGCGATATGGTCGTCCAGGGCTTATGGAACTCTCAGCACAAGTAGGGACTCTCTGGAACACAAGCGAAGGTAAATTACGAGAGTCTGCCGATGAGATCGTTTCTGCAGTTCATTCTGGGCGCACTAAAACAAATAAGCCAACTATCCCAGCCTCCCCTTTAGAAAGGGATATTTCGCTACATAACGGTAAAAACTCCGTTTCCGAAACCCTTCAAACGTGGGGAGAACAAATTATCAAAACCGCATATAATAATTTAGCCCGTAGCTTTGATGCACGTTATGGAGGATTCGGTCAAGCGCCGAAATTCCCTACACCACACACCTTAACCTTTCTTCTTCGCTATGCCAAGGACCATAACGAGGATAAAGCCCTGGAAATGGTCCGTAAAACCCTTGATGGAATGGCACTAGGTGGAATCTACGATCATATTGGATTTGGATTTGCAAGGTACAGTACAGACGAGAAATGGTTAATCCCTCACTTCGAAAAAATGCTCTATGATAATGCATTACTCTCCTTAGCCTACCTAGAAAGCTATCAGGTTGAGTACCGTCCAGAGGATGCCCAAAAAGCCAAAGAAATTTTCACCTATATCCTTCGAGACATGACCTCACCGGAAGGTGGTTTTTACTCGGCGGAAGATGCCGACGCTGAAGGAGTAGAAGGAAAATTCCATGTTTGGACTCCCGAAGAAGTTGAGACCGTACTGGGCAAGGAAACAGCTACAAAGTACTGCGCTGTTTATGATGTTTCCTCTAAGGGAAACTTTGAAGGAAAGAATAACCCCAATCTATTATTAGGGGCTTTAGACAAAATCGCCCGTGATAATGTCCAGACCAAGGATGAGGTGTTACGTTCCTTAGAAAACGCACGCCAAAGCCTATTTAGCGCACGTGAGAAACGAATCCACCCTCACAAGGATGATAAAATTTTAACTGCCTGGAACGGGCTTATGATCGCTGCCTTGGCGAAAGGAGCACAAGTTCTCGGAAGTGAGATCTATCTATCAGCCGCAGCCAAGGCCGCAGATTTCGTCCTCACCCACCTTGTGCAAAATAATGGGCGACTCTTAGCCCGTTACCGTGAAGGGGATGCAGCCTACCCTGGGTACTTAGACGATTATGCCTTTTTCATTTGGGGGCTCCTAGAGCTTTACTCCGCTAGTGGCAAACCTCAATATCTGAAAACCGCCCTCCACCTCCAAGAAGAACAAGAACGGCTCTTTATGGACGAAGAAAGCGGTGGGTACTTTCTTACCGGATCAGATGCCGAAGAGCTTCTTTTCCGTCCTAAAGAAAGTTATGACGGGGCCCTCCCTTCTGGTAACTCGATCACGGCGCTCAACCTTTTTCGGCTAGCACGCCTTACCGGCGATGTACGCTGGGAAAAGCAAGCCGAACAACAACTTCTCTCTTTTCGCCCAGTTCTTGAGGAGCATCCCTCAGGATATACAGCCTTTCTCCAAGCCTTACAGTTTGCTCTTCATCCGAGTCAGGAATTAATTCTAGCAGGTTCGCTTGATGCAATAGAACTGCCCGAAATGCGTCAGATATTCTTTTCCGAGTTTCGACCATATGCTTCTGTGCTTTACCAAGAAGAAAGTCTCGCTAAGATCGTCCCCTGGATCGATGATTACCCCATAGATCCCAATCATGTCACAGCTTATCTATGTCAAAACTTTACCTGCCAACGCCCCGTCCAACAGATGGAAGAATTTAAAGCACTCTTAAAAAGCTCTTAGAAAGGGCTACCTCAAAATGATGTTTAGTGAACTCATTCTGAGGGGCTACTTTCAAAAATTCAGAAGATAACAGGAAGAAGCCATAGAGCGCCTATTGTGACAGGGCATTCCATGGCTTCTAATATCTTCATAATTATATCAAGCATTCTCTGATCTTATTATTCACCAATCTTAAAGACGTTTTTATATTTATCAATAAGAGTACCTTTGAGCTGATCATCATTTTGCCAAGTGCCACTATAGTCAGCTCGAAAACAATTTGCTTAGGGACAAGCGGTTTATTATATAAAACCATTAAACAGACGTATATTGATTATTTGTTTGTTGGATAAGACTATGCCAGCGGCTTGCATATCCTCCAAAGAACAACAAGCTCCAGCCCAACTCCGATCCAAATCGATACAGGTGCATACCAAGTGACGAGCCAAGCCACACCTCCGGCTAATCCTGTCAGCCATTTATTCCAGGTAAGTGGGCGAATGAGCAGTAAGAATAACGTTACAATGAAGATCACAGCAGCCATCACATAAACTACAAACTCGGTGTTTAGTTTCGCCATTGGATCGATTTGATTTTCTACATGAGGAGAAAATATTAGCCCTCACGTTTGATGACGGACCTGATGGCCTGATTACTCCGAAAATATTAGATATTTTAAAGTCTTATGGGGAATCTGCCAACTTCTTCTTTGTCGGCAAGAGTGTTCAGGCTTTTCCGGAAGTAGTAAAAAGAGCATATAATGAAGGGCATTTGATCCTCAACCATACCTATACTCACCCAGAATTCAATAATAAGGGTTTCCGTTTTGTCGATGACGAAATTAGTATGACTGAAGAAGCAATCAAAAATGTCATTGGCAAAGTACCCTCTTTAGTCCGTCCACCCTATGGTATTGTAACTGATACCGTTTTAAAAGTGGCTATGGCTAATGACGATAAACTAGTTATCTGGTCCACGGACACATACGACTGGTCACAAAAAGACGATCTCCACATTACTCAAAACGTTCTTGATAATGTTAGACCGGGAGAAATAGTACTTATGCATAGTAACAGTGACAAAACGCAAACTGCAAAAGCTCTTCCCAAAATCATTGAAGGACTTCATGCTAAGGGTTATAAAATCGTAACTCTGGACTATCTATTAAGCACCAAGGCCTATAAAAACTAAGTGTTAAATGTCCGGATATGATCAAGATGTTTTCCGGATGTGCCTTTAATATGAAATTACTGAACAGGCAACCTCGGTGATTGTTGCACTCTTTTATAGTCTCCCACTAATGCTATCACTCCTCCGGCAAAGGATGTCCAGATGCCGACTGTAAGCCAAATATTCGGAAAGAGAGTTCCAGCCAAGGGCTCGTTTCCTAAGACCTTTTGAGTTAGTTGTGTAAGACGCATCGTTGTGGTATAAGCGGCAATAATACCTGCTGTAACTAAAATGATTCGTCCTACTAATGCGGCAACATCCAGAGTTAAGGTTTGACGCAAATTCCTAGATTCCAGGTATGAATTCATTAGTATACTCTTAGAATTATTCGAAGTAATGATGAAGACAAATAAGCCAAAAATTCCAATGAAAGATCCCATAATCTCGAGGTTTAATAAATATAAGGTAGTCAATCGGTCTTCTTGAACTACCACTTTACCATCTCCTAACTGATTTTTGTACAATATATGGTATGCTTGTTTCAAAGTTATGGACACCCAGAGCTTGTTAAATCTTTAATCGACAAGACGGTTTTGTTCAACTGAACGGCGATAAACCTAAGTTGCGTGAGAATAATGAAGATAGGCACAGCAGCAAAATACTGCTGTGCCTATCGTTCTGCTAGTTGTGCTAAAGAAGCTCCTTAGGGCACCGCTATTCTTCTTTAGCGGTTATCTACTGCGACAATCATAATCGAAGGATAATCGGCCAGATTATAATTGATTGGAGTGGCTAGCGCTTTTTCACTCTCAAAGAACACCCTTACAAAAGGGCGATTAGGAAAAGCGGAGTTTTGTTTCACAACATTTCCTCTTTGTCCATTACTTAAAAGAACTCCCGATCCAGAGGGATAAACGGCAATATGTCTTTTAAAGATCTCTAAAACCTGAGGATCAAAATGTTTATTACCCTGAGAAATAATATACTCGTAAGCCTCATTAGGTTCGATAGCGTTCCTATATACACGCTTACTGGTTAGGGCTTCATATACATCAGCAATCGCAGCTAGCCTTCCGTACTCATGAAGTTCGCTTCCTTTAAGCCCTCTCGGATAACCGGATCCATCCCATCTTTCGTGGTGCTGAAAGGCAATATGGGCGGAAAGCAAACTAAGATCATTGTTCTTACGCAAAATATCAAACCCGTATGTAGTATGGTGCTTGATCTCCCCAAATTCCTCGGCCAATAACGGCGTTTTTTTGTTGAGAATGCTCTCTGGAACCTTAATCTTCCCGATATCATGCATCAGAACACCCATACCTAATTCAAGCAACTTATTTTCAGAATACCCTGATGCAATGCCTAAAACAAGTCCAATGATGGTAGTGTTGATACAATGATGAAAGGTATAATCATCATACCCTTGAATTTCTGTCAAGTTACCCAGAATATCGTCGCTAGATAATAAATCATTAAGCATTTCTTGAATCGTTTCTTGGATACTACTCACCTTAATCGAAGTTTCATTACCGCTCTCAATATATTTACAAACATTTTCAATTGTCTTATAAGCCGCTTCACGAGTTTGGGAGGTTATTGTTGTATAAAATTCAACGTCTTCCAGTCGATCATCCTCGATAAACAATATATCATATCCCATGTCCTTCAAACGTTCTATATAAGAAGCAGTTAAGCGAATCCCTGCCTGTAATAAAATCCTACCGGAAGAGTTTATCACAGGACGCGCTAAGACTGATCCCTCCGCAACATATTGTGAGTTTACCATACGCATGAATTCTCACCCTATCCAATTTAGTGCTAATAAAAGCTTAACTGGTATAGTTCGTCAAAATTCTTCTAAATCCTTTTGGAATAAATATCTTTTTGTACCAATAACCTTAACGCTCCTCATTTTGGTCGGCAAACATAGTTAACAACTCGAAAAGGAACTATCACATAATTGATTAATATTGATTAATTAAAAGTGAATAATATTTAAACCCGCCAAAAGCACGAGAGCGATTGCGAATGGTACAATATATTCCACCAAGAACATAAAAATACGTACTAATCTATCATTGGTTAACTGTCCTTCATTGGACATTTCGCGTTTTACATTGACATATCCCCACTGCCAGCCTACAAAAAGTGCTATGAAAATGCCACCTACTGGTAGCAAGATATTGGATGTCGAAAAATCGTAGAAATCAAAAAATGTTTTACCAAATACAGTTACTTTGGCAAAAAGACTATTAGAAAGTGTGGCTGTTGAGCCGAGCAACCCAATTCCCAGGATAGTTACCATGGTGGCTTTCCTTCTCGTCCATTGATATTGCTCTGTTAAATATGCAACCGGAACTTCCAGCAAAGATAGCATAGCCCCAGTTGCTGCAATTGCAGTAAGAACAAAGAATAGGGACATAAACACTCTGCCAAAAGGCATAGAATTGAAGACGGTCGGTATGGTAATGAACAGCAACGATGGACCGGCATTTGGCTTAAATCCGAACGCAAATACCGCCGGAAAAATGGCAATGCCCGCCATTAAAGAAACCAATGTATCAGCTAAGGCGACTTTAATGGCCATCTTTGGTAAATTTTCACTTTTGTTGACATAACTACCATAAGTAATCATGGCACCCATGCCTACACTGAGCTTAAAAAATGCCAAACCTAACGCAGCTAAGATTACTCCAATCGTAATTTTTGAAAAATCGGGTTTGAACAAAAACGAAAGCCCCTCTCCAGCACCCGGAAGCGTCAATGACCGAATATCAATAATTACAAGGAGAATAAAGAGCAGAGGCATCAAAACTTTAGTAACTCGTTCAATCCCCTTGGTCACGCCAGCCATAATAATAGTCCCTATCACGAGTAAAACAAATATTTGCCAAAACAAAGGTTCACCTACCCCTGACACGAGTGTGTTAAAAACAAGGGTAGTCTCTTCTGGTTTTGCAGAAAGTAGCGCACCCCCAGCTGCTTTAAAAATATAGGCATAAACCCACCCAGCAACTGTGGTATAAAAGGCCATAATCAGGAATGCACTTAATACGCCTGCACCACCGACTAAGTACCAGGGACGTCGAGGTTGCAATACTTTAAATGCGCCCACCGCATTCGCTTTCGTATGACGGCCAATTAAATGCTCTGATAACATCACAGGTACTCCTACCAAAGCAAGGCAGAGTAAATACACAAGAATGAAGGCAGCACCACCATTGGCACCTGTGACATAAGGAAACTTCCATATATTGCCTAGTCCAACCGCAGAACCAAGCACAGCCGCAATAACCCCTATACTACTCGAAAAACCTTCTCGTTTTTGGTGTAGCACTTTCTTCAAAACTATTTACCCTCCATCCATCAATTCCTTTGTCATATTTCGTTAAAACACAGATGGGATTTTTATATTATTCCCTCTATAATCATAAAAAATCATAAAAAAATCATCTCCGTTTTGATACTTAAAAGCAAAAACGGAGATAAATCCATCTTGATTCTTCAAATATTCATGATCCTAAGTAAAGGACGCTGTGTATCATGAGCGACGTCTTTACGAAAGTAGAATAGCAAAACTCCGTGTAAGCGGCTCCAAACACGGGGCAGCGCACAAGGTCCCCTCCTAATGTCCCCCTTTCTCTAGCCCAGAACTTCGCGCTTACAAAAGTGAATCTTCTTTGATCAAGCAGTAATCAAATTTGACTGAAGAGCGCTTTCATACAGCGGGGCAGTGTACAAGGACGTACACTGCCGGCAACCGGACAGGGTCACCTCCCACCATCCTGCAAGGAGGTTAATACGTGCGAAGACAGTGTCTGCAAGAAGAGTAATCCGTGCGAAAACAGTGTTTTCGTGGGCTCCGGTGACACTAGACCTAATCCTCCACTGTAGGAGCATGCGTAATGAGTTGCAGTGTGGCGATAAGCTCGTCCGCTTATCGTCATGGTCGTCGGATGTCTCTGATTGATTTGCCACGATAGTCTCCAGTACGATAGTCTCCGGTGGAGAGTATCGCCGAAGCCGAGATCCCTAAAGGAATACATACCGGCGTAGGATAGATTATCGCCGTAGGCGGGTTCTTTAAAGAATATTATCGCCGAAGGATGAACCCCGCCCTCTCACGGAGCAAGCTATTAAGTCTTAGTTTGATCTGCGAGAGCAAGCAAGTGAGCGTTGTAACGCAAGTTCCCTAGTTTGCTCTGTGTCGTAAGCACCGAGCGCTGTGTCACACAAGTGCCCTTATTACCCGTTTCAAACTCCTTGTCGAGCTCTCTTTAAGCCGCGGAACATCAATCGTCAGAAGCTGCCGGTCCCTCATCACGATTTGTCCATCCACCATAGTAAGTCGTACATCGGAGGAAGTTGCCTGATAAACCAGCTGTGAAAATACGTCCACATGCTCGTTGGGCCAAGTGTGTAAACCCTGCAAACTAACAACTGCCAAATCCGCCTTTTTCCCGACTTCCAGACTTCCAAGATCTTGTTCATGCCCAATGGCCCGAGCACCACCGAGTGTAGCTAGTTCAAACACTTTTTGGGCTGGCATGATTGTCGGCCCGTGTAAGGGCTTTTGGATTAAGGCAGCATGTCGCATTTCCCTGAATGCGTCCAAGTTATTATTACAGGGTGCCCCATCTGCACCCAGGGAAATCTCTGCCCCCCGTTTTATCATTTCCGGAATTGGCGCGATGCCGGAGGCCAGCTTCAGATTTGAAGATGGACAATGTGAAATCCTCGTCTTGCTCTGGATCAAGATTTCCTTTTCTGCTTCATCCAACCAAATGCAGTGAGCCAGAATAAGTTTAGGACCCGTTAAGCCGACTTTATCTAAATAAATGATATTGCGCATACCCCGTGTGCTCTCCACAACCTGGATTTCTGACTGGTTTTCTGAGGCATGAGTGTGTACAAAGGCATTTTTCTCACGAGAATAGCGTGAAACTTCTTTTAATAACGTATCGGTACAGGAAATAACAAAACGAGGTGTAAACGCGACTTCGAGGCGTCCATTCCCTTTTCCATGATATTTCTCATATAAATCGACACTTTCTTGCAAGGAAGCTTCTGTCGTTTCCTGCAAAGAAGGTGGAATATCCTTATTGCAATCGTCCATCATAACCTTGCCCGACAAGGCTCTCAGGCCTGTAGAGAGGATAGCCTCAAAAGCATATTCCGTATGATGTACAGTTTCCATATCTACAATCGTCGTTGTCCCGCCAAGAAACAACTCTCCAATCCCGAGTAATGCGGAATCGGATAAGGATTCAGGATCATGCCCCCCTTCTAAAGGCCAAATTCTCAATTTGAGCCAATCTAAAAGTTCCAAATCGTCTGCCTGTCCCCGAAACAAAGTCTGGCAAAGATGAATATGAGTTTGAATCAAGCCGGGAATAAGCAAATCTCCCCGAAGATCGATTACTTGATCAGCAGGTTGTTCAATAACGCCCCCCACTGCGACGATTATAGATCCATCCACCAGTAAATCGCCCTCAATAATCTCACGCACTGCATTCATAGTTATAAGCTTAGCATTCTTAAAAAGAATACGCATTAATAAATCCCATCCTTTCCCTACTTGTGAAAGGCCCTTAAATATTACTATACTTCATATTAAGTATAAATATCCATTTAGTTTTCAAATTGGAGAGTAAACTCGTTCAGCTACAGCTGAACATCGGGGCTTCAGGTGGGGAGTTTACCCCACCTGAAGTGGAGAACCAGGGAAACGCCCACTTGTAGAAGTGGGCATCTAGACGTCGGATGAACAAAAAAGCAACCCTATCACCATACCCTATAAACCATCCTGGCTCATAGAGAAGCAATTACGGTCGCTTCGTAGAAACCCTTGATCCTATTATCAAGGATATATGAGTTAATAATCATTATGTAATTTTTTTAATACTTAAGCTAAACTCTATAATATTCGCGATCCCTTTAATTCTCCTACCATCTTACTATTCTTTGATACACAAAGGACTAAGTATCCCGCTTTCTAAAATACCCTGCAATACTGCTCCTCCGAGCGCCCGAGCCTTTTCAGTAATCGTCCAACAGTATTCCTCATGCCCACGAGGATCAACATCCCCAACTTTAACCTGCCCAGCAACCGGAGTATCTGTTCGCAATAAACCTCTTAGAACACCCGTGCATGACGAAAAGACCTCTTCAGGTTGAACCCCATCATCTATCTCACCCAAACAATCACCTACTAAAACCTGTTCCCCTATAGTCCTCTTCGCTCTGAAGATTCCGGCCTTAGGCGAATAGAGAACACGTTCTCTTGATATACCCATCACTTCTCCAGGAGTGCCCGTATTCGGTTGGGCCGCTCCGTCAAAAATCAGTCGTCCCAGGTTATGCCCACGGTTTGTTTCAACCACGACATCGACATCCATTCCCGCCGTGAAACCTGGCCCTAAACCAAATGTCCTCGGAGCCATTCTCAGTGTTGTCCCCAAGTTACGTTTAGCCATGATCGCATCCACCAAAACCAATGGGTTCAGCAATTCCAAGCCCTTCAACTCAGGATCAACCAAAACCGGGATTTCTCCAGCTCTCCAAGCAGCTTCGCATTCCCTAGGATCTTCGACACGGCACGCAGTTACCCCTTCAACCTGCCAGCGTCCTTCCGACACGGCCGACCCAAAACAAACTGGCCAACGAACCATAAGCGGCTCAGCCACTTCCGTCATAACCACTCTAAATCCTGCTTTGGCAAGCACCCACCCCACCCCAGAGGCTTGTTCCCCAGCTCCGCGGACTAAAACCACCGGTCCATTCATAACGCGTTTGTTATTCATTTGCTTGATTCTCCCTTACAATATAATCCAAAGGTAGTTAGAATCTTCACTAAGTTTTTGCTCTATTATCTCCTAAGCTCTCCCTTGCTATTTTGTACCCACAAAGCCTTGTATTGCTCCGGCGTATCAACATCCAGAAAATAATTATCCTCCACCGGATACTTCCACCATCGTTCAGGATAGCGGTGTAAGACTTCCCTACCGCCCTGTTCTCCTCGCAGCTCTAAAAGTTCAGGAACATACTGCCGATGAAAAAACACGGGCGATACCGCCTTATCTCCGACCATCGGTACCAAAAAATCCGGAAGCTTCTGCAGCACCAGTTGTAGGCAGTCTGCCAAGCTTTGCGCTGTAATCCCTACCTGATCTCCGGGCACAAACCCGATCCACTGAACTTCTCTGTTTAGATCTTGTAAACCACAGCGTATCGTCTCAGCAAGCGGCTTTGGACTTGGTACTTGAATCCAAGTCCCCCCGTAAGAGTTAAACTTTCGGATGCGTTCTTCAGCGAGATAGGCCTCAATAGAATGCCTTGCGACAACGTAAATCTCGGTACTCTCTATGAGCGACGATACAACCAAAGATCGTTGCTCTTGAAGTGTGATTGCCTCCAAGATCGTCTGAAGGACATAACCAAGTACTGTCGTATCCTCCCAAGGCAGCACGAGTTTATCTCGCCCCATCCGAGTCGCTTGACCGGCAGCCATTACCACAAATCGAACCACTGTAACTTCCCCTCCTTGACATTCCCCGCAGCTAAACGCAAATGTATAGGCCGATATTCCAGGCCATTGACTTCCCGTTGAATTTCCGCCCACCTACGGTTTAGTTCAAGCAAAGGCTTGGATGAATCCCTTGAAACCTTCATGTTCAGGAGAATCACCCAAGCCATTTGCCCATATTGGGGAGCAAAAACGGGGGATCTCAAGAAATAACGCCAAGCCTGCTCTGCATTCCAAACCTGTCCAATAAGATCACTACAAATAGCCGGTCTGTGAACATGCTCCGCCTGTAGGACTTTCCCCCACAGATCACCATCCAGCACTAACACGACACAATCCGATCGCCGTGGAATTTGCGGTTCATGAGGTTCCCAGCATTTTAACTTAAGCCGCTTGGCTCCATCCCCTTCTATCACCCAAAAATGTTTACAGTTAGTCGAAGCACCACGAGCAAGCTCCCTCTGTACCCCTGCCTGAACCCTTTGCTCCAATCGTGAGACTCCCACTTCTACAAGTGGGAGTGGGACCCCGTGCTCTGCTTCGGTGACGAAAGCCTCCAGTGGAGGGTTTCGCCGAGCCGCCCTTTCCTGATAGGAATACTTGGCGGCGAAGGAGGTAGACTCCCCCACCGAAGTCTCAATGTTCAACTTTAGTTGAACGAGTTCACTAAACAAACTGCAATCTTCTAAGATGGCAGCATCGACCGCTTGAACCGGAGGTCCAATCCACTTCCCGCTTTCTTCCATCACGTCAACATACCAAAAACAGGTACCCTCTTGTTCATAGGGTGGCGGGCCGGGATTTTTCCAAGCCTTCATCGATTCCTCCGGAAAGACTTTTGTTGTAGTGGTTGCAATAACCCGATTCCCAGCGGAGCTGATTTCTTGAGAGATCGTTCGAAGACAGGTCGTCTTCCCTCCGGCGCCAATGAAGGTAACAACATGCACGTGCACGGTCATGTCCCACAAACTGCCACTTTCCCAATTATTTGAAAACCCTGTTTCTGAACTGGTCATGTTCTTCTCCTGTGACTGTTTTCTATAAGTATACTGGAGAATTCTCTATTATCCAAGCTGTAGGCATAATTATTATCTTGTGTTGGTAAGGGCAATTCAAGAATTGCCCTTACCAGAATCGCCTATTTTTTATAAGGAGTTTCACACAAGGGAAGGGTATACCTAACCTTGCCATCAAACCGGTGATAAGCTGAAGCGACGGCCGGTGCGACCGGGATAGTTGAAATCTCGCCCACCCCTTTAGCACCATAGGCCAGTGGGGACAAGCTTTTTTCGATAATAATAGTCTCGATTTCGGGCATATCCGTTGAACGGAAGAGTCCCAACGTCCCAAATTTAGCAGTTGGTACGCCCCCCTTAAGTGGAAAATCCTCACGTAAGGCATAGCCTAAGCCCATGGCTATTCCACCTTCAACCTGTCCTTCTACTGCCTTTGGATTGATAGCTCGGCCAACATCGTGTGCTGCCACTACTTTTTCGACTTTCCCCTGTGCATTTAGCAAGACTACATGGGTCGCATAACTATAGGCCACGTGGCTGACTGGATTTAGCTTATCCGAATTCATTGGATCGGTTTTTCCAAAGTACTCTCCGACAAATTCGCTCCCTTCCAACTCCTCCAAAGAAGAATTATGCACAGCTTGTTGCAATTTAAGTGCTGCCTGGCGTACTGCCTCACCGGAAAACATTGTCTGACGAGAAGCAGTTGTCGTCCCGGAATCAGGGGTTAAAAACGTATCCGGAGCACCGACTTCAATACGGTCGGACGGAAACCCGGTGGCCTCATGGACAATCTGCGTAGCAATAGTGGCAAAGCCCTGTCCAATACAAGCTGCGCTGGTCAGCACCACTACTTTTCCGTTCGAGATTATTAGCTTTACCCGACCAGTATCAGGAAGACCCACGCCAATTCCTGTGTTTTTCATAACACAGGCAATGCCTGTATACGGCTGAGACTCATACACCTCACGAACTGCGAGCAGAGTTTCCTTAATCGCCGTTCCCTCATCGCAAATCTGGCCCGTAGAATTGACCATCCCCGGTTCCAGTACATTACGGTAACGGATCTCCCAGGGGGAAATTCCTACTTTTTCTGCCAAAAGGTCCAGGTTAGTCTCTGATCCAAAGGCAGCCTGCGGAATACCGAACCCTCTAAACGCCCCTGCCGGAGGATTATTCGTATAAACACACAGGCCTGTGATATCAACATTGGGCACTTGATAAGGCCCACTAACATGAGTGCAGGCCCGTTGCAAAACTGCCGTACCCAGAGAAGCATAGGCCCCCGTATCCGCGACGATATTAGCTACCATAGCAGTCAATTTCCCTTCCGAATCACACCCCGTCGTGATCTCCAATTCCATGGCATGTCGCTTGGGATGAACCAAGATACTTTCCTTACGAGATAAAGTGAGTTTCACCGGCTTTTGAGTTTTTATGGCCAGTAAGGCCGCATGATGTTGAACACTTAAATCCTCTTTACCACCGAACCCGCCACCAACAAATTTGCTGATCACACGTACCTTTTCCGCTGGCAGTCCGAGTATCCCCATAATCCCATGTTGGTCATCATAAACACTTTGATCCCCGACATAGACGATTAATCCACCGTCAACCTGAGGGATAGCTAAAGCACTCTCTGGTTCCATAAAAGCATGTTCTGTCGGAGGCGTAGTATAACGATTCGTCACGACATGTGCCGATTTTGCCAGTTCCGCCTGGACATTCCCTCTCTGAATTTTTGTCGTGCTCAGCAGATTTCCTTTCGGATGAAGACGGGGAGCCTGCTCCGCAAGAGCTTCCGTCGGACTGACTATCGGTTCAAGCACTTCATATTCGACTTTAATCAACGCCAATGCCTCTCGAGCTTGTTTTTTTGTTTGAGCTGCCACTAAGACGAGGGCATCACCAATATATCGAGTTTCTTGTCCGATGGAAACAAGCGTCGGCCAGTCATGAAAAATATGACCGTGATCATGATCTCCCGGAATATCCTCTGCAGTCAAGACTACTTCCACTCCAGGAAAGGTACGTGCAGCGGATACATCGATACCTTTGACAATGGCTCGCGGATATTGGGTCCTAAGCACGGAAGCATACAACATCTGATCGACATGCAGATCATCGACGTATTGTCCGGTACCCAAAACTTTATCCCGAGCATCCACACGATGGATACTCGTCCCGATTCCTGCCCCGGCTTGTATGCTGGATTGAATATCTCCCCGTAACACCCTAGCTGCAAGCATGATCCCTTTTTCAATCTTCACGTACCCTGTGCACCGACAAATATTACCGCGGATGCTCTCTTTAACTTCTTGAACTGTAGGATTAGGTTGCTTATCGATCAAAGCTTTGGCACTGATAATCATACCTGGAATGCAAAAGCCGCACTGAACAGCTCCAGCTTGGGCAAACGCCCATACATAAGCTTCTCTCTCTCGCTCTGATAACCCTTCTACTGTTAAAAGTTTTTTCCCCGCAGCCTTGGCTACGGTTAATAAACAGGCTCGCATCGCCTTGCCGTCCATAAGTAGCATGCATGCACCACAAGACCCTTCTCCACACCCATTTTTTAGTGACGTAACCTGAGCTTCATCACGCAGAAAATCTAGAAGGTTCATATCCTCTTGTACAGAATACACTGTATCATTAATGTCGATCTTAAACATCTTCCCCAACCTTTCTCTTCAGAAATGGCTTACGGGATAAATATTCTCCCGTGGGTTCTTCAACCAGAAGCTTGCCGTCCTGAACGACATGTTTACCGCGAATAAAGACAGAAGTAGCTTGGCCTACCTGTCTAAAGCCCTCGTAAGGAGTATAATCAACCTGTTGATGAAGGGTTTCGGCCCTCACCACCGATGAGATACGGGGATCCCAAACCACAAGGTCTGCATCACTGCCTGGAGCAATGGTTCCTTTGCGAGGAAACAACCCGAATAATTTCGCCGCATTGGTCGAGGTCAATGCTACAAATTCGTTAAGAGTTAGTTTCCCAGTCATGACCCCGTAGGTAAACAATAAACCCAGGCGAGTTTCCACCCCAGGTGCTCCATTCGGGATCTTACTAAAATCGTTTACTCCTAAGTCTTTTTGTCCTTTATAATTAAACGAACAATGGTCAGTTGCTACAGTCTCTAAAATTCCCGTTTTTAATCCGTTCCACAACTCCGCTTGATGTTGAACAGGGCGCAAGGGCGGCGAGATTACATACTTAGCGCCATTGAATCCTTCTGCGCTGTAACAGCTGTCATCTAACAAAAGGTATTGCGGACAGGTTTCAGCGTAAACCTCTAATCCTTTTAGCTTAGCCTGGCTCACTGCTTGAAGTGCACCGCTACAGGTGAGATGGACCACATAAAGAGGAGCCTCGGCAATTTGAGCAAGCGCAATGGCCCGGTGGGTTGCTTCCGCTTCCGCTTCAGGTGGCCGAGTTAAGGGATGATAGCAAGGGGCTGTTTTTCCTTGAGCACGAGCATCTATTACTAAATTGTCTATGACATCCCCATTTTCACAATGTACACAAACAAGTGCCCCACACTCTCCTGCCTGATGCAAAGCCTGTAACAAAGCTCCGTCATCTACTTGCAAGATATTCTTATAGGCCATATAAAGCTTAAAAGACGGTACACCCTCCTGGTGAACTAACTCAGTCATTTCTCGGGCAATAGTCTCGTTCCAATCTGTGATTGCCATATGAAAACCATAGTCCACATAACACTTGCCATCGGCTTTAGCGTGCCAATTTTCCAGAGCTACTTTCAGAGTTTCTCCTTTAAACTGAGTAGCAAAATCCAGGATGGTCGTTGTCCCACCTAGCACTGCTGCCTTCGAACCGGTTAAAAAATCATCCGAGGTTGAAAACGTTCCCATCGGGAGATCAAAGTGAGTATGGGGATCAATCCCTCCCGGAAATAAAAAGCAGCCATCCACACAGATTACCTGATCACCAGGTTGCTTGATGTCATAGCCTATAGCTACAATAATCTCGCCTTCAATGCGGACGTCTGCTTGATACATATCTGCAGCCGTAACAATCGTTCCACCATTTAGCACTATACCCATCTTCATATCTCCCGTCATCTGGCCCATGCTTATGACCTCTGATTTCTGAATAGGCGCAGAGTGCTTCCCCTAGGGAAGCGTCTCTGAGCTCATTCTTATTCAAAAAGCTACTTAAACCATGATCGCTCTTCTCATTCTACCCTGAACATCCTACCTACTAGAGTTCTGTAGGAAACTTACTGGAGATGAATGTCTAAGTTTATCCAGTGCACGGTTAATGTTTCAAGGTTCCTCAGAGTGAACTCGTTCAACTAAAGTTGAACATCGAGTCTTCGGTGACATAAGTCATCCTACGCGCGAAGTATTCGTTTAGGGCCATGCGCTTCGGCGATACTCTCCACTGGAGACTATCGTCAGTGGAGACTTATGCCAAAGGCGCACATCCCCATACGAATACTTTCGCGCCGTAGGATGGACTCTACCTCCTTCGCCGCCAAGTATTCCTATCAGGAAAGGGCGGCTCGGCGAAACCAATCCTCAGCGCGATAGTATTCGTTAAGGGCCGTGCGCTTCGGCGATACTCTCCACTGGAGACTATCGTCACTGGAGGCTTTCGTCACCGAAGCAGAATAAGGTGTATCACTCCCACTTGTAGAAGTGGTAATCTTACGATTTGGATAAGTTTTAGCATTAGTTAACTTATTTCTTAGTGAATAACTGTACCTGTCTTGCCGTTAATTCCGTCTTTTGCTTTTTCAAGCAGCGTAATCAGAGCTGTGCGATTATCTCCAGAAGATGCGAAATCAACCGCTGCCTGAACCTTTGGTAACATAGATCCAGGTGCAAAATGACCTTGCTTAATGTATTCTTTTGCTTCGTCTGTTGTAATACTATCAAGCCATTTTTCACCAGGTTTTCCGAAATTAATTGCCACTTTTTCCACGGCAGTCAAGATGATTAGGAAGTCAGCATCAACTTCCTGCGCCAAGACACTGCAAGCAAAATCCTTGTCAATGACAGCGCTTACACCTTTTAGATGGTGCCCTTCCCTGATAACTGGGATACCTCCACCTCCGCAGGTAATGACGACCTCACCGGAATTCAATAGATTCTTAATTGTTTTGATTTCAATGATTTCTTTAGGAAGCGGGGAGGCTACAACCCTGCGGTAACCTCTTCCCGAATCTTCGATTAGTTGAAAGCCTTTTTCCTTCGCACGCTTAATTTCTTCTTCGTTCATAAAATGACCAATCGGTTTTGTAGGATTAAGAAACTTAGGATCATTTTCATCCACCCGAACCTGAGTGATTACAGTAGTAATAGATTTTTCTATGCCGCGGTCCAGCAGTTCTTCCTTTAAAGCATTCTGCAAATCATAGCCAATATAGGCCTGGCTCATTGCGACACAGACTGATAGGGGAGTGAAGGTTGGATGCATTGGATTTGAACGCCCATAGACACCCATAGCCTCATTAATCATTCCAACCTGTGGCCCGTTCCCGTGGGAAATCACTACATCGTATCCTTCTTCGATCAAATCAGCAATAGCTTTGGAAGTGTTTTTGACTGCGATCATCTGCTCAGGCAGATTGTCACCAAGTGCATTTCCACCTAAGGCAATAACAACTCTTTTTTTCATAATGCTAGTTCAATCCTTTTAATTAGTCTTCGGCACATTCAAGAAAATAGCCAGTCAGTCTGCCAGTCTATTTTGTGTCATACTGCGTCGGCATGTTCACCAAATAGCCCCGCTATTAGGTGAACATACCTCCTTGTCTGACGCAAAATATCCAAGGCATCTTTGACAGTTATTTTCTTTCATATGCCTTAGGCAAACGTTTAGTCAAACTTTCTTTGTTTTGCAGCTTTCTCCAAGGTGCTTAAAGTAGCCTGTGGATTTTCAAATTTGCTTAAGAATATCATAGCAGCAATAACATAGGGCTTGTAGCTTGCTTGCTTGTAGAGTGGAATACGATATCGATCAAATACGCTGGCATCGACTTCGCCTTCTTCACAGCTTACACCAGTGATATCCGCAGGCAGACAATGCATATAGGTGGCTTTGCCAGCCTTTGTCAACTTCATCATTTCTTCTGTGCAAGCCCAATCTTTATGCTCTGCATTCTGGGCCAGTAATTCCTTTTCCAGGGCCTTGATCCCATCCGAATCGCCGTTGCCATATAACTCAGTACGTTTTTCCATCGCTACAAATGGAGCCCAGCTCTTTGGATAAACGATGTCGGCATCTCTGAAGGCTTCTGCCATGCTGTTTGTTTTTGTGAAGGATCCTCCAGATTTTACAGCATTTGCCTTGGCAACTTCTTCTACGTCTGCCATGATCTCATATCCTTCAGGATGTGCCAGGACTACATCCATTCCCATACGAGTCATTAAACCGACTATACCTTGAGGCACAGAAAGCGGCTTTCCGTAGGAAGGCGAGTAAGCCCATGACATGGCAATCTTCTTGCCTTTCAGGTTCTCTATACCACCAAATTCATGAATGATATGCAGCATGTCGGCCATTGACTGAGTAGGGTGATCTATATCGCACTGTAGGTTAACTAGGGTAGGTCTTTGCTCCAAAATTCCATCCTTATTTCCTTGCTTTACAGCCTCCGAAACTTCACGCATGTAAGCATTTCCCTTGCCGATATACATATCATCACGAATACCAATAATATCTGCCATAAAGGAGATCATATTTGCAGTTTCACGAACTGTTTCGCCATGAGCTACTTGGGATTTTCCTTCATCCAAGTCCTGAACCTCTAGTCCAAGAAGATTACAGGCCGATGTGAAGCTGAAACGGGTACGGGTAGAGTTGTCACGGAATAAAGAAACCCCAAGTCCGCTTTCAAAAACCTTAGTAGAGATATTATTTTCTCTCATAAAGCGCAGAGCGTCAGCAACAGTAAATAAAGCTTCTAACTCATCATCTGATTTTTCCCAAGTCAGCAAAAAATCATTGTTGTACATATCTTTAAAATTCAACTTGTTTAATCTTTCAATGTAATCATTCAAGGTTTTCATAAAAAATCTCCTTACTATATAATTATTTTGATTGCTGGCTGGATACAACAGCTCGCCTCGCCCCCGTCGTTCCCAGCCCGGCGAGGCGTTATTACAGAGTGAGCACTTAAGTGGCGTTGCGTCAACGGAGGCTAGCGCTGAAGCGTTAAGAAACGTCAACGGTTCACTTGCAGAAAGCATCAGGGTTTTGACGTTTTAGCTTCAGTGCTAACCGGAGTAGCAACGTAACGTGTGCGAACGGCGTATTCACGCCTCGCCTCTATTTTACTGAAACTAAATTCTCCGTGTCCTTCGGCATCTTATCGGCATACTCCTGAACATAAATACTTGGAATCGCTGCATACATGGCCGCGCAATCTACCAGTTCTTTTTTCCATGTCCGTTCATTTGGAGCATGAGCTTGATCTTCATGGCCAGGGCCGAAACCGATGCAAGGGATTCCATAGCGTCCCATGATGGAAACGCCGTTTGTGGAAAACGTCCATTTATCAACCACAGGATCTTTGCCGAAGAGTCCTTTGTAAGCATCTTCCAAGGTTGTGCTTACTGGATGTCCCTCCTCAATAAGCCAAGTTGGGAAATAACATTCTGTCGGATAGACAAGATTAGTATAGGATGGTCTCTCATACATATACATCGTAACTTCCGCACCGGCAGCTTTAACAGATGGGAGATTCTTAATCTGTTGAACAGCAAATTCCCATGATTCTCCCGCAGTCAGGCGACGATCGACGGAAATCCAGCAACTGTCGGCAACTGCGCAACGCGAAGGGGAAGTATGGAAAATTTCCGAAACCGTCAAACTACCTTTACCAAGGAACGGGTGGTCTGTAAGGTTTTCATGTAAGCTACGCAGCTCTGTTAAAATCGGTGCCATTTTGTAAATTGCATTGTCCCCACGCTCCGGTGCAGAGCCGTGACAACTAACCCCTTTAGTCATAACTTTAATTTCCATCCGACCACGATGACCGCGATAAATCTTTCCATCGGTTGGTTCGGTTATTACGACAAATTCCGGTACGACTTTGTCTTCCTTGATAATATATTGCCAGCATAAACCATCACAATCTTCTTCCTGAACTGAACCCACGACAACTAAGGTGTAACCTTCTTCCATACCGAGATCTTTGATAATTTTTCCGGCATAGACCATCGATGCCATTCCACCAATTTGGTCTGAGGCACCTCGTCCAATAATGATTTCTTGATCTTCAAACCCTTTATAAGGATCATACTGCCAATTTTCTAGGCTACCTACACCTACTGTATCTATATGAGCATCCATAGCAATCAGATGTTTGCCGTGACCGAGATAACCCAAAATGTTTCCCATCGGGTCAATCTCCACTTTGTCAAATCCTACCTTTTCCATCTCTACCTTGATACGTAATACGACATCTTTCTCCCCACTGCTTTCACCAGGGATAGCGATAAGATCTCTTAGAAACCGACTCATTTCCGGCTCATATTTCTTAGCCAGTTCAAGAACTTTTGCAAAATCCGTTTTCAAAATCATTTCCCCTTTTCGCTACTATTTTAAAACAAGTCTGATCATATTAAGATGATCTTTCCTGAGATTATTAATGCAAGAACCCTGCCAATCCCTTTTCATATCTATACGATTAACTTTTGTTTAGAAATATATGTATCTCTCCTAATCCATAGCTTTTCACCTCCGTCACTGTCTCATAGTGATACACCACTTCAGTGCTCTAACTCCATCATAAGCTCTGTAACAGAGGTAACTTCAACGAATTTTGCGTCTAATCTCATAATGATACACTAGTCTAGGATTGATACGCGGATTTCAAAAGTTAAAGGAACTCTCAGAGAAAATTCTCTTCCTAAGAAAAAATTTTGGTTTCACCAATTTGATATTCCTTAATCTTACGATAGAGGGTCGCCCTGCTAATACCTAATAATTTTGCCGCATCATCCTTATGCCCCTCGGAGTTAACTAAGGTTAAAGCCTTCATGATCATTTCCCTCTCCAGCAGTTTTAAGTTTAGAGAGGAGTTATGCGAAGTGGATTGACGTTCCAGCTTAACCCGTTTAGGCAATATTTCTGCCGTGATTTCACCCCCTGCCACCATTGTTACGCAGTATTCAATGACATTACCCAGCTCTCGGACATTACCTGGCCAAGGATAATGGGTCAGAATTTCAATAACTTCCGGAGTGATTCCACTAACCGACCTGTCGGTAACCGTAGAATAATAATTCAAATAGAATTGAATCAAAATGGGCACATCTTCCAGACGTTCACGAAGCGGCGGAATCAACAAAGGGATAACATTCAAACGATAATAGAGGTCTTCTCTAAATTCTCCCGTTTTTACCATGTCCTCTAAGTGCTGGTGGGTAGCGGCTATCACTCGAACATCCAGAGGGATTGAGCGTGTACTGCCAATGCGTTCTACTCTTCGTTCTTGCAAGACTCGTAAGATTTTAACCTGCAAGTGAAGCGGCATGTCCCCGATTTCGTCCAAAAAGATCGTACCATTATGAGCCAATTCAAATTTTCCCAACTTACCACCCCGTCTGGCACCAGTGAAAGACCCTTCTTCATAACCGAACAATTCGCTTTCTAGTAAATTTTCCGGAATAGCACCACAATTGATCGCGATAAAAGCATGTCCTTTTCGGTTACTGCTCTGATGAATTGCTCTAGCTAGCAGTTCTTTTCCCGTTCCACTCTCCCCTTGAATCAAAAGAGTTGCCTTACTGGGAGCCACGTGTAAAGCCATTGCTTTCAGCTCATTCATTTTGGTAGAATTACCGATGATCTGGGAAAAATGAGTTTCGATTTCGCTAACGGTAGCCTCTTTTACCAATTTCTTAATTTGCTGAATATCCTTTAGAGTAATAACTGCACCTTCAATGACACCGTTATTTTTAATCGGTACAACATCACAGTAGAGTTGGGTGGCAACCCTTTTTCCTTTGATCGGACCAGAGAAAGTTTCCCCTCGTTCCACGGCAAGCCAGAGTTTTTTGTCGTCTAGCAATTGAAATAATGCCTGTTCTTGCTCCGCATCAATGTCCAATAATTTACCTGCCAACGTATTAAAATGCGTCACTTCTTGCTGATCGTTAATCAATAAAATTCCATCATGCAAGAGATTCAGCACCGTTAGCAGCTGGCTTGTGAGCAATCCCGATTCATGGTTTTTCTGGTTTTCAACGACCTTCCCCACAAGGAGCTCGGCCATTTTTTCCAAGAAAAGCAGCAGGGATTGCTTATTGTCCATTAAACGCTTCGTTTGCTCCTCATCAAAGCTCACTAAACCAATAACCCCAATGATTTGATCGTCAACTCGAATAGGTATGGCTACTTCCGCATATTCTAAACATTTCCCATGGCTAGGACAAGGCTGACAAAGTTCATTATAACCGGGATTATCAATAATAACCGATACTCCCGTTTTCATGACATGTCGGTAGACAAAACCATCATTCATTGGACTACCTAAACGGCTTTTATACTTTCCTGTTCCGGCAATCCGTATAAGATCAGCATCTGCAATTTCTACCTCAATCTTCAGAGCTGCAGCGATTGCATCTGCAGTTTGTTGTACTGTACTCTTAATGTCGCGCAAGTGATACATGCATAACACCTCAAATTATTTGAGTTCCAACTTTATTATATACAACTATTTGTCTCATTTCGATACTTCTTCCTTAAACGCCCTAAAGAACGAACTAATTCTTAAATTTAAAGAAGGAAGCACCCTATCATCAACGAATCGTGTGCTTCCGAATACATAATTTGACAAGCTATATTTATATGGAGTGTTCGATTCACTATCGACCCGTTGACGGTAATTCTCCATCCCATACAATGCTGCGATATTTATATGGATCTGTATTTCCTTCCGTGTTAAAGATTAAGATCTGTGATTTATCATTTAAGCCTAGTACTTCCCTTGCACCTTGAAAGGCTTCTTCTTTCAATAAGGAGCTGAGCAACCCCGCGGTTACTGCGCCAGATTCACCGGAAATGATCTTTGGATCCCCAAGCAGAGGATTTGCCAAAACTCGCATTCCCTTGGCAGCAACCCAGTCGGGGCAGGACATGAACATGTCGCTATAATCCCGCAAAATATTCCAGCCAATCAGATTGGGTTCTCCACAGGCCAATCCCGCCATAACTGTGGCCATGTCTCCGCCGACCACCCTAGGTTTACCATCCCCTGCCAGGGCTGATTTATACAGACAATCCGCTTGATTGGCTTCCACAATCACGGTTTTAGGACGATTTTCTTTAAACAAGGAGGCATAATAAGCTTGTACAGACCCAGCTAATGCACCTACCCCTGCCTGAACAAAAATATGAGTCGGTTTCTGGACACCTTGTGTATTTAACTCTTCTAGGGCCTCAGCCGACATTGTCCCATACCCTTGCATAATCCAGCTCGGGATTTCTTCGTACCCTTCCCAGGAGGTATCTTGAACTACTACCCAACCTTTCTTTTCCGCCTCGATAGCCGTCATACGCACAGCATCATCGTAATTTAAATCCGTGATCTCAGCCCTTGCGCCTTCCCCCCTGATTTTTTCAAGACGGTATTGGGATGAACCCTTTGGCATATAGACTACCGACTTTTGGCCCAATTGCCGAGCGGTCCAAGCTATTCCTCTTCCATGATTCCCGTCTGTCGTGGTGGCAAAGGTAATATCCCCTAATTGTTGCTTAACTTCTGGAGAAGTAAGAACATCATAAGGCAGTTCACTAATGTCTTTGTTAAGCCGCTGGGCAAGGTATCGACCGATCGCATACGAGCCACCTAGAGCCTTAAATGCATTAAGGCCAAAACGATAAGACTCATCTTTAACAAAGATCCCACCTACGCCTAAGTTCTTAGCAAGTTGCTTGAGTTCACGAAGAGGGGTTGGCTGATAATCAGGGAATGTCCGGTGAAAATTCATGGCCTTCTCTATTTCCAACTTACTAAAAAGTTCGGTCGAAACACCGTTTACGCTTTTTTTATGCAGATTATTTTGTACCCATAGTATTTTTTCACTCATATTTAACTCTCTCCTATTACTTGGTATTTTGTTGTCAAACTAGTTTTTTAATACACTATTGAAAAAAACTATCACTTGTTTTGCGTGTTAGCTCTGTTATCTCCCCCTAAACGAATTGATCACTGACTCTTAACTATAATGCAATTTCCGTGCCAACATCTGTAATTTGTTCCCTGATATAAATAGACAACCTCTCTGATCCAGTATTAGATCAGGGAGGTTGAGAATTCTATAATTAATTATTATCAACCTTTTTGTTTTGCCACTTATCGATAATGCTGACCACTGCAATAATTATTAACATAACTATTGAAACAACCAATAAAATCATTGCACTATTATCATCTCCGTTTGTAGCAGGGGCTTCCATAAAATACTTTTGCAATATGAAAGCTGTAACGGCCCCCACAAATCCGGTTGCCCCAATTAAATATCTTGTTTTTCTAGTAATTCCTTTGCTTGATTGTTGCGGTCCGACAAAGGAACTATTCCATATGATACGAATCAAATAATACGTCATACAGGCCGTCATAATTGCCAAAACATTGGCCGGATAATTCAGCCACCTAAATCCAAATCCATTTAAACCGATGTCAATCATCAGAAGGTAAAAGAGTAACATAAAAGCTTGATTGCCAATCTTGTTTCTTCTTTGCAATTGCATTTCATCTAAATTATTATTTCGCATTTTCATCATCCTCCCAAAAAATTTGATCAAGAGTTTTTCCCAATACTCTACAAATTGCGATACATAAATTAACCGATGGGTTGTAGTCACCATTTTCAATGGCATTTATAGTCTGTCTCGTTACTCCAGTCGCTTCTGCTAGATCTTTTTGGGACATGTCTTTAGCCGCTCTTGATGATTTTAACTTCAAATTCTTACCCATATCATCACCTCTACTCTTTAACAATATAGTAATGCATATTTTACTATATGTCAAATATATAATACATATTGTATGTATTTTTTGATATCAATTTTATATATTACGATAATAAAAGAGCTCTAGACTGGAAAATGCCAGTTACGAGCTCTGTTAATCGATATTTAGGTCTAAAGGACGACGATACATTAGTTAGGAATGCTTAATTGATACTTGGCACAATATTCGAAGAATCTTAACTTATACCATTTAACCGAGAGATAAAAACGATACCAGTTTGAATTCAAAAAGTTATCTGCTAATTGAACTTCTCCTGCTACGGTTCGATCATCAAAGGCGTCTCGGTCAAAATTACTAAATGCTTCTTTCAACCATTGATCGTCTTTGTAGATTATTCGATCTAGGTCTTCGTTGTTAAATAATCCCTGCTTGATTAAAAGTTTTTTCCAATTCTCTTCCCTTTTTTGCTCCTTACCTTTCGATACGAGCGTATCCATAAGAATATTAATGTTATCAAACCTTAGACTACTATCGAAATACTGAGGATGTTTGATTAAGTAATTCTGTATATGTTTTCTAATGCTCTTAAAAGCTCGTGTAAATCTGTCCTTATTATCTATCTCGACCTTCTTATAAGAACCACTGAATTCGTCACTATAGTCATATTCATACGACCACACCAAATCGGGGAGATCTGGATATTCCCTTGCTTGACCATGTCCGTAGGCAGGCATTATCCGATCAAAATACTTATCATATTTTTCCTGATTAAATTGCTCAAGCGCCTGCAGAATTTTGTCCAATAACCCTAAGTAAACTTTGGTTATTGCTTTACAATCCTTAATATCATTGACCTTACTTAACATACCACTAAACCCTTGGTGAGTATATGAATCTGCCAAGGCATGCAAAATGATTCCAAGCTTGATCAAGTCATCCTCAAGGAATACATCTGCTAAGATATCAAGAATTATTGGAGATTCTTCCTTACACCTAAGCTTCTTAGTAAAATTCTCACCCTTACAGCCTGGCACAAAATGAAATGCACAAGTATTGTTTACCATAGCCTCATAATTAAATGTATTGATTCGAAAATATGAATGACAAGTTGCCATATTGAAAAATGCCGGTTTATTTTCAATAACATCATGTTCAATAATATTACTCGGATTACTTAAAAACATAAGATTGATTTTAGCATCATCTACAAACTGTGAGGCATACGCAATTACCTGAGCACTGTCTTTATTAAAACCACATGCTCGACAAAACGCTAATATGGCATAGTAATGGGCATCTCTTTCCAAGCTGTTCCCCTCCGTTACCTTATGGTTCTAACCACGTTGGAAACCGCCACCTAAAGTGGTGGTGGGAATTCATGCACCATTCTATGCATTGACTGCATAATATGTTCTGAGGGGGCGATTCGTATGTCCGTTCAGATAACGTCGAAAGACAAAATGGTCACTCGGAGAAACGGGGACGGATTCAACGTCATACCTGAGGGGACGGGTAATGACGAACTGGATAAAGCCATAAAAATTGCTGGTTATTCATATGATCAAAAACAGGACATTTTCTATTCAACCATAGATCCCTGGCAGAGAGATATTGGATATTGTCGTCTGTATGATGAATTGGCTGCGCCTTTCGGGATGATAATAGATTGTGAACCCATTTACTTTGAATATCTCGAGAAAGAATGGATGATTGTCTTTTGGAAAGGTCAGTATGATTTAGTCACGGGTGCCGAGATAGGCCTCTATACAAGGGCAGTTGATCTAAATATTCTTGGTTTTAGTGGCGCATATTATGATTGTGTTAGCAACACCGATCTCTTAGAAATGTCCTATACTTTAAAAAAGAACGGTAATAGACTTTTTTCAAGAGAGGGAAAACACTGGTGGTTAACGGGCTTCAAACTTGGTGAGTTTTCTAACCCTTCAGAACTAACGATGGATATTAATATTACCTTGCCTAATGTGAGGATGCGTGATGCATTTGTATCTGGATTGTGGAATGCAGGATATCCACTAGATGAATTTAATAGAAATGGCAATACAATAAGTTTCACATTTAGTAATCCGCATACACCACCACCGCTTACACGAAAACCAACTACAGATCGAATCATACAAAGTAAAAATCAATTCTTATGTGAAAAGTTTCAAGAGATCACGGGATCATCTAATACTATTCAAGATAAAGTAAAAGCCCTTGAGAAACAATCTCCTGAGCTGTATCATATGCTCATAAGGACAGGGAAATCAAAACAATCATATGAGACCTTTTCAGGCTGGTTAACACGTAATAAAAATAAATAACCAGAATTAAAGAAAACTTGGCTAGCGCCCGCGACGAAGACACTGTCTTCGCACGGGTTAAACCTTCTTGCAGCACTGTCTTCGCACGGGTTAAACCTTCTTGCAGCACTGTCTTCGCACGAATTAGCCTTCTTGTTAACGCCTGTCATGACTGATTCTATCCTAATACTTTCAGAAAAGACGAGGCAGTGGTTCTTACAGAACCTCTGCCTCTAAACAACGGAGACGCTTTGTTTGCCAATATTAACAAGATATTGACTTGCAATATCTTCAATTAAGTGGTTATTATAGGAAGAGTAAAGTGAAAATAAGGGAGCGATTCAAGATGGATTTGATGGACTGGGTGAAACTACAGACTCTTTATGATTCTGAGAAGCAAGCCTTGAAAACTGCCAATATTGTAGCTACGACCGAAGCAAGGTTAGCTAATCAAGAACGTGGACCTCAGTATGAAGTGGAGACCCGTGTAGAACAAATTGACGAAAAATGGCAAGTGCTTTGGCGCAAAGTTTTCATTGGCAATAAAACAGGCTGTGGCGGAGGGTGTGAATCTTGCATTAGCGACCCATTACCCAGGAAAAACATAGCCAAGGTGCTACCTTTTAAAAGGCCTTCCGTTTAAACAAACTAAAACCCATAAGAGTATGTAAATAAGTCCAGGTCTTCATGCAAGATGTTTTTTGATCCCACGATTTGGGAAAATTCACCCTTAACTTTCTTGTCAATCGTAATTTCATCCTTTAGTGCAGAGTGGACGCTCTGCACTCACCATGGTTCAAGCAAATCACCGCTCTCCGCAAAGCGCATCGGCTGAGGCTCCCTCACAATCTTAATTCTGGAATCTAACCGTGCTTGAGCGAGGAGGTTTTCGGAAATAAAAATCTCATCCAACTTCAGAGTATTCTTAATCCTAAGCATTTTGATTGTGTTGTAATCTACATCACAACAGGTCTGGATGGCCGCTTTGATAGCCAGCAGATCACTCGGCATAACCATCGGAATCTTCGAGGCTTCCGGCACTCTAGACGTCAATGGGTTAGGATAAGTCTGATTAAAATCAAGCTTTTCAAACACTCTTCTAGTACACACATCTGCTAATCCCAGACCATGAAAATTTCCCTGGGTTTTCTCTGTCATATCTAAGACAACGATCCTTTGTACAGTAGGTTCACACTTTACTGCCGAGGTTGGAAAGCGGTTGATAATGTTCGTATCCATACCCAGGCCACTGATATTCTTGCCTATCTCATCGACGATGAGAACATCATAGTCTGTAAAAAGGATTTGCGGTAAGTAACCCCTAGCCTCCTGCAGGAGTCCCGGCTCTAGTGCTAATATTTCTTCTCTGGGAAGCGCCACAATCTTGCAGGTCTCGTCATAGGCATTTTCTAAAATGCCCACGCCGAAAATCACATTCGAATTCTCAATCGACACCCGGGCTAGGTCTTCTATTCTCCGGGACATCTGAGCCGGACCTGCGGCATGGCAGATCTCGGCTCCTTTTTGTTTGCCCAACCCAATCGCAATCATTTTAGCTAAGCCACTCTCATAAGACCCATGGAAAGATGTATGTGGTTTCACCCGTCCAACCACCACGGTGGCATCTGCCTTGGTGGCGGCATACTTGTCGAAGTAGACCTGCATCCCGCCGACCGACTCTCCCACTTGTACGACATCCATGCTGGAATAGATCGGAGCACCCACCGTCTTCTCACTAATTCCTAAGCTTCGCAGTACTTCATCTTGTCCCTCAGCCGTCGCACCCCCATGACTCCCCATGGTCGGAATGATAAATGGTTCTGCTCCCACAGCCCTTAAATTAGCCACTATTTCCCGAAGTATCAGAGCGATGTTCGCAATACCCCTGCTTCCAGCCGTGACAGCGACCCTATCCCCGCTTTTAATTCTGCCGAGAATTTGTGGATGTCCTAAGGTTTTCCTTAGTACTTGAGGGATATCTGTAAGTGTGGGTCTGGGAAAAATCTGCCTTATTCTGGCCATTTTTGGAATTTGTATCTGTTTAAGCAACTGCTCTAAACTCATCCGACAACCTCCTCAAACCACTCGTCAGAACCCATGGCACTCCAGGCCACCTTATCTATTTATCATTTACATTCTACACCTCAAAATATAATTTTACTATTGTCATTAATTCTCCCCAATTAAAATAATTCCTTCCCCGATGCACCAATTAAATGTTAAGAAACCGTGCTCATCACGGCTTCTTCAAGGCGTCCCCTTCCAACCCATTGCACAACTTCAGGGTTCGCGAGGCGGGAGCGCGGCTCTTTATGTTTCATAGCTCGGTTATTTTTCCCCAAACTTTATCAGCTAATTGAAATCTTTAGCTTAGTGATATTAACAAATGATATAATAATGATGTATTTATTATAATTCTGCAAATTCTTCAATAGAATATGAGTATTTAACCAAAAATATTTGATAGTATGGTAATTTACGACGAAAAGTCAATTCCTTAAAGAAATTTACTAAGCGAAAATTATATTATTTTGTTAATCAAGGAAACATAGAAGGTGGGAACATATGAATAAATATATCCTGAACAATCTATTATTTGAATGGCAAAACTTATTATCTTTAATTGTAACCGATGTTCCTTACCTTGTAGATACTTGTAACTTATCTGATGCTATTTCATTCTTTGTCAGCACAAGAGTACAAAAAGTATCTGTCTTAGATAGCAATGCTCAATTTATAGGGGTTTTGGATTCAGTAGATGTATTACAGGCTTTACAAAATAGAACAACTGAAACTTTACTTACTAAAGATTTAGTACACCAACCTCAGCTAATAATAAATGAAGGGGATCCTCTTGATAGTGTGTTTGAAATTATGTTAGAACAAGGTATTGGTCAGGCAGTTGTTATCACCAAAGAAGGTCAAATCTTAGGCGAGCTATTTCTTACTGATGTGTTTAACGCCATTTGGAAAGCTAATCTGGAGATAAACCTATTCTATAGTGAAGTCTTAGAATTGGGTAATAATGGTGTCCTGGTCATAGATACCCAGGGATCAACTGTCTTCATTAACAGAATTGCAGAGGAAATTCTCGGTTACAAAGCTAATCAAATTCTTGGTATATCAATCAGGAAGTTCTTTCTCAATTCTAAGACTTATGAGGTGCTAAAGACTGGCAAACCTCAATTAGATGGCCGGTTAAAACTTGGCGAGAAAACACTGAAGACAAACTTTACACAAATAGTTCTTAATGGCAAAATTTTAGGAGCAATCGCTGTCTTTCAGGATATTACGGAACTGGAAGCTGTTACCGAGAAGTTAAATGTTACTAAAAAGTTGAAAGCGACACTTGATTCTATTATTGAGAATTCCTATGAGGGCATTGCGGTTATTGATAATGAGGAGCGGGTAATAATAATGAACCAATTTTATTTAGACTTAATCGGTTTAAGTTTAAATGAAGTAATAGGAAAGCATATCCTCGATGTAAGTCCTACTTCGGGACTACCAAATACAATTAAGACAGGACTGGTGCAGATGGGTGAACCCTGGAAGATTGGCAGTCAAAATTTTATGGTTATGAGAGCGCCAATCATGCAGGGCGGTGAAATTATTGGTGCAATAGGTAAAGTCCTTTTTAAGGACATGGAGATAGCAAAAATGTTCGCTAAAAAGGTTATGCGTTTGGAAGATGACTTAAAGTATTATAAAGATGAAATACTCAAAATTCGTAATTCTCAAGATGCATTTGAAGATATAATTGGTGAAAGTGATAAGATTACCGCTGCAAAAACCTTAGCTTTTATTGCTACGAGAAAATCTTCTACAGTATTGCTATTGGGAGAAAGCGGGACAGGTAAGGAAGTGTTTGCCCATGCTATCCATCGTGGGGGATCACGGAAACATGGTCCGTTTATAAGTATTAATTGTGCCGCTGTACCGGAACAGTTATTAGAATCAGAACTTTTCGGCTATGCGGAAGGAGCTTTTACTGGTGCTCGTAAAGGCGGTAAACCTGGAAAATTCGAACTGGCTAATCAAGGAACAATATTCTTAGATGAAATCGGAGATATGAGTTTCTCAATGCAAGCAAAATTACTGCGAGTCATTCAAGAACGAGAAATTGAGCGTGTTGGAGGAACCCACCCCATTAAAGTAGACGTTCGCCTAGTTGCAGCATCTAACCAAGATTTATATCAAATGGTAATAGAACAAAAATTTAGGCTTGATCTTTATTATCGTTTGAACGTTATTGCAATTGAATTACCAGCACTTCGCGAGCGCCCAGAAGACCTCGAACCACTAATAGTGGCTCTGATCAAACGTCTTAATGTGCGCCTGGAAACTTCAATCGAGGGTGTTATTCCAGAGGCACTGAACCTCTTAATGAATTACTCATGGCCTGGCAATGTCAGAGAATTAGAAAATGTTTTGGAGCGGGCTATGAATATTTCGGATGAGCCTCTCATTAGAATGGAGCATCTTCCCTCTCAATTGAAGAAATCGATAGGCAATATTAATCCTGAATTGGAGGTAAAGACTTTGGAACAAGGGCTTTTTATTGCTGAAAGAAAGCTAATAATGGATGCCTTACGCCAAACAAAAGGGAATAAGGTCCAAGCCGCGCGGACCTTAGGTATTCATCGTTCAGTCTTATATAAAAAATTAAGCAGGCATAATCTATTATCTTAGATTGAATTTAACTAAAATACAGTTTTCATGTGTCTTCCTCTGAGGACACATGTCCATAGTTTGAGACATATGTTAAATCCCTTTGTTGTGCCAGAAAGCGTAGGTTTCCTCTTAAAAGTGTCCTCATATATATACATAATCTGATACTTAATCTAAAGACAAAAGACTAAATTATGCTTATATAAATGCCTTGTATTGGGATTATATAAGCATTTTTTTGAATTTAACCAACTTTTTTATAATTATTGGTATATTTCTTGCATTAACATAGTGATGCCTAAATATTCTAAATTATTTAAAATAGGAGGAATTTACGTGATAAAACGAGTTCAAGAACTTTATAACAGCAAAAAACGCGAGGTTAAAGAAGCAATCAAACTAATCAAGGATGGTGATTCTATTTGTGTGCCTTTGGGTGTTGGCGAACCCCCCACAATATTAACTGCTTTATCAGAACAACGCCGCGATTATCATAATGTGAAGGTAAGGCAACCATTTCCTCTCCGTAAATATGGTTACTATGATCCAGAAACAGTGGAAAACATTCAACACGTAAGTTGGTTTCTTAGCGGTACAAGTCGACAAGGTGCTAAAGAAGGTTGGATAGACGTTGTCCCCAGTAGCTTCTTTGGGATTCCGAGATTGATTAGAGACGGTTTTGTTGCGTGTGATGTAGCTATTACTATGGTCTCTCCTATGGATAAATACGGTTACTTTTCGGTAAGTCTATCACCAGATTACACTATGGCAGCAATCTCTAAAGCTAGGGAAGTTATTGTAGAAGTAAACCCCAATGTACCCTTTGCCTATGGTGACAATAAAGTACATATCTCTCAGATTACCGCACTAGTAGAAAGCCAAGATCCGATAATGGTAATTCCTTTACCTACTATAGGCCCTGTTCACAAAGCAATTGCTGAATATGTAGCAGACTTTGTTAAAGATGGTTCAACTCTGCAAATTGGACTTGGTGCTATTCCCGATTCTGTGCTTATGTTGCTAGAAGATAAACAGGACATAGGAATGCACACCGAACTGGTTACTGATGCCTTGATGCATTTATATGAGAAAGGGGTTCTCACAAATCGCAAAAAGAACTTTATGCCAGGTAAGATGGTTGCTACTATATCGCTAGGTTCCCAAAAACTTTATGAGTTTATGGACCGTAATCCTATGTTAGAAATGCACCCAGTAAGTTTCACCAATGATCCAAATATTGCTGGACTAAATGATAATTTAATTGCTGTCAATGGCTCGCTTGAAATTGATTTTCTTGGACAATGCAATTCTGAAAGTATAGGACCGGTACCCTTCAGTGCAACAGGCGGACAGCAGGATTTTTCTCATGCAGCTTTAAATTCTAAAGGTGGAAAATCCTTTGTAGTACTACCGTCAACGGCTAAAAATGGTCAGATTTCACGTATCGTTCCGACTTTGGCTGCTGGTTCTGCGGTAACTACATCGAAAAATAACGTAAATTATGTTGTTACTGAGTATGGTGTCGCCCAACTTCGTGGGAAAACTATAAGACAACGGGCTCAGGAATTAATTGCAATAGCTCACCCTGATTTTCGGTCAGATTTGACGATGACGGCTCGAAAGATGGGTCTAATGTAGACAACAAAGAAAGTAATTTACGGAGGGTTCCCTTTTTGTTTACCCATATATTTAAATACGTATAAATACGTATTATCATAGAAGGTGGACGAAGAAAAATATGTGACCGAAAAGGAAATTCTTCGATTACCCAAAATGGATGGTCAATATCAAACCCCACAGGATGCCGCTTTGGTATCCGGTAGGTTTTGTTATTGCCTACACAGCCTGACTAAGTGGACAAGTTGGATGCAAGTTGCAGTAGTTACAATGGGTCTTCTCCTTAAAATCAGGGAGATCACGGACTACTCCCATCACCATCGCTACCGACTTCCGTGGTATGACAAGTTCGAGTCGTTTAGATGAAGGCCGATACAATTATTGCTATTTTGTCAATAGTGTGTCAACTACATTTTCAAATAAAATAGGGGGAAATCACTCTCGTGGCTCCCCCCTCATCAAACAGCAGTTATCTGAATTTTGAACCGTTCGACGACAAGCTTTAGTTCACTCGAAAGTTCATTCAATGCATTCATATTCGCGCTGACTTCTAGACTCATCATTTCGTGTTAAGTTCTTCACCTTGAATTTACTCATATATAGTTATTTAAAAGATTCGATAGCGATATTAACCAAGTCTGAATCAAGATGACGAGTTTGTGCCATTTCTTTCATGATTTGTGTGATCTCTTTGGGGTCCAAGCCTTTTCGGTATGGGCGATCTGCTGCCAAAGCGGCATATACATCAGCCACAGCGATGAGTCGGGCTTCAAGAGGAAGATTCTCTCCCTTTTTTCCCAAGTAATAGCCTGAACCATCCAATCGTTCGTGATGTGCGGAAGCCAAAAACCCTAATGTTCGTAATTCTGGGATTTTGTCAAGAATGAAGGCGACGGCCACTTCCGGCTTTTAGCCTAGCACTGGCCCGTTCCCGCCAAAGCCAAAAGTTTTGCTTTTCTCCACCGTGCTCGTCAAGGCTCATGATGATCGAGAGTATACGAGACGCAAGGGGGATGCGTTCGCCCTGAAGCCCATTGGGTCCGGAGCCATCCCATGACTCACGGCTACGATGGATGACTGTGTCTGCTTGGATAAGTGAAGGGACTTCGAGGCTTAAGTTATATTCTTCTACGGCCTCACATACTGGGCACAGATCGTCCTTAGAGGTAATTGTGATGTCATGAAGTAGACCTGCAAAATATAGAGTATCTTTATCTTCTGTGGAAAACCCAATCTTCTCAGCTACACGCAAAGCTAGAATCGTTACATTTTGAGCATGTAGAAGTGGTTTACCCTCTGCAAGGTCTACAGCTAAAGAAAGGCCCTCTATGAAATTGGCCAACTGAATTTCTTGAGGAATTTCCTCTATCAATGATTTCACTCCCTAACCAACTTGTCATTCTGAAGTTCGAAATAGAAAAAATGTCTACAATAAGATATTTATCATATAAAAGGTAGAGTATTGAATTCCACATCTGTTAGGGATTTCCTGCAGAATTGTTTGATAAACAATATATTTTAGCAGAATAGATAGTATGATCCTCTTCACACTTGTTGTGATGATTTGATCCATGACATGCGTGGCGCACAACAAAACACCTCCAGGTATTCTACCGGAAGGTGTTTCTAAGGATGCCAAAATTCCATTTAACCACCCGACAAAAGACTATAGAAATAGACTAAATCTCCTTTTAATAGAACACAGCAAATTTATCGTCATACAACTTAGCTTTCTTTCAAAGTTTCAGTAGATTGTATATATCTTCAATCTCTAGATCATAGGGACACATATAACCACTTTCCTTTATCAGTTTAAACCATCCCAAATATCTAGAGCCTCAGTTCAACTAAATTCCATACGAACCAAGTTTTTTGTGACCTATAATACCCCTAGTTGCAGTCGGAATCGAACAAAGATAGCCAACGTCAATAACAGAACGATCAATAAAATCGTCCAGTAATCCCTTAGGGCAAATGAAAGTTCGCGCATTGATGTCCAAGTTCGCGTCAAGCCGTATCCTCGATTAAGCATCGCCATCGACAACGAATTGGCCATCATTATCGAATTAATAAACAAAGGAATCATAATCGGAAGGTACGATTGGATGGGACCGACGATCCCCTTCTCATTTAATTTTGTCCCACGTGCTTTTTGAGCTTCAAGGATTAGCTTACGTTTTTTATCTAGGGTCGGAAGAAATCGTATGGCCGTTGTCAGCATCATGGATACCTCAGCAGGAACTTTCATCTTATGAAAGAATTGAGTGAAATCATCCATCGACGTGGTCAACGTTAAAACAGAAGAAGCAATCATCATACTAATAAGACGAAAGATAAACGTAGTGCCCATCAGAAATCCCCCCACTGTTGCCCCCAATCTGTCTCCTGGCAGGGCATAAAAGAGGATCGCTTGGCTAGAAACCCGATCAAAGCGCTCAGGTGTAAACGTAAATCCTGTGATTAGAATAATCGATAGAATGATAGGAATCAAGGGAACCAACATTCCCCCGATCTTTCGCAGGGGGATTTTGATCCAAAAGGCTACAAGTCCTATAGAGAAAACGATCAAGAGTTGATATGTTGGATCTTGGAATAAAAAAGAAAGAATCATAAACCCTAAGAAGCCGAACATTTTGGTCCGTACATCTAGACGATGGATCAAGGTGTCTCCCGGTAAATACTCTATTAACATCCCGTCTTCTCCTGTCTTTCGAACATCGCCATAAACTCATTTGATTCAATTAAGGTTTTATGACCTAAAATATCCTTCAATTGCGAAGAGAGCCTACAGAGTTGGGGAGGAATAATGGCAGAGTCGACAAGAATTTGCTCCTTAGAAAAAACATCTTGAGGGGTACCATCTAACATAATTCCGCCGTCTTTCAAGACAATTACTCTCTTAGCATATTGGGCAACTAAGTCCATATCATGGCTGATCATTATAATTGTAGTCCTTGCAGTATGGAGTTTACGTATCAAAGCCATCATCATCTGAACTCCTGCCCAGTCCGAACCTGTGGTCGGTTCATCTATGATCAGCAGTTTAGGCTTTAAGACAAGAATTGAAGCTACAGCAATCATTTGCCGTTCTCCTTTACCCAAACTAAACGGATGAACACTACGGTACTTTTCTAACCCTGTATACTCAAGGACCTGATCGACTCGATCTTTGCTTTCCTGGCCTTTATAACCCGCATTTTTAAGGCCAAATTCTAATTCTTTCTCGACAGTAGTAGAGAAAATTTGATGATCTGGATTTTGAAAGACGTACCCGATGGTTTTTGACAAATCAGACGTATCATACCGTGAAGTATTCATGCCCTCTACAATAACCTCTCCACTGGTTGGTTTCAAAAGTCCATTAAAATGTTTGGCTAAAGTTGTTTTTCCAGCCCCGTTTTGTCCAATCAAAGCCACGAACTCGCCAGCTTTAATCGTCAGATTAATCCCTTGCAAAGCGGTCTGGCCTGAGTTGTACTGGTATATTAGATCACTGACTTGAACTGCGATTTCTGTTTCGGAGAAATATGGTTCCTGCTTAAACAGGCGATCCCTTCTCTGTCCTTGACCTTGCGCATGCCCGTGTCCGTGTCCGTGTCCGTGTCCGTGTCCGTGTTCGTGCCAATGTCCGTATTTAGGTAACAATGCTCTAATTAGGCCTTCCGCAGACGGGATATCTAAAGGGATTTCAGCAAAGGAAATCCAGCCCTTCTCGTAGAAATTCCAGCCGAGCTGACTGACTGGTAACGGCTTTATCCCCCATTGACGCAAGAGGGGAAGATTGCGAAAGAGTTCACTCGGCAGCCCTTTCCAGAAGACTTCCCCTTGGTTAAGTACGACGATCTCATCTGCCTTCTGAATCAGCTCTTCGCTGGAGTGTTCGACTAACAAAATAGTTAGGTCCTTTTTCCTGTGTAAATCATCCAATGTGGCATAGATTTCTGAGCGTCCTATCGGATCGAGTTCTGAAGTTGGTTCGTCCAGTACTAAGATTTCAGGTTCCATCACGAGGACGCCTGCAATCGCTAAGCGTTGTTTTTCTCCGCCTGAGAGTTCCTCAGTTAAGCGTTGATTGTATCCTTTAAGTCGTACCTTTTCTAAAGTTTTATTTACTCTCTGTTTAATCTCGTCGAATGGAACCAAGAAATTGCGAGGGCCAAAGGCAGTATCTTCCTCAACGGTCCGGCCAATAATTTGAGCCTCTGGATCCTGTAAGACAAGCCCAAGAACTTTAGACAAAGACTGTACTGCAGTTTTCCCTACATTCTTTCCAGCTACGCTCACCTGTCCTGTAAGTTTTCCCTCTAGAAGCTGGGGAATTAGGCCGTTTAGACATAGGCTCAAGGTCGTTTTCCCCGCCCCTGTGGACCCCATTAACACTATGAATTTCCCTTTTTCCACAGTTAAGTTTATGTTTTTTAAACTAGGTTCCTGTGCGTTAGGATAATAATAGGAAATATTACTGAGTTCGATCGCATTTTCAACGTGTTTTACAATCTTTACTGTTTCTATGGTTTTTATGGTTTTTATGGTTTCTTGAGTCTCTAAAGTCTCCACGGTTTCACCTCGTCACCTAAATGAGCCGACTTCCCTTAATTGCTTTGTAGGCTACTGCCGAAATAATGACGTTAAGGGCTGCTCCAACGATGAGAAAAGGCATTAATCCCATAACCCCTCCCATACCTATTATTGGAAACATAGCCAAGGATGATACAACTCCATTGAGGATAATTCCAACGATGACTGCGGGAATCAAACCGAGCTTTTCATTCACCCAGCGATAGGCCACAGCCCATAAGGCCATTTGTAAAGCAATATACAAATGGATCGGAATAGTCATAGGAAATCCGATCACCGCTGCCGTCAGCAAATGTCCAAAGGCGATGACAATAGCTCCCATTACTCCGCCAAAGGCCAGCGCAGTGAAAAATCCAGGTGCTGAATCCATACCAATGGTTCCTACCGGACTAGGGATCTTAATGAGCGCTCCCACAGCACTCAAGGCAATAAAAATGGCCATAATTGATAGTCTTTTGACATTCCAGGCGGAGAGTTTTAAGTCCTGTTGTTCTGTACTTAGATTATTCATAGATATTCCTCCTCAATTTTAATTCAATTTACCGATTTTCGTTAAAGGCAATAAAGGAAACTTTGATGAAAAGACATGATCTAACACCTCAGATGATAGGGATGCTAAAGACGAAGAAGAAAATATAAGACAGCTAGAAGGTCCGGCCGATTTATCCAAGTCGAGAGGACAAGCAGAATCAACGTCCAATCGGGTATTTATGGTGGAGGCAATAAGTTCTGCTTCTAATCGTATCCCTCTAGACCCTACAGGAATGATGTCATGAATACTTGAGATCTCTAAGAGAACCTGGATAGCTTTCACTTGTACAATTTCTGGATCTTCTGAATTGATGAGCTCAGATCCGACTTTAGGAAACCCTAAACAATAGACGTCATCTCCTGGTTGAGTAGTTCCTATACGCAACTTTATTTTCTCAGCCACCCCGATCACACTGATTCCGAGCCCAGTTTGCTGCGTTTTCATGTTTTTTTCCGTGCTGATCGCCATGGGTAGAGTTTTTAATCCGGCAGATTCTAGTTCAGCGTTCACCCCCCTTAATAGTTCATCCCCCGTCGGGTACGGCTCATTAGAAATAGCCACGGTTATTAATTCTGGCACTGCCCCAGTGGATAGGACTTCCAACAATGCCACCCGTGTCGTTAACCTTCCTGTAATAGTCCAAGGAACCTTATATTCATCTAATTCCTTCATACCAATCGCACCACAGGAATCACAGGAAGCCACCAAATATTGTGCATTGTTTATCGAAACAACCTCAACATCTCGACCAAGGTATCCCAATCGTTTCACCCCCTATTCTAAAAAAGCAAATAAAAAAGTTCACAGCCTAATTTTCTTTTCGCACGTGATAAGAAAATTGACCATGAACTTTACCTTAATTCATGACTTACAACGCTACTGGCAGGTCTCCTGACTTAGAATCATTGACTCAATGCGCCTTCCCGGTTTCCCAGTGGTTAAAGCATAAGTCTCCTCTTTACAGTGGTGGGTCCGTCCGGGATTCTCACCCAGTTCCCTATTCTCCCTTTGCAGGGCACCATTAACAAACGAATATTAAAGTTAACCATATTTTAATGCAAAGATTATTAAAATACAAGATCTATTTAAGCTATTTCTTCAGTTTTCGCTTGAGTACTAAGCTACATGGATGGGTAGAAAATCTGATGATGAACATTTCTATATTCAATATACAACTTTTATCTTATTTACTCAACCATACTGACAGCCTCTTGCAATGCCCTCCGAGTGAGGGCTCTTACTAGTGCCTTTTTGTAGTAGGGAGAGCCCCCCATTTTATGAATCGGGCGTGCGGCCTGATAGGCTAATTCCGCTGCTTCCTCCAAAGCTTCTTCCACTCGGCGTCCAACCAGGACATTTTCGGCTTCTACTACCCTGCTTGGAGCAGTCCCTACTGCGTTTAAGACAATTCTTGCCCGGACACACATCCCGCCCGGTTTGTCCAAGCTGACTGACACCGCTACGCCTACCACAGGAAAATCTACTGCCTCCCTTAATCGATATTTTTCATAGGCAAACCCGGTATGAGGAGCGTTCGGGGGAATTATCACTGTTGTAAGGATGCTGTCCTCTTCTAGCTTGATCGGCTGCTTACCGTTTCCGGTATAAAGAGTTTCCAAAGACTCCTCTCTGGCTCCAGCTGGGCTAACTACCCGAATCCGGGCATCCTGAGCAATTAGGGCCGGTGCGGTATCGCCCGAGTAAACTGCATGACACACGCTACTCTTTGCAGCTACATAACAACGATCCCCGCCGGTTTTGAAGCAAGGCGGTCGGGATTGACGCCACCTATAAGACTGGTTGAAGTAATAACAACGGGTATCCAGACAAAGATTTCCGCCCAAGGTTCCCATACTCCTGTGCTGAGGCCCGGCCACAAGGGAGGCCGCCTTGGCCAAGAGTGGGGATGCTCTCTGCACTTCGGCTGATGCTTCGATGGCACTGAGCTTTGTTAACGCTCCCACTTCAAGCTCATCTTTCCGGGAAACGATACCGCTTAAACCGGAAATCCCTTTTAGATCTACAAGATAACGTAGGTCAGTGCACCGCTGCTTCAGTTTAATGATCAAATCAGTCCCGCCAGCGATTAACCCTATTTGTCCCCGGTGTTCGGTTAGCATTTCCACTGCCTCCGCTATAGTTTTTGGCTTAAGATGATTAAATTCCGGCAGGCGCATTCTTTACACCCCCTTGCTCTTTTTTCTCCAACGCTCGCAGTACTTTTTCCGGAGTAATAGGTAAGTCGGTAAACATAATCCCGGTAGCATCATAAACGGCATTGACAATAGCAGGTACTGTAGATACCTGAGTCCCTTCGGCGGATTCTTTGGCCCCGAAAGGGCCAATTGGATCATTGCTTTCGATATTGATGGATTTCATTACAGTAGGCATATCTAAAGCCGTTGGCATCTTGTAATCCAATAATGACGGGTTAAGGGTTAATCCGTCCTCAGTGAGGCATTCCTCATAAAGCGCTTGGCCCATGCCACCATAGATGGAACCATCATGCTGGCCTTCAACAATCAAGGGGTTAAACATCTTCCCTAAATCATGGCCGACGACCATTCTCTTTAACTTAACCTGCCCTGTTTCCCGATCCACCTCTACTTCGGCCACTTGGGTTCCAAAAGTATAAGTATTGGCCACATCCCCTTCACCGGTCTCCCAGTTAGGTAAAGCAATGTTTTGACCAAAGTAACCTTCGCCGATGATTACCTGTCCGGAGCCACTCTGGTAAGCCATGTGACAAAGCTTCCTGAACGGAATGGCCTTTTCGGGTGAATTTTTGCCATAAACCTGTCGGTTCCTGAATTCTAGTTCCTCCGACCCAACGTTTAACATTTGAGCGGCCACTTCTGCCAATCTTTCTCGGCATTTTCCAGCAGCAATCATTAAGGCTGGCCCGGCGGTGGAAGTGACTCTACTGCCGTAACTGCCTGGGTCCACAGGAGTCAGGAAAGAATCGACTTTGGAAACGTGGACGTCCTCAACAGCAATCCCGAAAATCTCGGCCGTCATAGTGGCCAAGACAGTTTCTGCACCTTGACCAGAATCTGTGGCTCCAGGCAGCACAGAAACTGTGCCATCCTCATGGACCTTGATGACCACAGCACAAGCAGTATGCCCATGCAGTCTAGCTCCAGACTGAAAACCATTACAGGCCAGGCCCAGGCCTCTTAAATATCTGCCGCCCTTTTCTCTCTCAGTAGCTAATTCTTGTTTGCGTTCTCTCCACTTTACGAAGTCAGTAGCTTGGTTTATTGTATCCTTCAGCCCGCAACTGGAAATATGAAACTTGTTAACCGTAACGTGGCCTGGCTCAACGGCATTCTTAAGCCTAATTTGAACGGAATCAAGCCCTAAGTCTTTGGCAATCAGCTCCAGCTGGCATTCGGCAGCAAATCTGGTCTGGGGCACCCCATTTCCTCGCTGAGCAACCGAAACAGGTTTATTTGTATAAGCCCGTACCGCATCATATTTAAAGTTGGGCATTTTGTAAGGAAGGCTAAGAAAAGCCCCGGCCAGGTAAATTGTCATCGGTCCCACAGCGGTATAGGCACCGCCATCGGCAGTCACCCTGCATTCCGTGGCTAACAAAGTTCCATCTTTTTTTACCCCCGTTTTAAGATGGATGATCATGGGATGTCGACGTCGGCCGGCCATCATGACATCTTCGATATCATAGACAAACTTAACTGGGTGACCAGTTTTTTTGGAAAGCATAACAGCAGAGTAGTCCAAGGCAAAGGTGTCATTCTTTCCACCAAAACCACCACCAACATAAGGTTGAATTACCCTGACCTTGCTCAGTGGCACTTTAAAGGCACTGGCTAGGTTCCGGTAGGGAAAGTAGGGACTTTGCTTGGAGCCCCAAAAGGTAATTTTTCCCGGTTCCTCGTAGCTAGCTATACAGGCATGAGGCTCCAAAAAACCGTGCAATACAGATTGGCTAAAAAAGCGATCCTCTCGTATATGATCAGCCTGAGCAAAGGCTGCTTTCACATCGCCGAAGTTCATATGCATTTCGGCACTGATATTCCGCTGTACATGATCGTGTATAGCCGGGGCACCTTCCCTCATCGCCTCTTCAGGATCAAACACGGCTGGTAGAATTTCGTAATCCACCCGAATTAGTTCGATGGCTTCTTGGGCAATGTCAGGATCTATGGCCGCCACAGCCGCCACCTCATCTCCTACGAAACGCACTTTATCTGGGGCCAGAGGAGACTCGTCCCTGGTATGGACCATAAAGCCATGACGAAAGCCGTTAAAATCCTTTCCGGTTATTACTCCCCGCACTCCGAGTAAACCTTCGGCCCGGCTAGTGTCAATCGATACAATTCTGGCATGAGGGTAGGGACTTCTGAGAACTTGGCCATATAGCATGCCGGTTACACTGAGGTCGGCAGCATATTCCGCCTTACCTGTAATTTTTGCTATCCCGTCAACCCGGGGGGTGGATTTGCCTAGGATTGAAAACTCGCCCATTAATGTCTCTCCTTACCTAAATTCTCGCTTTTGGTTCTGGATTCGGACTCTGCCACAGCCATAATGGCCTTAACCGGTTTGTCGTAACCGGTACAGCGACAACTATTTCCAGAAATACCTCTGCGCACCTCGAATTCTGTCGGGTTCGGGTTTTTATCCAACAGAGCTTTGGCCGACATGATCATTCCGGGAGTACAAAAGCCGCATTGGACTGCCCCATGCTCATGAAAGGATTGCTGTAGAGGATGTAATTGCCCGTCTTGTGCTAAACCCTCAATAGTTTGTATAGCTTTTCCTTCCATTTCTACAGCTAAAGCAAGACAAGACAGGAGTGGTTCACCGTCCACTATTACTGTGCAGGTTCCGCAATCACCGCAATCACACCCTATTTTTGCTCCAGTCAGACCTAAATGGTCGCGGAGAACTTGTAATAATGTTACATTGTCCTTGACCTTCAATGAGTGATGGATACCATTAACGAGTAGATTAATGTCTATCAATCTAGTTCCCCTCCTTTTTTATTCACACTTGTTGTAACTTCACTATACTTCTTACCCAAGACCATCATCATACCGCACATCTAATTGTAACATTCTTCACTCTATCTGTTTGTCATTAGAGCTTAATTAATAAAGTAATATTCTCACGGAATTCCAATTTTGTATCCAGTGTACTATGAAATAGATTTCTTTTAAATAAATTTGTATATCCCCAGACTAGAAATTGAGGCACCGGTTTATAATCCCGATGCCATTCGACTGATGCAGTTAATCGGCAACCCTTTTAGCCCATGTTGGGCTTATCTGGCGTTTACCTCGTTCTAAATGATGAAATTAGCGGGGATCGTCAGCCCCAATATTATTTGTATTTATTCATAATCTTGAGTTGAGATGAAAATTCAAGTATGATTGAGACATCAACCATCGTTGTTAGGTCGTGGTTAACTAAGTTAAGGTCTAAGGGCTGGGGGGGACCGTTGTGGCAAATAAAGATCATACACAAGTATATTTAGCAGCGTCAATCGACTCTTTAATGTTATCAATCATAAACGAAACCAATTACCAGGATATTTCAGAAATACTTGGAACTATCTTGGACCGGCCCATACTCATTGAGGATAACTTTTTTCGCATTTTAGGTAAATTTTCGATTCCCGACGACTCTGCCTTTCCCAAGCCGCAATTAACAGACCCTTATTTAAAAGAATTTGTATCCAGAGTCCAAAATCGAAAACTTCCGATGGTTATACCTCCCCTACCCCAATATGGTGTCAGTCAATCCAGAGTAGTGTATCCAATTGTCACCGGTGACCTTATCAATGGTTGCCTCCACATATTTGACAAGCGAAATCCGCCCCTTTTTTCCGACGAAGAAAACAATACAATTTCAAAGGTGTTAATGGCCTTATCAATAAAAGCCTTGAAAGATGATGCTGTAATTGGGACTAGGGAAAAAATGATTGGTCATCTCTATCGCAAACTCATTTTTCAAGAATACCAAAGCGAAAGGGTCATTCAAGAAACAGCCTTGTTCTTAAACCTGAACCTGTCCATACCTTCCTGGTTACTCTTTGTACATATTGAGGGATCACTTTCCAGCGTAGAATTAATCAAAGCTTTGAAAAGCTTCTTGGTGGAAAGAGACATGGACGCCAAGGTTATTAACCATCAACAAGGACAGTTCTTAATCTTCATTTCCGAAAATCGTCAAGCTTTTAAAAAAGTTGCTATTATGTCCTTGGCTCACCACCTTATGGAACACTTTGCTAACTATTACCCTGGAACAGTCTGTTATATAACGCTTGGACGAAAGTGTATAACGACCGGTGACTATTACAAATCATATCATGAAGCCCTAAAAGCGCTTGATTACCTAAAGGCATCCAATCCGGAGAGCAAGGTCTTGTCCTTTGATTCGCTGGGTATAATCGGTTTGGTTACCTTACCCGAAGATGTTCAGCAGATGATCTCTTTTTCAGAGCGAATCCTCAAACCTCTTATGGAGCATGAGGAGAGCAATCCTTCAATGAAACTGTTGCAAACCCTTGGTCATTTCATAAGAAACGACTGCCAGATTAAAAAGACGGCCTTAGACATGTACATTCACGTTAACACACTACGTTACCGATTGGAAAAAATACAGGAGATTTGTCAATTTAACTTTGAAGATGCGGAAGTCAAATTCGAACTTTTCTTGGCCTTCAAGATTTTAAACCTCATGGAAACGGTGAAACACAGTGCCAAATAAGCTATAACACGGAAAGGGGCGCTATGCGCCCCGAGATTGTTAACTACAAATTTTTTCCCATTCGCACAAGCGTGTCCGCCGCCTGAGCAACCTGACGAACAGCCCCTTGCACTTGATCTAGTCCAATAGCCTGAGTTTTAGTAACCTCAGCTAACTTCGCAACTGCCTCCAACATTGTGCCTACCGAAGCCAAGACCGCTTGCACATTCGCTTCAATGTTTACTATAGAATCCTTTGTTCCTTCAGCTAGCTTTCGCACTTCGCCAGCCACCACAGCGAAGCCGCCTCCCGATTCTCCAGCCCGGGCTGCCTCGATTGAAGCATTAATACCAAGGATGTTGCTTTGAACCGAAATCTGCTTAATGGTCTTGGTAATGCCAGTAATCCGATCTAAATCATTTTTAGCCTGAGATGCATCATTATCCATATTTCGAGAAGTCGCCGCCAATTGTTGACCGGACATAGACAAGCTATCTACACTGGCCGAAATTTCCTCGATGGACGCCAAAATTTCCTCACCCGTATTAATCAATAAATCATTCTTGCGTGTGGAGATTATTATAGTTACAACACCCACGATCTCACCGTTGTTAAAAACCGGATTAGCTGCCGCTATATATGGAACACCAAAAGCACTTTTATCCTGTCGTACTACCATACGCTTACCCGCCCGTAACGCCCTAACAGAGATAGTTTTCTCGATTTGTTCGAGTGGTAATCCAACAGAAATGGGCATTTTATCCAGTTCTTTAGTATTATGATTAAATAAAACTTTTTCCCTGTCGATAACTAGAACTGAAACCTCATCTTCGTACCAATCTTTCAGGTATGGAGCTATAGCTACACAAGTTTCTATGTTCACGAGACTATTATCACCTCTTGTTTTTCGGACGAATCCTTTATCTTGAATCTCTTTATCTGGAAGTTCCGAGCCGGGTAATTTAATCAAACACATAAACATGACTTTGTCGGCAGTCTAAGGCTGTTGACAATGTCAACAGCCCTAGACCGCTATGCGAACTTATCTTTATGAAAAAATTTAAAAATAATTAAGTTTTTTAGCCTCTTCGCGGAGTTCGGCTCTAAAATCAGGATGAGCAATACTAATTAACTCTTGTGCACGCTCTCTTACAGTCTTCCCCCAAAGTTTGGCAACTCCGTATTCAGATACAACGTAATCAATATCCGTGCGTGGAACAGTAACCGCACTACCGTGGTTTAACATCGGAACAATTTTAGAAACCCGGCCTTTCTTAGGATTGGCAGTTGCATGAAGACATATAAAGGCTTTTCCGCCAGGCGAAAGCTGTGCGCCCCGAACGAAATCCAACTGACCACCTGTACCACTATGTTGTTTCGGACCAATGCTTTCAGAAGCCACCTGGCCTGTGAGATCAACTTCAATCGCTTGATTTATGGCAATCATTTTATGATTTTGACCTATTACATATGGATTATTGGTCCAAGCTGTGCTGTGCATCTCCACCGCTGGATTCTCATGTATCCACTTATAGGTTTCTGCTGATCCTAGAGTAAAACATGCACATATTTTATGGGGACTCAAGGTTTTCTTTTTCCCGTTTAGTACTCCTATTTCCCATAAGTATTTATAGGCATCTCCCAGCATCTCAGTATGGGCTCCCAAATCCCTCTTATTTGCCAAGAGTCTACCGAGTAAATTAGGCATCCCTCCAATGCCCAACTGGATTGTAGAGCCATCCTCAATCATTTCTAATAATAAATCGGCAATAGCGATATCTTCTGGAGAGCCGTCTGTCGCTGGAGGTATAGTGAATAATCGTCGGTTACTTTCTACAATACAATCAACCTGAGATATGTGTATAAAGTTATCACCAAATACATAAGGCTGATTCTCATTAACTTCAACGATTACCATCGTATTTTCCAGCTGTGCCGCCTCATGAAAGTATAGGGGTGCAGTTGCGGTACAGAAATACCCATTCTTATCCATTGGAGCTACAGCGGATATTACCTTGGCTTTACCGGGCGCAAGGTCTTTAACCCTGCTAATAAAACAAGCAACATCGCGGCTTACACTATTTGGAAGATAATTTGCATATCCATTCCTTACACCTTCTCTCAGCGTTGGAGAAAGAACGAACACTGTGCTTGCCCTTAAGTGGGGATAAATTTCAGGTTTTATCCATTCCGTCGATGCTATAGGCCCAAGCCCAAGGACCTCAACATCGTTAAATTCTCCCGTTGCAGCCCGTTTACCGATGGCGTTTAATATACCTATCGGTTCGCTAACGAATTGATTTGACACAATCTTGTCTCCAGTTTGAATTAACTTAGCGGCATCTTCCAGCGATTTGTACTTTTCTTTATATTGTTCATTATATTTTGAATACAAGAAAACTCCTCCTAATACGACATTTATATTTGAAGTAAACAAATAATTATAGAAGATATAATCATAACGGTTGCAATAATATAACATACCACAGGATTGTATTTAGCCTTTAATATTGGCAATGGTTTCAATACTCTTTCCTTTCATATCAACAACAAAGAAATAAGCAACCAAACATGCTATAACCGCTGCAATGGCAAAGTATACAAAAGTACCGGTAAAACCTATCCCCATTTGTTGTAAATAACCTGCGCCGATAGGACCGAAGAATCCTCCAACTCGACCAAATGCCTGAGCGTAAGAAACACCAGTATTTCTAAATTCGGTTGGATACGCTTCGACCATGAGCGGTTGTGTACCGCTTAGTGCCCAATTCATTGTTAAACCTACTAACATACCACAAATAACTACTTGCATCTGGTTACCAGCATATCCTAGTAAGAGAATTGCTACAGCCGTGAACCCGAAACCAATTATAACGTTCTTTCTGCGTCCTATGATATCTGCAACATAACCAGTACATAATCCGCCTATCATGCCAAAGACATTTTGTAAAATGGCGAAAGAATAACCCCTAACCAAACCATACCCTTTGCCGACCAGCAGAGTAGGCAGCCAGCCTGTTATACCATAAACCATTAGTGAGCCCATGAAGTACATAACCCAAACAGTCAAAGTAGCTTTGCGATATTCAGGAGAAAAAATTGCACTTAGTCCAACTTTTTTGAAGGATGGTGGTATAACTAAACTACCTGGAGCCCATTCACTAGCCACACCTTTAGCAGATATCTCCATCTGTTTAATTATTTCTAATGCTTCTTTTTCTCGCCCTTTGCCTAAAAGCCAGTGTGGAGATTCATTGAGTTTAAACACCAATAGTAGCGCGTACAGAGCAGGTATCCCTCCTGTAAGAAAACAAACTCTCCAGCCATAGACGGGAACTATATAAATGGCAACAATACCTGCTATTATCCAGCCTAAGATATAGAAAGCCAATGTGGAAGATACAAAATAACCTCTATTCTTGGTCGGTGCGCTCTCGGACATCATTGTCACTGCAATAGGTATACAAGCGCCGAGACCAACCCCAGCAATTACCCTCAGAATAGCAAATACTTCAAAACTCTGCGCAAAATAGATGGGCATTGTTAACAAAGAATAAAAGGCCACAAAGATAGCAAGCGTCTTTTTTCTACCGATGCGATCAGAAATAACCCCTGATAACACTCCCCCGATCATTAAGCCCAAAATGCTCCAAGAGGCAAGACTTCCAGTTTGAACCTTTGTTAGCGCCCATTCCTTGGCCATCTGCGGCATAGTATAGGCGACAATCATATAATCATATCCATCAAAAAGAAGAGCAAGACCAACTAAAATGTAAATACTAAAAGTATATTTAGATACACCTAAGCTATCAATGATCTCAGATATTGTAGACTTCTTATTCATCATTTGTTACCTCCCCATAATATTTTGATGTACTACTACAACCCAGGGGCGCTATGTGCCCTTTTTGATTATAAAAAATCACACAAAATTAAAATGTTTAAAAAATTCTGATTTTTTTTTATAAAATTTAACCTACTTGACTATTTGTGTTAAACAATATGACATTACCCAAAGTCCGTCCTTCACGGAAAAATACTGCGACCAAAGCATATCAACCTAACAATCGACAAACTTCTTTCAGATAGTTTCTTTGACAAACCTGTTCGACTAATACTCTTGATAATTATCAGCTTTATGAAATTAATATTTTGACCTCCTTTCTTAACACCTTACCTGCACCGGATTTAGGTAAAAGGGTTTCTACAAAATAGACGCATCGCGGTCTAGCGTAGCCCTGTATCCTTGGGCGCAACCAGTCTAAGAGTTCTTCTTCCGTTAACAGGAAGCCCTTCCTGAGCAATACCACGGCTGCAACCCTTTCACCCCACATTTCGTCATGTTCTCCGATAACAGCCACTTCATGGACAGCCGGATGTTCGTAGATTACACCCTCAACTTCCGTTGGAAAGACGTTTTCCCCTCCGGTAATGATCATGTCTTCCTTACGGTCTAATAAATAAATGTAGCCGTCTTCGTCCATCTTTCCTAAATCACCGGTGTGAAGCCATCCGTCGACGAGTTTGGCCGCTGTTAAATCAGGTTTTCTCCAATATCCAATCATTATTGATTCACCCTGAGCTGTGATTTCCCCAACCTCCCCTCTAGGTACCTCCTGTCCATCCTTCATGATACGAACCGAAACGTTAAATATGGGGCGCCCACAGGATTTAAGCAGTCCCTTTGTTTTTTCATCTGCTGCATCCTGCATGGCCAATACATGTTCTTCACGGGTAAGATAGGAGATAGTAGGAGCGTGTTCTGTTTGTCCATAGGCCTGAGCTAATTTTGCCGCTCCAAATACACCCATAGCTTTTTTCAGAACCGTTTGAGGCATGGGCGATCCAGCATAAAGAATGACTTTTAGCAAGCTCCAATCACAGCTGTCGATTTGTTCTTCTTCTAACAGCATAGCTATCATGGTTGGGACAAGGTGTACAGTAGTAATTCGTTCACTCGTCATCACCTTTAAAACTTCTTTAGCTTCAAAATCCGGCATCACAACACCTGTTGCGCCACGACAAAGATGCGCAAGCGTCCAAGCGTTCCCACCGCTGTGAAACAAAGGCATGATGTTTAAGGTTCGATCTTTTGGCTCTATCCCCAGTTCCAGCATATAAATCTTTGCTGCTTCTAATAAAGCCCGGTGGCTTAGAATTACACCCTTTGGTAAGCCAGTGGTTCCGCTGGTGTAAATTATTGCGGCAGGGGTGACATCACTAACCTCCACAACAACGGAATCAGCGGGTTGTAATGCAACTAAATCATCGTAAAAAGCTAAGTCCTGAACAGATTGTTTTGTCATAATAATTGTTTTGAGGTTAGACCTATGGGCACAAGTGCGTGCAAATTCTGCAAACTCTGGGGACACCACTAACACACTGGCATCACAGTCCGATAAAATGTATTCGAGCTTGTCAAAGGGCAGGCGATAATTCACAGGAACGTATATCAGACCACTTTTGTAACAAGTGACATAGGTTTCGATAACCTCTATGCTATTTTTGCTGAGGACAGCCACTCGCTCACCTTGTTTGATACCGATGGATTGGAGGTATGCCAATAATGCATCCGTTCTCTGGTTCAGCTCTTGGTACGTAACAGCTCTGTTTCCTTCTTTGAGGGCCACTCTTGAACCGGCGTTGCAGGCATTAGACGCGAAAGTGTGTGCCAACCACATTAAACTACACCTTCCTTAATTAAAGATTACAAAGTTTGAGTTATACGTACTCCTTGCCGAGCAAACCCCTGGCAATAATCAATTTCTGAATTTGGCTCGTTCCTTCGACAAGGGTAGCGTGCTTGGCATCGCGCATCATACGTTCCACGTTATATTCGCGCATATAGCCATACCCTCCTAAAACCTGCACAGCTTTGTCAGTTACTTTCACACAAGCCTCACTGCAGAACAGCTTAGTAATTGAGGCAAACTGAGTAATCGGTTCAATTTTTTGATCCCAGCGATTTGCCGCGTCGTAGACAAGGTGGCGGGATGCCTCTACCAGGGTTTGCATTTCGGCCAACAAGAACTGTACCCCTTGGAATTTACTAATAGGTTGACCGAATTGTTCACGGGTCCGGGCATATTTCACTGCTTCATCTAGAGCACCCTGGGCTATGCCTAAACACTGGGCCCCAACCATGATCCTAGACCTGTCCAGAGTCCGCATCAGTATTTTGAAGCCCTCACCTTCAGCACCAATCCGGTTAATCGCCGGTACACGAACATCCTCAAAAATTAGTTCAGCAGTAGGAGATCCATGTAATCCCATTTTCTTTTCCACAGTTCCGTAGGAAAAACCAGGAGTTCCTTTTTCGACGATAAACAATGAAATACTTTTTTTGCCAGTTTCAGAATCAGTTGTTTTAGCAGCCACGGTTACAATATCGGCAATATTTCCCTGGGTAATAAAACACTTGCTGCCGTTAATTACATACTCGTCTCCTTGACGAACTGCTTTGGTTTTTAGGCCTGAAGCATCGGATCCTGCATTGGGCTCTGTTAAGCCGAAGGCGGGAATAAGTTCGCCAGTAACTAAGCGCGGAATGTATTTTCTCTTTTGCTCTTCAGTTCCAGCAAAGCAAAGGGCCCCAGTTCCTAATGCCGTGCACCCTACGGACATGGAGACCGCAGCGTTAACCCGAGCAATTTCTTCAATTACCACGCAAAAGGTCAGCCAACGACCATCTACTCCTCCGTACTCTTCTGGGAACGGAAGCGAGAAAACACCCTGCTTAGCCAGCAGCTTTCTAATGTCCCACGCGAACTCATCGCTTTCGTCTATCTCTCTCGTCCTGGGAGCAAGCTTGTTATCTACTAATTTCTTGATGTTCTTTTTTATGTCCTGAACGTCATCCGGTAGTTCCAAATACAACCCAACCACCCCTTATCTCCTTACTTAACCATAGTGACAGCATTTTGAAGCGCCCGCAGGGCGAGCGCTCTGACCAGCGCCTTTTTGTAGTCTGAAACAGGAGGATTGCCCTCTATTACGTAAAATACAGGCAATCCTCCATTCTCTTTCATGTATTAGAACGCAACTGCCCGGCTTCACCGCCGGGCTCTATTTCCGGCTCTTTTCCTTCAGCGCCCGCCAGATCTTCTCCGGCGTCACAGGCTGCTCCTTGAACCATACCCCCGTGGCGTCGTGCAACGCAAGGATGACTGCCGGCGGCGTACTCACATGGCTACCCTCGGACGCCTCTTTGGCGCCGTAAGGACCATCCGGATCGTCGGTGATGATATCGTGCACCCTGATAACGGGCACATCTGTGATGCGGGGCATCTTGTAATCAAGGAAGCTGTCGTTACGGGTAATGCCCTTGTCCATAACAAAATTTTCATAAATAGCCTGGCCAAGTCCCTGGACCGCCCCTCCTTCATTTTGTGATTCCACGCTGACAGGGTGCAGAGGCCTTCCGCAGTCGTGGGCGATAAAGAAGTCAGTTACATCTGTTTTTCCCGTCTCCATATCAACACCTAGGCGCACGGTCTGGGCGGTAAAGCTGTATGAGATGCCACCGCTTCCCCGACCGGTTTCAAAATCAAGGGGTTCAATACCGTAACTGGAATAGGCCTTGCCTATGATAACGGCACCCGAACCTTCGTATGAGGCAATCTGTGCAAGCTTCGTAAATGAGATTTGCTTTTCAGGATTATCTTTCAAAAACACAGCGGAGTTCTTAATTTCGATATCCTCCGGCTTCACTTTCCATGCCTTGGCCCCTGCTTCCAGGAGTTGTTTTTTGGCATCAAGGGCCGCGAGTTTCGTGGCCTGGCCTGCCAGGGCGGTGACCCTGCTGCCGTAGCTGCCCGCGTCAACGGGAGTATAGGCTGTATCGACCCTCTTTATTTGAACATCTTCGTACTTGACGCCAAGTTCTTCCGCGACGATCATGCAGAGCACCGTGTCCGATCCCTGACCGCAATCGGTAGCGCCGGTGAGAAGGTTGACCGTGCCATCTTCAAGCACCCTGACAATAGCGCCACAGGACTGATGGCCACGTTGGCGGGCGCCGCCGAGATATGACGTACCGGACATACCCACACCGTACGATATGGGTCCGACCTGCCTGGGTTCTTTGTTTTTCTCCGCCCAGAGACGGTCCTCGGCGGCTATCTGTATGGCCTCTTTGATGCCGCAGGTCTTTAAGGTAACGTCGTTGATCGTGCGATAGATCTCCCCTCTTTTGGGGTTATCAATGGCATTGCGCATACGGATCTCTACGGGATCGATGCTAAGCTGTTCAGCCATCATCTCCATCTGGACCTCGCAGGCGAAACGGGTATGAGTGGTGCCATGCCCTCTCATGGCGGCCGATACGGGATTGTTGGTAAAGACGCGATAACCATCGTACTTATAATTGGGTAGCTTGTAGGGGAGACCCGTTGCAAAACCGGTGAGATACATCGTCAAGGGGCCGATGGCCGTATGAGCCCCGCCATTGGCGATTACCCTGCTTTGTACGGCAGTAAGGAGACCGTCTTTGGTCATGCCCATCTTGTTGTAAATGATCATATTATGTCTTCTGCGGCAGGTGTTGAGCACCTCTTGCTGGGTGTAAATAAATTTGACGGGCCTACCTGTTTTCTTTGAAAGAAGGACGGAACAGAAGTCGGCGGCCACGGAGTCGTTCTTGGTGCCGCCGAACCCGCCTCCGATAAAAGGCTGAATAACGCGCACCTTGCTTAAGGGCAGTTTGAAGCAGGCAGCCAGATGTCGGAAGTGGAAATAGGGACTCTGTTTCGCCGCCCACACTGTAATTGACCCGCTGGGGTCCCAATAAGCCACTGTAGCAGGAGGTTCTAGGAAGCCCGTAACCACCTTGCCCGTTTCAAACCTGTCTTCTCGTACAATATAGGAATCGGCAAAGGCCTTCTCCACATCGCCAAAGTCCCAATTGTATTGGACGCTCACATTGTTGGGTCGGTAGTCCTGGACAACAGGAGCACCTTCCTTCATGGCCTCTTCCGGATCGAAGACCGCGGGAAGCTCTTCGTAATCGACCTTGATAAGTTCGCAGGCCGCCTCTGCCGTCTCTTCGTCGACGGCGGCAACCGCCGCCACCCCTTCATAGTGGAAACGGACCTTTTCGTAAGCAAGAGGTGATTCGTCCCTAGTTTCAGGCATCCAACCCCACTTCCAGCCGTTGAAGTCTTTTCCCGTCACAATGGCTTTCACACCGGGAAGCCTCTCTGCACGGCTGGTATCAATATTGAGAATCCTGGCGTGGACATGCGGTGAACGCAAAATCTTGCACCAGAGCATATCCGGCTGGGAATAGTCGGCCGCATATTTCGCGGCACCCATCACCTTTTCCACGGCATCTTTCCTGGGCAGCCGTTTGCCTAATACATTGTAGTCGTCGTTGGCAGGATATTCCATGTTCTAACCCCCTATTTTTTAGCGGCGGCTTTGACCGACTCAATAATCTTGGTGTATCCCGTGCAGCGGCAGAAATTACCTTCCAGCCCTTTCCGTATCTGCTCCTCGGTAGGGTTGGGATTGGCGTCCAGAAGCACTTTTGAGGACAAGATCATGCCGGGCGTGCAAAAACCGCACTGCAAACCTCCGACTTCCACAAAAGCCTCCTGAATAGGATGAAGCTTTTCGCCCTGGGAAAGCCCCTCTATGGTTGTTATCTCCTTTCCGTTCGCCTCCACTGCAAGGGTGATACAAGAGTTGGTGGTCTTGCCGTCGATAATAACTGTGCAAGCTCCGCATTCGCCATTGCCGCAGCCTTCTTTTGTTCCGGTCAGACCCAAATCCTCCCGGAGCACATCCAAGAGCGTAGCGTTTGGCTTGACCGAAATTTCGTATTCGTTGCCGTTTACTGTAAGTTTTATATCATTCATAACTACCCTCCTATTAAAACTTGCGTCAGTGCACGCTTTGTCATCACGCGGACCATGTCGCAACGGTATTCCTTGGACGCCCGGTGATCATCTATGGGGCTGCATTGGGTAATGGCATTCTGTGCCGCATCTTCAATCAACTCCGGGGTAATCTTATTGTTTTTAAGCATCTCTTCGGCAAGATGGGCGCGGATGGGTGTGGGTGCAACAGCCCCGAGGGCTATGGTCACATCCTGGCAGATGCCGTTGTTCATAATGCCGCACACGGCGACGCCAACGATGGCGAGATCCATAGAGTGACGTGGTGATAGCTTCAGATAAACACTGCTGCTGCCGAGGGGCGGTGTCGGCACGTTAATTTCTAACACCATTTCATCCGGCTGTAAAACAGTCTTGCGTGGACCCGTGAAAAATTCTTTAATAGGTACTGTCCTTTCACCAGCGAGACTCTTAAGTCTGAGCGTTGCATTTAAAGCCAGAAGGGGGGGCGCGCTGTCTGCAGAAGGTACTGCGTTGCAGATATTCCCTACAAAAGTCCCCTTATTTCTTACTTGCGGAGAAGCCATGCTGAGGGCGGCCTGTACAAGTGCTGGGAAATACTTCTGTGCCTCCGATGATTCTGCAACTGAGCTAATGGTGGCGAGAGCGCCGATGGTCAGACCCGACTGCAGATTGAAGGTAACGCTACTAAGACCGGGCACGCTTTTTAGATCCAGGACATATTCAGGAATCGCGATTTCCCTACTCTTTAGCTGAACCACAAGATCGGTTCCACCGGCAAGAAGCTTTACCTTTTCCCTGCGCGTACCAAGAATATGTAGCGCTTCATCCAGTGTCTGAGGCGCCACATATTCGAACTTGGGTAACCTTCGATAGAATAGAGCCATAATATCTCTCCTTAAAAAAGTTATTTTAACATTTTTAAAACACCCAAAATATTCTAACTTGTTGGCAAGTGAACGAGAACAATAAATTAATATGTGTTCTTATCAAGGCATATAGCGTCCTTAACAGCTATTTCAGCTGCTTCGTTGGCTGTTTGTTCAGTATCTTTTTGCCTTTGAGGTACTCTTCAACACTAAAAGCTCTGATCGGAACAGACGCCACACCGCCGAACGATATCTTGGTGTCCTCGATTTTACCGTCTTTTCCCTGTAAGTCGAAGCCATGCTGACGATTTTGCTTTATTGCTTTGTTAGTGGTAACTATCTCGGCATTAAGAGCAACAAGCACAGGAGAAATATCTGAAACATTATTTGAATAACATCCACAGTTGAGGCAACGCTGCGCTTCTCCCAATGCTGCGTCCCATCAAAATTAAAAGTGTCTTCAATAACCAGTATTCTTTCCTTTGTCGGACGCTCAGGCAGCCTGGACGAGGTCTTCTTTTTAATCCCTTCCGGTCTGAACTTTATGAATCCGGATCCGCCGTTCGCACCTGCAATTAAAGCGTCGTTGAATCCAAGATGCTTGTTGAATTAAATCTCCGGCAAGGAGCCCGGCAAGCTCCATTTGCGCGCATCACCTCCTTTACTTCTTTCAACTCCGGGACGCTAGAGAATTCTTATTGCTTACCAAATTAAATAGCTGTGAATCCCCCGGGAATGATCATGTCTTTCTTTTTATAAGTGGAAGGCATGCAAAAAAGCTCTTGCCCCCTTTTGAATAATAGGCGGCCTCCATAAAATCAAGTTGCCCGCCGGTACCGCTTATGGTTACTTTCTATCAAAACCTCATAGTCTTGGCCATTGATATTTAAGACTACTGCTTGCTTCATAATTATAGCCATTCCTTTCGCTACGCTACAGGCACAAAACGTTATGAAAATTATTGCCTGTCGAATGATGTTGACAACAATTTACCACATGCTTTCCACCGGGGAAATGTAACTTACTGCACTCCTTTTCTGTTACCTATACGCACTGATACCATTAGCCAATAAATTAACCTTTACCACAGCGCCTCTCCCCTTTGTTGAGTATTTAAACTCGTATTCTGTAATTAAATGTATAACATTACTGTCGCTTTCACATTGGATAAAATATCTAAATAACCCTGAAAAGAATCGACCAAATCGTTCTCCCTTACTAAATTACATACTTAGAAAGGTAAAATCCAAGTTAATCTGTATTACAAGTACAATTCAGTGTTCTGTTTTGCATAATTATTGTTAAGAAAATCCGAAAGGCAATGAAAAAGGCGTGCTATCGCACGCGCATGCATTTATCCACAATTTGAAAATTATCTACCAAGCATGCCTACTCAGGCACGCACGCTTGTTTATTTAACCACCATACTGGGTACATTTCAGCACTACATGTTTCACACGAAAAGACATGAGGACCAGTGGACGGATTTCTTGGATTCACAATATCAAAGTATTCAAGAACATCTTCGGGTATCATCTCTTTCTTCCCATAACCTTTGCATAGGTACACTTCTCCCTGGGAATTGGGACTCATACTCTTCGATGAGTCTGGTAGAAACCTATAAGGAGCGACATGGAAACTATCCTGAATCCGTGATTGCCAATAAAATATATCGAAACAGAGACACCTGCAGTACTGCAAATTGCATGGCATTCGGCTTAACGGATCCAAACTGGGTCGACCCTCGAAGGACAAAAAAGAACATTTAGAACAAAAGCGACTAGAGAGACAAGAGGCAGGCCTGAGAAATGCAGTCGAGGCCAAATTCGGTGAAGGAAAACGTCGGTTTGGACTGGGTCGAATAATGGCACGTCAATCAGGGTGGTGCCCTCATTAAAGGCTTCCCAACTCAATTTCTCGATCCATGGAATATCCGTTGACGATGCTTATTGCAACTTTTGCTCCAAATTCTGTGGCTGCTGTTTTTTTACCCCTCACAATCGGGCGAACATGCGGCTGGCTAATGCTCACGATCCGTTCTTCTATAGTGTGTACTCGTTGGTCATACATGGTTTTTTGCTGTTCAAAGAGTGTTTGTATGGTTTCTAAGTCTTTTTGCTGCCGTTTACTGAGTCCTTCTGGGTACTTGTCTGATAGTCTTAAGACAATCTGAAGGTCTCTAGTAACGAAGCTGAGCTGTTTCCGAATGGCTTTCCGGATTTCACGGCTTTTGGGTTTCCGATTTTTCTAGTTTCAGATAGAGTTTGCGTGCTTTTTGTCGATACTAATGGAGTTTGTCAAGAGACTTTTCATAAAAAAGGCAGAGGTCGGATAATGAACCCGACCTCTGCCTTTTGATTTTATACCCTCAACTTCCGTTGGAAAGACATTTTCCCCTCCGGTGATGATCAGGTCTTAGTTTGGTTATACGTACTCCTTGCCGAGCAAACTCCTGGCAATAATCAATTTCTGGATTTGGCTCGTTCCTTCGACAAGGGTAGCGTGCTTGGCATCGCGCATCATACGTTCCACGTTATATTCGCGCATATAGCCGTACCCTCCTAAAACCTGCACTGCTTTGTCAGTTACTTTCACACAGGCCTCACTGCAGAATAGCTTAGTAATTGAAGCAAACTGAGCAATCGGTTCAATTTTTTGATCCCAACGAGTTGCCGCGTCGTAGACAAGATGGCGGGACGCCTCTACTAGGGTTTGCATTTCAGCCAACAAGAACTGTACCCCTTGGAATTTACTAATAGGTTGACCGAATTGTTCACGAGTCCGGGCATATTTCACAGCTTCATCTAGAGCACCCTGAGCTATGCCTAAACACTGGGCACCAACCATGATCCTGGACCTGTCCAGTGTCCGCATCAGTATTTTGAAGCCCTCACCTTCAGCACCAATCAGGTTAATCGCCGGGACATGAACATCCTCAAAAATGAGTTCAGCAGTTGGGGATCCATGTAAACCCATCTTCTTTTCTATAGTTCCGTAGGAAAAACCTGGAGTTCCTTTTTCGACGATAAACAAGGAAATACTCTTTTTGCCAGTCTTAGAATCAGTTGTTTTAGCAGCCACGGTTACAATATCGGCGATATTTCCCTGGGTAATAAAACACTTGCTGCCGTTAATTACATACTCGTCTCCTTGACGAACAGCATAAGTTTTAATTCCTGAAGCATCCGATCCTGCATTGGGCTCTGTTAAGCCGAAGGCGGGAATAAGTTCGCCAGTGGCTAAGCGCGGAATGTATTTTCTCTTTTGTTCTTCATTTCCGGCAAAGCAAAGGGCTCCAGTTCCTAAGGCCGTGCACCCTACGGACATAGAGACCGCAGCGTTAACCCGAGCAATTTCTTCCATTACCACGCAAAAGGTCAGCCAACGACCATCTACTCCTCCGTACTCTTCTGGGAACGGAAGCGAGAAAACGCCCTGCTCAGCCAGCAGCTTTCTAATGTCCCACGCGAACTCATCGCTTTCGTCTATCTCTCTCGTCCTAGGAGCAAGCTTGTTATCTACTAATTTCTTGATGTTCTTTTTTATGGCCTGAACTTCATCCGGTAGTTCCAAATACAACCCAACCACCCCTTATCTCCTTACTTAAACTTAACCATAGTGACAGCATCTTGAAGCGCCCGCCAGGCGAGCGCTCTGACCACCCAGTCATTCATCTTATTTCAGAAGTATCATTGCGCCCGACTCTTACCATTTTGGCATGGGAAACTTTTCAGGCGTTTCCCAGTCCTTGATCTCTTTCATCCATTCGGCCTTTTCGACAAACTCGTCATGAGCCAGAGGAAGAGGAGGATGGCATATCCAAAGAGGATCAAATTCACCCTTTACTTTCAAAAGCCAATCGTGATAATTTGGACCATACTGCGGCCCAGTGAGGTAAAGGGGCTGGTGAGAACCCAAGAGGGACGTATAATATCTCTCTCGAATGTTCATCTTGGACGTTTCCACATAGAACTGATCAACCCGATTGGTATCCTCATCTGGGTCCCAATAGACGAGATATTCAGAATATCCCTGGTGACCGCACTCACAACCCATTGTCCAGCCCGGATCACCATAATCGGGCATAAAGGGTGGTGTGTACTGCGCCTTCAGATTTGCATAGGAAGGACCATGTGTATCTGCGTGCGGAATACTCTCGATGATGTAGTCCGTCGATACGTACGCACCGCACATCAGCCACATACCTGCTGAATCAGCGTTCTTGATCCAAGACTGATCTATCTGTTTAGTTCGCCTCATGACACCACCTACTTCTTTGATGATATCGTCTAAGACGGCCTCATCATAGCGCATCTGCGCTTCCGAGGTAAACCCGATCAGAAGAACGCGCACAATATGAAAGTTCTTAATTGTATCCTCATTTTCCAGACCCCATATGTCCCAGAACTCCTCTTTGCCTTCCGCTTTGGCAATAGCGCGCCAGAATAAAGGCACTTTGGTAACGGCACCGGCGATCTCAGCTCTGCCGATCTCATACATGACCTGAGTTTCAGCCTCCTTGCTCGGCACCTGGAAGTTGAGCCACTTTATCCTGTTCGTAGGCAGGGCAAGACCCGTGTTAGGAGAAATTCCGGTCGGTACGAGTTCTTCTGGTTGAAAGGGTAATACCTTAAGGGCCAACTTTGTGACAATGCCAAGGCAACCCAGCACGCCTGTGTATCCCCGTAGCATTCCTCTCAGGTCGGGCCCAATCCCTTCACCCCAGAAGGCGTCGTCATGGACCGCCAGAGAACCCATTTTTAAGATCTCACCGTCAGGAAGCACCAGCTCCAAGCCAAGAATACGGCGGTGGGGAAAACCGATCCTGAGGCTCAAGGGAGACCAACCGTCGCAGATCATGTTGGCAACGACTGATACCTGGGCGCCGCCTCCCCCGACAACTACATAACCACCCCGCTTGAGGCATTCTGCTTGCAGCGGCGAATAGGTAACGCCAGGCTGGACCGTGCTGTACCAATGCTTGTCGTCTATTTCAAAGTCTCTCATGCGCTTCATATCAATGAGTACTTCATTTTCCACATGACAATGGGAGCGAGGACCGTAAAATCCGGTGGAATATGGCAGATATGCCACAAGGTAGCGATTGCAAATCTTGACAATCTTCTGGACATCTTCTGTCGTTCTCGGTAAGATAACGACCTTAGGGAGCTTCGTCATGACCCGTTCATAGCCGGTGCCTGATTCATATCCGCCCGGACCGGAGCGATACCCCTCGCAGAGAACGGGGTCATTAGTGATAAACTCGGAACCGACAACACTTTCCAAGGCGTTGTAAGCTTCTTGCGTAATAGCCATATATGCCTCCTTTATAACGAAGCAAGGATAACTTCGGTGATATCCATTACCTTCACTTCTTCGCCGTTCGCTTTTGATGTCTGAGAAAAATTGTTCTTACAGAATGGGCAGGCTGTAACAAGGGCCTCAGCACCCACTTCCTTTACCTCTTCAAGGCGCTGACTTGCGGAAAAACTAGCCAGCTCCGGAAAAGCATCCTTTGTGCCTCTACCCGCACCACAACAGAAAGCGTTTTCACGAGTACGTGGCATCTCGACAACAGTTAGACCAGGTATGGCGTTAAGAATATTCCGAGGCTGACTATAGAGACCCTCAGTACCACGCCGCCTTTGATATCTGGGTTCGATAGTGCCCATCCAACCCCGTTCACCTTTCCACGGTCTCCAGGCGTCACACAGTCTACTAACACTGCAGGCGTCATGGTAGGTAAGCCTAAGATCAACCTCTTTCGTTGGTTTCAAGCTGCCATTTCCTATGGCCTTATCGGCAAATTCAAGGAGATGTATCACTTCAAAGCCGAGGTCGGCTGTGGCTATATCGAGCATCTTCGGATAGTCTACCTTCCACATCCTGTAGCATTCGGCGCAGGAGGTAACAAGCGTCTTAGCGCCCGAGGCCTTGACCGCTTCAATATTCCTTTTTGCTAACTCCGTGGCCTCATCGATCATACCCACCGAATAAAGTGCATTCCCACAACACCACTCATCCTTCATGACCATAAAGGGGGTACCGGAGGCATTCAGAATCTTACCAGTGGCTTGAGCTATTTCAGGGTTGGTATAGGAGCCTGAGCAACCGGCAAAATAAAGTACATCGGCTTTCTCGGCAACACTGATCCCTTGGTCAAGCCATTTCTTTCTGTTATCGTGAGGGGATCCGAACTGGTTGTGAGTGTCCGTGATATTCTGGGCTATCTTCTTGTGAGCCGGCATGGGACCTGCGCCGTCCTTTACGGCCTGTATACGTAGCGCCTCCAAAGATAGTCCTATCTCAAGGTCAAGGTTTCTCTTGCAGCCAACGTCACAGGCACCGCAGAGAGGATCCGCGTAAATAACTTCCAGAAGCTTCGGGGTCCAATCTAATTTCTTATCTGCCACGGCAAGGCCGATTCTAACCTTCCCTGCCGCTTGATAGGAGTCGAATTCCTTCCATGTGCCGCTGGGGCATCTTGTCGTAAATTTTATGCCGGGCATGTAAGTGTGCTCTACCCAATAGCAGCCTTTACACTTAATACAGCGACTCATGTCGTAGACAAAATTGCTGAGATCCCGCACCTCAAAACTTACCTTCTTTTTTGGTGTATCAAAACGATCGTTCTCCATCTTATCCTCCTTAGAAGCACAAATTACCAGGGTTCATTATGTTGTTCGGGTCAAAGAGTTTCTTTACCCGTTTCAGTGCCGATGTGTAGCCCGCAGCCCGTTCGTAGTTGATAGCGGCCAGATCACCGTAGGGTCTGGTAAAAAATGCCCCATTGTTGAGAAGCTCTTTAGCAGCCGCGATGCTTAATGATTTAATCAAGGCCTTTTCTGAGGCGCTCTTAGGATCGTAGAAGAAATTAAACTCCATATGGCAGGCCCTGTTATGCTCAATGGGCTGAATGTACATACCCAAGTCTTCAAGTGCATATTCATGAGCCTCAGCAATCTCTTTGACAATTTTTACGTAAAGAGGCGTAGCGGATGGTTTGGCAATAAAGAAAAGACTGTGGGCGGCCCCTTGCCACTGGTTTTTCCAATATACTTCCTTTGGCCAAGGCTTTCGCACTAGAGACATAAACTTCTTACCAATGCCGGGAAAGCCGGGCAGGTTGTCAGTAAGAACGACATCTTTAAACTCATTACGCAAAACTTCACCGAGAAACTCCATCTCGTAGGCAACCTTCTCTTCTGGACGCCTAACGAGACCACTGACAACAACAATCAGAGTCCAAGCAGGTAACGTAGCCCGCAACTTTTCAAAATCATCGGGCCATTTATCGGCAAGAATTGTGGCAAGTTCGACATTGTTGAGGAGCAAAACTTCCTGTCCTATTCTTCTTGGCAGGATCCTGTAGAGAAATTCTTGAGCACGACCAAGATCGTCTATGGCGGCAAAGAGGATCTTATCTATCTTCGGTTTTGATTCAATCTTAAGATTGAGCCAGGTAACAATCCCCATGGTTCCCTGGGCACCCTGCAAAAATCGATAGAAATCAAGCCCCGGACCTGAAGGATTTGTTCCCTTTGACTTAGACTCTTCTGGATAACCTTTGACACTTGCGGAACCGGTTCTGAAGATTTCCCCGTTAGGCCAAACAACCTCGAGACTCTGCATAGGTTCGCCATAATCGTAGACCGTGTTGGTGGGGACTTCCCTTTCCAGCCAGTCAGTGAGCACTGACCGTTCCGAGTGCGGCAGAAGGGGCATAATCACTCGCATATCCTGCTTATCTAACTCCTCGGTGAGTTGCTTCCACGTAACCCCAGCCTCGATGCGGACTTTACGGTTGTATATATCAACCTCCAGGATTTTGTTCATCCTGACCATGTCAAGGACTACGCCCCCCTGTTTTGGTATCGTACAGCCTTGGAAATGTGTCCTCGAACTCACAGGTATGAGGGGAATATTCTTCCTGTTGGCCCAATTAATTACCCCTAATATCTCCTCTGACGTGACCGGTCGCACGACAGCATCCGCCATAGCCGGTGGGTGCATGCTCAGATCGCAGGAATAGCCGACTAGATCTTCCAAAGCGTCACTTACATTACTCTCTCCTACAATACTCGCCAAATCATCCTTAGTGGACATCTGTTCGCCTCCTTTTAAGTGTACTCTCTCATTCTCCTTGTCTTCCAGCCTAGCTCCCCTCCTCTTTTTATTCACGCTAGCTGTTACTTCACTATACTGCCTTACCACAAGACATTCATCATACCGCACATCCAATGTCACATTCTTCAGTCTATTCAACTTGTCATAAGAGCTTATTAAATACTGATATATTCTCTTGGAAAGCTAAATTTTGTACTTGGAGTACAATTTTACAGTTAAATTTTTAAATATCTTTGTATATCGCGCAAGAATAGACCATTTTACCGCGGCTTATTTGAGTCTTCCTCTTTATAAAAACGATTGAGGGACACATCAGTGCCCCTCAATCGTTTTGGTTTGCCAATCTGTACGCGGTCTACTCATAGAAATCCGGCGATAACTTCGTTTCACTCCAGAATTGTTCGTAATCGTGCCCAAATACCACTTTGGCGTTATATTTTTTCTGCAGTTTCCGAACTTTTTCTACAGAATTGATGAAACCTAGACTGTCATATACAAGTCCCGGGGTATTGACGGGAGGACCATAATTCATTCAAGGCATTCATATTCGCGCTGACTTCTTCAAAAGAAGTTGTCTGTTCTTGTACTGCAGCAGCAACATTTTGATTCCCAGGTAGTACAAGCTGCCAAAGCAATAGCTATATAGCGTTTCCCACTTGTTCGCCTACTCCATGATAGAACTGTATAAATATTACATATTTGAACTTGACACTGAACGGTACGTACTGTATATTTTTGTCATGAACCTAACATATAGAAATTCTGTCTTTAATTAATGACAAATGACAGTAATTATAAAAGGAGTGATATTATATGCCATTGCCACAAGGCAACAAAAAAAATACCTATCTTGATTATTTATCCTGGCCGACAAATGAAAGATGGGAGATCATTGATGGAGTACCTTATATGCAAGCTGCTCCAACATGGCAACATCAAGCATTATCTGCAGCATTACTATCTCAGTTTTACAATTACCTATCTGGGAAGTCTTGTCAAGTGTTTGCGTCACCTTTCGACTTGAGGCTACCTGAAGCGGATGAAAAGGACGAAGAAACCACATTTGTTGTACAGCCAGACATTATAGTTATATGTGACAAAGAGGGTCTAAAAGGTACGGGTTATTATGGGACGCCTACACTTGTAATAGAAATTTCTTCCCCTTCAACCACGAGAAATGATAAGATTTGGAAGTTCAACAGGTACGAAAAAGCCGGTATTAAAGAATATTGGATAGTAGAAGCAGACGCAAAATTTATCAGTGTATTTACTTTACAACCCAATAATAGATATGGCCGTCCAGAATCATATACGGAAATAGATAAAATAATAGTTTCTGTTTTTCCAGACTTTGTGGTGGATTTAGCGCCAGTTTTTGAACGTATTTAATTTAAACACTTAAATAGGTCGAATTATTGAAGCGAGGTTATTACAGAAATGGCTCAAGCACAAGGTAAAGTATTACTCAAATTTGATGTTTTCCCCGAAGAAAAAGAACGTATTGAAGAGTTGTGCAAACAGTTTGGTATTACCAAAATTGAATTTTTACGCCGAGCGAAGACTATAGCAGAGAGTCAACCAGAAATGTTTATAAGAGAAAATCACTCGGATGATCCCGCCCATGCCGAGAACAATAGATAACGACTATAAGGAGACGCTACCCTGTTTGTCTATAGAGCTTAATTAATCAAGTTACTATCTTTTGGAATGCCAATTTTGTATCTGGAGTACAATTTTATAGATATCTTAAAATAGTTTTGTACATCTCTAGAGCAAACAATTAAGGCACCGGGTTACTATCCCGATGCCTTTCGACTGATGCACTTCCGAATGAAGTTCTTTATGCTACTGGTTGATCAAAGAGATCATCAGTTGTCGTATCGACAATTTTTACATCACGTTTGGAAATTAGTTCCCCTCCGGGAGTAAGGAAAATATTCTTCGTGATGATTTGATCCATGACAGCTTCGATTTGAGCAGCTGTCAAACTCGCCTTAGGTGCCGGTATAGTCATAGTCACTGCGTTCCCTGAGGCGTTGGTAAAGGTCATTCTCAAGACCTTCTTGGTTGTACTTGCCATTGGTATTCCTCCTTTCATTTCTCACTACTTGCTATAAATTCCACAGCAAGCCTTAATTCATCATTCTCTCCCTACTCCGTTAAATCGACGCGATTGTCTCTACGCACTCCAATTAATGGGTAGTCCTGAAGTCCATAAAGGGCAACAACCACATCATAGACATCTTGGTCTGCAGCGCTCGATTTCACATTGGCTAGACTACGCTGACTTATTTTGGGTGAGCCTTGGGCAGTCAAACCGGTTTGAAGGCTTACGACCAACACTGTGTCCTTAATACTTGCAATAACGGGCATTTTTTTCACCTTCCTATCTAAATTAGAAAACACTCTCGATACAAAAAGCAGTCGATTTCTGCCGACTGCTTTGCGATGACCTGGAGATTCATAAATCTCTAGGGCAGGTAGAGATTGTATGAACCATTCCCTGCCCGAGAATGTTTGTCCTAGTCCTAGTATATTTGCTTAAATTTGGTTTTGTCACAGGTTAGAAAAGACTGGGAATGGAATCACACCTCAATTAAATCTGTCCAGCTACCCCCGACAACCTCGGCAATCTTTTTAGCCCATGTTGGACTCATCTGACGTTTACCTCGTTCTAAATCACTGATGATATTAGCGGGAATTCCTGTCTTCTCTGCTAATTCCTTTTGCGTTCCAATAGCAGCTTTTAGACGAGCTTTTCTCACCTTTTGACCTAAATAGATCACTTTACTTCTTTCACTCAAAATCTAGGCTCCTTCATCTTATATTACATTAGTTTAGCAAGGATTAACTTTTGAGTATTACGGCAGTGAACTCGTTCAACTAAAGTTGAACATCGAGTCTTCGGTAGGGGACTCTACCTCCTTCGCCGCCAAGTGTTTCTATTGGGAAGGCGGCTCGGCGATACTCTCCACTGGAGACTATCGTCACCGAAGCAGAATAAGGTGTATCACTCCCACTTGTAGAAGTGGGAGTCTTACGATTTGGATAACTTATTAGAACATCCAATTATTATTATATGGACAAGTATTCTTATCTGTTCGATTCTTCCTGTACCAACTACATTTTCCCAAAAATAAAGTAGGGGCAACCACTCTTGTGGCTCCCCCCTCATCAACCGTATGTACAATAATTAAAGTCTATGTCATCCAGAAATACTCGAATATTAACGCATATAAGCTTTCTTGGCCGCTTCAAAAGCAACGTTAATACTAGATTCCTGATCTTGAGTGATTGTTCCGTTTGCAACTAAGTTATCTAAGGGATTCGGCTTAACAGTATTAGCCGTGTTTGGCTGCGTCTGGAGCAGCGCGGATTTAAGAACACTTTTGATAATACCTTCTTGAGCTTTAGTGATCGTGCCTTTGGATACTAAAGTATCTAAGGCATTCCCATTCACATTCTCTTTTATAGTAGTTGCCTGCTTCTCTGTAATTGTTCCTTTGGACACGAGCTGAGCTAAATAATCTACCTTAGTGTCCGTTGATTCCGTTGACTGCAAATCTTTACTTGGTTTTAAAGCACTGTTAATCGCGGTTTCTTGGTCCTTAATAATAACTCCCCTCGATACTAATTTATCCAAGGGATCTGTCTTTGTGGTATCTGACGAACTAGAAGATACTTTTAAGGCGCTCATAACTGCACTTCTCTGATCTCTAGTAATAGTTCCGTTTGAAACCAACCCGCTCAACTTACTAGCTTGGGAAGCAGTCGCAACGTTATATTGAGACTTTGCAGTAAAATAGGACTGCAGGGCTGTCTGCAAAGCGTTGGAAACTACGAAGCCTTGGTCTTTTGTTACAGATTCAACAGACGTTCCCCCAGTTACCAATTTATCCAACATATTTGCCTTTAAGTTCTTATACGCTTCTTGCGCTTCATCACTAATTTTAACACTATCCTGAGCTTGTACGCGGTACAATTTCGCCTGTACAGCACTCTGGCTTTGCGCTTTAAATTGCTGCTGGGCAGCTACGACCTGGCTAAGGCTCTGAATATATGAACTCTGTACACTTGTAGAACTGTTGACTGCGCTCATTCAGTATCCCTCCTCAATCAACGAGTATGGGCGAATATCCTTATACTCTAATCTATCATATCATATAGTTAATAAATCTAGTGTCGAATTATAGTAGTAGAAAATAATATATAACCATTTAATCAAAAACACCGCCATTGCAGCATTTTTGTTCAATGACGGTGTTTTGAAGTATCAATGTCCTTGAATATGGAAAACTAATAAAACTAATTATCCAAATCGTAAGACTCCCACTTCAAGTGGGAGTGATACACCTTGAACGAGTTCACTGGAGGGTTTAGTTATAAATGTTCAAAAAACTGTTAAAAAAGGTTTTAGGATTTAGTGGCAAAAAAGGCTCTGGCAAAACTGCTGCCCAACAGCCTACCGAAAAACGTCCCTTGTCCGTAAATTATGATGACAATCTACAAGCTTTACAGCAAATATTTGACCTGTGTGCAGATATACTCTTCCGTGAGTTTACCATTAATCCCAAGAATCCTATTCGGGCCTTTGTTGTGTATGTCGCTGGATTAACCGACTATGAAATGATCAGTGACCACTTACTGAAAACTGTCATGCAGGCGACCGATACTTTAACCACGTCTGTGCATCTGACTAGGGATAATGCCCAGCAGATCCTTCTGGAACGTTTGATCAATCTGGCTGAAACCAGTACTACTTCTGATTTAATTGAACTGGTCAAAAAAGTGTTAGAGGGCAATACAGTTCTGGTGCTGGACGGATCTGCCACAGCCATTATTGCCGGGGTACGGGGCGGTGAAAGCCGAGCGATCGTCGAACCCGATACAGAACCAGGAGTACGGGGACCTAAGGACTCGTTTGTAGAGAGTATCGATACCAACCTGAGCCTAATCCGTCGCCGTATAAAAAGCAGCCGTTTTAAAAACGAAAAATTTGAAGTAGGACTGCTGACTAAGACTAAAATTGCGGTATGTTACATAAAGGGGATCGCCAATGACAAAGTTGTCCAAGAGGTTAAACAGCGAATTAGCAGGATTAATATCGATAGCGTGCTCGCCAGCAACTACATTGAAGAGTTGATCATGGATGAGCCTATTTCTTTATTCCCACTTGTCCAGTATACTGAGCGACCGGACAAAGTGGCTGCTTCCTTGTTGGAGGGACGAATTGTCATATTGGTTGACAACACGCCTATGTCGCTTATCGTTCCGATAACATTTATCACTCTGCTCCAAGCAGCTGAAGACTATTATAACAACGCGGTGTTTGGTACTGCTACCAGATTACTGCGTTTTATGGCCCTGAACATAGCTTTGCTGCTTCCCGCCATAACTGTAGCCGCTTTCTCCTTCCATCAGGAATTAATACCAACTGCGTTAATCAATACTGTCGCCGGTGCCAGGCAGAATTTGCCCCTGCCTATTTTCTTCGAAGTACTTTTAATCGAATTTGCCTTCGAACTACTGCGCGAGGCGGGAGTTCGGTTGCCCAAGACCATTGGTCAAGCCATTAGTACCGTCGGTGGTTTAGTGATCGGCCAGTCGGCCGTGGCTGCAGGCCTCGTCTCACCGATCTCAGTGATTGTTGTCGCGATTACAGCTATCGCCTCTTACGCAATTCCTAATTACGCTGCAGGGACCGCTGTAAGGATTCTCCGGTTTATGTTGATTTTCTTGGCAGGCGTTCTCGGCGGGGTGGGAATAGTGTCTGGGCTGATGGTCATTTTGATTCATATCTGCAGCCTGCGCTCTTTCGGTATTCCGTACTTATCCCCTCTTGCCCCTTTAAGTCTGGGTGATTTAAAAGATACCATGGTGCGGGCACCTTGGTGGGCCATGCTGACGCGGCCTCGACTATTTGCCGCCAGTGAACCGGTCAGGCAAGATCCTGATCAAGGCCCGCAAAAACCGGATAAGGGAGGGCAACGATCATAAATACAGAAAAGATTTCAGGTACGCAAATTGCCATGTTGCTATTTTTGCTGATCATGACTACAGCAATCCTGTTTGTACCTGGGATTACGGCCGAAAGGTGCAAACAGTCCGCCTGGCTAGCGACCATGCTTGCTTCCCTGGCTGGTTTCGTTAGTCTGTGGACAGTTGTAAAATTAGGGCAGCGCTTCCCTCGGCATACCCTGCCCCAATACGGCGAAATTCTCTTGGGGAAAGCCTTGGGAAAGATTGTAGGCGGGGCCTACGTGTTTTATTTTCTGGTTATCAACATTTTGGTTATCCGAGAGTTTTCTGATTTTTTAACGATAACCCTAATGCCGGAAACTCCCGGAGTGATATTTAGTGCCATTATAGTCCTGATCGCTTCCTATGCATCGTCTAAAGGGCTCGAAGTCATTGCTCGCATGGCCCAATTTGTCCTGCCGCTCTTTGTATTTACGTTAGTGTTTTTATTAGGCTTGGCAACACCTAACATGGAATTGGGTAAACTGCAACCTTTCCTGGAGGGTGGGATTCTGCCTGTAATATGGGGTTCGCTGGTGCCGGCATCCTGGTATGGCGAGATTGTCGTGCTGGTTATCCTGCTGCCCATGGTCAACAAGCCCCAGGAAATCAAGCTAAAAGGAGCTTTCGTTCTGCTCGCCGCGCTATTTTTTCTTACCGCAGATACCCTGATCACCCTCACAATATTCGGGCCATATCTCACCGGGGATTTGCTGTTTCCTTTTTGGTTTTTAGCTAAGTACATTGAATTCGGCAATTACCTGCAGCGGATGGAAAGTTTGATCGTGCTCATGTGGGTGATCGGCATTGTAATAAAAGTAGCCGTGCTCAATTATTTGGTTTGTTTTACGACTGCCCAGGTACTGAGTTTAAAAGGGTATAAACCCGTAGTCTATGTTACAGCTTTTATCCAGATTCTTGGAGCGACGTTTTTGTTTAAGAATACGCCTCAACTTAGCGAATTCCTAAGCCAATATTGGCCGCCCTTAGGGCTCTTATTCGAAATAGGTTTGCCTCTGATACTTTTGATGGTCGCCGTAATCAGAGGCAAACAAGCGAGGGGATAGAGTGATAAAAAGATGTTCGGCATTGGGGCTATTAATCTTAGTTTTATTGCAATCTACTTTACTGACAGGCTGTTGGAGTAGTAAGGAAGTCGAGAAGTTAGGCATTGTCACTTTAATAGGAATTGACTATATCAAGGAAAAAGGTAGCGACGTATGGACAGTTTCGGCAAGAATATTAGATCCGAGCGCAAAGGGACAAGGAGAAAATCAGCCCTCCAGAAAAAGTGATCAAGACAAACTCTTGGTAGGTCAAGGCCTAACCCTGCAGGAAGCTATTTTAGATTATTCTGCCCATATGTCCCGCTCGCCTTTTTACGCACACGCCACCGCTTATATCTTTGGCGAAGAGGCAGCGAGGGAAAAAACTGCCGATATCCTTGAAGCCATTATGCGGTACTGGCAAACTCGACCCAAGAACTTAATCATTGTCACCAAGGGAAAAGCTCTTCAAGTGTTGGAAACAGGGGCGGCGGTCGACACTCTGCTCTCCACTGAGTTAAAGGATTTAGCAGAATACAAAGCGGCAGCCACCGGTTATTCCTACGGCGTGATCTTGAGTGATTTCACGGCCTGGCTAGAAAGTTCAGACAGGGATGCGGTAGCGACGCTGGTTAAGATTGTTCCTCCGGATCTACCTGGTTCCGACAGACAGAATCTGATGGAAGGATTAGCTATCTTCCGCGCTGACAAGCTGGTTGGGTGGCTAAATAAAGAAGAAACTAGGGGATATCTGTTGATAGCTCAAAAGATAAGTAAGGGGCAGATGTCTATACCGGTAAAAAAGGATGATAAGTTACTTTCTTATTTTATGGGCAGTTCAAAAAGCAAAATTGAATCGATAGTCACTGGTGATAAGATTTCTTATCGGGTCACAATTAAAGCACTGGGTGAGGTTGCTGAAAATGCTGGAATTGAACTGGGTGCCGACGATATTAAAGAAGTTGAAAGCGCTATCAATGATCAGTTACGAGAACTGGCCATGCTGGCAGTCGATAAATCCAAAGAATATGACTCTGATTTCCTCGGTTTTTCTGAGAAACTCCATCGCACCAATTTGTCTACATGGAATAAATTAGGTCCTGACTGGCGGGATTCTTTCAGAGAGGCTGATGTGGAAATCGTGGTAAATGCCAAGGTACTCCGAACCGGAAAAATTGGCAAGAAGTTGCACATAAAACAGTAGTATGAGTCTAGTCAATTATACCCTATATTTACTGCACATTTCGACTAATTTATCTGTACTTGCCTTTACCTCTTGTGTCTGTACTTCAACATTATGAGATCTTTCAGAAATTGATAATACTTTTTCCGCAATGTTACTTGCCCCTGAAGCAGACTCATTGCTTGCAAGAGCTATTTCATTAATAGCTCTTACCACTGTCTGCACCGAGGCCATTATTTCCTCTGACTTTGTCCTAAAGTCGGCAGTCATATCATTAACCATAATCGCATCATTGTTATACTGTTCTCCTGTCACAACAAGCATTTCATAATCGTTAATAACCTGATTACTAATGAACTCCAGCATTTCTTCTGATGTCGTTACTAAATTCTGAACCGAATCTACTACGATACTGGTTACATTTTGAATTTCTGATACATCTGTTTTCGAATTCTCAGCCAGTTTTTTTATTTCTTCTGCCACCACAGAAAAGCCCCTTCCTGCTTCGCCGGCCCTAGCCGCTTCTATCGCCGCATTCAAAGCAAGAAGATTTGTCTGTGATGTAATCTGCAAAATTGATTCTGATAGAACCCCAATTTTCTCAACTGCTTTAGATCTTTCTATTGCTTCGACAAGTTTATTCTGAGTTGTTCTATAAATATTCGTTGCCGTTTCTTTCGAAAATACTGCTTTAGTTTTAAGTTCATTTGCTCTTTCGCTAATTAACAAAGCCCCCTCTGCACCAGCTTGCGCTTTTGTTGAGATAGATTCAATAGCTGACTCAATTTCTAAAGCTGAGGCACTCATCTCTTCTGTAGAAGCAGCCGATTCCTCCATTCCAGCAGATAATTCTTCCGTTGTAGCAGATACTTCCTCAATTAAGGCAGACAGTTGGTTAATCGTTTCATTTGTGATAAAAACTTTCTCTGCCACGTGTGTTGACTCATTATTAATAATACTGATTATTTTTCTAAATGAATCTTGCATCAAGTTAAAGTTCTCTGCTAACTCTCCAATTTCATCCTGCCTAACAATATCTATTTGTTTTGTTAAGTCTCCTTCACTATTTGCCATTTCTTTCAGCTTACTTAACACCATAAGAATCGGATTCACTATGCTTTTTGTAAGGTAGATCCAGGATATAATCGAGATAATAATTGCAAGAGCAATTGAAGCTATCACTAGAATTATTGTATTTTGAATAGAATGCTCAATCTTTATAATTGAGTTTTGAATATTCTCTGTTGAAGCGATTTTAAATGTATCTACAATATCATTTATTGCAGTAGCAGTACTATCAAATTCTTCCATAAGTAGGTTCCCATTATCCGGACCACCTTCAATATACGCATGAGCCATTCTTTTTCCAGTTGCATAATATGGATTGAATTTTTTTTCAATATCGTTTATTTCAACGGCTTTTTCAGGGTTTATTTCGAGAAGCTGTGCAGTTATCCGTTTAACATTTAGGGCATACTTTTCTGCTTCATCAAATCCGTCATCAAATCCCGCAGCTGCCCTCGTTGCACTAATATCTGTTAGCCATTGCTGAACTTGGACAACATTAAGTTTTAATTCTTCCGCTTTTGAAAGGGTAAAGAAATACTTTTCATGCATCTTCTTAACCTGCTCAAGATTATTAGTAATTGCCGTAACCTGTATGATCATAAATCCTACAAAAAGAACAAACATGACAAAAACAGGTAATAACATTTTGACTCTTATACTTTTCATTCTAATCCCCCTTAAAATTCTGTAGATAGTAATAATTGTATATGATTATATGCCTATTATCATAATACAATTATTATTTCTATTAATTATAAAGTGTTATGTGAGGAATACAAGGAAAGAATGTAAAGAACATGTTAAAAAATTCCCTGGCGACTTGATAACTCTAAAGGTAAATATACACATTTCTTATAAATTGAAATTGTGTATCCTCTTTCTTCAAAAAAGGCAACGGTTCCTAAGCAAGAACCGCTGCCTCTAGTCAATCCATTACCTATTCTATTCACTGATATTTTTCAGCTTATTTTACTAAACCCGTTTTCTCATTGAACTGTTCAATCAGTTTATCCAGTTCCGGTCCCATTTGATGTAACTTACCCCAATATTCGTCATAATCGTACCATTGGGCATTTAGCTCACCCATATCATACTCTTGTTGTTCTATCCAAGTGTAGTACTTAAGATTATGAATGCGCTTCTTACTCTGGTATGTTAACTCTTTCATACTGTCGGTTCTGACGCCTAAAACATTTCTGTTATGGTCAACGGCAGCATTAAGCGAACTATATTCATTCCCTCTCTCTGCTTCCATTTCTTGTAATCTCGACTGATACATTTCCGCAGAGTCC